>Ga0181573_10001152_pt1 | contig 26401 bp, 14 predicted proteins | sample 101ome_25_FD_148643 | JGI IMG/M metagenome (GOLD analysis project Ga0181573, IMG submission 148643) | Coastal salt marsh microbial communities from the Groves Creek Marsh, Skidaway Island, Georgia - 101409BT metaG (spades assembly) | ecosystem: Environmental > Aquatic > Marine > Intertidal zone...
AAGTGCGCACCTCGAGGATGTGCCAGACCTCCGACGACGTCTTTGGAACCGACATGACGACCTGGTCGAGCCGAGCAAACGACGCGTTTGCTCCAGTCTCGCGCGGGAAGCACCGGCCGCCCCTGGTTTCCGTCACGCGGTTTGGCCCACGGCCGCCGGAAAGAAAAGAAAGATTAACTCACGAACGGTGGTCTGATTGCGTCCATTCAAATCGCTACTCTGTCAGAGATTCTTTCGCGCGAAAACCAGAGGCCCTGATGATCGCGCCGAAATGATAACGTCGTGCCGTCTGGCCAAAGGTCACGGCGCCGGCGCACGCTCCAAAGGTGAGCGCATCGCCCCGTGTCGACTCGCCCGAGACCCCGTGTCGATAGACGATCGGAGATGGCCGGCGACGGCGGCGGGACGTACCCGGTCATCGGCGGCGGCGACGCGTCCAAGCGTCCCGTCATGCCGAGCGTGCCATCGTCCGGGGCGTGTCCCGACGGATACGACCCGCTCGTGTGGCAGGCGCGCGTCGACCTCGCCGCGTGCTATCACCTGTGCGATCAGATGGACATGAACGAGGGGATATGCAACCACCTCACCGTCATGGTCCCGGGCACCACCGACAGGTTCCTCTGCATCCCTTACGGCCTCCTGTGGACCGAGGTCACGGCGAGCAACCTCCTCCTGTTGGATGACGCCGGGAACGTGTTGGAGGGCGAAGGGACGATCGACGCCACCGCTTTCTTCATCCACAAGGCGATCCACAAGACCGGCGTGACGTGCGTCCTTCACACGCACCAACCCTACGCCACCGCGCTGTGCTGCACCAAGGGGTTCCGGCTGCGCATGTGCCACCAAAACTCGCTCCGATTCTTCGACGAGGTGGCGTACGATCCCGTCTTCAACGGCTTGGTGTTGGACGATACGGAGGGGGACAGGCTGGTGGGAGTGATGGGGGGTAAGAGCGTCTTGTTCCACGCCAACCACGGCATCATCGTGTGCGGACCGAGCGTCGCCGAGGCGTTCGACGACATGTACTATCTCGAGCGATGCTGCAAGGTGCAGATTCTGGCGATGAGCTCGGGCGAGGACTTGAACATCGTGAGCGACGAGGTCGCGAAGAAGTTCAAGGAGGATTGCGCCAGCGACGGCGGCAAGGCGAACTGGGCGAGACTGCACTTCGACGCGCTGAAGCGGGGTCTGACGCGCGGGCCCGGCCGCATCTTCCGCGAGTGAGCGTTCGTGAAATCCGGGAGGAGCCGAAAGCGGCCATCGCCCGCGCGATGCGTTTATGTTTATGTTTATGTTGTATCGACGACGAAGAACCCTAACAATAGATCTCCCGGAGCTCCACGTCGCGTCACGTCTCGTTCCGCTCACATCACGACGCAGCCGTACTCGGACCGCGTCCGCTTGCGCGGCGGGAACCCGGCCGGAGCGCCCCCGTCCTCCCTGCGCCGCTTCGACCCGGCCCCCAAGAGAGCCCCGAGGAAACCCCCCGCCCCGCTCAGAGACGCGCGCCTGCCGCCGATCGTTCCCGCGTGAACCTCGGCGGAGATCTGCGCCGTGGTCCTCGTGCGTTTCGCGAGCTCGGCCGCTCGGACGGCCGCCGTCGCCGCCGCGTTCGAAGCCTCCGCCTCGCGCTCGTACGCCTCGGCCCTGACCCACTCGCCGTAAGCGAGCACCTCGACGCCCGCTCCCACCGCTCGAAGCCTGTCTCGCATCACCGTCGCGCCCGGGTCCCTTCGATTGGATCGCTGGCTGCCGCCGCTCGACACGAGGTTGGCGTACGTATGCGCGTTGTTCGCGACGTTACCCGCGTACTGCTTGCCGTGCATGATGACCCGCACCGTGCCCTTGTCCACGAAGACGATGTGGAGTGGAACCCCGAGCCCGGCGGCGGCGAGCAGCTGCGCGACGGCGGCGGTGGTCGTCCCCTGAGTGACGCCGACGAGAAAGTACACGTTCCCCCTGTCCGGGACGACGTCCACGTGTCCGGACCTCAGGGACATCTGCGACATGTCGCTGCGTTGCAGGGGAACGACGCCGTCCGCGGCGGAGAACGCGCACGTGCCCAGTCGACCGATGCGGTTCCTGTCGGCGAGGAGCCCGGTCCCGCCGTCGACAAACGCGTCGGGATCGGCGAAGACGCGCACCTGCCCAGCCTCCGACGCCATCACTCCGCGCGAGTGGAGGACCATCACGAGGAAGCACACGCCCGTCATGTACGCGTCGTAGCCAGCCTCGTGTTCGAACCCGAACGAGTGCGACGAGCGTCTCGGGCCGTACGCGTCGGCCACGACGTCATCCCTTCGGCTCCTGTTCGGGACGATTCGCAGCACGGAGTCGTACCTCTGGAAGCCGTCGGGGAAGGCGATCCAGTCGAGGATCGCGCCGCCGTCGCCGCGCCACTGCGTTCCGGCGGCCCCGAACGACGACGCGTTCGTTCGCGGGCGGTTGCCGGTCGGTGACTCACCGCCTGCTGAGTCACCACCCGCTGACTCGTCGCCCGCTGACTCGTCGCCCGGTGACTCGTCGCCCGGTGACTCGTCGCCGTTCGCCTCCGCCTCCGCTCGCTTCGACTCGTGACGCTCGCGAAGGAGCTCCTCGGTCCACATGGGCGGTAAGGGCCTGGAGGTCAGCTCGCGGTACAGCGGGCCGAGCGCTGTGTCGAGGGGCGCGCGGGGGGTTCCCGGCGAGTGGTGGCCGAGTGACGCGTTGTTGTTGGCACCCCCGTTGTTGGCACCCCCGTTGTTGTTGGCGCCCCCCGAGGGCGCCGTCGTGATGGTCGTACGCGCGCGCCCGCCGCTGGACGTGCCCTCGTCGCCGCCGCCGTCCGTCGCGCGCCTGCTGCTGGACGGGGCTTCTGCCTCCTCCGACCCGGGCCGTCGCTGTTGGGGTTTCGGTCTGGATTCGCCGTATTCCTGCAGGGTGTCCAGGTATCCGTCCATGAACCTCTGCGCTATGAGCTTGGTATCGTAAAAGGCGCCCTTGACGGTTCTGTCGAATTCGCGCTTGAAACCCTCGAACGAACCGTCCAACTCGGCCAGAAACTTGTCCACGACGTAAACGCAGTCGAACAGGGCGTTATGACCCACGCACGGACGCCCGCACGCCCCGAGCTTGGCCAGAACCGTGCCGAACCCCTCCTTCATCTGGTCCTTCTTCCTATCCGCAGCTTCCTTCGCGGCTCTGTGCGCCGCCACCTCCTCTCTGCTCGCGCGCGACAGCACGATCCTCGGCCGGCCGTCCGCGAAGTCGCACGACGTGCACGCGATGAAACCCGGGTCGTCCCGCGCCTTATTCCCGCCGAACCTGGAGGGGTCCCCCTCGAGTATCTGGTAGGTCAGCGCCCTCAAGAAACCGTTTGTCGGTGTCAGGCACAGGTCCTCGTCGCGCGCCCCGTCCCCGTCCCCGTCACCGTCCCCGTCGTCGTCCGAACGCGACAACCACTCCGCCACCTCGATGAGTAAGTTGGCGACGAAAGCCTTGTCCCTGTCCGACGACGGGATGATCGGCGGCCTCTGCGCCAGCCGCGCCTCTCGAGCCGCCACCCGAGATCGCTCCGCCGCGGGCACGAACGGGATCCCCCTCGCGACGCACTTGTTCAGGTCGAACCCGCACTCCACCAGGAACTGCAGGCTGGCCACTTGCGCGGAGAAGACCCCTCGCCCCGCCTTGGCGTCCGGGATGGTCCAGAAGTTGAACGGCCGGCACGTCCATCGCCGAGTATGGGGATCGAAGGAGAAGATCGCGACGCCGACTTGCAGGACGGTGAACGCGCGCACGCACGCGTGCACCTTCGCGAAGCGCTCCTCGGGGGTGTCGAGCAGGTCGTGGCCGGTGGCGGGACTGGCGTTGAGGCCCGTGAACTCGCAGTCGAAGCTGCGCGCGTGACGTGTGGGACGGGTGGGTCAGATGCGTCGGGGGTCATCGGCGAGGGGCTTTATTTGGCAGACAGAGGCTTCATCGGATCTGAGGCGACGGGGCGCGCACCTCCAGAAGGCGAAAAGGGGGTCGTCTATGGCCTCCTGCAGGGCATCGAGGGCCTCCTCGAAGTTGTCTCGCGTGACGTCCATGGCCACCTCGCGGCTCCGCTTCGAGCGCGCGCGTCGCCTCTGATCCCCGAAGGCCGACGCTTCGTTGTTTACAAGTATTATCGGACCTGTCCGAACTTCAAAACGACTCTCAAGATGTGCCGGTGGACAGTAAGTGCCAGCCCCGAGCGCGGAGAGGGTCGCGGCGGGAAGCGTCCGCGGAGAGGCGCGGAAGGAACCGCGCGGGCCGCGAAGAGGATGGCGGAAACGACCCCGGCGCCGCCGGTGTTCGAGGTGCGCCCCGATACGAACCCGATCTCTCCCACGCTCGTTCCCGCGCGCGGCGGGGTGCCTACAGCACAAGTACGCTCGAAAAGAAATGTCACCTCCGGATCCGACCCACCCACCCAACCGCAGTGTGGCGACAAACTCGCCGTGGACGCGTACCTCAAATCCCTCATCGAGCCTCTCCCGACGACCCTCGGCACCCCCTCGCACGGCCCGCTCAGCGGCTGCGGCGTCGACGAACCCTTCGCGGCGGCCGCCCCGATCCTCGCGCGACTCCTCGACGCCGAGGAGGCGCTGCTCGAACGCCGCGACTCCATCGCGCGGCGCGCCGCGCGGCTCGCGTCCGCGGTCCGCGACGAGGAGCGCGCGTTCCTCCGCGATGCACCCGCGCTGGACGGCGCGACGCGCGCGATGCACGCCGCCCTGGACGACCTGGACGCGAGGGTCTCGCGCGTCGCCGCGTCGAGTTCGGGCATCGGCGAGAGCCTGCGCCGAGCCGCCGCGCACAGAGCCGCGCTGGAACGCGCGAGGAAGACAGCGCTGCACCTGGCGATGTTCAACGCTCGCAGGCACGACGGGCTGCTGGACGACGACGACGACTCGCTCGACGTGGACCTCGACGACTCCGACGACGATCTCAACGACGCGTCCGGCAAGTCCCCGTTTGGCCTCGGCCTCGACGGCGACGAGGACGTCGTCGCCGCCGTCTTCACGGATCCAAAACGAAACGCCGAGGCTGCCCGGCTCGCGCAGTCGCTGCTCGAGCTCGCGCGTCAGCACGAGATGTCGTCGCACGATCGCGTCGGGGAGACCAAGCCGTCGCTGAGGGTGGCGGTGGAGAACCTGGAGCGGTACTGCGACGAGCTGGAGAACCGCCTTTTGGAAAAATTTGAACGGTACGAGGCTAAGCGCGACGTGATCGGCATGCGGCAGTGCGCGCGGACGGTCTCGCACTTCAACGGCGGCGCCAGCTTGATCCGGCGGTTCGTCGCGACGAGGCCGATGTTCCTGCGGGTCGAGGCGCTGGAGCGGCTGGACGCGCTGAGGGCCGCGGCGCCGGCGTACGGGTCGGGTTTGTCGGAGGAGAAGGAAGCGTCGGACGCCGCGGAAGCCGCTCTGGAAGCTCTGGACGTTTTCTTCCAGGAGACGCTGACGGAGGCGACGAAGGAGGTGGCGACCGCGCGGTGCGTGTTCCCCGCGCGGTGCGACGCCGTGGACCAGCTCGTGAGACGGGTCGTGGAGCAACGGATCGGAGCGGCGGTGGACGCGACGGCCGGTCCGAAGCCGCCGCCGCCGCCGGTGCCCGGGCCACCCGCGGCGTCGGAGGGGAGCTACTTCGCCTCGTTCATGTCCCCTCGCAAGGCACCGGCGACGATGACCGCGAGGAAGCACCGGCGGAACGTGAGCTTCGGGGGGGATCTGAGGGGTTTCGACCTGGCGCAGGCGCAGCCGGCGCAGGCGCCGATGACGGACTTTCCCGCCTCGAGGTTGGGGCACTCGAGGAGCTTCGGGATGCTCGAGGGACGGCCCGGGAGCGGCGAAAAAGGCGAGAAGGAGACCAACGACAACGGCGACGACGACGATGAGGAGGAGGAGGACACGGTCGCGCCGCTCGGCGAACCCGCCCAGCCCGCCAGCCCCGCGGCGAAAACCGCCCGACCCAAGACGGCTGGGCACTCCAGGTCAAAGTCGTACACGGAGTACATGACGCCGTCGTTCATGTCTTCCAAGCCCAACGCGGGGTTTTACGGCGATCCCGCGCGGGACGAGTTCGAGAACTCCCACGGCGTCGGGCGGGACGCCATCGTGGAGGGCACGCCCCCGGGCGCCGGGCACTTTGCGCTGCTGGCGTACCTGAAGATTCTCTCCGGCGCCGTCGATCGCGCGCGGGCGCTCGGCGCGGCGCTCGACCGCGTGGCGGCGAGTGCGGGTCGCCGGCGCGTCGACGCCTCGACCGCGTGCGACGACCTCTTCTCCGAGCGCAGGGAAGGGTACGGAAACCTCGAAGGGGACTGCCTGGTGGGTCTGGCGGCTTCCTCCGCTGGCACGGTTCCGGATGCCGCTCCGGATGAATCCGGTATACCCGGGTTCGACCGGCTCGTCCGCTGGCACAGGGAGGCGAGCGAGCGGTGCGCGACGGTACTCGCCCCGCCGCCGCGTCACCCCGCCGTCGATTCGTTCGGCTCGATCGTTCAGCCCGTTCGCGGATCCGCCGACGACGTCGTCGACGACGAGGATGACGATTTCAACGACGGGGACTCGAACGGGGTCGCGGACTCTGAGAAAAAAGACCCCCTCGCGAGGGTCGCGCGCGCCGTCGCGTCCGCCTCCGCGCTGCGCGAGTCCGTCGACGAGGAGCTCGCGCTCGCCGAGACGTTCGTCGGCGAGACGGAGCGTCTGTGCCGGCTGGCTCTCGACGCCGCCGTGGACGAGTGCGAGCGGCGGAGCGGTCGGTTCGACGGGCGATCGGATCCGCGGGACGTGGCCGAGACGGGCATCGGCTCGGTGTTGAGGGCCGCGAGGGACGCGCTCGACGCGGTTGAACGCGCGAGGGACGCGAACGCGCGGATATGCGACGCGATCGAGGCGCGAACGCGGGACGCGTCGGCGGATATCGAGTCCGACGTGGCATCTACGTTGATTGATTCGGTTCCGCCGAATTCCGTCGTCGAGGATCTGACGGGCTCGTTGAGGATCGCGAGGCGCGCCGCGGAGGCGTGCCGCGTCGCCGTCGACGGTCGCCACGCCGAGTGCGTCCGCGACGTGTCCGACGCCGTCGTCGCCGCATCGCGCAAGGGGCTCAAGTCGCTCATGTTTGTCGTCGAGAAGACGCTCACGGGTTTGCAGAGACGCGCGGATTTTAAACCAAACGAGGAGGAGATGGAGTCGTGGACGCAATTCCCGGGGCAGGAGCCAACGCCCGCTTGCGCCGCCGCGCTCGCGCTCGTCCGCGAGGCGTACAACGTCGCCGCGGAGTGCCTCCCGCCGGAGGACGAATCCGTCGAATCGTCCGTCCAAGAATCGTCCGACTCCGAAGGGTCGCTCGACGCCAACATTCGAACCTTCGCCGAGGATTGCGCCGCGACGCTCCACAAAACCGTGCTCGCGCACGTAGCCCGGTTTCATCACACGGCGACGGGCGCGTTGCAGCTCAAGCGCGACGTCGGCGAGTTCGACGCGTTCGTCCGGACCATCTGCGGCACGAACCCGGGCAAGTCGTCGCCGGCGTCGAGGGCGTGGCGCGACGCGCTCGATCGATGCAACGCGTTGATCGTCTCCGCGCAAGCGTTGCCCGAGCTGTTGCGGGAGACCAGGGCGGCGGCGGTTGCGGACGCCGAGGCTGAGCGCGCGAGGCGGGGTATCGAGGAGGCTGGTATCCAGGGTGGGGAGAGAGACGGAGACGGCGGAGACGGCGGAGACGAGGAGGAGCGAAGAGCGCGAATCGCCAAGGAAGCCGGGGACGCCGCCGTGGAGGAGATGGTGCGGATCGTTCATCTCCGGGCCGATTTTCACCCGGCGATGCTCAAGGTGCTCTCGCCGAAGAAGGGCCGACCCGGAGATGAATGAAGGCTGGCGGAGACGCCGAATGAAACCGGAGCGCGTCGTATTCCGCGGTGTTGTGTTCGGGGGTTCATCCCCGTTCGGTAAACCATCGTAAAGCGCGGGGGGCGGCGACCTCGAGACGACGAGGAAAAGAATAGTGTCAGCGTGGGAAAACAACATCAGCGTCGATCCACTAACTTAATCTCACTCCACTCACGGCTCCGCGTCAATCTTGGACGTCCGCTTGAGGAACTCGTACGTCGTCACCATGGTGGTACCCCAGATTGACACCGACGTCATCCTCGGCCGGACCCCGCGGAAGAAACCCGACGCGCCGTGCTCGCGGTACAGCTCAGCCGCCGTGCTCCAGAACGTGTGCCGAACCCGCTCGCCGCCCCCCGCGGACGCCCCCCGCGGACCGGACAACACCTGCAGACGCGTCTTGACGATGTCGAGCGGCGTCGTCAAGAACCCGGACGTCGCACCCGCGCACACGCCCGACGCCACCTGCACGCCGACGACGACGCCCTCGCCGGGCTCCACCGGAGTTCCCGTCTCGCTGATAGCGCTCGACGCCGCCATCCCCCTCGCCACCGCCGCCTTGAACTCCGTCGACGGGTCCTCATCCGCGGCTGGCCCCTTACGTACAGCTGTCACGTTCAAACCCTCGTCTCGGACCCGCGCCCCCCCGAGCTCGGCGGGAACTACGGACCAGAACACCCGCTGGTACGTGCCGTAGAATCCCCACCAGATGGCGCTGCCCGGCACCAGCGTCGCGATGCTGGCTCCGAAACCCCGATAGAGCCCCAACACCCCCTCCGCCGCGATGATCTCCCTCAGGGCGTGAAGGCCGTTGCGGTAGCCCCTCAGACGCACGGTTCCCTCCCCCGACGCGGCTCTCACCGCCACCCCCTGCACCATCTGTCTCTGCGATATGATGTCCACGGGCACGCCGAGCACCTGCGAGCACATGCTCGCGGTGGCTCCGCCCGCGGCGTCCGCGATGCCGTGGGCCATCGGGGGTAGGTCGAGCGCCTCGCACACCAGCCTGGCGCGCGCCTTGACGACCTCCAGCGTGCTGAGGTAGACGAACCGGATGGGGAGGGTTCCGACCACGATGGTGCCGAAACCGCGGTAGAGCCCCGGGATCCCCCTCTCCTTCACTATGTCCTTGACGATGCTCATCGCGGGCGGCGGCCTCGAACCCACCGCGCTGCCGTCCACCATCTGCCTCGTCTTGATCACCGAGAGCGGGTACAGCATGCACGTCACGCAGCTGAACATCCCGGCTCCCACGACGAAGAACTTGCGCTTGTCCAGCCCGTCCCAGGTCACCTCCTTGGGGACCGAGCCCGCGGCGAGGGGGCCGCTGGCGACGCGATCCGCGTCCGTCGAGGACATGGCGTGGATCGACGGCGCGTTAAATGCGCGTCGGCGCGAGGCCGAGGGCCGGGCGCGTCGACCGCGTGAGTGTTGGGTGCACGCGCTTTCATCAAAGCCAAAGGGCCGGCTCTTCGCGTTATCTGAACGACACAGAGGAGAGATCTCGCCGAAGAGATCCGAGCGAGTCGAAGGTACCGTCGTATCTGAGACGATTCTCCGTATTTAGTGTTAAAAAATGTGTTTTTCGCCGGAAACGAGACCTGTGAGCAGTCAGTTAGAATCTCAGTCACTGGAGGGAGGCGATTCAAAAACGGAGAGTCGGCAGCAGGTTTTTCGAAAGTCAACATCAGATCCGAGGCCCGCCCAGAGCCGCACGGCGCCATGCGTCTCAACGTGACGTCCACGAGCAACGTGCACAAAGAGCTCGTGGCATGCGTCGGATGGAACGCGTTCAACGAGCTGTACAGCTGCGGCGACGATAAGACCGTCAGCCGATGGGACATAAACGGCGACGCGGGCGGAAAGGTGCGAACCGACCGTTGCCCCCCCAGTCGACACCACCTCTCGTCTCCTCCCTCCCCCCCGCCGTCGTTCTCGTTCCGATGACGTCGCGTCCCCGGCCCCAAAATCCTAGGTGTGCGACCTCGAAGGGTACGTCACGGACATGCACTGGTTCCCCGCGGGTAAAGGCGGCGGATCCACCGGCGGCAACGACGTGTTCGCGTGCTCCTTCTCGGACGGATCGTTCCGAATCCTCACGAGAGGCGGTCGCGTGGAGCGGCACGTCCCGGACGCGCACCGCGGGGCGTGCGTCTCCCTCCGATGGAACCCCGACGGAACCGCGCTCGCGACGTGCGGCGAGGACGGAGCGCTGAAGACGTGGGGCAGGAACGGCATGCTCCGCGCGGTGCTCGAGCAGCTCCAACACGCCATCCACGCGCTCTCGTGGTCGCCCTCGAGCGACGCCGTAGCCGCGGGTTGCGGCAAAGACCTGTACGTAAAATCCGCGGACCCCGGCGGGCGCAAGACGATACGGTGGAAGGCGCACGACGGCGCCGTGCTCGCGGTGGACTGGTCCCCGCGGGGCGACGTCATCGTGTCCGGAGGCGAGGACTGCAGGTACCGCGTGTGGGACGGCTTCGGCAGGGCGCTGTTCGCGTCGTCCGCGATGGACCACCCGGCGACCGCGTGCGCGTGGGCGCCGGGCGGGGACGTGTTCGCGGTCGGATCGTTCGAGCGCGTGTGCCTGTGCGACAGGACGGGCTGGTCGGAAGCCGGCGACGGGGGTAAGCGTTCGCTTAAAGACGGATTCGGCAGCGTATTCGGTCTGGCGTGGTCGCCCGACGGGACGACTCTCGCGGGCGGCGGCGGGTCCGGAGCCGTCTTCGTCGCGGTCACCGTCGGAGACGCGAAGGAGTGGGGCGACGCCGAGGCGTCCGTGAGCGAGGCGGATCCGCGCGCCGTGATCGTCAGGTGCGTGTCGCGGGAGACGAGCTCGACGATCGAGCTGAGGGACAGGGCGTCGAGGCTGTCGCTGGCGCACGGGTACTTGGTGTGCGTCACGACGAACCAGGTTTGCGTGTACAGAGCGGACGGCGGCGGGACCGGCCGGTGGTCCAACCAACCCGCGTGCGTGCTGGACGTGCGGGACGTCGTCACCCTGGTGCTGCAGTGCCGCGCGTGCTTTTTGCTGTGCACGGGTGGAGCGGATGGCGGCGCCGCGAGGGTGTACGGGTACGAGGGGCGAATGATTTGCGAGCTCAAGACGCAGGGATTCGCTCGGCCCGAGTCGCTGTCGGAAGGCGTCGCCGCGCTCGCCCCGGACACGTGCGCCGTCGTGGACAGGAACGACGCGCGTTCGGTTCGATTCCTCGACACGAACGCGGGCAGGCCCGTGGGCGAAGACGTGACCCATAATTTGGACGTCGTCCACGTGGCGCTCTCGCAAACCGGAGCGCCGCCCGATCGACGATGCGCCTTCGTCGACGCCAACCGCGACGTCTTCGTCGTCCCGGTGCTCCGACGCGGATCGGACGAAAACCACGCACTCGGGGGCAGGTTGGGGCCCGGTAACAACGCGGGTAACGCGCGCGCAAACGCGTCGATCGTCAAACTGGCGACGATGGTGGACGACGTGCGGTGGAGCGACACGACGGACATGCTCGCCGCGATGTGCGACGGTTCGTTGCACGCGTGGTACTATCCCGACGCCTTCTACGTAGACCCCGACCTCGCGCCCAGGACGAAGCTGGTCAAGCGGGCTGGTCAAGCGGGTGTCGATTTCGGCAAGTCACCGCGCATCGTCGCGTTTGACGGCGCGCGTTGCGTGGTGCGCAGGGTGGACGGCGCGAGGATCGCGTGCTCGGTGAGCGCGCACGCGCCGGTTCTGCACGAGCACGTCTTGGCGAACCAGTGGGACCGAGCGATTCGTCTTTGCCGTTTCGTCAAGGATGACTCGATGTGGGCCTGCCTCGCGGCGATGGCCGTGGCGAACAAGGACCTGAACACCGCGGAGATTGCGTACGCGGCGGTGGAGGAGGTGGAGAAGGTGCAGTTCGTGCAGGCGATCAAGAAGATCCCGACGGAGGAGGGGCGGATGGCTGAGCTGGCGCTGTTTCGGCGCGAACCGGACGAGGCTGAGTCGATTTTGTTGCAAGCCGGCGCCGTGTACAGGGCCATCGACATGCGCGTTAGGCTGTTCAACTGGCGGAGGGCGCTGGACCTCGCGGTGCAGCACAGAACGCACGTGGACACCGTGCTTTATCGCCGCGCGCGGTACCTCGAGGAGGCGCAGAGGCGCGAAACCGACGAGAGCTTCAAGGAGTACTCGCGGTCCGTGCAGGTGGACGAGGAAGCGGTGCTCGCGAAGATTGCGCAGGAGGGCGAAAAGGAGAAAGAACGAGCGAGGCCCGTGGGAGGAGGAGGAGGAGGAGGAGGAGGAGGAGGCGGTGGCGGTAGGGCGTCGCGTGATACGGGGGGACCGCCGCCGAGCGTGCGGAGCATGATGCGCGAGAGTGGATCCGCGTCCGGTGGTTCTTCCGCCAGGTCTCGCTCGAGCAGGCGATGATTTTTGAAGAGACGCGACAGATCCGAATCCGAATCGCCTCGCGCGCGACACTAGGTCCCCATGACGTCACGCCCGCGCCGGCTCTCGTCCCTCGGCGGCCACGGCCGGATCACCCACTCCTCGCTCGGGTCGATTCGCCCGTCCCCGTCCCTGTCGAACACCTTGAACAGCAGCTCGAGCGCCGCGGGATCCAGCGCGTCGACGTCGACGCCGTCGAGGCCCGAGTGCAAACCGGCTTCCCTCACCACCCCCGCGAGGTCTCCCCTCGTCTTCACCGCGCCCGACCGGACCCCATCACCCCGCACGCGCATCGCGTCGTCGAGCTCGTCCATGCGCTGCAGCACGAACCTCAGCGCCCGCAGGTCCGCGGCCCTCGCGCTGGACAGTCCCGTGCCCCCGCGGTAAATTCCCATGAAACGTCCCCACGTAGCCGCCGAAGCCGCGAACAAACTCGCGGTTAACCCCCAGAAGACGAGTGGGTGCGCGTGCTCCAACCCGCTCGGTACGTTCATCCCCGCGAGGGACGCGGGGACGGCCGTCACGGTCAGCGCGAGCGTCGCGATCGTCGCTTGCAGATTGAGCCGCACGGTCCTGTTGCGGACCCCGTCGAGGAAGAGTTCCCAAACCTGCCGCGTGTCCTCAACCTGTCTCGACATCTCCTCCAGCTGACCCCCGGCGGCGCGTATGCGCCACAGGTGCGTCTGCAGCAAACGCACGGTCGCCTTGCGCCGTGACACCGCCTCCGACTCGCTCAGTTCGCCCTCCATTGAGGCGTTTTCCGTGCGTTTTCCATCCTTCGCCGTCGCCGCGTCGGAAGCGCCTTGGCGAGCGCGTTCGGAATTAGCGTCGAGATTAGCGTCGAGGCTGTTCCTCCCGTCCCCGGCGTACGCGACCCTGGAGCACCGCGGCAGCAAGCCGTCGACGCGCTCGTCGGATCTCATCGCGTCGGATATGGCGTGGTGTGCCTCCCTGATGTCGTTCTCGAGCTCGGTCATGGCGCGCCGGAGCGGGAGCAGCCTCTGGAAGCCAGCCTCGCCCGCCACGCCGCTTCTCGTCGTCTTGAGCTCGTCCGTGATGGTCTCCAGGCAGTAGTCGGTGAGCAGCTTCAGCCGCCGCATCTTCTGATGGTAGTAGCCCGTGGCCTCGTCGAGGACGCACTCGAGCGCGCGCAAGGGAAAGTCGTCCACCGGGATGTCCGCGGAGGAGGATGCCGATATTTTGTGCTCGACTCCGGTGGCGATTCTGGCGTGCACGATGGGGTCGATGCCCTCGGAGGAGGCGGCGACCGCGTCGGTGAGCGGCGTGCCCGCGTCGTCCGCGCTTTTGCTGCTCATCACGCCCGCGATGGCACCGGCGGCGGCCTGGAAATGACGGGGTCACGGGAGGGGCAGGGGTCAGGTCGCGGCGGCCCGGAAGCGGAAACGCCGAAATTCGGGTGGGCACCCAAAGCGCACCTTGGAGGACGCGCGGTCGGAGTCCATGAGAAGCGCGCAGCTGTCCCCGATGACCGCGCTGAACGGCTGGAACCTCGCGATAAGCATCCCCGGACGCGACGTGAGCGTCGCGGGGGTATCGCCGAACGAACCCGTCCGCTCCAGGAGCGGCGCGTCCCTGGGGTGCAGATGGCCGAGTAACCCGGAACCACGGCCCACCTGCACCTCCACCTTCCACGCGTTGCCCTGGTTGTCGCACTTGATTGCTCCGAGGTGGCTCGCGGATGCGATCTTCGGGGACGCCGCGCCGGTCGACGCGAGGCGCCGGACCAGCCGCGCAAGACCCCTGGAAGACATGGTGGGCGGGTGACTCTGGCTGAAGTGGCGGGTGCGCAAGTCAGGTTTTACCGTAGACTTCGAAACAACGAGTTCTAGGGATGGTGCGGTCCTCGTGCGCCACTGGCACCGGCGCAGCGCACAATCATGGCTGCCTCCGCGCCGGTCCTCGCGACAGCGGCGACGGTGGCGCGGGTACCACGTCCGCGTCCTCGTCGTCGCGTCTCGCGTCGTCGAGATCCGCGTCCCGTACGCGCGACGGAGCCGCAACTCTCAGAGGCGCGCGAAGTCGCGACAGAGGTCGATGCCCCCGCGGAACCCGTGCGATGGCGCCTGGTTCACGCGAGATCCGTCGAGGCGCTCGCGCGCGTCCTCGCCAACCCCGGAACCGACGCGCAGAAGGTGATGCGGCAGGCGCTCCGCGCGCAGTACCGCCCGCGGGGATCTCTCGTCTACGACGAGAACGACCCGGGGCGATGGCCCGGGAGCGACGCGCCCACGAACGCCGAGCGCGGCGCCATCGCCGACGCCGTCCTCGCGTCCGAGGTGAACCGGCTCCGTCTCGCGTACCTGTCCCATCGAGCAGCCATGGCGCCCGAGAACATCACCGTCCCGAGCTTCGGCAGGGCGGCGCTGTGGGCGGTGCTCTGCGACCAGGAGATCGCGGACGCGTGCGAAGACGACCTTCCCCCCGACGATCTCTCGTACCTCGACGCCGCGGACGCCATGATCGCCGCGCACTGGGTCGGACTGGACGGCGACGCAGCCGGCGGCGACGCAGCGGCCGTTACGACCGTTACGGGGAGTTCGAAGGCGGCGAGGGACCCGTGCTTCGACCCGGCGAAGCTGCGGGCCATTCGCGCAGTCGTCGCCGACTCGGATTCGATCGAGTGGCCCGCGGATCCCGCGACGGCACTCGCCGTTCGACGCTCCGTGCCGACGTGGCTCGCGAAAAAGCTCATCGACCGGCACGGCGATTTCGTCGCCGATCGCGTCGCCGCGTCGCTGCTTCGTAAGGCGCCGATGTTCGGCCGGCTAAACCGCGCGCGGCAGCGCGACCCGTCACGCCTCCGCGCGAGGCTGCGGGAGGAAGGGGTGGAGAGCGTCGACGTGTTCGAGTGGCGGCGAGCAAGTGAACTCGCGGACGACGCCGTCGAAGGACGCGGGGAGCCGAGTGAGTCGGTGATCGGGACGCCGACGGCGGCGGCTGGCGCGTTCGACGGCGCCGTCGTGTTTCCAAAGAACCGGTCGCCGTTTCGGCTGGACAGCTGGCGCGAGGGATGGTTCGAAGTTCAGGACCTGGGATCCCAGGCGGTGGCGTCCGCCGCGATCGATGCGGTGGGGAGATCGATGCGGTGGGGGACGAGCGCCACCCCGCGGGTGCTCGACATGTGCGCCGGGAACGGCGGCAAGACGCTGGCGATGGCGTCCGAGCTGTCGGACAAATTGGACGTCGGAACCATCGACGGGTACGTCATAGACGCGTTCGACGTCGACGCCAGGCGCCTGAGGCACCTCGAGAGCAACGCCGAGCGCGCGGGCGTCTCGGGTAACGTTCGCGTCGTCTCGTTCGAGAAGATGCGAGACGCCGCGCGCGTGGGTAACGGCGAGAGACCGCGTAACGGAGGGAGAGACCGCACACCGGAGAAGAAAATGATTCGCCCGGCGAAGGAGACCGCGGCTTCCGGGATCGCCGAGGCCACCACCGCACGCCGGAGGGACGCACCCACCCGCGGGATGGATTCGGACGCGTCCGAGTCGGACCCGAGGTACGACCTGGTGCTCTGCGACGCGCCGTGCTCGTCCACGGGCGCGATGCGAAGGACGCCGTCCATGCGCTGGCTCATCGCTGGCGACGTCGCGGAGTGGAGGGAGGGCGCGTCATACGACACGTCGGATGACGCGTCGGATGACGGACTCGACCCCCTTCGGTACTCGAGCGCGTGGGGCGACGGCGACGGTGACGGTGTCTTCGCCGCGGTGAACGTCGACGAAGGCGTCGGCGCTCACGCGTCGTCGTCCCTCACGGACGGCAGCAGGGGCCGTCGAGCCGACCTGTCCCTCCCCGAAGTTCAGCGGCGGATCCTCGCCAAGGCTGCCGGGCTCGTCCGCCCCGGCGGCGGCGCGCTGGTGTACGCGACGTGTTCGCTCCTAACGGAGGAGAACGAGTCGGTGCGTCGATGGTTCGACGAACGCTTCGGGGATGAGTTTGTCCCGATGCCTTTCGATACCTCTCGTCGGCCGTCGGCGCCGGACGTCGCGGGGGACGTGGACGAGGACGACGCGGACGAGGACGACGCGGATGAGGACGGGAACGCGATGGACGACGGGCGGGGCGCTCGGTCGCACGATTTCGCGCTGCGACCCGACCTTCACGGGTGCGACGGTTTCTACGTCGCGCGGTGGGTTCGAGAGCGAGGGCCCGGGTGGGACCCGTGAGGCTCTATAGCTAAGATGAGGAGGAGGAGGAGGAGTAGGAGGCGGCGATGGTGAAGTGGAGCCAGGAGAACGTGCCGTCTTACGCGCGATATGATAGCTCTCGCTAGTGCTGTAACACCGTCGCGTGACGTCTTGTGCCTGGCACTGGTAACTCTCACCTTCGTAGTTGTGAGTGAAGTGTTTCGACAGCGTCTGTTTTCGAACTGTCATCAGTCGGGGGCGCGCAGTCGGGTGCGGCGATGGGTGAGCCCCTGAAGTATCGCACCGACTTCGACAAGCACGTGGTGACGTGCAACTTCGAGCGCCGCGGGTGGGAGCGATGGGACCCTCGATACGACGACCACTGGCACGTCTTCTGGGCGAGCGTGAGCACAATCAAGCAAATCTTCGCTCCCGAGAACGGCATCCGGCTCGGGGACCACCAGATCGTGAACCACTTCCCGAACCACTACGAGCTCACGCGTAAGGACTTGATGGTCAAGAACATCACGCGGTGGCGGAAGGCGTGCGAGAAGGAGGCCGCGCTGGAGGCGAACGGCGCGGGCCAATCGAACGGAAACTTCAACAACACCGGCATGTCGGCCACCGAGCTCCTGCCCAAGCTGGACTTCGTCCCCGCGACGTTCTCGCTGCCGTCCGACTACTCGCTGTTCGTCGAGGAGTTCCGGCGTCGTCCGGATCGCACGTGGATCATGAAACCCGTGGGCAAGGCTCAGGGCAAAGGCATCTTCCTCATCAACAAGTTGACTCAGATTAAAAAGTGGTCCAACGGGTACGCCGCCAAGGACGGCTCCTCGGCGCAGTGGAAGAGCGCCGAGGAGCGACGCGCGGAAAACGAAAAGACGGAGTCGTACATCGTGTCGAGGTACGTCCAGGATCCGCTGCTCATCGGGGGCAAGAAGTTCGACCTGCGCGTGTACGTCGTCGTCACGAGCTATCGGCCGCTTCGAGCGTTTACCTCGCGCCTGGGGTTCGCCAGGTTCTGCTCGGTGTCCTACAGCGAGGCCAAGGCGGACATGGACAACCCGTTCGTCCACCTCACCAACGTTGCCATCCAGAAACGGAACGACGACTACAACGAGTCGCACGGCAACAAGTGGCCCATCCACCTGCTCCGGCTGTACATCGCCGGCACGCGAAGCGAGTCAGTAGCGGATGAGTTGTTCCGGGGCATCAACGAGGCGATCATCTACTCGCTCAAGTCGGTCCAGAACGTCATCATCAACGACCGGCGGTGCTTCGAGCTCTACGGGTACGACCTGTTGATCGACGAGTCGCTCAAGCCTTGGCTCATCGAGGTCAACGCGTCGCCGTCGCTCACGTGCACGACGGAGGCTGACAGGCGCCTGAAGGACAGGGTCATACGAGACACGTTGGCCGTCGCGGTTCCTCCCGGTAAGCTCGAAGCGGCGGCGGCGGGGGTGCCACTCACGACGGCCATGTCCAGGTTGAGCCGAGGCGGGAGGAGTAACTCCGTCGACGTCTCCGGCGACGCGTACGAGAAGGACTGGGCGAGGAACGGCGGGGTGCCCGAGAGCGTCCTGGGGACCATGGACGTGTTGATCGACGAGACCAACCTGGGGGTCGGGGTTCGGGACATCGTCGGGAGGCGGAGTGGGACGGCGCAGAGGGGAAGGTCGGTGACCCGAGGAGTCTCCCGGTAGCTCATCGACGTGGCGAGCGAGTAGCACTATCGTTACCGAAGGTAGTTACGAAGGGTTTAGGACATAAAAACCAAACCAAACCCTGGACCCCGAAGCCGCTCGTCCTCCTCTCCGCGTCCTCTCGCGTCTCGACGCGCCGTCCGCCGCCGACGTCAGAACCGCTCGCCCCGTTTCCTGTGAATCTCCACGCCCAGCGAGTCCACCACCCCGCTCACCGCCACGTGCGGTTTCCGCACCCCAACCCGCACGTCCTCGACGGTGGGAAATTCCTCGAGCAAGGTCCTGGCGATGTCCGCGCTCACCTTCTCGATGAGGTTCGCCGGGTCGCTCTCCACTCTCCGCTTCACCAGGTCGTACGCCCTCGCGTAGTCCACGGTGTGCGCGATGTCGTCGCTGGCGCCCGCCTCGCGCGTGTCGGTGGACATGGTGACGTCCACGACGAATTTCTGGCCCAACGCGCGCTCCGCGTCCAGGACGCCGTGAAATCCCGTGAACGTCATGCCGCGCATGTGGATCTTGTCCATCGCCGCCTGAAGCAGCGCTCGCGACGGACGCATGACGACGGCCTCCCCGTGCGACCGCCGCGCGCGGCGAGAGTCTGCGCCTCCGCGTCACGCGCTGGGCAGTGCAGGGCAGTGCGCTCGTGTTTCGTCATCATTTTACGACACCATCAAAAAGTCTACACTACAAGTACAAGTACGCACGCAGACCATCCGTGTGTGAACCCGGGTTCACGTCGCGTCGGGTGTCATCGCCCCGTCCCTCGTCGTCACGTGTAGTGGGGCCCGTCGTGCCCCGTCAGCTTCTTGCTCAGCCGCATCCTCCACAGATCTTTCCGCTTCCGTGCCGCCATGAACCACCCCCGAGCCACGCTCCCGCGCACGTACCCGACGCTCTCCGTCGGCGACAGCGAAATCACCGCGCCCGGGTAGACGTACCCATCCCCGGTCCCGGTCGCGGACTCGCTAAACCTTGGCACGGCGTGCCACCACTTCCGCTCCTGAGCGGGCGCCTTGTCCACGAGCGCCTCCCCCGCGAGCGCCGCCAGCACGTTACCGGCGCACACCCTCCGCGCGAACTTCTCGGTGTCGTGCTCGCGCCGGTACCGCTCGCTCATCATCTCCATCGCGCCGTCTCCGTCGTACGTCTTGGCGCAATCGCCGAGGGCGAAGACGCTCGGAAACCCGAACACGACGCCGCTGGGTCCCGTCTTGACGAAGCCCCTCTCGTCGAGCGAAGCCTTGAGGGGACCCGCGCCGAGGAAGCTGGTGTTGGGTTCCATCCCCGCGCACATGAACGCCACGTCGCACCCGAGCCGCTTGGCGTCGAGGATGGACCCGCGCTCGCCGGCGACGATTGAGACGTTTGGCCTCGACGCGAACGCGTGTTGAAGCGCCGCCTTGACCGGCTTGGGCATGCCCGCGCCGATCTCGTACTTGTTCGTGACGAGCTTGATCGGGACGCGCGGGTACGCGGCGCCGAGCTCGGCGGCGAGCTCGATGCCCGTGGGGCCGGCGCCGACGACCATGACGCCCTTGGCGCTTGCGACGCGATGCGCCAGTTCTCTCAGTTCCTTGACGCGATCTTTTCCGCTGATGCTGGTGTGGTTGGACTTGAGCCGCTTGGCCTCGCTGCCCTCGGCGTAGGTGGCGCCGGTGCCGATGACGAGGACGTCGTACTCGTATTTCTGCGCGCGGCGGGGTTTGGGTCGGGGGTCAGCGCGCGTCGGGAGGGGGGAAAGGGCCGAACGGGAACGCGCGCGAACGTCCGATGGAACACATCGGAAGGTTAACTAACGGACGGACGAGCGCGGGAAAGGGGAGGCGGGCGGGTTCGAGCCACGCGGGTGGGGTGAACGCGACGAAACGCACGCGGCGGGTCGTGAACGGATCGTACCTCGCAGCTCATCGCGGTTTCCACGTACGTCTCCGTCACCCACGCCACGGTGTCGTGGACGTGCGTCACCATGCTCGCCGCGTGCTTGCTCCGCTCGAAGATCTTGTGGAACGGGATGACGTTGCGGTTGGCGGTCTCGGGCCTGGCGATGGCCCGTGGCGACGCCCACGCGATGTCCAGGTGGTCGTTGGGGCAGATCATGGTGATCTTAATGTCGTGGGGCTGCTTCGCCAGCTCCTCGCACATGTGCACCGCCGCGAAACCACCGCCGACGATCACCACCCTCTTCGTCTCCCCTCTGTACACCCGCCTTCTCCTGTTGCGCGACAGGCATCCCGCCAGGCAACCCATTCCCTGCTCAGACGGCGACACAGCCGCCAACACTTCTTCGACGACGACCCCGGGGCGACGATGGTTCGCTATCGACGTCCCGCGCGTCCCGTGGCGCGAGTCCAGCGCGCGACTGAGAACGGGCAGTCGCGACATATCCACAACAGAAACAGACGTCTGGAAATCTGACGCGGACCGAAGATTCAGGGTGCCGAGCAGTGCCACCAGGAGAGCGTGCTTTTCCGGGAACGCACATTTACTAACCCCAAATAGGCGCCTCAATTCTTACCACGATTGGCGTGTAGCTAAAAGAATTATTTGTCCATTTCAAATCACCCCTGCACGGCGAGCTTGGCGAGGTGCTGCAGGAACACGTTCATGGAGATGTCGTCCGTGAATATGATCTCCGCCCCGCCGCCCGCGCCGTCGTACCCGCCGCCGCCGCCGCCCACGGCGCGGTCGTAGCTCGGCATCGACGCGTCGCTCGTGTTGTGCGTGGCGCTGGGGTTGAGCTTCGCGAGGAGGAACCGCGCCTGAGAGCCGCCTTGGTCGCACTCCACCAGCCTCGGGGTGGGACACCGCCCGCCCATCGCCGTCGCCGCGTCCGCCACGGGCTGCGCGAGCAGGTTTCGGAAGGCCTCGTGCTCGGGCTGGTCCTGGTAGTTCGCCTTTCGCCACGCCGCGATCGTGGAGCCCGCGTGAACGACAATCATGAAGAACGTGTCCAGCAGGAGGATGCAGTCGGGCTGGATGGACGCGACGTCCAGCAGCACCGGCATGGGCGGACCGTTGAACGTGTACGACATCAGCGTCGGTTGTATCATGATGAGCGAGTTCAGCACCGTCTCCCGTCCCATCATCAGCCGGTAGAACGCGGTCTCGTCCGGGGTGTTGTTCGCCGTCTGCAAAAACTGAGACCGGCGGAGGTTGAACATGAACTGGGGGTAGATGGCGAACGGGCCGGGCATGCGGAACGTCTCCGGCGCATCCTTGGCGTACTCCCCGAACTTGGTCCCCACGCGGATCAGCGTCCTGTCCAGCCATCGCAGCAAGTCGAACGTCTCCTCGTGCTCTATCCTAAACGTCGACACCCTCGCGACGAGAAGCGCCGCCGCCTCCTGATCGAACCCCGACACCACGTCGTGCGACGACGACGTCTCCGCCCACCGCCTGGCCACCGTCATGACGCGCAGCCGAATCTCCCCGTTGCTTCGCTTGTACCGCACGCAGAACTGCAGGTAGAACGGGGTGCCGGAGGGGATCGGGTTGGAGTGCTGGTTCACGATCTCGTAATACACCGCCACCGAGGTGTTCGAGTTGAGCGAGCAGATTCGCCACGACGTGGTCTGGCCCATGCCCACCTCGTTCTCGGAGATGGACTTGCTCTTGACGGCGAGCGCGGACATGGGGCCGATGCCGCCGCACACCATCACGTGCGGCGTGCAAAACACCGAGAATGTCGCGTTGAAGTACATGTCCAGGGCGCCGGAGGCGTCCCTGGCGAACATTCGTCGGAGCGAACTCCGAAACGCCTCGGCGCCAAACTGCTCCGCGAGGACCATCACGCCGCCCGTCTGGTCCACCGCGGTCTTCATCTCCGCCAAACCCACCTGGTCCAACGAGCACGCGAACACGTCGAGGGTGTGAGCGTGCGTCGCGAGGCGTATGCCGAGCTGGTTATAAAATTTGGAAGCCGCCTTGTAGTGCTTGGCGCTCCCCTTGTTGAAATCCTGGTGCGTTCGCATCGTCTCCGACATGTCCCGTCCGACGATGCTTCCCGGACCCATGGTACACGGCCCGGACGTGAACACCATCACCCTCGCGCCCTGCGCGCTGTGACACTCCGCGATCAGGCCCTGCGCCGCGGCGATGGCCACGCCAGTCGCTCGGAACGGTCGCATCCCCGGCTCCCGCGGAAACGGGTCCGGCCTCAGCTCGTCCAGCGCCGTCTGAAGCGTGAACTCGCACTCCGACACCGGCAAGATGAAGCGTCGCAGCGCGTTGGACGCCTCCGCGACGGCGCTGCCCCGCTGTTTATCGTAAGAGGCGTACTCGGACGGGGAGAGCTCCAGGTTGAGCAGTTTCTTCAGCCGCTCCTGGGTCACGTCGTCGGTGCCCCTCAGGACGTAGGACTTTGGGAAGGCGTTCCCGTCGCACAGCTCGTGAACGGTGACGGTCGCGCCAAACGTGATGAGGCCAACGAGGCACTCCTCCGGTAGGAGCGCGACGAGTTGCCCGAGCGAGTCCTTGGCGTCCTGGAGCTCCTCCGCGGACATGGCGGTGTCGAGCACGATCAGGAAGCACGGTGGCCGCGGGTTCTTGTTCTCCATCTGGTACTCCACGGTGGTGTACCCGGGAAAGAGCTCCGCGGGGAGGTTGTTCTCGTTGATCTCTGCGTTCGTTCGTCGGCGCGCGGGGCGGGGCGGTGAGTCGGGGCTCGGGTGGAAGGCGAGGGAGCGCGGGGTGGATCAAAATTATCGACAGATCGGGAGCGGGTGCCGCGGGAGGACGGGTGGCGGGCGCCAGTCGCCTCACCGTGGTAGTTGCGGGGGAGCGAGTTCCCGGTGTTGCACAGGCAGCACTGCCACCGTTTTTGGTGGAAGTCGACGTGACAGTACGGGTTCATCACGCCGCTGCACTCGGTGCACACCACGGGAGAGTAGGGCAGCACGGGCATCCCGTCCATCGCCTTCACCGGGGTGCATATCGCCCCGAATGGCAACACCACCCTGGTCGCCTCGATCCGGGAGGAGGGCCAGGCGTTCCACGACAGGCGGACGCCCTCCTTCCTCTCCAGCTCCGCGAAGTCCATCGCGCCCGCGTGGGTACCCGCCGCGGGACGGTGGCGCGCGGGGGTGGAGTGAGAGACGGGTCAGACGGACGAGTCGACGGAAGACACCCGCGGCCCGACGCTTCAGGGGCGCGAGATGGATGAAAAATCGATCCTGGTGCCCGGGTGGTGCCTAAAGTTATGAAATCTCATCAGTGCCTACACGGGCTGGGCCCGACGTCGAACGTCCTGAACCGTCTCAGCCACCCTTCGAACGCGCCGAGCCCCACCGCCAGCCCGCTCTCCGCACCGACCACCACCTCCCCCCCCTTCACCACCAGCCGCCTCACCGGCCCTCCCTCCGCGCCGCCCCGTCGAACCCACCGGTACTCGACGAAAAAATCCATCCCCGCGTTTGTATTCTTCAGCGCCGACGCCACCCGCCTTCGCACCTCGACCGGCGGGATCGCGTACGGCACGAACACCGGCTCCGGCGGGGGGTACGGCCACTTAGGCGGGGTGACGTGAAACTCGCGGCGGCACCCGGCGGCCGTCAGCGCGTCGATCGTGGCGGAAGGCAGGAGCGGTGCGAGGTTAACCTGCGCCGTCCGAAGCGACGGGAGATCGGTGTTCGTCACCAGCACGCCGTGTTTGTACGTCGCATCGCGACCGGCGGCGATGGGATCGAAGGCGTCCTCCGTGTCCGCGTGGTGGTGATTCCGGAACACCCAGTGGTTGCTGGCGCCGCCCTCCACGCGCAGGTTGCTGAACATGGCGAAGCTCGGGTACGTACGAACGCCGAGGTACGTCGACGCCGAGACGAAAAAGATAAACGCAGCCGGCGCCGAGACTTTCAAGGCGCCGACGAGTTTCTGCCCGCGAGTTTGTGTCCGTCCCGCGCGAGTCCGAGTCCTCGTTCCCGAGTCCGAGTCCGCGCCCCCACCCTCCCCGCGTGTTCGTGTTCCGTCGCTCGGAAGAGCCCGGAAGAGCGCGGCGTAGGTCAGGGCGCCGAACGCGCAACACACCCAGAGCGCGCCCAGCTCCCACGCGAAATACGGGGGATACTCAAAGTACGAGTGCGCCTCGTGTCGTCTGATCGCGACGGCGACGGCGACGGCGACGACCGCCCACACCCCCGCGCGGAAGGACACGCCGCCGCTCTTCCACCGCGCCGCGAACGCGCTCGCGCACGCGCCCGTCTCGTGGGGCACCATGCCGACGACGTACATCGGCGCCATGATCATCGAGAACGGGTACACGCTCATGGGCGGCGGCGGAAGCGCGATGAGCGCGTGGAACGACGCGCCGACGGCCGTCAGCGCTCGGTGCGTCGCGGGTGCGACGCCGTCCCACGCGAACCCGCGCGAGGAGCCGAAGATGCACAGGAGCGGGAACCCGAGTTCGAACGCGGTGGCGGCGTACGGGACGACGGCGCGAACGCTGGGGGGGGCGACGATGGAGACGTGATGGGCTCGCAGTCCCATCCCGCTCAACGCGCCCACGAGCATCTGGACGCAGCACGACACGTTCGGGTCGTGCCAGTCGTCGTTGAGCTTGGCGAAGCCGGTGGTGGCGTAGAGGACGCACAGCGCCGCGCGCGTGGAGATTGTCAGCCGCCGCGAGAACGCCCGGCGCGCGCGCGATGGGTCCTCCGTCGGCGACGCCGGACGACCCGACGTCACCGACGGCGCGCAGAGCAGCACCGCCGCGCACATCGCCAGCTCGAGGAGCACGTGGTTGCTCTGCGATCCGTTGCACGCGAGCACGATGATCCCGTTCATCGCCAGCGCGACGAGCGCGTCGGTGGAGCGAGGCGCGGCGTGCACCCTCGCGACGGAGAGCGCGAGCAGCGCGGTGGGTGCCCATCGCCACGCGGTGACGGCTCCGAGCGACGGAAGGGACTGCGCGTCCTTGAGCACCTGCAGCGCGAGGCAGTGCGCGAGCGTGACCGAGAACACCGCGAGGGCGTCCCACCCCGGAAGTCCCTCGGATCGCGCGCCGATCCCCATGCGACGCCGGCGAAGAGTGAAGCGCTCCATCCTCGGACCTGGTAATCTTCTGTCAGGTTCTGTTCGCTCACAAATTCGAGGGTTTCTCATCAGACCACGGCTGCGCCGGAAACAGCACGCGCCGGTCCCGATGGCCGAGGCGACGGTCGAGCCCGAGGATCCCGCGCCCGCTCCCGCCGACGCGCCCGCGCCGCCCGAGGAGTCCGCGCCGCCCGCCTCCGAGGAGCCCGCGCCGGTCGACCCGCCTGACGCCCCCGGTCAGGAGAAGGATGGAGAAGGTGCCGTTGCGGGAAACGCGGTCGAACCCGCTCCCGCCCCCGAGGCGCCGCACGCCAAGCCGGGCTTCAGGGCCCCCCGCCGGTACGAGGCCCCTCTCGAGGTCATCACGGACGCCAAGGCCATGCGCGCGTGGTCCCGCGCGCACCGCATCGCGGGGCGCCGCGTCGCCCTCGTCCCCACGATGGGCTACCTCCACGACGGGCACCTGTCCCTCGTCAGGGCCGCGATGGACCGAGCCGACGCGATCGTCGTCAGCATCTACGTCAACCCGGCGCAGTTCGCCGCGCACGAGGATTTCGGGACGTACCCGAGGGATCAAGACGGGGACCTGGCGAAGCTGAGGGCGCTGGGGGTCCACGCGGTGTTCCAACCGGAGGCACTGTACGCGGGTAGAGCGCCCCACGGGCACGACGAGGGAGGGAGGGAAAAGGAAAAAGCCCAAGGGTCGGACGAGGGCGAGGAAAAGGCGGCGGGAGGAACGAAGGGAGACGTCCCCTCGCACGAGACGTTCGTGACGGTGGAGGAGCTCCAGCGGGGGTTCTGCTCAGAGACGCGGCCGCACTTCTTCCGAGGGGTCGCCACCGTGGTGTGCAAGCTGTTCAACATATGCGAGCCCGACGTGGCGGTGTTTGGCAAGAAGGACTACCAGCAGTGGCGCATCATCCGGCGCATGGTCCGCGACCTCGACTTCGAGATCGACGTCGTGGGGGTACCCCTGGCGCGAGAACCCGACGGCCTCGCCATGAGCAGCAGGAACGCGCGGTTGACGCCGCAGCACAGGAAAAACGCGGCGCGCATCAGCGAGGCGATATTGCTGGTCAAGGAGGTGTGCGAGCTGGCCGTCGCGAACGGAACCCCGAAGGATTCCACGCACTTCAAGGGACTCATCTGCCAGGCCATCGCGAACAGCGGCGGCGTCGTCGACTACGTGGACATCGT
>Ga0181573_10001153_pt1 | contig 26401 bp, 16 predicted proteins | sample 101ome_25_FD_148643 | JGI IMG/M metagenome (GOLD analysis project Ga0181573, IMG submission 148643) | Coastal salt marsh microbial communities from the Groves Creek Marsh, Skidaway Island, Georgia - 101409BT metaG (spades assembly) | ecosystem: Environmental > Aquatic > Marine > Intertidal zone...
GCGGTCGGTTTCGGTCGCCAACGCCTCTTCGAGTTGCTTGATGCGCACATCCGGCGTGAGGGTCCCTTCCGTCATTGAATCACCTGAGCCCAAGGCTCCGCTTCTCGCGAGTGGTTCCCTCCCTATCAAGCCGACGCTTGACTGGACCGGATGGCGGCTCAACACGGTGCTTCATCGGAGGTCGTCGGTGGCCTTGACCAGTTCCCTGGCGATGCTGACCTCCCCCATCGAATGGCCAGCATCGGGCACCATTACCAACCGGCTGTCAGGGAGCGCTTGATGGAGTTCCCAGGCGCTGCGTGGCGGGCAGACCACATCGTAACGACCCTGCACGATGACCGTCGGGATGTCCGCCAACCGTTCCGCTCGGTTGAGGATGTAAGCTTCCTCAACGAAAATGGCGTTGATGAAGTAGTGGCATTCTATCCGAGCAAAGGCGACGGCGAAATCAAGGTCTTCGGCTTTGTCGAGGTAAGTCGGGTCAGGAAACAAACGGCTCGTGGCCATTTCCCAGCGTGTCCATTCCTTCGCTGCTGCTCGACGAACCTCCACGTCCTCGCTGGTGAGACGGCGGTAATACGCCGTGATCAGGTCGCCCTGTTCTTCAGGCGGGATGTGGTTGCGGTACGGCGCAAACGCATCGGGGAAGATGTGGCTTGCACCGTCTTGATAGAACCAGTGGAGTTCGCTCTTCCTGCACATGAAAATGCCGCGAAGCACCAGCGAGCGAACGCGCTCGGGGTGGTGAAGGGCATACATCATGGAAAGGGTGGAGCCCCACGACCCGCCGAACACATGCCAGGTCTCGATGCCAAGGTGGGTGCGGAGTGTTTCGATGTCCTCCACCAAACGATGCGTTGTGTTGTCCGTCAACTCGGCGTGAGGCGTTGATGCGCCGCAGCCTCGCTGATCGAATTGGATGATGTTGAACGCTGCAGGATCGAAATACCGACGGTACGATGGCTGAGCGCCCCCGCCCGGACCTCCGTGAAGCACCACAACGGGAACGCCATCGGGGTTGCCGCTCGCCTCCCAAGCCACGGTGTGGAGCTCGCTGACCACCAATCGACCGGTCGTGTAGGGTTCGTGCGGCGCATAAAGAACATCGTCCAAGGTGGTGGTCATGTCAAGCATGAGCGGAGGCGTGCGCTGAGCCACCATGTGCCTTTCCCATCCACACGTTGATGGAGAACCTGCGCTTGGGCCAACCATGGCACAACGTGCAGCGACCGATTTGTTCAGCGATTGGGCGGCATCAGGCCGGGACGAGGGCATGGAAAAAGGCCACGCGGCCAGCGTCGAAGCGATGTTGGAAGCGGTTCTTCCCAAGCTCAACTCGGAATTCACGGCCATCGATGTTGGGTGCGGAAACGGTTGGGTCGTGCGGCGACTCAACGCCCTTGATGCATGCAAGCATGCCTCGGGGGTCGACGGGGCCAAGACAATGATCGACAAAGCCCACACGCTCGACCCCGAAGGCGATTACACACTGGCGATGCTCCCCGAATGGCGCCCTGAAGCACCCGTTGACCTGGTGCACACCATGGAAGTCCTGTACTACCTTGAGGATCCCATGGGCTTCCTCGAAACGCTTCGCGAAGCTTGGCTGAACGACGGTGGTTGGGCGGTGATCGGTGTGGACCACTACGCAGAAAACGAAGCGTGTCACGATTGGTCAAGTTCGCTCAACGTTCACATGGCCATGCACAGCATGGATGCCTGGGCCGAAGGCATGAACAAAGCGGGCTTCCGCCATGTCAAGGCGTTCCAAACCGGTGCAAAGGACGGTTGGGCAGGCACGCTCGTTCTCATGGGTCAGAAGTGAACGGACCCACACCCAGCGGCTCGCCCTCCGGCCCGCAGCGACGGACATGCCCTCGATGGTAGGGGCACGATTCACACGCTCCGGCGGCCATGGGCAAGCGGTGCGGCGCTTCCGTGGCGGCGTTGAGGTGCACATGGGCGCGCCAAACCAAGTGGGCATCGAGGTCGGATTTGGCACGCTCAAACTGGGCGTCGTCAAGCGCCACCGTCCGGCCGTTGGCGCCGACCAGGACCGCCGGTGGAAGGACGGTGCGTCGCTGCGCCTCGGGCTTGTTTCGTTCCATGGCCTCCAACGCCAACGAGTAAAGCGATAGTTGCAAGCGGTGCTTCATCAGCAGGTCGGCTTCCGCCTCGTTCTGAGGGGACAGATCAACGGTTTCTGGACCGCAGGCTTGCAACGGGTGACCGGCGGCGGGTGTTGAAGGGTTGAAGCCGCCCAAACAACCGGTTGTCTTCAGGTCGACCACGCGGAGGTAACCCGGTCCGGAACCGTCGGTCAATGCCAGCACCAGGTCGGCACGACCGCTGAAGTCCATCGTCACCGATGTGACGTGCAGCGGGGAGGTGAACGCTGCTGTGTTGCGATGCTCAACCGGCAACCCGTGGCGATGGAAAAACGGCAATTCTGTGCGAACGGCTTCGACCCTGAGCCCGTCCATGGTTTCCCCGTTGAGCATGCGACCGAGTCGCCCGCGTTGGACCAAGGATGACAGGTGGGTCAGCCGGGCGCGCCATGTTGCTTCGTCGGACCCTTCTGCCTGCTTCGTTCCGAAGCCGAATTCGTGCATGACTTCACCAAGCGCCTCATCGTCGGTCAGGCGGTCCTCGCCAGCGTGCAACCAATCTCGGGACAAGGGCGAGGACGTGGCGTGGATGGAACACGGGTTTCTTAAGCCGATTTCGAGCAAGCGGTGCATCATGAGACCAAACGTGGTCGCCTCGGGCCAGCCTCGCTGGTGGACGGGGGGGCGGGGTCGCCCCGGCAACCACAGCGGTTCCGTTGGCCAACCTTTGACGTGTTCAAGCCAATAGCGACGTGGACATGTTGACGTGGTGTCCAAGTGGTGGGCTGCACCTTTCATCACCGCCACCGTCGGGGGAGGCGAGCGTGGACCCGCTGGCTCGGACGGTGCAGCCGACGCAAACCGGTCAGCGAGCTCGCGCAACTGCGCTTGGGGCGACGAGGGGGTGGGCTGGTTGAAGCACGCTGGGTGGTGGTAAACACGGAGGCCTTGAACGCCGGTTGGACCAAGCGCAGCGGTGGAAAGCATGGATGCAGGGTTGAACGCAATCGTCTCGCGCCTGGGCGAGAACGGCGGCAACTCGTCCGCCTCCAATGCTTCTGTTTCAACGAGCAACGGATGAGCGGTGTTGGCCAGCCAGGCTGCGCGACGGAGCCCTTGCATCAACATGGAGCCCATCGTTCGAGGGTCCGGCTTGACGTTCACCGCCAGGCGCCCATTGGTCTCGTCCCACTCACTGCGATCACCTGGCGCCCCTGAAACCACAAGACGGTCCTTCACTCGTGTCAATGCGACGTAGAATTTCCGTCGCAACTCCGCTTTGTCTTGGGCTTTGTTCATCTCGCTGGCGAACGCCCAAAGCCCGTCTTGAGGCCGCTGGGCGCCCAACCACGGTTGGACTCGCCCGGCCACCGCCTGTGGGGTCACGAGCACGTTGTCCTGGATGGAGACCGTAGCATCGGCTTTGCCCGCCGTGAACAGCCCCGTCACCACCACCACGGGCGATTGAAGGCCTTTGGACCCGTGAATGGTCATGATTTGGAGCGCTTCCGTTGCCGCCGGGCTGATGGCTTTCGGCCCCTGTTGACCCAATTGCCTCAACCCTGCCATGTTGGCTTGGACCGCACCCACGTCGTGACCGTGCTGTGCACCGATGTCATGGAGCATGGCGTACCACGCTTCAGCGAACTGCCGATCGGCATCGCCGGGGTAAGCAGCCAGCAAATCCGAGTGGTCAAGCACGTCCTCAAACACCTCGTAGAGGGCACCGGCGCTGGCCCGCTGCCAGAGGTGGACCATGAGGGCCTGCGTGCCGGGCGTGGGAGCGTGTGCGATCAGGTGCGACCAAGCATCTTCACCGTCACCCAACCCCGAAAGGCACGCATGGACTTCGTCCTCCGACATCCCCATCACCGGTGACCGAGCGAGTTGGAAGGCAGCGAGCCTGGACGTGGGGTGGGCCATCAACGTGAGCAGGGCTTGCAACGGTTGGACAACCGGTTGGGTCATCAACAAACCCAATCGGTCTGCCATGACGGGTAAACCGCGTTCACGCAATCGACGAACGAGATCGGGAAGATGACGCCTCGAATTGACGAGGATCATCACGTCTGAGGGACGTACCTCGGAGCCAACTTCGGTCACGTCCGTCCACGAGACTCGGTCGGCGTCCCACACGCGGGTGGCACCACCGCCGATCAGGGATGCCAAGCGTTGGGCCACCAATTCATGCTCCAAGTGCACCGCAGCGGCGTGAGGGTCCGAAAACGTGTCAAGCGGTTCATCAAGGGATTCGGGGACGGTGTCCAATGTCCCCTGAACGGGGAGCAGCCATTCGAACACGCCACCTTCATCGGTCATTCGCGCTGGCCTCAAGCGTTGTGGCTCGGCATGCCAATCCCCAGGTAAGTCGTGATGGTGAGGGTCGAACACCTCGTCAAACATGTCGTTCATGGTCTCCATCAGATCGGCACGGGTTCGATGGTTGGAGGCCAGGTCGATGTGGCCTTCCCGTCGGCGTTGAAGGCGTTCATCGTCAAGGATTGCCCCCTCATCACCGTCCTCTTGGTTCAGGGGGACGAAACTGTGCGGAGCCGAGGCCCGTGTTTCATGTTCATTGCTGAAGGAACCGCCTTCACCGCCCGCACCCACCGGCCGAGGGTCCCGGCCGTGGCCATCCTGTCGCAAATGGTCCAGCCTTGCATCATCGGCCTCATCGATGTTGCAGCGCCGAATCATCGCCACTGCACGGCGCATGACCGAAACCTCCGCTTGGCGGAATCGGTAGATGCTCTGTTTCATGTCACCGACGATGCACACCGTGGGGTCCCACGCCCCGCGAGGCCGCTGAGGGTCGTCGGCACGTTGATGGCGCCGCCCCCAAAGCCTGGCCAGCAGGCGAAAGTGTGCAGGGTTGGTGTCTTGGTATTCGTCGATGATGAATGCACGGAACTGCCGTCGGATGTCGCCCAGCACCGCCACGCGTTGGTGCAGGTCGGCCTGCAACTCGGGACGATCGTTGAGCAGTGTTAGGGCGCGCGTGATGTGATGATCGCTCCACGGTTCATCGCCCAAGCCGTCCAATGCATCGATGACCTCAGGAGGATAGCGATGACGGCACACATCGGGGCAACGCGCGAGCAACACGTCCGCTGCAAACCGTTGCAAATCATCGAAATCGTGGAGCCCATCCAGTGATTTTCGCCGTGCGAGGATTTGGTGGGTCGCTCGATGCACTTCAATCAAGTCGCTGAGGACCTGGGCTTGCAATTCACCGTCCACGAAGGTCCCCGTTGAGGGGGGTTCGTTGGGCAAGGGTTGGGTTAACGGCGCCAATCGCAACGGTGATTCGAGCGGCATCCCGTCAAATCCATCGCCCGGCTCAATGAGGAAGGCCGCCTTGGCCAAGAGGTTCACCAACGATCCAAGAGGTGCGTGAAGACGCCGAACAAGGCGGTCCTGAAGGACACCCGCTTGATCGTACAGCGCCGCACGCCCATCCTTGCCGATCCCGGCCGTGCTCGCCTTGGATTTCGTCAGCAATCCAGCGGGCCAGCCATCGGACTGAGGCAGTGCGCTCCGTGGGAAGAACGTCGGAGGTTTGGCGGCCAAACCGGAGGTTGATGCGAGGGCCATGTTGAGTTTCCAAGCCCACGAAAGGCCCGCACCGGTTGATTCGGGGAGGTCGCCGTGGGCCATTCGAACCAAGTGGTTGAACCGGGTCAAGTGCGTGTCACCCTCCGCTGGAGCCACGCAGCGCTCGTGATGCTGGAGAAACAGATCCACCCAGTCCCGCAGATCAGCGTGAAGTGCACTGAGGTGCCCCTGAAGCTCGTTGCGAACCGGTTCTGCGATGAGATCGAGCAACACCGCCACCGGAACCGGCCCGCGCCCGTTCCAATCAAGACCGAGGTCTTCGGACCGTTGAATCATGGCACGGTGCGATTGCTCAACGAACAGCGACCGGTTCATCAATCCGTTCAGCACCACCTCGGCGGGCCCTTGACCGCCCATCATCGCAACAAGTCGATCCCTGGCGCCGATGAAGGCCTCATGGTGATGGAGCACACCGGCTTCGTGGGCGTCTTCAACCGAACGAATGCGCCACACCGTGTGAAGGGCATCGTTGAGCATCACGGGTTTTTGCGCTTCGGCTACGAACGTGTGGGATGGGTACAACGTGACCCGGTCGATGTGGGGTTGAATCAACCGGTTCAGGAAGGCATCGATGGTCGAGATCGGTGCCTCATCGAGCGAAGACAACAGCATCTCCACGTCGGCGTCCGAGCGAAGTCGTGGGTCAAACACACCTTCTGCATCGTCGGCAGCGACGGCGGTGGCTCGCGATTGACCAAGACGCTGCCGAATGCGCGCCTTGAGTTCGGCTGCTGCCTTTTTGGTGAACGTGATGGCCACCACTTCGGAGGGAAGCAAACCGGGCCACGCCTCCAAGTCGGTTCGCTCACGTGCTGGAGCTCGCAACGCCCCGTGACCGGAAAGCGGTGTGCGAGGGCCTTGAGGCGTGACGTGCGTGGCGCGTTGGTCGTGCGCGATCAAGTGCTGAACGTAACGTTCGGCCATGACCGTGGTCTTGCCGGTGCCTGCACCGGCGTCGAGCGCAATGTGGCGATCGAGGTCCAATCCCAACCGTTGGCTGTTGTTGAAGTTGATCATCCTTCATCACCTCCAAGGGACGCAACATCGCATCCGTCCCGCACCGCACAGTACGTGCAATGACGGCCCGGTGTGGGGTTGATGTGACCGGCACCGAAAGCATCGATGGCCCGTTGCGCCACGCGTAACCGCTCCTCCATCCAGCGACGGAAGGCGGTCTGGCCGGAATCAGCAGGGTTGGTCCTCGGGAAGTGATGGCGAAGATGTTGCGTGATGTTGCCAACCATGAGCCCGGCAGCGACGGGGTCCATGGCTTCATCGAGTTCAACGTAGTGCACCGTGCGTTCACCGATTTCGGACGCACCAACGCCAACCACACGGTCGTTGGGGTGCGATTGCTCCCAAGCACGGGCATAGAGCGCCAGCTGCACGTCCTCAAACATGCAACGAGCGTGACGCAATCCCAAGCGGTCTGCTTTCGGACCGTTGACGGTTTTCAGGTCACGTACAACGACCAACCGTTGAACGGGACGCTGCGCCCCGTTGAGTGGGTAGGGCGCCGCATGTGAAGCGTCGCCCAACACACCCGCTTCGATCAGAACGGCGCGTTGGGCTTCGGTGAGGTGCACCTCATCGATTCGGTCGGCGAACCCGGACATGTGGAACCCCCGTTCCGTATCATCGCTTGACGGTGCGTCGATGAAAACCGGTGAACCATCGAGGTTCGATGCGGGCCATTCGGCCACCAACGGAGCAGCGTGACGCAGCGCCCATGTGGCTTCGAGCATGGAGCCCACTTGACCCCCCATGGGTAGGGGGGCAGCGCCTTCGACGTGAGCGGCCCATGCGTCCGGTGAAGCGTTGAGCAAGGCACGCGTGCGGTGCACGGAGACAGCGTTGGAGCGCCCCAGCCAGGTGGCATGTTCTGCGAGGTGCGTCAACACCGCACCCCAAGCGTCCGTGACGGTTCCAAGCACACCGAGATGCAACGGCAAGGCCGGCGCTTCACCGACTTTGCTGACCCTCAAGCCATGCGCCTCAAGCAGGGCCACCGACACGTCGTGCATGAGTTGGCCCCGCGTGCGGTTGTCGATGTCTTCGGAGGGGGCTTCACCGTCGCTCCGAACGCCCAGCCAACCCTCCGACCACGCCCGACGTGGGCAGCGCAGAACGGCTTCGATCCGGCTTGGCGACCAACGCGTTCGACGGAGGGATGTGGAGAGATGCCCGAACCGATCGTTGAGATGTTCGGGGCCGGAACCGTAGGGTGGGAGGGGACGCGGGTCAGCAGCGATGCTGTGGGAGCGCCCCGGCCGATGTCCCAAATGGGGCCACACCGGAGCATCTGCACTCGGTGTCTTGAGGTGATTGAGTTCACCGACACCAAAGCGAAGCGCATCCACAGAGAGGAGATGTGTGCGCGCATCCCAAGGCAAGCATTCGCCTTCCTCCAGCCGTTTCGCCATCGGTTGACGGCGGTAGCGGTCTTCCTGCACAGCGGCGACGTGCGTGCGAACCACACCCATGGGATGGAGCAAGGCATGGTCGCCTTCATCCCTCATGGCAAGCGCCCGTTGGCCCGCACGCTGACGTCCCGACCTGGGAAGCAAGCCATCCTCGGATCCAGTGCATTCGTGAGCAACGGTGGAAACTGGGCCCAATTGGGGCGTCATCCAGGCCCCGTGGCCCCGCTCTCGAACCGACCACGCCCAACGACGTTCGGCCCCTTCACCTTGATGACGGGAAGGGTGGATGAACGGGGGTGGCTGGCGCATGGCATCCCATGTGCGGGATCGACGAACGTCGGTGAGCCATTCGGCCAGAGGTGCGCTGGGACCGTTGTCCTCCACAGATGAGGTGTCCATCACCGCCACATACCGGCCGGCGTTGAGCAAGTGACGGAGGTGATGGCGCCCCTGGCGAACCAAGACGTCGTTGTGGAACATGCCCAACTCCAACTGAGCGGTGGCGTCCAGCCACGGAAGCGTCGGTCGTTTCATGGGCCACGATTGAACATCAAGGCCTGCCAGTACGACCAAATCAGCGTTGCATCCGTGGGCCTCTTCGGGCGTCAGCACCGTGACATGAGGCGATTGCGGTTCAGTTGACGGGATACGGAGGGCCTCACCGACCATGTGAAGCACGTCGATCATCCCTTGGCCTTTGAGCAGTTCGGCGCCTTCCTGCTTCACCACGCGATCCAACGCCTCGAGCACATCCTGCAGATCCCCCCAGCCTCGGTTGTGACGACCGACGGTTCGAGCCATGCGTTCCATGTCAAGTCGACCGACCGTTTCACTCAGCCATTCAAGACCGTCGGCCGGTGCCTTTGGCGTTGGCAACACCTGTCCAGAGCTGCACCCAATCCGTTCGCGTCCAACATGGTGACGGTCCTCCGGCATCAACAACGGTGCCCATGTCGCCACAACGCATGCCAGCCACCACTGCGTTTCCTCCAAACGTTGCTTGCGCTCGTCAGGACGGCGCTCAAGCAACGAGGGGCGTGCTTGACTCAATGCTCCCATCCAACGAGCGATGGCGCCGGGCCCACCCAAGACGTGGAAATGCTGACCAATGTCTGCCAAGACCTCCAGATGCGGCCTGGGCCGCCAGCTGGGTTGGCTGGGATGCTCGAGCGCAGGGAACATGTTGGTCGACCAGGGCAGGGCGCTTGAGGTGACCAGGGTGCGCAGCCCTTCGAGCGACCAAGCGTTCATGCCCTGTCCAATGGAGGCGGCATGAACGACGGCGGCGTAAACGGGTTGTTCACGCATTGCCCGGGACTGCGATGGCGCAACGACCCCCCATTGCTTCAACCACTGATGCCATGCCGCACGGCGTTGGTGGGCTTGACCGTCCACCACCAAAACACAACCGCCCTCATGCGTCAAGAAATCACCGACGAGGTGGGCCGTTGCGGGGAGGGCGTCGTCGCCGTGGTCCAAGGCGATGCGCGTCAACACCCTCCCGCGGTCCTCGCCTGCAGGCGTAGACCAAGCGGTTCCGGCGGAGGCCCACACGGGGTGAGGCGGAAGCCAGGCCGGCAGCGTTTCCTCCGTGCACGGTGGCTCGTCGAGCACGTACGCGCCGTGATGACCCAATCGGAACGAACCGGGGTGAAGCAGTTGATGAACGGGGCAATGGACGGACAAGTGCGTGAGCAGATCCTGCTCGATCTCGTTGAAATCGGGCGCCGTGTCCAGCAACACGATGCCGTTGAGCCCAGCGAAGTGGAAGGGGGGGTGCTCAGCACGCTTCAGGGCGTTGAGCACATGGTGTTGCAACAACATCGGGAGCGTTCCACCTGCTTCCCGCTCATGGGCCAGCATCAAATCGTGCAGCACGTCCACCCCGGGATTGGACGACCAAGCGAACGGTGCCCGCAAACCGCTGACCTCGGCATAGAGGCTCAAGAGGCGTTTGGTTTTCTGAACCGTCCACGAACCCGCCCCCGGCGTGTGAAGCAAGGGAAAGCCATGCGCTTCGGCGGCCGTCGCACACCGACGATGGAGCGCCATGAACGAGGTGACGTCGTCATTGAGCATGACAGGAAGGCGGAAATCAACGTGGAGCAAACGCCACAGCTGATTGAGGGTGGTGTGGGCCTGCGGGGCATGAGTGTAGCCTTGTTCGTGGAGATTGACCAGCGTTTGTTGACGGTGGTGCTCGTTGGGGTGCACCACGAGCAGGCCAGGGTCTTCATCCCTGAACGCTTCGAACAACCACGGGGGCATGCCCTGACCGGCAGGGACATGTTCCGACGTGATCTGAGGCTGGACCATGACGTTCATTCCTGAGATGACCGGCGAGCGTTCTTGAAGATGCGCGAAGCAAAGAGTGAAACATTTCATGTAGTTGTTTCATGCTGGTGGTTTGCTTGGGAAGTGTGCATGTTGGCAACCGGAAATGTTGGACCCTTTTCTCATCCGAAAAAGGGGCCTATCTGTGCGGCCACGGGTTGGACGTGGGGTTTTGACCGGTGGGTCCAAATAGGGTACATTCCAAACATGAATTGTTCATGTTTGAGAGTGCGTGCAACATCCGAGCGGCCATCGGCCGCATGGTGAGGAGGGAAGTCCAGTCCGCCATTGGTGGATTTGAATTCCTTAAAAACACTCGAGGGACATATAACTGAGGTGAACGACGATGAAGCGATTTTGTGAAGAATGTGGTGTGGAACAGCAATGGGAATTGGACAGCGTGCGTGGCGAGATGTGCTGCGAAGGGTGTGGGCTGACGCTCGATTACATCCCGAACGATGCGGACACGAACAGCTCCATTTCCGCCGGCGAGGAACGTCAGAATGAACGGGTGAACGCCCTTGAAGGCCGTGGCCCCGGTACCGTGATGAACGCCATGGGCGACCGATTTGATGCCCATGGGAACCGGCTGTCGGCCGATGCGTTTCGCTTGTACCGACGGTTGGGTCGCGTGAACCGCTCCACCCACCGTGAGAAGGACCCGATGTACCGCCAGCTCGTCGCAACGTTGCGCGAACTCTTCGGCGAAAACCTCGCCCTCACGGTGGAGTTCCTGACGCGCGCCACCGCCCAGAAACTCACCCCCATACAGGAGGCGATCCGCCGCACCCTGTCGCCCAACGAACAGAAACTGCTGGCCTGCCCCAAAACCAGCATCACGCGCAAGCCCTCTGGCGTCAAGGGCGAGTCGGACCGTCAAAACTTGGTCTTGATGGCCATTGCCATCGCCGAGTTGGCCCACGAATGGTTCGGCGCCCTCCGCATTGACCGAGCGGCCTTGCTCGCTGAACACGGCTTGACGCAGACCCAATTCAAGAACGCCAAGCGAACCATTTCGCAGCATTACAAAGCCCGCTGCCGTCAGAAATTCGCACCCATCCCACGACCCAACATGGATGCCGAGATGAAGGCCTACATCAAGAATGGCATCCGTCACGACAAGGTGGACGTTCACACCGACCGGTTGTTCAACGAACTGGACGGCCGCCTGACAGATGCACAACATCAGGCGTTGAACAAGGTGTACGACGGCATGCTGACCGCCATTGGCGAACCCTCCACCGATGCGTACACCGCCAACATGGATGAATCCATGCTCTGTTCGGTGGTGATGTTGGCAGCGTTGACGGCCCTCGACCTCGAGCACCAAAACCTGGCGGCCTTGGGACGCGCGGTCGGCGACCGCTCCGGTGCCGGCATCAAGAGCCGCTTGGCGCAGCTCCGCTATGAGGTGGAGCGCGGCATCTTCCCGCAAGGTGCAGCCTTGTTCGAGAAGCACCGTTCGCCGCACGGGCGAGAAGGCCAAGCCGACGAGACCCAGACGAATGCTTCAGACGAGGCCGAGCGGACGGACCGTTCAAGCGACCGAAACGGTTCCTCGGACGAGACGAGCAGCTCGGGGCAGTGAGTCCGCGAGGTTGAAAGGCGCCCCTTCCGTGGGAGTGTCATGAAGCGCACGCTCACCGTCCTTCTTTCCGTTGCCGTGATGGCCTCGATGATCAACACGGCAGCGGCCCTGCCCGCAGAACCAACCGAGGCCGGCACCATGTTTGGTGGTCAATGGACCTCAGCGAACAACACATCTGCGCAGGTCACCGAACTTGGCCAACTGAAGGCCGTAGTGGAGGTGTTCACGGCCACATGGTGCGAGAATTGCGTTGATGTTGAGCACGCCTTGGAGGACGTTCAAGCAGCAGGATTGCTCCAACAGTACCACATCCATCGATCCATCGGGGAAACCCAAGACCCGTTCGGCACGGATGAACTCGACCAGCGTTGGAAGGACAAATACGGGTACGACTCACCCCCGACCGTGGTGCTCAACGGCTCCATGAAGAAAATCGGCAGTGTAGCAGACGACGGCACGTTGGTGAACGAATTCACCAACCTCGCCAACACCGACCTTGAACTCGGGAACGGCACGACCGCGTTCTCCTGGACACCAACCAACACGCAAACCGGCACCGTGGCTTGGAACCTTGACATCGAAGAGCAGGTGTTGGAAGGCCACGACCTTCACGTCACGGTGTGGTGGGTGGAAGCGCATGCCGATTTCGAGGAAGGGACCAACGGACTGGGTACCTACCCGCACATCGTACACGCCATCGTTGACCTCGGGGATGCGCTGAACGGAAGCGCCTCGTTGACTGTGCCCGAAGCGCACGATGGGAACGACATGGGGATCCACCTCATCTACGAACTGTCCCCCGCTGAAATGATGGTCAACCCCGCCCCCCCGGTCGTGGTCGAGGACGAAGCCATGCCGTGGATGAGTGCATGGTCGAGCCTGGCCGCTGTGGTGGCGGTCGCCCTCACGCGTCGTCCACTTGATCCTCGGCAGGCATGAACGGCGGCGCATCGTTCCCTCGCTGCCGGTGCCGTGCCGACGGTGCATCCGTCAAATCCTCGTGGTACGGCCACCGAAGGTCTGCCATCTCATCGGGTACAGCGAACGGTTCAACGTAATTCCACCAGCGAGGGGGGGCCCCTCGGACACCCTGATCCTGTTGAATCTTCCCCAAAAGCTCACTGAGTTTCATTCGAGCGTTGGGCGAGGGGTGGTCGCGGCGGACCAGACGAACACTGCGTTCGTGTTCCGTGTCCAACACATAGCCGGCCAAGCGGGCCATGCGCCGCATGAATTTGCGTTCTTGCTGATTGCGCACCGTGACCTGCAGTTCGGTTCGCTCCAGCGAAAGCGCACCACCGTTGTTCATCGGCAACGAGACCCAAGCACCAAGCGGCTGGCGAAGAAGGACGTGCCAGATCCGAGCAAACGCCTCACACCATCGGCGTTCACCGTCTCGAACATCCCCCACTTCGTGAACGTCCTCACGTTGCCGGTACGGCATCCCGCGAAACCACCGGTGCTCCAAACGAAACATGCGATGACGGTCCCTGAGCCCGTGACGCGCACGCCGATGACGTTGCTCATCGTATGGAGGAACCGATGATCGCCAGGCGTTGACCACGTCGTCGTAAGGCAGGTCAGCTCCACATTCCATGGCGGCGCTGAACCGTTCCCGCCACCGATCGTGACGTGACGACCCACGTCGGCGATGACGACGACGGTGTTCCGCCTCGATGTAGCCATGCATCTCCATCTCATGGAAACGGTGCCGCTGATCGTCCGGAAAGGCCCTGCCACCGTACCAAGGGCGCCGTTCACCCATCAGCGGCCGCAGCAAACCGCGCTCAGCCAATCGATCCAAGCTGGCAACGGCCTCTTGATTGAGCAGCCCACGCCATCGGTCGTCAGGTTCCTCGGGGAAACCCAAGGGTGTGGCGTTCATCATCATCGATGCGAGGCTGTCGATGTTGATGGCGGCGGTGGCATCGTTGTAGAGCGAAAGAAACACCGAGCCAAGGGTGTCCCCGATGGGCACCGTGTTCGTGCGCTGACCGCTGTGGATGCACAAGTCCCTCCCTGCGTGGGGTTTGAACGACGTCCGATGTTGGATGCAATACGGCGCACCGTGCTGGCCCTCCCCCACGCTCACTTCATACACATGCCCAAGTTGACCGATGATGAGAACCCGGTCGTGTTGGACAGCCACACGAGCACCCAGGATGCCGTTCAAAATGTCGTGGCAAAATTCCAGCGAACGCACCACCTCGGGGGCGTCGATGGTGCGTTTGAAGTACGGTCGAGACCAGTTGTGTTGCAAACCGAGGAGCAACTTCCCCGGCCTCGAATCCAAGGGGCTCATGGCCAATGAAAGCAACAGTGCCCACAGGTCGGGTCGATTCGGTACCTGCACCAAACGGGTTCGGTTGATGGTCGAACGCACACGAAATTTGATCCGTGACCCACCCATTTGCAAAGGGTGGTCGAGGTTGTCGACATCGTCCATGGTGGAGACGTGGTCGCGGTAATGTTGCATCCATGGCTCATCGTGATGGTCAAACAACCCCGTCGGCCGGTGAGCGAACGCCTCGTCCACCATGCGTTGGTGCGGAATGTTCCGCACGGTATCGGTGGTGCAGGTTTTGAAATCGTAAGCCCATGCCAGTGCACTCATCGCTTCCTTTGGTGCACCCGCACGGGTGCGGTTCACGCGAATCTTCAGTGACAGCCACGACAGCATGGTGCCAATGGGGCGGTGATGGGGGTGAATCAAACGGTGGTAGCGTCCACGAAAGAAAAAATGGGGGACGTCGGCGTTTTCGTGTTCCTCGGGAGCGATGTGCAGCGCTCCCAAACCTGTGTACAATTTGGTCAGATCCCAACCTTCTCGAACGGTGGGGTTGCCCAGCACCTCCAGCACCATCGGGTCGGTCACGCGACCGCCCAAAGGAACGTCGTTCAGGTACCACACGCCGTTCATGCGACGCATCCACACGCCGTCGCGAAGCTCAACACCGACGTTCAACCAGTGTTGTTGGTCCGGGCTTAAATCCCGACCCGCCAAGGCATCGCTCATCAAGGCAGCAAACGCTTCGTCCGAACAAGGCAGCGTGACGACGGGATCGCCACCGTCCGCCAAGCGCGCCCAATTGAGGTGGAAGGAATCCTTCATGCGTTGAGCGAGGTGTTTCCATCGCCGCTGGCTCGACAACGATGAACCGCCAAACAGCGAGATGGCTTCTTCATGTTCCTCATCGCTCAACGGGACATGCCAACCCTCTCGTGGGCGGTGATTCAGCATGGATCGGCACAGTTCACACACCATCACGCCTTCTTCCGAAGCACGATTGTGAACGCATGGCAAAGGGTCAACATTGTTGTCACTCATGACCTCATGGTTGTTTGAGGCGATATAAATCTCCATCAAAATGCGGACCGCATGACCTCGAGAAACCGGTCCACGTCCTCGTCCGTGATGTGCAGGTGAACGACGATTCGGACCTTTGTTGGCGCGATGTCGAACACGTCCACACCGTGGCTCGCGAGGGTGGCGGCGACCTCAGACGCTGGTCGTTCGCACGAAACGTACACCATGTTCGTTTGAACCGTGTCGAGGTCAACCGAAAAACCGGGCATGCTGTCGACAGCCTGAGCCAACCGGCGTGCCCGTGCATGGTCCTCTGCCAAGCGCCCCACGTGATGGTCGAGGGCATGGTGGGCGGCGGCCGCAAGAAGGCCGGCTTGGCGCCAGCCACCTCCAAACATCTTGCGCCAGCGATGGGCTTGTGCAATGAACGCCTTCGAACCCACCAACACGGAGCCCACCGGCGCACCCAGCCCCTTGGAGAAGCAGATGGACACCGAGTCGTAAGCCGCACACATGTCCGCAACCGAAACACCGGTGGCTTCACTGGCGTTGAAGATGCGGGCACCGTCGATGTGCGTCGCACATCCGTGCGCGCTTGCCACGGCGGCGATGCCGTCCAACGTCGCCTGATCGTAGCACGCGCCACCGCCAAGGTTGGAGGTGTTCTCAACGCACACCAGTGTACCGTTTGGGTAGTGGCTGCCTGAGCCATCAGCCTTTCGAATTGCCGCATGAACTTGTTCGGGGGTCATCAACCCCTTGTGCCCGTCGACCAACGCAATGGACGCACCGCACAGGGCAGCGTATCCGCCGCCCTCGTACCGGTAGATGTGGGCGGTTCGGTCGCACACGATCTCATCGCCCGGCACGGTGTGGGTTCGAAGGGCAACAGCGTTGGCCATCGTGCCCGAGGCAAGGAACAGCCCGGCTTCTTTGCCGAACAACGCCGCAACTCGGGATTCGAGGGACATCACCGTGGGATCGTCGCCGAGCACATCGTCACCAACGTCCGCTTCCATCATGGCCCGCCGCATCGCAGCGGTGGGTTGGGTGACGGTGTCGGAGCGAAAATCAACGCGGTCCGAGGGGTGTTCGCGCATGGCACCCCTTGCGTCCTCCCCTTCATCAAGGCGGTGTCAAAGAAGTTTGAGCTCGCCCGTCAGGCGGTCAAGGGTTTCGCTCTCAAAAGGACCGAGGGCCAACACGGTCTTCGAACCGGCCGGAATCTGGGTGTGACCGGCATCGCGTACCAAATGAAAGGGGACGTTGAGCGCTTTGGCTTCGGTCATCAAGCGGTCGAATGCTGCCTCATCGGGCACCTTCACACAGATTTTCTTCTGACCGGTGGCCAACCATGCCTCCACATGACCGGCGTGGGTGGGTCCTGCACCGAGGAACGCGCCCACGGATGCATGGCCCACCTGCGCTGCCATCTTTCCCTTGCCCATTTTGAGCGACTGGTTGACCACGCACACCAGCTTCACCGGTCCACGAACGCGGTCCACCCCACCGCTTGGGGCCGTGATTCGGTGCAACCATGAACGAAGACCCATGTCATCACCACGATGCGAGCGAACCCGTGATTGCGTCCAACGCACGCCGTGGTGCGGGGCCCAACCCGAGGACCGTGACCGTACCTGGAGGCAGTTCAGTGCGTCCGGCGTCCGTGATGAGCGCATGCACCACTTGATGCGCTTCTGCCAAGGCCAGCAATTCATTCAGGTGCGCTTCGTCTTCGGCCGCCAGGCAGACCTTGCGGGCACCGCTTTCCAACCATCGGTCGTACAGGCGGCCATGTTGGCGGGCGCGGCGGGTGCAGGTCACCGCTGCATGCGCGCACTGCACAGCCATTTTGCCTGCGGACATCACCACATCTCGGCGAACGATCAGCGCCATGCTGGGCGCATCATCCATCGATGGCATGGCGTTCAACGACCTCAATCACGTGTTCCAAGGAGGTGTCGATTCGGTCCAGGAAACGCATCAACATGGGTGCACACCAAACCACAACAGCGACGTTGCCGATGGCGTGGACGACGTCAAACGGCAAACCCTGAACGAGCAACGAGGTGAACGATGCCGCCGTCGTGCTGCCGTCCACCAACGAGAACGTTGTGATGAGGCCGAACAGGAAGGCGGCCACCACCGAGGCACCCGCCAGCCGAGGGAGGGGTACCGACTCGGATGAGCCCACGTCAAGACGGCTGCCCAATACGGCGACGACCGACCACCCCATGGCTTGGAACAACGTCCACCAACCGTCACCAATGACGGCGTTGGAGAGCAACGCCACCAGAACGGCAAACGCCACGCCTCGAGCAGCGCCGAGCCGTGCACCAACGAGCAGGGCGACCACGGTGACGGGTTGGACATTGGGCAACGGAACCATCACGACGCGCACAGCAGAACACGCCAACACGAGCGTGCCCAGCAGCGCCATATCGTTCGTTTTCTGGCGTGCGGACGCCACCAACAAGGTGAACACCGAAGCCGCCAGCACCGCATCAAGGACCAACGCAGCGGTTGGGCTCAATTCCGGCCCGTGTACGCCAACGGCCTCGAACATGGCCCGTCCAATGAGCGGGTCCCCTTAGGCCTTACCTCGCCGAAGCCAGTCGCCAATGGACGATGGAGGGCTCGGTCAACTCGGCGTCGGCGATGGAGAGGGGCACGCGCTCGCCGTTGACGAAGTACTCCCAACCGTACCCCTCTTGACCGTCGAAGGCGGTGAGGTAGGGCCCCAAGACGGTGTTTTGAATTTCGAAGGGCAGCCCCATGTCCCCTGCCCCTTCACGGGTCAGCGCTTCAACCGAGGTTTCGCCTGTATACCCTCCTTCCATCAGGGTCCGATCTTCAAATTCAACGATGAGGACGTGCCCGTCCCGCCAACCCTCAGGCCAGGTTTCGTTCCAGGCAGTGACTGGTCCTTGGACCACCGGGGCTTCAGCACTCCATTCGCGTACGGCATCGGGCAGCATCATGAGCACCAGAACAAGGGCCACGGCGCTCAACCCGCGCCAACCCCACAGCGGGGATGTTCGACGAACGAGCACGGCCAAGCCCACCATGAACGTGGCCAGCACCGCTCCGCCCACGGTTGCCATGGGGTCGTACACGAACGAGGGCGGGTCAGCGTAGTACACTTCGTGAGCCAACAACACCCCTGCATCGTTGCCCAAGTACATCCGCTCGCCGATGAACAGGGGCGCCGCTGTGCCGTAAGTGTCGAAGGACGTCACGAGTTTTGAGGTTGTGCCGAAGGTCAGGTTGGACGACACGTCGACGCTGGTCCAACCCCCTCCGGGCGTGTTGATGGGAAACCACACCGATCCCGATTGGTCGCGTTTCATGGCACCGTTGGTGGTGGCGTTCATTCGGTCTTGTACCCTGCACGTTGCCTCGCACAGGACGCTCGTGAGGTGGTCGCCGTCACCAAACAAGGCGCCTCCGGACACGCGCAGCGGAAGCGCAGGCGAAGGACCCGAGGAAGCGATGAAATCGGTCGAATTGGTGGAACGATTGAACGCCACCAGCGTGCTGTTCGTTGCATGTTGGACGTGCAGCAAGAGGTGGTCGCCGGCCACCACGGGTGGGTGGCGAAGGTGACCCGACAGGTTGGCTCGAACCGTTGCTGTGCCGTTTCGGTCGACGTGCCACAACCGCCCCGACTCGTCGCCTTGCCAGAACCCTTCGTCGGTCACGGTCGGCCCGTTGCGCCATCCCAGCCCGGTTGAGGCGCTGAGGTTCACCTCCCCGGTCGCAATGCACACGCGCAACAAACCGGTTCGGGTGGACACGATCACATGGTCCCCGTCCTTGGCCAAGGAACCCGTGATGCCCCAAACGTCGATCTCGGTGGTGATGGACCACATGGACGTCCCGTTGCTGGGGTCCAAACGTTCCAAACGACCGTCGGACCAGCCAACCAGCAACGAAGGGCCTGCATCGCCGCACTCCCCCACCGTCCGCTTGATGTAGAGCAACGGCGACATGTCGTGCTGGGTGGCGTTGGGGTTCTCGGTTCGCCACTGCACCTCACCTTGACCGTTGAGCGCCACCACCTCAGGCCGGGCCTCGTCGACCCAGAACCCGGATGAACGAAGGAAAATGTCGGTGCCGTCGGTTTGGGGTGTCGTGGTGATGTAACCGTCATCCAGGGCGAAGGACCACGAAGCTGTCCAACCTGCAGAAGCCAGCGGTGCTGCGCCGGTCAAGAGCAACAGCCCGAGGATGGCGATGGATGCACGGCGCATGGTTTCACTCCATCACGGCTTGGATGGCAGCTCGCAGCAGCGCATTCACGGCTTTGCCGTCGGCGCCTTGGGCTGCTTGCATCACGACGCCCATTAACGGGCCCATGGCACCCATCCCACGTTCGCGAACAAAGTCGATGCGTTCCGTGACGATTCCGTTGACGATGGCCGACAAATCACCCACATCCACCGGGCCGAGGCCGTTCGCCTCGACGTAGGTTTGCAACGCCTCGGAGGACGGGGATTGCCCTCGGAAGGCATCCACCAGGGTGTCAACGTGGTCGCGGGCAACAACCTCCTCGTTGCGCAACATCAACACGTTGACCAAAAGAAGCGGGTCTTCCTCGTCGTGGGTCAACAGGAGGGAAGCCCACGCTTTGTGAGGCACGGCGTCGACGTGTTCCATGTACACGTCGTCCAGTTCGCGAGCCAGCAACTGCTGGGCTTGATCGCTGGAAGCATCGGTGGTGGACAAACGGTCGGCACGGGCTTGGTCGTCCATCGGTAAGCGAGCAAGCACATCGGCCCATTGCTCGGCCGTGACAGCATGGGGCGGGACATCTGTTTCAGGGTACATCCGTGACCCACCCGGCAAAGGTCGCATGGGGGCCGTGGTCCCGTCTTCGGGAGCCCCCTTCTTCACCACAACGTTGCGAACTTCCTTCTGCACGCGGTGGAACGCTTGGCGGGCTCGGTTCAGCACCGCCTCCAACGCCAGCGAGGCCTGCCACTTTGGAGCGCAACACAGCACGAACGCATCGTCGGGGGCGAGCTCAAGCTGCTCACGAACGGCGTTGACCTCGTTGGACGTCAGGCCGTACGCGGGCAACTCATCGCTGTGGAAGATGCCTTTTACACCGGCCAATTTAGCGGCTCCAGCGAGTTCTCGACCCAAGCGTGGGAGCTGGGCGCCTTGCTCGTCGAGCGTTTTGGTGCCCAGCAAACCGTGCATGCCGGGTAACGCCAACGCCAACATCACGGCGCCGTTCGCCAGCGCTTGCTCGACCATCCCAGAGGACGTGGCGTTGAAGTGTGGCGTCACATCGTGGAGGCTCAGAACGTACCGACCGGTCACCGCTGCTGCCACCTCGACTTCCACGGTGTCATCGTCTTGTCGACGGTCCTCAGGAAGGAGTGGGAGGTCCAACGCCGTTCGGAGTTGATTGGCCAACCGGTAGAAGTGAAGTTGTCGAACCATTTCAAGACGAACGATGGTGGGGATCCAGCCCAAGTCCTGACATCCCTTGATTTCGACACGGTCACCGCAGGCGATGGAGACGTTGAGATCCTGACGAATGCTGCCGAGACCGCGACGAACACGGCGGGTCTGACGCAACACGCGGCCCAAAGCAATGGCGGTGGTCTTGGCGTGTTCCGGTGATTGAACCTCCGGGGCAGTGGCAATTTCGATGAGCGGCAAGCCGAGCCGGTCGAGGTTGTAGACGACGGTCTGGCCCGTGGCGTGGTCGACCGTGTCCAGTTTCCGTGCGCTGTCCTCCTCCAAACACAACACATCCACCCCCACCGGGCCGTCGTCCGTCTGGAGCGTGCCTGCCGTGGCCATCAACGACGTGCGTTGGAAGCCGCTCGTGTTGGATCCGTCCACGACGGTTTTTCGCATGGTTTGGACCAACGGCACCGGCCGAGCGTCGAGCAAAGCGGCAACGGTGAGCGCAATGTCCACGGCATTGGCGTCCATCGCCACTGGTGGTTGTTCATCCAGCTCCACGAGGCCCGCATTGGGTGTTTGAACGTACACAAACGAGCGGTTCCGTTTGGCTTCAAATCGAGCAGCCACATCGATGGCACCGCCCTCACCGCGCGCCGCTCGTAATTTCCGGGCAAAGCGAGGCCACGCCTCGGGCACCGTATCGATGGTCACATCGTAAAGGATCCCGGGTTGCCTTGAGTGCAATTTCCCTGTGGCCAGTTGCTGGTGCACCTCCAGCCCGCACATGAAACCGAGGGCCCCTGGATTGAGTGCATCCGGCCGAGTGAGATCCGCCGTCATCGCATCGTCCATGGTTTACCCACGGGGTCGCCCTTCATGAGCACCACGCTTGTTCAACTTAGATCATCTGCAGTGTGTCGTAGCCTTTCGGTCGCATCAAACGACCGCCGCGAACCAACTTCTCAAGAATGTCTTCGGCCTTGCTCCGAGGGATGTCGTCCCGCTCGGCTTCGTTGAGCACGTCAAGCAACGTTGCGTGCGTGCCGGATTGGTTCTGAAGCATGGACACGATGTCGAGCATCTGCCGTTCTTGGTTGCGAACCGCCGTTTTCTTTCCGGAATGCACCGAGGTTTCGTCAAAGTTCTCCCCCATCAATTCAAAGCGCCATGTTTTGGTCAGCCGAATCGCTCGCTCCGCATCCGTCAACGTTGCTTCATCCGACAAACGAATGCGGGCGCTGGCCTCAGTCAAACGGGACAAAGCCTCAAGAGCACGAGCCGTGATGGCGACGCTGTCGTTGGCCTCTCCACCTGCCTTTCGGGTTTTGACGTAAAAGTCCACGATTGCTTGCTGGGCTTGGTCGTTCAATTTGGGACGAACGGTTCGCTTAGCGTACGCCACGTACTTGCGAAGCAAGTGTTTCGGCAATTGGGTGTACATTCCGTCGGTGCGGGTCCCTGCTGTTTTGGCCTGCTGATTTTTCGTTGGGTCAGGCATGCTCCCTTCGTTGACGAGCAACTCGCTCGAACCCTTGAGGCGGGTTTGAACGATGTGAGAGGCAATCTTTGCATCGTGTTCTTCGTCGGCGTCGTCGGTCATCAGCCAAATGACGTCAAATCTTGAGAGCAGCGGCGGTGCGAGGTTGATTTGTGAGGTGAACGGCACGTCACTGACCGGTTGAAAGCGTCCCTCCTTGGGGTTGGCGGCCGCCAAGACAGCGCACCGCGTTCGGAGGCTGGCGTTGATGCCGGCTTTCGAGATGGAGATGCGCTGCTGTTCCATGGCCTCGTGCATGCTCGAACGGTCAGAGGCGTTCATTTTGTCGAATTCGTCAATGGCTGCCAGCCCGAGGTCGGCCAGCACGAGAGCCCCGGCTTCCAACGTCCAACGGCCGTCGGCCGTGGCGTCTTGGACGGCTGCAGCCGTCAGCCCGGCTGCTGAAGCCGATTGACCGGAGGTGAAACGGCCCCTCGGCGAAATGGTGGACATGTAGTTGAGCATCTGCGATTTGGCCACACCCGGATCGCCCATCAACAGAATGTGAATGTCGCCGCGGCTGCGGGTTCCGTCGGGGTTGAGTTGGGCTTCCCCGCCAAACAATTGGAGCATGAGCGATTCCTTGATGCGTGGCCATCCGAAGATGGACGGGGCGATGCTCGTTGTCAGCACATCGTATACGTTGGTCTGGCGAGCGATGGATTTGATTTCGTTCTCTTCCTCCTCGGTGATGATGATTTCCTCGAGTGGGACGTTTTGCCGCTCCAGGGAATGGATGCGAAGGAAAATGTCGAACACGGGCGTGTCCTTCCCGCTCTTTCGCTGCGAACGGATGAACAGCACCCCGTTGGCTTTGACCCGGTCACCGGGGTTGAGTTGCCCAGCGAGGTCCTGCTCGCCGATGCAGACGATGCGCTCGGGTTGAATGCCACCCTTCACCTGTTCGGGAAGTTCCTGCAACTCGATGAATTGAGAGTTGATCAGTTGGGATAGATGGTGCTGCAATTGGAAACGCGTCTGACGTTTCGGACGCCCGCAACCGCCATCGATTTGTGAACATTCAAGCGGCTCAATGAGTTCCTGTTCGTTGGGTTGAGCGATTTCCATGGTGTGGCCGCACGCCACGCACTCAAACACGGCGAGGTACAACCGGGGCCGCACACCTGAGATTTTGGTGGTCACGGCGTCGATGGCGATCATCACCCCGATGTCGTCCGCCCGAAGCTGCGACACCGTACGAACCTGGTCGCTGGGCAGGTGTTCAATGCGCAAAAACGGCACTTTGTTGCCCTCACCTGCATCCAACAGGAACTGTTGAAGGGCCTGGTTGGCCGCTCGAAAGTGGTGCTCGGGATGCGCAAGGATGTCTTGTGCGAACTCAGGGTCGTACCCTTCGATCACGCGGTAGGACACCTTGAGCGATTGCTCTTCAGGCCACATCCGAGCAATGTTATGGATGGCCTCGGAGAAGGTGTCCTGAAGCAAGGAGGTCCAGCGGGCAGGCAGGTCGAACTCTTGTATCGCAGCCATCGCATCACCTCCGGGCGTTGGGCATCATTGGCTTCAGTTCATAAAAATGGTTGATGCTCGCCGACCCCCCTCCATTTCCACTGGAAAACCGTCACCGTTGCCGCATCGTTTCGGGCCAGAAAGGTGTTTCAACTCCAAAACCCCCGAGCCTTCATGACCCCTGGCGTGGTGAGGCCACCATGCGAGTGACCTTCGCTCATGGATTGTGGAGCAGCACGGACAGCAGCAAAGCGGACTACATGCGGTCGTTGGGTTGGGACGTGATGGCGCTCGACATGCGCGCTCAGGGGTGGAATCAGCAGCAACAGACCCAAGTGGTGCTGGACGCCATTGACAGGCACGGGCCGTTTGACCTCCTGGTGGGATCTTCGTTTGGCGGCTTGGCAACGGCCAACGCTGCAGCACAACGTCCTGATCTCAACCTCAAACTCGTTCTCCTCGCCCCCGCCTTTGGCTACCACGACCTGATTCACGACCAATTGGGCCCCGAGGGGATGGGGGCATGGAAAACCAAAGGAACGCACACCTTTGAGCCCCACGGGTGGGACGAACCCGTGGTCCTGCCGTACGGCTTTGTTGAGGATGCGGCTTCGGTCTCGTGGCCTGAATTGCTCCACCCCACCGCCATCCTCCACGGCATCAAGGACGACGTTGTGCCCTTGGTGAACAGCGAACGAGCAACCAAAGGACAGTCGAACGTCCATCTTGAGGTGGTGGACGACGACCACCGCTTGCACGGCAGTTTGGACCGCCTGGCCGACATGGCTGCCGTTGTGCTGGATGGACCACCGCACCCGCCCCAAGGATGAACACGGTGGTTCGGGCCAAGCGGTTCCTTCATCAAACGCCTGCCGCTGGACGGAGCATGGACGAACCGATGGATTACGCCAGCGCTGGTGTCGACATCGACCTTGAAGGTTCAGCCGTGGCGTCCCTCATTGGCGCCCTGTCCAAGAGCGTGCGCCCTCAAGGCACGCCAGGGGCGCCGGTGGACTTGCCGGGTGGCTTTGGCGGGCTCATTGAATTCGGCGACACCCTGCTGGCGCTGGCCACCGACGGCGTGGGCAGCAAACTCTCCATCGCCACATCGCTCGGACAGTGGGGCGGCGTGGGCATCGACTGCATGGCCATGAACGTCAATGACCTCCTGTGCGTTGGTGCCGAGCCTCTAGCGTTTGTCGATTACGTCGCTGTGCCCAAACCTGACCCTGAGGTGCACGCCGCCTTGGGTGCGTCGCTCGCAGAGGCTTGCCGCCTGGCGCGCGTGACCCTGGCCGGCGGCGAGACCGCTTCATTGCCGGGCATCGTGACCGAGTTGGACTTGTCCGGAACCGCTCTGGGTTGGCTTCCCAAAGGGCAAGCCATCACCGGCGAACACCTTCAAGCGGGCGACGTGTTGATCGGCCTGCCCTCATCCGGCATTCACTCCAATGGGTATTCGTTGGTGCGTCGGATTGTGGACCACGCCGGTCTTGATTACGAGGATGAAGCACCGTTTGACACCCATCACCCCCACCGCGAACTGATGCGCTGGACCACCGACCAACCCACCCTCGGCGAGGTGCTGCTGAACCCGACCCGCATTTATTGCGATCCTGTGGTGGACCTGTTGAACGCTGCACGGCAGGATGCCCCGTTCGACCTCCATGACATCCGGGGCATCTGCCACATCACCGGCGGTGGCCTGTCCAATCTGCTTCGCCTCCATCCAACCTTGGGATGGTCCATCGACGCCCCGTTGCCGGTGCTTCCGGAATTCAATTGGTTGCAAACCGTTGGAGGCGTGGACACGCGTGAGATGTACCGAACATTCAACATGGGCACAGGCATGATTCTTGCCGTCGCCGAAGCTCAAGCCGAGGCCATTTTGGAGTGGTTGTTGGAACGCATGCCCGGTTGTGCTGTCGTGGGCCACGTGGCCGATCATGGCCATCGCGTCACCCATGCCTCTGGCGTTGAATTTACCCATTACTGACCCAACCTGGCATCGGTGCGGTCTTGAGGGAGGGGGTGGTGCGCCATCCATGGGCGATGCACAGACCGAGCATACGCCTGACGTGCACCTATGGATGGAAGGACGGACATTGGTTGAACTGCGTGCCGACCAAGTGCGCCCCACGCACATGCCAAGAGGTCCCGCCAAGCGAACCGGTCCGGGTTTCCTCAACCCCGCCATGGCGCCGGCGAGGACCCGTTCGGTCATGCTCCTCGCCGATGCGTTGGAACACGGTTGGCTGGTCAAACCGGGTGACGACCTGCGGGCCTTGGACGCCATGTGCGCTACCGGCGTTCGGGTCCGGCGGTGGCGGCGTGAAATTCCGGCAGCGCATCAAGACCGGCTTCGTATCGCAGCCAACGACCTCGACACCTTCGCCTTGTCCTGGCTTGAACGCACCCACCGCCGCTTTCCACCATCCGTCCAAGTGAACCATGCGCCCGAGGACGACCGATACGAACGACCGCCGAGCGGCACGATGGTGGACGGGTTGTTCCTGATGCAACAGGACGCTCGGTTGGCGTTGATGGAGGCCGCCTACCAGTGGGTGGACATTGATCCCTTTGGCTCACCCGTTA
>Ga0181573_10001156_pt1 | contig 26323 bp, 16 predicted proteins | sample 101ome_25_FD_148643 | JGI IMG/M metagenome (GOLD analysis project Ga0181573, IMG submission 148643) | Coastal salt marsh microbial communities from the Groves Creek Marsh, Skidaway Island, Georgia - 101409BT metaG (spades assembly) | ecosystem: Environmental > Aquatic > Marine > Intertidal zone...
CGCGATCGCGAGCGAGAAAAACTGGCGATGGCTTCCGGAGAAATAATCTCCGGGCAAGGCTCGGGGTTCGTTCCGATGCCAGCAAAGGTGTGGCGAGGGGGCGGCAGCGGCGGTGGTGGCGGTGGCAGTGGGGGCGATGATCATGGAAGAGGAGGCGAGGAGCGAAAGGGTCTCGGCGCGAAACGTGCGGAAATGGAAATGGCGGGAGGGGATGAGTACGCCGCATTCCGCGCTCAGCGCAGCGGATCATACCACGGCGCGATCGCTCGGGGGAGAGGAAGGTGAACCCCTGGGGCAGGAGCTCTTGTTAGCACCGCTATTTCGCATATTTTTTAGTTTCGTACGAGACACCATAGCTTTTTACGAAGGTAGCTTTTAGGATTCTGCCCCTCTGCATGATTCCTCTCACGCCGCCTTCGCTGCCTTCACGTGCGGGTCCAAGAACGCCCGCCACTCGTCGAGTCCCCACCCCGAAGATGTGTCGCACACCATTCCATTGAGCGTGGCGGTCGGGGAGACGTGCACGCCGAACTGCCGTCCAAGTTTGACGTGGAACTTGAGCGTCTGCGTGCTCGCGTTGCCGGTGTTCAGAGCCGCTCCGTCGGGGTCGACGACGCGCGCCAGTCGCGCGGAGACGTCCATGGCGCTTACCCCAGCGGATGTCTCCGCGAGAGCCGCGAGCTCGTCGTAGATTTGTGCGCGGGATTTGCCCCACGCGTTGGCGTCGAAAAAATCCGTCTGCGTGGCGTAGAGGGCAGAGGAAAACTTCCAAAACGCGTCGTTGCCGCCAACGTCGGCGACGGCGATGGCCGCCTCATGCAACATCGTGGACTGCGGATGCCAGGGTTGAACCTGGTGATAAACCAAGAGGCGCACGTCATCGCCGTAATGCGGGAGGACCTTCTCGACGAACGTCTCGTGGAACTTGGCGGAGAAGGGGCAGGCGTAATCGAGCCACGCCCCGACCGTCACGGAGGCATTCTTCCCGCCCTTGGCGTGGCCGATTTCGCGCGAAGGAAGAGGGGGGCCCATGCGGACGACGCCGCCGGCGCGGGGACGCGAAGATATGCACCGGCGAGGCGCGACGAGAGGCGCAGGGACGAGGACGGCGGAGACGACGTCGCGCATAGGTCAGTTATGAGGAGGGAGGTAACTTTTCTTTCACCTGTACGTCTATTCTCGTATGATAATAATATAGGGTCCTAAGTAGATATTATGCATATTATAGACTATTGTATGCTATGCTATTATTGATACCTTGAAAGTATGATACTTTCGTACTTTCGTAGTAGACAAGGGATCAAAACACTAAAACACTAAAACACTTCCTCCTCGATTCTCACTATAGTATCATATCTGTACAGTATCTGGGGCTGCTTATTTGGCCGTCATTACGAAGGTGTCAACCTGGATCTTTAGTGCTGAGTCACGATGGCGCCGTCCCCTGCGCCCATCTACCGCCCTACCTTGGGAGTTTCGAGGGTGCGCACGGGGCGTCGTGGATGCTCTCGCGGTCTGCGGTCTGCGGTCTGCACTTCCACCTCGCGCGACGGGCGTGATGTCAGGGCGCGCCCGGAGCCTGAGAGACCCTTGGAGAAGGTCCTGGGAGCTGTGACCGAGTTTCTCGTGCGCGCCCCCGCGCGCCTTCTCGTGGACAAGGTCCTCGCGCCGCTGTACGCGGACGCGGACGACTGCGGCCCCGGGCGGTACCGAGATCCGTCCACGGGCGCGTGCGTGCGGATGTGCGCCGAAGGATACGTCTGGGACGCGGAGACGAAAGCGTGCAAACTGGTGGTGACCACGGTCGGTGGAGTAAAGACCGTGGTGAGCGCGCACGTCCCTGCCGTGGGCCGGCCCCCTCCGAACCATGGCCTGGCATCACGACCACCGATGGCCCCCGCCCCGCTCCCGGCATCATCCAGCAACGTCAGCATCGCGGATCGAGTCGTGCGTTGGATCATCAATCGTGTCATCTTTCCCTCTGGTAAGAGCGAGGAGGAATGCGCAGTCGGATTTTTCTACGACCCTCGCTCGAGGCGGTGCACGCCGGTGTGTGGGCCAGGGTGCGTCTTCGACCCCGGGACAAAGCGGTGCGTCAAGGTGAAAGCGGCTCCGAGGAGGTGATGCGAATGGTGTGAGGTCGATTCGATAGGTTGAGGTTGGTTCGAGCGATCCCATGGAATGCTCCCTTCGTCTCCCCAGGCGTCCTCCGCTCCCTCCCTTACTCGCTGTCTTTGTTCATTCGCGTCGCGAGACCCGCGCTCTTGGGGTTGAAATTTCGCTTGAGCGCGTCTCTGTTCCCTCCCAGGAACCTGACGAGGCTGAGGAGTTCGTCCCGTACGAGCCACGCTCTAACCTCGCCTCGGTCTGCCACGACGCAGCCGATGTTGTGATCCGGAACGTCGAAGGGCGAGTTGAGCCCGCCCAGGAGTGCGACCACGCGCTCCTTCACAGGCGAGTGCCCGAACACCGTGCTATGCTTCCCCCACCCTGTCACCACCTGAATTTGCGGCGGCAGGTCGCGAATCTGCACCGGTATCGAGGACGCGTTCCCGTTTGTTTTCTGCACCCCCTTTTCTCCCCGTCCGCCTACCTTTGCACCAGCGGTTTCCAGGATGGCACGTGTGCCCCGCCCTGCAGCGGCGGCGTCGAGCGGGGCCAACGCACGACCTCGCATGCGCCGGAGCCACCACCTCAGGACGGTCTGCGCAGTCCCAGCGCTTCGGATGCGGTGCAGATCGAGGACGCCGAGCTCGTCCTCGCACCGCAGAAAACCTCGCTCCTGCGCTTGCTCCAGCCACGCTGTCGCGCGGTCCCATTGGCCTGTCTCCTCAGTGACGTCAATTAATGCATCAAACGTGATGGCGTCGGGTGCAATCCCTTCCTCCTGCATCCGCGTCATGGCGTCGCCAGCTCTCTGCCACTGCCGCCGCGCCTCGTACGACGCGATCAGCGTGTTGTAGGTGTGCACCGTCCGTCGTGTCCCTCGTCGCAGCATCTCGCGATAGGTCGCCTCCACTTCCTCCCCGCGCCCGCTTGCATGCAACGCACGAAGCAATGCGTCGTATGCGTGCGCCACTCCAGCACCCTTCTCAAGCACCTCCCCCGATCCGCGCCGCGCAGATGCGCTGGAGGCGCCGAAGGTGAGCGTCTCCTCGTCGACAGTCACGGATCGCTCCGCTCGCGCGATTTCCTCGTCCAAGACGATGCGCAGGAGTTCGCAGAGTCGGCCGAGGTCTCGCCCTTGGAACGTTCCCCCGAGGTCCCGCCGATCGTTGCCCTCACTGCCCGCTGCATCGTCATTTGGTTCGTCCCTGTTCTCCTCGGGCTCATCTCCAGTCCTCTCTCCCACGACGCGTCGCGCAGCTTCCTCTGCCTCGGCTCGAGCGTCAGCGGCGGCTTGAAGTTTCTCGATGCCGCACATGCAGTCGAGCGTGATGGCGTCGGGGGATTGCCCGCCACGGAGGACGTCCCGGAACACATCCGCAACGCGCTCCCAGTCGCGCTCGGCGCTGGCAGCCATGAGCAAGGTGTTGTGCGTCACGAGCGTCGGGTAGATCCCCTCCTCCCTCATCCGTTCGAGGACGCGTTTCGCGAGGCGCTCGTCGCCCGCCTTAACACACGCTCCTAGCGCTGAGTTGAACACCACCGCGGATTTGTACACCCACGGCGCGTCGCACGCTTCATCCAGCAACGCACAGGCCCGCTTGGCGTCCCCCGCGTTGCCATGTGCGGTTATCAAAACGCTGAACGTTGTCTCGTTCGCCTCGATACCGCACCGCCTCATCTCCCGCCTCAACATCTCCATGTCCCGTAATCGCCGCTGTCGTCCAAGCGACGTAAGCGCGGCGTTGTACGTCGTGGCGTTTCTCCGCACGCCCTCGCTCGGCATGCGGTCGAAGACCTTCGCCGCCTCGCGGTACTCCGATGCGCTCACGGCAGCAGAGAGGAGGGCGTTATACACTCCCGTGTCCACCTTCGTGCCGTCGCTTCGCAGCGCCTCGAACGCGTCTTTGGCCTTGTCCCACTGCCCGCCTTTGCCATATGCTGAGATCAAGGAGGTGTAAACTAGGACGCTGGGCGCGTGCGACGGAAACTCCCGCCGGAACTCCGCAAATGTCCTCTCCGCCAGGCGCCACTCATGTGCACGGGCCAACGCCGCAATCACCTCGTGGTACGTCTGCGCGTCCGGCCCGGGCCCGCGCTCATGCGACCGCATCTCGAGAAGCAAACGCCGCGCCTCCACGTGTGCAGGAGGGCGGCTCCGCTTGCACGCCCGGAGCGCCGCGTTGTATGCAGCCAACGGCGCTGCGCCGGAAGAGGTCGCGTCAGGACCAGAGTTGGAGAGTTTCTGTAACGCGCGAAGCGCTGCCAAAGCGCCGTCTGCATCGCCCTTATCCGCGGATCTCTGAAGAGCTTTCAGAAAGCCCTGGAGCTCGCGGCGGTCCGATCCAAGCGAGCGCATCAAGTCGCCCAAATCAGACCCCGCGCGACGATGATGCCTCCCCGAGTGGGACCCGCCGCGAGCGCCGCTGGATCCCGAGGCTCGTCCTCTCCTGGAATCGCTGGCAGCGAAAGAGCCCCCGCTGTCCCAGACGGCTTGTGTCTCGTCGTAGGAGTCGTCGTAGGAGTAAGTATCGTACGACCTCGATGCAGCACCTCTTGTACCCTGCGCTACTGCCGCGGCGCGGTTGGCAACGCGTCCTTTCTTCCGCCGCGATGTTCTTCGGCTTCCGTACCCGCCACTGCCAGTCTGCGACGCCACCCCCGAGCCGGCGTAGTCCTCGTCCAGGTTCTCGTCCGAAGACGTCATCACCTCCCCGCGCGGACCTTCGATGAGGGAGAACGCATCGTCGCGGCGGGTAGCGCGCGTCAGATGAGAACCGCCGCGCGTGAAGGAGAGGGAGGGGAAGGAGTGGGATGGGGTCCCGCCGGGTTCGGAGGGGTTCGCGTCGGCCGCCCCCGCGCCGCTCGCGAAAGCAAGGCGAGGGACGGCGGCGCCGGGGCGACGTCGCGAGGCGCCGAGGCAACGGTGCGACGAAAGCGCGTCCGCGCCTGGGCGGGGAGCTGCGCTGCCGATCATTCGAGTTGGATGCATCGGCGCGATCGCCGATCCGGATCGCACGACTCCGGCACGGGGGGCGGGCGCCGCAGCCCGCCGGACAGCCGCCAGCGGCACCATCGCACGCGCTTCCGTCGCTCGCGAAAAAGGGACGCGACGACGCGAACCCGCCCCTCGCGCGAGAGCCGCGCCCGCCGAAACCTGAGACGGCCGCTTCGCCGCGCCAGTAAAGAGCACGCGCGAACGCGAGTTCGCCCTAGAGACCACGCGCGTGCCTTTCGCGCGCCCTCTGTCAGTGTGACGCGCTTCCGGCGGGTCTCTCTTATCCAAAGCCGCCCTTCGGGGTCGAAACCATTCCGAACGTGACATTTAGCCGACGCTATGAATATTAGTCTCACGAAAAAGTTTTGCCACTTGTTTTTTTTTTTTGGTGACGAAGGGCGAGAAGTGTCACCAGCCATTAACTATTTCCTATCCTATACTTGTATAGACTATACTTTCGAGTAGAGTATGATACAAATATCGTAATTATCACAAGAAACAAAGTAATAATTACTTTCGAAAGTATGCATATTTCTTATTAGACTAGACTAGTCTACTTTCGAAAGTAGACTATCATATCTAGCTAGAAGTTCATTGGTCCTATAATATAACGAAAGTATGATATTATCAAGTTTTAAAAAGGTCTTTGAGAGAACCGGGTTTCGGGGGGGTCCGAAAGGCGGGACGCATCACAGACCCATTGCCAAATCTGAGAGGAGACGCCTCCGACGGCGTCCATGGAAGCGTCAGCGGCGACGACGTCGCCCGAGCCACGCCCGAAGCTTTCGCATTCACCGATGCCGCGTTCGCCTGCGTCGTCCGCGGCGGCGAAGCTCGCTGAGGCGCGTTTCCACGCGCGCTACCGTCCGGCCGGAACGGTCGTCGTGGCGGACTATACCGTCGAGACCGACTCGGACGACCTGACGACTGATGCAGCGGTCGATTCCGGGCGCGCGATCCCCGCGCCGGCGACGCGGCACCCCCGACCGAGCTCAAGCTGGCGCAACGTCTCCGGGTGCGCCTCTGACGCCCCCCCGCGTGTCTCTCACGGCGTTCTTCCCCTCCGCGGTTGTAGTTGGATTTTCGCGACGCAAAAAAAAAGTTTTGGCCGTCGGACCCCAGCGTGCCTCACACACCTCCCGATCCTTTTCTTCTGCGTTTACTCAGGCGCGAGCTCGAGGTCGAGGTGGACAAGTACCGCCAGGTCGTGGTCTCTACCCGTCCGAGGCGCCCGACGGACCACGACCCGGACCTGGGAGCGCGCGTTTCTCGCGGCAATCGCCCCGTGCATGCCGGCATCGTGCGTGGCGTGCCGCCGCCGGCTTGGACGACAACCTCGCACTACGACCTTGTCTCCGGTGGCACTGACCACGGTGTTCAGACCGCCGAACAAATGCGCGAGGAGCGCCGGTTAGCGCGCGGTGCGTACCTTAATCCCTCCGTCGTCACGGGGCCGGCGATGCTCGCGCGCGTTACGCGGGAAACGGAAAAGGCGTTTGGACCGGGGGACGGGCGTCGAGGCGTGGGCAAAACGGCGCCACGGGGGAGAAAACCGCGCAGGGAGAGGCCCGCGTGGGGACGCCCAGGGACGGCGTTGAAGGAGACGAGGGAGAATCTTGCGCGACCGGACGTCGCGCAGCTCAGAGATGGGAATGGACCGTGGAAGTGGAACTTGGGGCACGCGGATGAGGTGGAGGACCATAGAAAACCAGGGTGGCGGAGGTGAGCTTGAGGGCGGCGAACGTTCAGGACATCACAGTCATCGTCGCACTACCGCACGAGGGCACTCTCGAGACGCGCTCCCGCCAGTCGATGTCCTGGGGTAAGGCAGCCGTGGGAGTGCTTGTCTTAGGCATCTCGGCTGCGATAGGCGCTGCTGCAGTGTATCCTCTGTACTACGCGTCCGATGGTGCGCCTCGTATTGTGGCCCCCTCCGCGGGCTTCGCGCGTCCCTCCGTCAAGGGCGCGATCGATGGCGGGCGCGGCGCGTGAGGGATGCGTCACGAGGCGCGGGATGCCTTTCCCTTCGCGCCCGTCTATGCAGGAACACGATGCGGGTATGGTATCTCCAGCTTGTTCGCCTCCCGCCTCTCCGCCCCCCGCGCCCGACCCCCGCGTCGTGTCGCGTCGACACGCCCTGGGAACCGCGGTCGCCGGCGCGAGCTCGACGCGTTCAGGAAATCCCGCGACGTCGCCTCCCCGCGGCCCACGCGCGCTTGCCATCGCGTTCGTCGCTGCCGCGGACGCGTTCGCTCGTATCTTCGCTCACCCACCTCCGGCGGCAGGGACGCGACCGCTCATGATCGTTCGCGCCGCCTCCCCGGTGGACGCCGACGCGCTGGGATCGACAGCGACGCTCAGAGTCGCCCTTCCCCCCGGGTACCACCTCACACGTGGTGCAAACAGCCGGTTCGAGGTCGTCGTCGCCGAGGGCAACGTCCAGGTCTCCCCGAGCTCGGGAAAGCTCGAGGATGGCAAGGACGTCGTCCTTCGAATTGAAGCATCGAAAAAGACGCCGTCGGACGGCGCTGCGCCGGGGGAAGTTCTCGCCGACGCGACGGTGTATTTTTGCAGGGAGGATGACGTGTGTCTGTTGCAGCGGGCGCGGTTCGAGATCCCGTTGCAACCCGGGGGCGCTAGGGAAGCCATGCTGAGACTCGACGTCCAACCCCCGGTGACGGAGACAATCCCGGCGAATCTGGCGACGATTCCAGGCTTCGATGAGTGACGGGACGCGAGCGAGGTTAGGTACGAAAGTATCTCAAGAAAGAGAAAAATGCGATCGTCGAAAAGAGAAGACTCTCCCCAGTGTTTTGCAGCGTCATGCCTCGCCTTCGTCTCCAGTCTCTCTAAATGTCTCTGCACTTTCGCGCAGGAAAATCCAAATGAGGACGACGTGAACACCTCATGGTCTGGTCCTGACCCCCTCGAGCTCGTCCTCTGTCTCGGCGTAGAGGGTTCGGAGGCGCTCCAAGACGTCGTCGTCAGCGTTCCACATCCCTCGCCCCGCGGCTTCGAGCATGCGCCTCAGGACGTTTCGAAACGCCTGCGGATTTGCTCTTCGCAGCTTCTCGCGCATCTCCTCGTCAACTACGTAGCGCTCGTGCGCGCCGTCGTACACCCAGTCCTCTTGGAACCCGGAGGTGGCGCCCCAGCCCACCAGTGCGGTCATCCTCTGGGAGATTTCGTATGCCCCGCCCGAGCCTTGGTTTGCCATTGCGTCCGCCCACCTCGGGTTCAAAAGCTTTGTTCGGTACTCCAGCCGGAGCGTCTCGTCGAGGTCCCGGGGCGTGACGTCCTCCCCGAACGTCTCCACGACGCTGCACTTCACGGGTTTGGGGGGGACGGGCTTTTCGCCGCTTTGGTCGTTTCTGATGTCGAAATTTTTCGACGCCTCGAGAAACGCCTCCTCCTTCGCCGCGTTGGCGGCCGCGACCAAGGCGCCGGTGTTGGCGTAGTACTCTTGGATGTCCGTCAGGCCGTACTCTACACTGTCCACCTCCTGCACGACTCTCTCGGTGGTCTTGAGCAGCGCCTGCAAGACCTCCGGCCTCGCTGCGCCACGCTCATCGCCCTTACCGTACGAAAACGCGTTTCGCGCCGCCCACGTGTCGCCGAGCTCGCGCCCATCCTCCCACTCGCTTGTCCCGACGCGCTCGTTGACCATCGACCCGTAATCGCCCGGCGGGTTGCTGAACAAACGCGCTTTAGAGGCATCGGCAGCGACGCCGTCCGCGCGCATCTGAAGAGCGTGCTTGCGCACGAAGTTCATCTCCGGGGGCTCGTCCGCCTTGGACGCACGATCGAAGAGATCGTCCAGGAGACCGACGACGTTCGCGAAGGAGTCGCGGAAGATGCCAGACATGTTGCACAGGACGTCCACGCGCGGGCGGCCACCCATCTCGCTCAGCGGGATGAGCTCGTACCGAACGACCCGCCCGGTGCCCTCCTTGATCGATCGAGCTCCTACGAGCTCTAAGACGATCCCGACGGACTCACCCTTGGTCTTGATCGCGTCTAAACCCCAGAGGTTCACGCTCACCGTCTCGGGGTAGGCCCCGTCATTCGATTCGCAGTGCTGCGCCAGGATGGCGCGTGCAACGCGAGCGCCGCGATCAGCCGCCGCCGGGCTCGGCATACGATACGGATCAAGGGCGTGAATGTTACGTCCAGTGGGTAAGACTCCGGGTCCGTCGCGAAGCAAATCGCCGCCGACTGCCGGGAGAACGTACTCGCCTCCCAGCGCCTTGATCGCGCCTGCGAGCTCTTCGCTATTTCTCGCGAGGAGGTCGCGAATCTCAATCGCCAAAGCGAGCGTGGAATCGTCTGCCGCAAGCGAAGCGGTGATCGAGGGCATGAACTCTTCTCCTGGAGACGCGTCCGGGGGTGCATTTGACCGCCCAAGACTCGCGCGCACGTCCTCCACCTTCGAGCCCGGCGCAGAGGAGGCGATCAAATTGATTGCATCCGGGGGAAGGGTTTCGCCAAAATACGCCTCGAGGTACTTCGCAGTCGCGCTTGCCGAGGGTGCTTCGCCGAGCACGTGCAGGCCCTCGCTGAAGAGACGATTCTCGAGCACGCCGAGGTACGCAGTCAAATCCGCAGCGTACCCCTCGAACCGCTCGGCGCTGACGCTAATCTCTCCGGACTCGATCGACTCTGCCGTGATCTTTTTATCCGTTGTCTCCTCCGAGTCGCCATCCTCCGCGATGAATGGGCAATCCGCGTCTAGGCCCGCGGCAGCGACGAGATCGAATATGGGCCCGCGCAAGGACTCGAAATTAGTCTTCGGGTCCTCTCGGTACTCACCGAGTAATTCCCTGAGCTCCGCCGTCTGCTTGTACAACCCCGCGCGCCCATACGGCGGGACGTTGTGGCTGATGATGGTGCCGTATCCGCGCCGCTTTGCGACGATGGACTCCGACGGGTTGTTGGCGGCGTAAACATAGACGTTGGGCATCGACCCCAGAAGCTGATCACTCCAGCTCATCCCGGTGTTCCCGAGGGGGGAGCCCGGGAGCCATTCGACGGTGCCGTGCATGCCCATGTGCAAGACCGCGTCCGCGTTGAACCCACGCTGCAGCCACTTGTAGTACGCGGCGTACTGCGGGTGCGGGGTGAGATCGCGCTCGAATAATAGACGCATGGGGTCGCCTTCCACCCCCAGCGCGGGCTGCACGCCGATGAACACCTTCCCGATACGAAGGCCGGCGACGAACGACCCTTTTCCCGGAACGGTCGCGAGGCCGTTATATGACTCGAGCGCCCCCCACGCCTTCTCCATGTTCCGTACGAGAAGATCAGGGGAGGGGAGGTACGGCATTGGGCCCCACTCTGTTGGGCCCCACTCGGCCGGGAACTCCAACCACTTCTTCAGTACATGAGGGGACACGTCCTCGCCCTCGATCGTAACTCCGGCGAGCGGATCCACGAACGCCGTCACCGCCACGCCTTTCTCAGTAAGGTCATCCATAGTTTCCTCGTTCACTTTCGCCGCCCACTCCTGGCGCACCTTCTCGAGCGCCTCCGCTGCTTTTCCTTGGCCACCGGCGATCACAGCACCGTCCTCGAGCGCCCTCAGAGCGTCCACGAGCGCCTCGCCGCTCGGGATGGGTGCGTCGCCCAGGTCGTACCCTTCGTCCCTGAGCGCCTTGAGCGTTCGCTCTAGACTTTTTGGGACGTTCAGGAGCGCGGCCGTGCCCGTGGCGCCCACACCCGGCGGGAACCCGTACAGCATCACTGCGATGTTTCGCTCCGAGGCGGATTTCTTTCGCAGCGCAACCCATTTGTTCAAGCGCTCGCATAGCGCGTACACACGCTCGCGTACCAAGTAGATGTCGTCCTTGACTAAACCTCCGAGGGGCACGGCGTCCACCGCACCGTCTAGCTCAGGCAGAGCGTATAAGATGACGCTCTGCAGCCCACCGATGCCGGACTTTGACCAGCTCGCGATGTCCTGGATCAAGAGCGGCGCGGCGACGACGTATGGCACGTTCTTCGCCTGCAAAATCTTCTTCGCCACCTCTGCCTGCCGTCCCGCCTCCATACTCCCTGCGGGCCCACCGACGAGGGGGAAGCCAACGGTGGAGACGACCGCGTCGACGCAAACGGCGTTTGGAGAGAGGCTGTCGATCTCTTCGTGGCCCATCGCGCGCTGCTCGCGCTCGTGATCAGTCGTGAGCAGGTCGCGGACGATCGTGTGCGCCTCGACGCCGTTGATGAAAATTGGCACGGGCCTCAACCCAGACTCCTCCATCGCGCGCACGAGGTCCGCGAGGTATGGCTGCTGGGTGATGACGTGTTTGCGGTAAAGCAGAACTGCAACGGTAGGGGCGTCCGCTGGGAGCGGGGGCGAGTCGCGCTCGCGCTCGAACCAGTCCAGGTAAGCCTCCGCGGAGGTGGGCCACTTCCCGCCGCGCGCTTCGATCTCGGGGTGGTAGAATCCAAGCGCCGGCGTCTCCCGAGGAGGCTTCGAAGCACCCACAAGCGCCCCGAGAGCGTCGCCGAGGGACTCTGCACCTCTCCCGGGGGTTTCTCGAATATATTCGCCGAGGTACTCACGGGCAACGTACGCGAACGCCTCTTCGACGTTTTCACGGCCGCCCTGGTTCCAGTACCCATATACTGTCAGCCAGTTGCGCAGGTCCTTTGCCTTCCTGCCCGGGACGAAGCGCAACAACGCAGGGCCAATCTTGAGGAAGCTGAGATAGCCCACGAGCTTATCTTCCTCCTTGCCGCTGCCAAACTTGCTGAGAATTGCCTTCACCGCTGGTGGCGGGCCGGCTTTCTGACCATCCGGCGCGGGCTTCATCTCGAAGGATCCCACGGACGTTGTCGACATTAGCTCGAGAGCTGACTCGAACACAAACCGCGTCGGGATCTGCTCGACTTTGGTTCGTAACCACTGTACCTGATCGAAGTCAAAGAGCAGGGAGCCAAAGAACACGTCCGCACCGTCGAGCGCGGACTCCACAGCCTCACGGTCAGCCTCGATGTCGCGATCGCTGAAGACGATAAGCTCAATCCCAGGGCATCGCCGCGCTAGATCCTTCGCCGCCCTGCGGTACAGCTTGACGTTGAAGGATTCAAACCCAGAGATGAGCACGATTCTGCGCGTGGCCACATCCGAGGCACTCCCCCCCCCAAGTAACTCGACGCCGTCGGCCGAACGCGTCGCCGCGGCCCTCTCCGCGGCCTCGCGCGCGGCCTGACGTGCGGCTTCAGCGGCTTTCGCAGTACCGCCCCCTCGGCGTGCCGTCGCAAGCTCCGCGATGGCAGCGGCGAGTTCTGTCGAGACCCTGTCGCGCTGGAGTTTCGACCTGTGCGCCTGGCGCTGGAACGCGAGCCAACGAGCTTGGTCACCCTCCTGCGCCGCGCGAATGAGGGCCGCGCTCGCCTCAGGGTTCTCCGTCGCAAGGGCGCGGAAGGAGGCCTCATCAATGCTCGGAAGCGAGATCCTCTCCCCAGCGTCTGTCTCAGCCTCGAGATCAGCGAAGGCGTCGCGGTACGCGGCGTCGAGATCCGCACTGAGCGCGGCCTTGCGCTCGGAAAGGCGCGATACCTCGTCCTCTAGAGTTGCGACGACCTCCTCCGCGGTCTCGGGTGCTTCGAGGGCGTCGACGTCCACGCCCTGGTGCTCTAGCTCCTCGCGAAGGAAACGCTCCGCCTTGGTCTCCACCTCGCTCCCGGCGGGAGGCTCGCTCAGTGCGTTGAGGCGTGCGACTACTAGGCGACTCGAGACGCGTCGAGAGAAAGAACGCGGCGCGCCAGCAGAACCGCGAGAGCCAGGCGCGGCACCAGCGGCGTGGGGGGCGAGCACGACATCACGCCGCCGAGGCGCCTGCGCCGCGTCGAACGTCCCGAGATGGGAGATCCCCGCTTTGCCGCCGACGCGGGGGGCGACGAGCGTAGCCGTAGCGGTCGACGCGAGCGTCGCCGCGCGCATCTCGCCCCCACTCCGACGGTTGCGGTGGTTTCGCGACTGCGGTTGAAAACCCGCGTCGGCGCTCGCGATACGCGCGAAGCGCCTTTGGCGTCGAGTATCGCGCGCACAAAGACGCAAACGTCAACGAGCGCCAAGTCCTCACTGTCGTGGTGTACAATAGATAGACTAGTCTAAGAAGTTTTACGTCCTGTAGTATAGACGAATCCACTGAGAGTTCCACGTCACCACTATGCGACAGCCAATCACTGATATCTCAGTCCAGTCCCGTACATCCTTTCCTCCCCTGGAAGGGCACACCTCCGACGCGCGGTCCTATCTGCTCCGAGAGACGCAGACACCATGAACTTCGCCGTCTCCGCTTCCGCCGGCGTGTTCGTGCCCCGCCGCGTTAGGGTGAGTTCCGCGTCCCGCCCTGCCCCTTTCTCCGTGACACGAACCCACGCGTCGGTTGGATAGCGCCTCCCCAGGTCCCCACGCCCCCTCTTCCGAGACCCCTGACCCACTCCACCGCGACCAAACATCAGGCCAGCGTCGCTTCTCGCCGAACCCTGACTCGAGGTCATCGCGCGCCAGTGATCCGCGCCGCATCTGACGACGAGGCCCAGGACAGCTCCGCCTACCGCTCCAGCGAGCCCTCCAGCGACGGTGCGGGCATGCTGGGCAAGCTCGTCTCCAACCTCCCAGACGGGCGCAAGGAGACCGCGCCAGAGTCCTACGGCGCTCGCCCGGCGTCCAAGACTCTGACGGAGGGCCGGTACCGTCGCCCACCCCCGGAGCGCGTCGGTGGAGTCACTGAACAGGCGGTTCGCGGCGACGACTTCGAGGTGGTGGAAGGCCCTTCCTTCGGTGTCGGCACACTCGTTGGCATCCTCGTCGCAGTGGCGACCCTCGGCGGCGCGTACCTCACCGTGACCAAGCTCGGCGAGGGTCCAGTGAAGAAGAACGTGCAGAGGATGCCCGAACGCGACACAGCGATGGTCCCCAGGGAGGTGAACAAATCCGTGGCCGAGGCGCCGGGCGACGCGGCTGAGGCGCCGTCGCTCGAGGCCAAGCGTTGAAGAGAAAGAGAAAGTCGCGCCTCGTGCACAAGGAAAGGGAGCAAGCGCATGGCGACGGCCGACCCGTGCCGACGTCGACGCGGCATTACGAAGATGATTACGACCCGCGGTGCCCACGCGCGACTCAGCTCGCGGGTGAAGGCGCCTGTGCTCACGTCGAGCGCTCAAGACGGACTTGACCAGTCAAAAGAAGCAACCGCAGTCGACAGTCGGCCTTCTTCGCGTACGCGCGCCGTACTCGAGTCGCCCCTCGAAATCGCTCTTGGCACCTCTCGCGGAGAGGTTCTTACAAGTATCCTGACTACAAATAAAGTACGGCGGTAGACTAGTCTATTTAGTACGAATATTATGATATTATGATATTATGATGAATAGATAGTCTAGCTAGCCTAGACTATTGTACACACCTTCAGTACGAAAGTAGATTCTTGTCCTTACCTCGCAAATTTGAGAAAAATCGGCCTGACTATTTGCCCAGTCGTAACCTGAACTGCAATTCGAACACCGCGGCAGGCGTACTTAGTAGTCTACGAAAAGCGTCACAAAAATCTAATGACAACTCGGACGCTGAGGCATTGTTCACCACAGTTTGCCGACGTTTCGCGCGCTTTTGGCAAATTGGTGTTTCGGCCCTGCCAAGGTGCCGCGGGGTGCCGTGCTTGCACACTGAGCCGCGCCAACGCGAACTCTGCGCGCCGCACCACCCCGTGATCGCAATGCATATTCACGCGATTTCCATCGGTTTCGCTGGCGCTCGCGCCCTCGCGGCGCGTCGAACTGAGCCCCGCCCGTCCGTGGAGAAGACCAAAGCCGCCACGCCGACATCCGCCTCGTCGGCCAGGTTGGCGAGGGCGCCGTGCCTCACCTCCTCGCGCTCGTCCTTTGCCGCCGGCGCGAGGCTTCCCGTCACCGCGCTCCACGCGCAGACTGCACCCCGAGTGCGCTCGCTCGTCGTGCGGGCCAGTGGCATGGGTTCGCAGTACGGCGACGTGAGTCTCCCTCCCTCTTCCGCGCTTTTTGAATCGTTCGACTTTTTTCCTTTAGTGTTGAGGACGCGCTGACATCCCTTCCACGCCAACCCCGCGCGCGCAGTCGTTCGCGGACGTCGACAAGGTGCTCGTGAGTTATTTCACGTTTCGCGCGCTCAAGGAGACGCTGGCGCAGATCCAGCAGACCGACGTGAGCCCGAACAAGGAAGAGTACAAGTGCGTGCCCGACGGCCGATCCAACCGCCAAAACCCGCGCCCCCTGCGTCGGACGAAACGTCGCTTTTCGCGCGAAAAACGTATCTGACGGGGTCGTCTACACTCCCACCCACCGTCGCAGATGGCTGTACACGTTCGCATCGGAGAACAACCCCAACGACAGCCAGAGGTTTATCAAGGCCTTATTCGCGGCTCGGCCCGACTACGGCCAGCGTATCTTGGCCCAGCGCCAGGCTCTCTTCGAGAGCTGGCAGACTGCATTCATGCCCGAGAGTGTGTCAAAAATCATCGAGGAACAAAATCTGGAGCACCTGCGCGACCAGCTCTTCGCCACAGTGAACCTCTCCGAGGAATGCCTGTTCATGGACGACGAGAGCGAATGCCTTTCCGTGGACAAAAAGACGGAAGAAGAAAGCTTGGAAGAGGAAGAGGAGCTAGAACTCGTCGAAGCTGTCGCTGCCGCCCCCGTGGCGGCAGAGGAGGAGGAGGAGGAGGAGGATCAGCAGGACGGCGAGATCATCCCTTGAAGGCACGAGTGGAGGGAGACGGTGCGCTGTGTCCGAGGACGACGCGCGTTTAACCGTGCACTGTACCATTGTATCATTACGATGACCAGCGAGAGGCGAAGGGCGAGATGCGCGGAGCTCGTAAGATCGATTGATCCTCTGCCCGCCCTCGACTTGGTTTGTAAGTAAATAAATTGTGTTTCGATTTGATTCCTACAAGTACCAGTAGTCTACCTCGGGTTCATTGGCGGAAGCCTCGGCAGTTGAGGGAGCTCTCCTTCACTCTCAAGGACTGACGGAACGACCGGCAGTACTCCTCCCAGATCCGCGTCGAAAGCTCCCGTCTCCTCGTCCACCGCCCCGCGTGGTTTCCCCTTTCCGAAGAGCTCAAAGTCCTCCTCTTCTCCGCCCTCATTCCCTCCCCCTTGTCGTCGTCGCGCGTTCTCCGCTTCCTCTTCGTCGAGCACTCTCTGGCCAAGGAACGCGTACACAGCCGAGAGCAAACTCATCCATGTCGTCGCGTACGCCATTGCCTGACTCAGCCGCACGGAAACGGGGGTGGAAGGGCAGACGGTTACAAATCCGTCGCAAAATTCGTACGCCACGGGCATCTCGATTGTCCCCTTGCACTGATCGAAAACCACTGGCACAGCGCGCGTCCCTGCGCACGTCGCGAACGTCACGTTCGCGTTCGGGTGCGTCCCTTCGCACGTCGTGTACGCGTATTCCAGCCTCGGCGCTCCGAACTGGGCCCCGACGATTTGATCCTTGCGAAACGACAGCGCCCCCCAATATTCCGTTGTCGCGTCAAATGTCTCCCCACATGCCGACGCGCACGACGCGACATCGGCAACGCCAATGACGTCGCCGCAAGACATCCTGTCAACCGCTTTCCCCGTGAGGAACTCCGGGTCAGGGCACTCACAAGCCGTAGAGTCCGCCGCGACGCATCGCGTCCCGCGAAGCGCGTTCGATCCGATCGGGCAGAATTCCACGCCGTTGTATGTCGAGTCCCACGCGTCGCCGTCTAGCGTGTCTCCCTCGGCGTGAAACGGCGCCCAAAACGAGGGCTCGAGCCCGCAACACTGACCGAAGTTTTCGCGGCACCCGCGCAGGCGCCTCCGGTTGGAGGCATGCCCGCCGATGGCCTGAAAATACCGCAAACATTCCTCGCACGTGTCGTGCGGCGATGCGGTACCAACTGTGCCGCCATACGCCAGGTCAACGCCGCCGCCGTCATCGTCTGCGACGCCCAAGACGACGTGTGAACACCGCGTTGCCGCACACGTCACGATGTCCTCGAGGAGGTCGCCGCATACTCGCGCGTCGTGCGCCGCGAACACCGCCGCCGTCCCGATGCCATCGTGTGGGCAGTCGGCAGAAGTGAAATTTTTCGCGCCGCCGCGAGCCGGAAAGACGGTGACGTCGCGATCCGCCGTCACGCATGTGAACTCGGGCTCAACGATGGTGCGACATTCCGCCGCTGGAACTTTTGCGTCGAAGACAGGGACGACGGCGACGGCGTCGTCGCCAGAGGGGCAGTCGGCGGAGGTGAACGTACGTCTCAGGCCGAGGCCGATTGATTCATTGTAGTCCGCGGTTTGGCACGCGAAAGTTGCCTCCACGATGTCGCGGCAAGACGAGGGAGGGTGGAAGCCGACGATGGGCAGGAGTTCGGCGACGCCTCCGAGACAGTTCCGAGCGTTAAACGCCTTGCTGTGACCGAGCCCGGCGTCCTCGTCGTAGTCTGCGGTGTGACACGAGAACGTTGAGAGCATCTGCTCGCACTTCGAGATCGGATAGTCGGTGCGATACGATGTCACCTCCTCGCACGAGGGGTCCGCAAGCGCGAACGCCAAACACGCGAGAGCTCCCACATAATACAAGGCGCCAAGCCGCTCATTCGACAGCGGGATGGGGTCGCGCGTCTGCGTGATGGAGAAGAGAGAGAGCTGCGCGCGAATGGTATCACGGAGCCGTGTGTGCCAACTCGCCATGCCGCTCGCCATCGCACGCGCGGCGAGCGCTGGTGCGCGGTTGCGCCTCTTCATGTGCGCGCGAGAGACGCGCGAGAAGGTTGAGTCCTTGATTTTTCTCACCAGTATGGCTCGTAGGTGGTATGATATTAATACTAGTCAGTAGACTATTACGGTATTAAATCAACATAATAATAATACGAAAGTATGCATAATATCTCATCTTCGTTCGTTGATGTTCCGGTCTAGCAGGTACGCATACACTTTACAACTCCTAACCTTGCTTGCTTGTCTACCCCACTTCTTATGTATTTATACCTTCGAAGGTATTTCCTTTTCCTCACTTGGGTGGTGCAAGAGACATCATGGGAACAGGTATCGCCCCCATACCCATCATCGCCGCCGCCATCGCCGCCGCGGCCGCCGCCTGCGCTGCTGCCGCATCCGCCGGGGACATACCCGGAGGTGGTGGTGGGGGCACCATCCCAGCGGCGGCGGCGGTGATGGCGGCAAGATTTGGGACTGCCCCAGCACTGTCCGCGAGGAGCTCCCGTGGGCCCGGTGTCTTCCCAGCGTCGAGCTTTTCGATTTTCCTCGTCTGCTTTGGGGGTGGCTTCACCCCTCCCTGCTTCGGGGGCGGCTTTTCCTGTCCCCGGGACCCACCGGGCTTGCTTCCGGTTTTCCAGATGCCCGACCGCGCGAGGACGGCGTTCGCCTCCGGGCCAGCGTCGATGTGTCCCTTCTTCAGGCAGTGTGAGAGTCCCTTCTTGCGGCGAATGCACAGCTCGCAACGCTCAGGAACCTCAAGCCCGGCCGCTGCCAGCGCCGCGCCAACGCCCTCCGACACGACAAACTTTCCATTTCCGCCTCGCTTGGCAACGACGCGCGGCGCGCCGTCCGCGCGAAGCTCGGATTTGCCGTTTCTGTCCAAGCCACCCAGGAAAGATTTTCCAGTCGAGTGCACGCCACCCTTCCCGTCGCCGCCGCTGCGATGCTCCGCACCGTTGGTGGGGCCTATGGGATGTCCGCGCGCGACGCAATACGCGATGCCCTTGTGTGATCGCGCGCATGCCTCGCACCGCTGCGCCCCCGCGGCGACCAAACCGGCGTCGCCGTACGCGGCGACGGCCTCGGCCGCACCGGCAACCGCAGATTTGCGCTTTTTTGGACCCGGTCCTGCGGTGTCGTCTGAACCGCCCCGATCCTCCATCTCGAATCCTCCCTTGCGCTTTGCGCCGGCGCCCAACCTCCCCGGGTCGGTGTCGTTCGCCACCCCTACGGCAGTCGCCCTCGAGTCCCGTCCGAGGTACCTCGCCGCAGTTATGAGGCTGGGTCGCGGGTCTGATGCCGGGTCAACTGTCTGCACCGACTCGTTCCACAGGCGGAGGCCGATCGCGAGCTGCCCATCGTCGTACTCGACATCGTGTGCGAAGGCATCCGGGTCGAACCGGGCGACGCGCCCTCGGTAGAATCGGTCGTCGTTATCCCAGAGCACGCGCACGCGTTCTCCCACCGCCCCTCCCCTTCGAAGCGCGAGAAGTGCGCCGGTGTGTCCTTTTCGCGCGCATCGCACGGCGGCGACTTGAGGGCACTTGACGTGTCGCCGCACCGGGGGATCCGGCGTGGACTCCCCCCGTGCCGCCGCAACGGCGGCGGCGCGCATCGCCTGCGGCGTACGCGCCTTGCACACCCTACACGCGCCGCACGGTTCGGGATCAGCGGATGACGCGAGCGAGCCGTTGTACCCGCCGGGTCCGAAGTCGACGATGCCAAAGACACCGGGAGAGCCGGAGAGTGGGGAGGACTCGCGCCGCGCGTACGTCTCACGCGGCAGCTGCGGAAGCTCTGCGCCTGACCCTGACGAGCGACCCGGAGCCGTCTCGGACGGACTCGTGCGCTGCTCCGCCTTGACGTCAGGCGTGCACACCGCCTTTTCATCCGCAGCAGTCTCGAGTCCTGCGACGATACCGTTCGGGGCGGCGGTGGCGGCGGCGGCATTCACGGCGGCTGTCTGCTGTTGTTCCCGCGCGCCCTTTCGCGCTTCTCGGCGCTTGCGCTTGCGCATCTCCTCGGCGGCGCGAAGGCGGCGCCAGGTGCGCGTCCAAACCCGCGCCTCTTCACACGCGCGTTGAAACGTCGCCGAGTAGCGCTTCACGCTCTGCGACATGCGCTTGTCGAACGTCTCCTTGTCCGGTCTATAGTCGTGCAAGGCGGAGCTGTTGAGCCACTGATATGTGCGATCGCCGAAGAAGATGACCAACCGATGCGACTCCGAGGTGGCACCCTTCACCTTAAGCTTCATCGCCGATTCGGGTACAACGCCCTTGTGTTTCTCACGGTGCAGGGCAATACCCGGCCAGAGCACGTGTTCGATGCCCTTGCCTAACTTCCAGGGCGCCCACACGGGCGTGCCGACCATGAGAGGATCGTCTGCGTTATCCTCATCCTCGGCGCCGGATTCCTGCTCCTCAAGGCCCGCAGCAGCCGCTGTGGCTTCGTCCTTCTCTGCCGCAGTCTCAGGCTCGCCAGGAAGAGTCTTCTTGCCCGCAGGGTCGCCGTCGGCATTCGTTTCGCCCACAGATCCTTCCCCAACATTGCTCCCATCGTTGGATCCGCGCTCCTCTGCGGGGTCGGGGATGTCTTCTGCTCGGGGCATCACCTTCGCCACTTCGGCGGGCGCGATAGATGGCTCAGCGGAGGCGAGATCGGCAAGATCCTCCAGCGGTATGAGCTCCGTGGCGTGCGGCTTCTCCCCACCCCATCTCGCGGTGGTTCCCGCGGATGCCTCCCCGTGCGGATCCAACGCATCCATGACGAAGCCTGGGATATCCGTGTGTGCGATCTGGAGTTGGATGACGTATCCCGCTGCAGCCTCGGCAGAGGGGATCGCGCCAGGATGCGTCAAAAACTCCCCAAGCGGAGTGAAGGGAAGGTGTGTAGGGGAGTCAGAGCAATCGCGAAGGGCATGACGTCCCTGCCAACCCTCCGACGTCACTTTCCCGGTCGGGCGCACTGACCCTCGCGGGTGCACGTTCCACGCCGCCTCGGGCCACGCCCTTCCTTCTGGGTCGTCCAGCCCCCCGAGTACTTCTTTGTCAAACGCGACACCGAGGCGTTGGCGCTGAAACTTGGCACCGTATGGATCCGCCAGGCGCTCCCCGATCCACCGTGACTGAGGCGTCGCCGTCGCCGATGCGACGAGTAACACGCGAACGATGTCGCAAACCTCTTCGGGGGTGATCCCCAGCTCGTCCGCGCCCTCGTCGCTCTCCTCATCGGACCGACCAACGTCGGGCTCCGCATCCCTCGCCCCCGACTCTCGCGCGGGTGCAGAGCGTTCCCTTCGTGCGCGCTTCCCCTCTGCGTGCGCCTCCTCGCGCATCCCCGTGGGTGTGCGCGTACCGAGACCCTCGCGCGCGGCTCTCGCGTTGTTAGAGGGTTCAGCATCGAACGCCTCTGGGTTCTCGCCGGACGGACCCGCGGTCGGCAGACGACCGACCCCGGCTGAGTCCTTTGTCGGGGGATACCGCCCAGAGGGGCTCGCGTCGTTTGTGGCGGTGACTTCGGGATCCTTTGCGTCGGCGTCCACGTCTTCTTTGTCGCGTGATGCGCGCTCAACGTTTTCGCGCGCGGGGGAGGTGGACTGTCGGCTCGCGGCGACGCATGCCTCGGTCCACCCCTCGGGGAAGCCCATGAGTCGCTCAGCGTCACCGACGGCAAGGATGCCGGCGGCACGCCTCGCGTCGTCGCCTGAGGCGGCGTGCACCTCCTCCTCGCGCACGAAGCAGACGCGTCGCGCGTTCCGCGCGTTCAAGGACTCCACCTCGTGAAGCGTCGGCGGGCGGCGCTTCTCGGTGAAGTCAACGCTTGCCACGGTGGAAGTCGGGTCCGGGCCTGTCGGATCACAGTGGAAGCACTCATAGCACTGCGACGACGCGCGCGCGCATGCTCCCCCGCACCGCGCGTTCTGAGATAAGAGCACGTCCCTCGGATCGCCGTGGAGGCTTGCGACGACGAACACGCGGCGACGCTTGAGCGGAATACCGAAACCTGGTGATAGAAAGCACCGATGGAAACGAGCAAAGAAGCGAAGATCGGTCAGTGAGGTTTGGCGGGGCGGCGGCGACGGTGTTCTCTTTTCTTTCTTTTTTTGTTGGAGGTTGTGCGCCGGTCGGTCGTGCGTGCTTCGTAGGGGGTCATATCATCCCGGCCGGGCGAGCGCGCGAGAGCGAGCAGCTCTTGTCGGGATGATTAGAAGGCACGATGTCCGATGCGATATCCGATGCGGTCGTTCCCGTCTCGCGGAGACGCACCTGGGAGGTTCACGACGCGATACGCCCAGCGGTATCCGAGCGTTTCGAGTCTCTTGACGACGTTCGCGATCGGCGGTGGTCGCGCTGAGGATAAGGAGGGGTCGCGATCGAGCGCGTGGGGAGGTGGGTCAGGGGAGTGGTCGCGAGGGGGGCAGGACGAAGGTGAGGCATCGCGGCGGGATGAACGGCATCGTAGCGGTGGCGAATAATTCGCAAACGCGCGTCGCGGTCGCGCTGAGAGACGTCGAGAGAGGCACGTGTCGTGGCTCGCGGGGAAGGAGGGAGAAAAAGATCGCTCGGCCGCGCGCACCAGGAACCGCGGCGGTGGCCCAACGCAACAAGGAGACGGGGAGCTCGACGAGGACCCACGCCACGGGCCTCGTCGCGAGGAGGCGGAAGAAGTGCTCATGTTCCTCAAGAGCGGCGGCGCGCGAGGCCGGACGCCAAGATTCCTCCACCCCCGAGCGTTCCTTCGCGTCCTCGTCGCCCTCCTCAGGCCAAGGCAGCGTCGCCGCGAGCACCTCCGTTTCGGCGGGAAGCTCGAGGAGACTGGGAAGATGGCGGTCGAGACGCGCGCGAGGGAACTGCTCGCGGAGGACCGCAGCGCACCGCTCGTCGCCCTCGACCTGCATGATGATCTCGTGGCCAGCTTGCTCGAGTCTGGGGACGGTAGCGATCGGGGGCGGTGCGAGGGTCAGCGTCGCGCATGCGCGCGCGAGAGGGCGCTCGCGCAGTCGGACACCCAAAGGGTGTTCGCGTTCGAGTTCGAAGAAGGAAACGGGGGGGACGGTCAACCGCGGGACGAGCGCGCGCATACCCGAGATCGAGGCCGCCTATGCCCGTGAAGAGCGTGACGACTTTCATCGCGTCGGAATCTTCTCCTCAGCACTCGCGGCGCCCGAACGTCCCGGTTCGCTCAGACGGCGCGTGGCGCAGAAGGTTGCGGACGCGTGGTGCGACTCTTCGCGGGCGACGATGTGGCGCGGCGGTGCCTCCGCGAGATCGCGAACGCGGCGGCGCCTCAAGCCGGACGCCCGCGCGGTCCAGCCGCGGTGTGTGCGCGGCAAGGGGGCAGATCTAGAGAATCAGCGGACGCCGCGAGCGAATGCGTACCGTCGTCGCGTGCCCTGGCGTGCGTCACAGAGTGGACCCCAGCGACTGACGCGGCGAAGATAATATTCGCGCGCGCGCGCGCGCGCTATTGCAGGTTGCATGAGCTTTTAGTCTGAACGCGCGGCCCGGCTCGACCGCCGCCCCTTCGCATGACAAGGCGCGGATCGCTTCGAGATTCTCCCTTTTTTTCACCGCCGTCCGAGTTGTGACGTTCTGATTGGTCGAGAACAAAAAATGGGCGCCAAATCCAAGACCATCGAGGCTTCGTTTCGGGTTTCGGGTTGTGGGTTTCCTTCGTTTTTTCTTTTTAACTTCGTTTCCCCCCTCCCCCGCCTACCCCCCACTTCTCTCCCTCTCCCTTCTTCTATCGCGATCGTCGATCTTTCCTGGCGAGCGCCGCGAACGCTTCTCCGCGGTGCCGATAATTCCGAAATTCATCGAACGACGCGCAAGCCGGGGAGAGGACGACGACTCGCCCCGCAGCCTCCGCTACCCCGCTGGCGATGCCGTGCGCCGTCTCCGCCGCCTCCTCCATCGTGTCGCAGATCGCTGCCGGCTCCAAGCCGGCGTCGCGAAGCTCGCGCGCAATCTCACGCCCAGACGCGCCGAAACACACGAATCCGTGGTGCTTCGCGAGTGCGCTCGCAAGCCGCTCGAAGCCCAGCCCGAGCCCGCCGGCGCCGACGCCCTCCTTCGCGACGCCGCCGAGCAGCACGACTGCGCGAGTGCCGTCAGCGAACAGGCCGTCCAGGCCCACGGCGGCGGCCTCAACGTTCGTCGCTTTGCTATCATCAATCCACCGCACATTCGCGGGATCGATCCCCAACGGCGTCGCTACTGCCGTCATGCGGTGCGGCGGCGGCTCGAGTCTCCCCGCGGCGCGTTCGAGCGCAGGAATCGTGCACCGCTCTGGGTCGACGAGGCGCGCGAGCGCGGCGGCGTGTGCGGCGTTGCAGACGTTGTGTGTACCGACGCACGACGCGGGCAGCGCAGAGAGGTCCATAATCTCGTCTCGCCCCGCTCCGTCGCCGAAGGGGAGGCGGAGGGTCGCGCGTTTGTTCACCGCGTCGCACGTCACGCCAGGAAGCGCGCCGAGACTGACCTCGAGCGCGTCACCTGGGAGCGCTGCTCGAACGGCGAGATCAAGACGCGTCGCCGCGTCGTCATCCGGGGCGCCACCCGCGCCGCGAAGTTGATCGTATCGAGGCGCGACAGGAAACGCCGCGACGGGTGGATGGTCGCGTCCAGAGCAGGATCGAAGCGCGGTGAATATCCTTGCCTTCGCCGCAGCGTACGCATCCAAGTTCCCGTGGCGCTCCAAGTGGTCGGGGGTGAGGTTGAGCGCACACGCAACGTCAAACCGAAGCGACGAGATCCCAGGGTGCTCCAGCTGGTAACTGCTGCACTCCACCACGGCGACATCCGGGAGGGGGGATGCCGTTCCGTCGCTCGCGTCATCGCCGCGTGTCACGAACGCGAGGGCGAGTTCGCTGAGCGGCGTGCCGAGGTTCCCTCCTACGAACGGCGTCGCGCCGCACTGCTCAAGGAAAGTCCCAAGGAAGACGCACACGGTGGATTTGCCGTTTGTGCCGGTGACGGCGCACACGGGAAGCGACGAGGGGAGGCCCGTGGACGCGAACGCGAGCTCGGAGAGTACTTCCGGTTTTTTTCGTTCACTGTCCTCGCGCAGGAGCTCGCGGATCTGTGGCGACGACAGAAGGACACCGGGGCTAAGGACGACGACGTCGGCGGTCGTGAACGCAGCGTTAGGGTGCGGTCCGAGGATCGTTCGGAGCGTTGCGCCGGGGGTGGAAGCGAAGCGGGTATCTGCCGCGAGCGGTGCCGCGTTTGGGTTCGCGTCGAGGCCGATCACGCTCGCGCCGCGTGCCGAAGCAAGGGACGCGGCGGCGCGACCAGAGGCCCTACGCGAGGGCATGGAGACCGGAGTTATGGGGGGATGTGGCGTGAGGGGCGGGACGGTGAGGGGGTGGAGGTGACGCACGTTGTTACAGGACCTATTCACGGGGTTGGCGGGTTGGCGACCGTCGGGAGAGTGGAGAGGAGGCTCGCGCGCGCGCGGCGAACACGCTTGAAGGCGCGCGAGACCGAGGTCGGGACGTACCCGAGACCGACGACGACGACGGTCTTCCCGAGGAGATCCTGAGCGGGGCGCTCGGCGGACGCGGACGCGGAGAAGGGAGGGCGGCGCGCGCGCGCGAGCGACTGTCTCTTCGGGAGATGCGCGCGGAAGGGCGGCGCGCGCGCGTCGAACGAGGCGCGCGGGCGCCGCAGCTGCGACTGAAGGGACGTCCGCGACATTCGTCGCGCCCCTGCGCGAGAAATCGCCGCCATCACCGCGCGTATCCTCGCGCCGAAGGCGCGGGAACGACTGCATGGGTAGATCGCCTTCATTGCGAATATGAAAGGACATGGCGGGCATTCGTTCGCTCGCCATCTACGTATAGGATAGATAGAAGAGACCATATCCATTCTAAAGTATAGATAGACTAGTCTATTCTGTACCTTCGAAGGTAGTGTAGTCTAATTTATCCTAGCTATTCCTGTAGCTAGACGAAAGAGACCTACGGTATGTGTACCTGGTAATAAATAAGTCACGAAGGTAGGTCTCATCAGGATCTGACGTAATCGTAATCGCCCCAGATCCCCACCTGTGTGCGCGACCGGAGAGCGAGCACCTCGGCGCGGTCCCCGCCCCGTCTTCCGCGCGGCGCCGCGGTCCGCTTCCCACCCGTGCCATGGCCGGTCTCATGCAGTCCGCGGCGGCGTTTTGGAACCACCCCGCGGGCCCCAAAACCATCTTCTTCTGGGCGCCGACGATGAAGTGGGGGATCACCGCGGCGAACATTAAAGACTTCTCGCGCCCGCCTGAGCTCCTCTCCGTTCCACAACAAGCGGCGGTGGCGACCACGGGGCTCATCTGGATGAAGTACAGCCTGGACATCACCCCGAAGAACTACAACCTGATGAGCGTGAACATGGTCATGGCCGCGACGGGGCTGTACCAGCTCTACCGCAAGTTGAGCCACGACCAGTCCATTAAGGCAGCGGCAACCGCCAAGTGACCGCCCGAGAATGCGCAACA
>Ga0181573_10001157_pt1 | contig 26315 bp, 7 predicted proteins | sample 101ome_25_FD_148643 | JGI IMG/M metagenome (GOLD analysis project Ga0181573, IMG submission 148643) | Coastal salt marsh microbial communities from the Groves Creek Marsh, Skidaway Island, Georgia - 101409BT metaG (spades assembly) | ecosystem: Environmental > Aquatic > Marine > Intertidal zone...
GTTCGAAAACGGTGCGTCCACCGAGATACCGAGGACGGATGCGCCGATGTCGTTGAAGGAGGCCATGGCGTCTTGGAACGAACAGAGTTCAGCGGTGCACACGCCGGTGAAGGCGGCGGGGTAGAAGGCCAACACCACACGCTGGCCGGCGAAGTCGCTCAGACTCACCGTGCTCTTGTCGGTGGCGGTCAGTGTAAAGGCGGGTGCGGTGTCTCCAACGGTTACCATGAATCGATTCCCGTGACGATTGGATTTAACCTTGACTTCGGTTCGGGTTGGGTCCTCACGGCGGTTTAAATCCCAACGGCAGCACGGCGATTCATGGCTCGATGGACCCCCGACCGGATGCCTTCTCCTGAAGGTCTTCGCATCGTCATCACGGGAGCGAACGCCGGCATCGGTTACGAGGCGGCTCGTCAATGGTTGGAACGTGGGGCTCACGTGACCCTCGCGTGCCGAAACCCCGCCAAAGCAGAGGCGGCCCTCAACGACCTGAGGGTGTCGGTGCCGAACGGGAACGTGGAAGCCATGACATTGGATTTGGCCGACCTCGACAGCGTCCGAATCTTCGCCGAGGTCTTCCTGCAACGCCACGACCGTCTTGACCGTCTGGTGCTCAACGCTGGCGTCATGGTTCCCCCATTGGGACGCACGGCTCAGGGCTTCGAACAACAGTTCGGCGTGAACCACCTCGGTCACTTTGCCCTCACCTGCCACCTTCACCCGCTGCTGAAGAGCACGACCGGCGCTCGGGTGGTGGCGGTCACCAGCGTCGCCGGCGACATGGGGCGGATGCACTGGGACGACGTGAACTGGCACCAACGCCGGTACAAGGCTTGGCAGGCGTACGGTCAAAGCAAATTGGCCAACCAGCTCTTCATTCGCGGCTTGGCCGAAAGGGTGGATTACGACACGACGCTGGCCCACCCGGGCTGGTCCCGTACCCATCTGCAACGTCATTCATTCGGCGCAACCGTGGGCAACCTGCTGTTTCGACCGTTCAACATGAGCGCCACCAAAGGCGCATGGCCCACGCTTCGTGCAGCGATGGAGCCCAACGTGGAGCCTGCAGCATACTTTGGTGCACAGGGGCTGACCCAACTGGCCGGTCCTCCAAAGCCCCGGCGCCACGCTCGCAGGGCGCGCCGTGACGACGATGTCGAACGGTTGTGGGCGTTGAGTGCTGAGTTGACCGGCTTGACGATCGAGGATTGACTCACCTGCCAACACATCAAACAGAACGCAGCACAGCGTTTTCTTGGTTGATGTGGGTGCTCGAATCCCATCGCGAACATGCTTGAAGGCGAATGGGAGAATCCCCCTAAATTTTACCAAAAACAGCGTTGAGAACTAAAATTCGATTGGAAATTCGCTGAGTGCTTGCGCCGGGTCACCGAGACGACCCCGAGACGTCGCTTCTTCTCGGTCACGAGGCGCGAGGGCGTTGATGGCGAAAACCAGCGGAGTGCTCGCGCCGGGATTCGAACCCGGGTCGACGGGATGAAAACCCGTAATGATGGACCTGACTACACCACGCGAGCGGTGATTCGCCCACCGTCGTCCGCTTCATAACCGTTGCCTTTGTCAGGCATCACGCATGTCGAGCCATGGCGTGGTCATGCCGTCGGCGGTTGCGCAGCGCCGTCCAGTTGGGACCACCACCGCCATGCCAACCAAGCCAACCCGCCCGTCACCATCAGCAACATGGCCAAAAGGAGTTCGTTGTCGAGCACCCAAACGATGGCCTCCAGGGCACGGTCACCGTACAGCCCGATGAGCACGGCCTCTGCGCCGAAACGCAGCCCTCGTCCCGCCAGTCCTGCGAGGATGAAGGCGCGCTTGTCCATCTCGCCCATGCCGGCCATCCAGCCCAGCACCTTGTACGGGATCGGGGAGAAGGCGGCGATGAAAATGCCCCACGTGCCGTAGCGCTCGGTCAACACACCGAGTTTCTCGAGGTGGCGTTCTTGGCCGAACCGCTTCATCAACGCGCTGCCCCAATGCTGCCCAAGCCAATAACCGACGACAGCGCCCAAGACCGAAGCGATCGTGACAACAGCCCACAGGAGCACCACCTGCGGGGTGTCACCCATGGCATCGGCGAGCATGGGAATGTACAGCAGGTCGGGCGGCACGGGTTGAACGATGGCTTCGGTGAACGAAAGCAGGAACAGGCTCATGGGCCCGAAGACATCGAAGGCGTCCAAAACCGCCTCCTTCCACGCCATGCCCCGACGAATGCGACGGTTGTCAAGAAGGTGAGGGTCGTCGGTGCGTTCTTTTGTTGACCCTGCCTGCTTGGCCCATGGCCCGGGTGTTGGACACGGCAGCGTTGCTGATGTGGCCTCCCGAAAAACTGGCCGGTGGTGTGTGCGCGGCATCCCAACGCGCCGAACTTGAACGGGTCGACGCCTCACGAGCGATGTTGGCGGAGACGGTCGACCTGACGTGGCAGGATGTGCCTACGGCGTGGATCGCAGAGGCGCGCAGCGTGGCCGCAGCATCGGGGGATTTGCCTCGCTTGTCCGACGTTGACCTCGATGTGCTGGCGTTGGCCTTGGGACTTGATGCGGTGCTCGTGACCGATGATTTCCGACTTCGAAACGCCTTTGCCTCGGTTGACGGGACGGTGGAAGCAGCAGGGGTCAAGAAACGAACCAACGTGTGGTCGTGGACCTTGCGCTGCACGGGCTGCGGAGCGACATCATCGGTGCCAAAAGACGCACACCGGTCCAAACGCGACCCGGTCGGTGAATGCCGAACGTGCGGTTCACCGCTGGCGCTGAAACGCTTGCGTCGTTGAGGGGTCAATCCTCGCTGTTGAGCGCTTCCAGCGCCTCAACCTTCTTTTCGAGTTCAGCAATGTCCACGCCGGTGGGGTCGAGCCCCACCGCCTTGGCTCGGTCAATGAGCACCTGATCGGGCGTTTTGCCACCGGCTTCAAGATCGGCCACGGTCGATGCCGCTGTCGCCATGCGGGTGGTTTCGTTCAACCCCTTCTGGAACTCACCTTTGGAGCGACCCAAGGCATTGGCGAGTTCGGGAAGTCGGTTGGCACCGAACAGAATGAAAAACAGCCCCAACAGGATGGTCAATTCAAGCGGCCCGAGTCCTCCAACCATGCGTCGTCCCCGGTGCTTGGTGGGCCCACCCGTTGTTGAAGGCTTTCATGTGTTGGTGGCGCCAACCGCCCATCATCCTCCGCTGACAGGGGGGAGCAAGGCCACCTCATCGCCGTCCATCAGGAGGCGGTCGGGTGAGCAACGGGTGCCGTTCACGGCCACGCTGAGTCCCATGTCGAGCCAAGCCGAAAGGTCGAGCCGATTCACCAGCGCTTCCACGGTGCTTCCAGCGGGCAAGCGGTGGTCGGACGAGCGGCCGCCCAGTGTGGCCGCCAGCGGTCCAAACGCCAGCACCTTGACGGTCAATGCGTGGTCCTTGTCCATGGTTTCCTCACGGTGCAGGGATTTATCAACGCACTTCTCTGTCCGGCTTCATGGGTCCAACGTTGCTGGCCAACGGCCTCTGGAAGGTTTACCCCACCGGTGAGGGGACCGTTGAAGCGGTGAGGGGCGTTTCGCTCTCCCTCGAGGAAGGCGACATGGTCGCCATCATGGGTGCTTCTGGATGCGGGAAAACCACGTTGTTGAACATGCTTTCCGGCATCGATGAGCCTTCGGCCGGTTCGGTGCATGTGCAGGGCCATCCGTTGTTCGGGGTGACGGACCGGCAACGCACCGCACTCAGGGCCGAGCACTTCGGGTTCATTTTCCAAGACTTCAACCTCCTGCCGGTGTTGTCCGCTCGTGAAAACGTCGAATTGCCGCTGTTGTTGGGCGGCGTGGACCCCGGCGAGGCCAAACAACGTGCGATGGAAGCCCTCGATCGCGTGGGGCTCTCCGACCGCGCCGAGCATCGTCCGGCTGAACTGTCCGGTGGTCAGCAGCAGCGAGTGGCGGTGGCGAGGGCCATCGTTCACCAACCGGCGGTGATCCTGTGCGACGAACCCACAGGGAACCTCGATTCAACCACGTCCAAGGCCGTGATGCGTTTGTTGAAGTCGCTCAACGACCATCAGCGAACCGCCTTCCTCATCGTCACCCACGACCCTCTCATCGCTGAACAGTGCCAGCGCGTGGTGACCATGCACGACGGGGCCGTCGTGAACGACACCGCCCCTTCACGCGAGGAGGAATGATCCTGTTCGTGAGCGCCCTTGTGCTCGGCTTGGTTCTGGCGGTGGCGAGTGCCATCGGCATGGCCGTGTCGGGCCTGTGGCGTCAGGCCCGAGGTTGGCGGTCGCTGGTGCTGGTGCTCGGTCCGGCCGTGGACGGCGTGATCGTGTGGGCGCTGTTGTCGATGTTGACGATCAGCCCGCTGCATGCGTGGGCGGGTGGCGTGCTGATGGCGGTTGTGTCCTACACATACTTGCAGCCGATGCTCTTGCCCCAGCGTTTGGTGGTGTGGCGGTTGGCGAAGGAGCACGTGCTTCGTCGCCCTCGCCAAGCGGCCTTGCTTGTGGCAGGGCTTGTCGTCGCTTCGTCCATCATCACCTCCTCCATGGTGGTGGGCGATGCCCTGGATGCCACCGTCGAGCAAGAGGTGGAGGCCACCTGGGGCGCTACGGACGTCGTCCTGAGTGGTTTTGATCAACGGACGGGATTGCGGGTTGCATACAGCGAGGCGATGGCGGACCGGATTTGGAACGGCATCCAAACCCATCCCGACCTCTCCGAGCAGGTGGTTGGACGTCAACACGGCTGGGTGGACACCGTGAGCCTCACGCCGGTTGAAGGGCCCGGCGAACCCACCGTGGCTTGGTTTGCTCGCAACGCTTCCATCGATGCTGCGGGCCCGTGGTCGTCGCTTGGCGACGGCGCCTACCGTTTCGATGACCTCCGCCGCGCCAACGACGGTGCGTCCGTGCTTCAAGTCGCCCTGAACACCGTTGCCAGCGACTCACTGGGTGCTGACGTGGGTGACACCTTGCGAATGGGGTACCACCGAACGAGCGAAAGCGGTGAGCGGGTGCGGGACACCGTGACCGTTGAAGTGACCGCCGTGGTGGCGACGACCGGCCAAGGGGCCCTTGGCGGCACCCGTTCGCCGGCCATGTTCAGCGACTTGGCCAGCGCGCATGGTTTGCTTGGTGAGGACACCGGCATCAATCGGTTGTCCTTTGCTCTTGACGGCGGGTTGAGTGAAGAGCGGTACGACGAGGTCATGGCCGACATGCTCGATGAAGTGAACCGCTCGGTCAGCGCCGTTGATGCTGGGCTCAACCTCACGCTCGACCGCCCTTCTTCGTCCATCACCGTGACGAGCGCTCAAGGATTGGGGCGCATCGCCGCCGATGATGTTCGGGCGCTTCGTGGCAACATGTCGGCACTGGCACCAGGGGGCCTCGCTGTTGAAGTGCTTCAAGTTCCGTTGGTGGAGGTCACGGTCAACGGCCAACCGCTGCTGACGTTGGCGGACGGATCGGTGACGGAACTCCACGCGACCAACACCTCCGTGTGGCATGTTGGCCCCGGAGGCTTCGGGGTGGAGGTGTTGAACAACGCATCCACATGGGCGTGGCAGGTTCCAACGGGTGGACGCTTGTTGGACGTGGCGTTGGATGCCAGCGGTGAACGGGCCTTGGCGGTCCACGCCGATGGCTTGGTCCTCGCCGACACACATCGCCTTGAGGAGGAGGCAGCCGCCGTCGTTGATGCATCCTTCCATCAAGCTGCGGCTTGGCACACGGACGGATGGGTGGTCGTCGTCGCCGACGATGACGACTGGACGGTCGAGGTCCTCGAGCCCAACTTGACAAAACGGTCTGTCCATGAGCTAGCCGTTGACCTGCCGTCCACCGTGCTCAGTGTCGAACTCCTCACGAGCGGTGCAGATGTGATGTTGGGGGTCGAGGGTTTGTTTGGAACGCAGTGGTACACACTGGACCTCACCCCAACCGGTGCGCTTGCGAGCGCCACGGACGACCCTCGCAGTTCTGAACCCCCGATGTCGCTTCCTGCACCCTGCAACGGTGCGGTGGGTGTGATGGCCGCGACGGGTGAACGTTGGTGCACCGTGGATGGGGGTCTTGCGGTTCTGAATTCCACGAACACGACGGTGGGTTTGCGGTTGCCGTTGCAATCCGATGCCCCAGGGTTTGGCACCTTCCCACAGATGTTGCTGGCCTTCGGCACGAACGAAACATCCGGCAACATCACGACCGGTGACGTGCGCCTCTCGCCGAGGCTGGATTCGCTCAACCTGTCCACCGAGGATGCCCTCCGCTTCACCGGTTTGATCCCGTACGCCTACGGCGACGATGCCTCCTCGCCGCTCCATGCGGCCGGCACCTACGCCACATTGCCCGGTTTTGAGGCGCTGAGCGAACTCGAAGGGCTTGTGCTGGGCGTCGTCGCTTTGGACGATGCAGAACAACTGGCGTTGGCGGATTCCGATGAACGGTCGCTCATCGTCCTCCGGTTGAGCAACGCATCGGTGGTGTCACCCGAAGATGCACTGGCGCAATGGTCCGCTTGGTTCGATGACCTGAGCGGTGCGGACGACATGTCCCTTTCCTTGACCGCCGTCAAACGGGACGCTGCCCTTCAGGCCGAAGCCTCCTCGGGCGTGCTTTCAGCCATGTTCCTGGTGTTTGGCTCCTTCACCATCGCTGCGGGTGTGCTGCTCTCGCTGACCATCATCATGCTCCTGGCGGACGTTCGTCGAAAGGAAACGGCGGTGGTCCGAGCCATTGGTTTGCAACGGAGTGAAGCACGGGCCTTGTTCGTGCAGGAAGGGCTCTTGTTGGCCCTGTTGGCGGGCGGGGTTGGCGCCCTGCTCGGCCTCGGCTTGGCGTGGTTGGTGGCTACGGGGTTCGCTTCCATTTTCGCCTCGGTGGGCGCACAGCGCTTTGTCTTCGATTTCACGCTGGATTCGGTGGTGGCTGGATGGGTGTGGGGCACGCTGATCGCCTGGGTCATGTTGGTGGCCTCAGCCGGCTTCAACGCTCAACTGAACATCGTTCAAGCGCTGCGTGGGGCACCGCTCCGCTTCGTCCGAACCGTCCCTTGGTGGCTCATGCTGTTGCAAGTGGTGGGGTTCGGGGGCGCCGTTCTGGGCGTGGCCCTGCTGGTTGTTTTGGGGTTGGGCAGCAGCGCTGCGTACGCCCTGTACATCGGGAGTGGAGCGTTGCTGTTGTTGGCCTTGATGCCGGTGTTCACGTGGATGCTCCCGACCTGGCGGTACAGGCGGTCCACCACCCTTCATCGGTCGGTTCGGTATGCCCCGCGAACCACCCTCGGTGCGCTGGGCCTTGGCTTCCTCATGTGGACGATGGTGCTCGCTCCGGTCGACCCCATTCGTTCTCGCATGGAGCCCAATGAACTCGCCTTCATCGTGCTCGGGCTCACGCAGGTGGTGGCTGGGGTGATGGTCTTGACCAGCTTCGCTCCGTTGCTGGTCCAGCGGCTCAGCAAGCAAGGTTGGTTGATGCGCCGAACCGGGCCGGTCGGCAGCGTCGCCTTGGCCCACCCCCTGGCCGCACCATGGCGTTCGGCCGTCGTGATGGCGATGTTTTCCATCACGATGTTTTCCGTGGTCGTCCTCTCGGGGTACACCGCTCAATTTGACACGTACTCGACCGGGTTTGTCGAAGAGGCGGAAGGTGAGTTTGAGTTGATGATTGCCTCCAGCCGCGCTCGGCCCATCGATGTGAGCGATGATCCGGATTCGTGGGGCATTGATCCATCCTTGAGCGAACAAGTGGACGGCACAGGGCGCGTCGCTCGAGCGACGGCATGGATGGAGGACGCCGATGGTGAACGCATGCCCTACGTCCTTCGGGGCGTGGACGATGGATTCGTTCGACACGGTGGATTGCCGTTGCATGCATGGGATGAGGTGCTGGGCGACACGTCGGAGGAGGCGTGGATGTCCATCCAACGGTTCCCGGATGTGGTGTTCCTCGACGCTTCGTTTGGGCTGGAAAACTCGGTCGAAGGCGGGGGCTTGGTACCGCTTCAATTTTCAATTGGCGATTCAATTTTGTTAATTGACATATCCAATCCACAAAACAACCGTTCCGTCACGGTTGGTGGCTTCCTGGCGCAATCCTCGTACCTGTTTTCCCCAGGGGTGTGGATGGCCGAAGATCCTGTTGTCGATCGTTTCGGAGGTGAGGTCACGCGCATGTACGTCAGCATCAGCGACGATGCGCGTCCCATCGCGCCGTCGTTTGCAAACGTCGAGGTTTCGGGGCAAGGCAAAACCACGGAGGTACGGCAAGCGACCTTGGAGCTGGAGGCGGCGCTTGATGAGGCGTTCAGCAGCGAGGGTGTGGTGGTCGACACCGTCGTGGCCGAAGTCATGGTGGTGCAGGGGTTGGTGTTGGCCATATTGGCGTTGTTTGAGGGATACCTCGCCTTGGGGTTGGTGGTCGGCGTGGCCGGCATCGGCGTGGTCACGGTCCGCAACGTTAGTGAGCGCACGCGTGAGGTCGGGATGCTGCGTGCGCTTGGTTTTCAGCGCTCGCATGTAGCTGGGGTCTTTCTGATCGAAATCAGCTGGCTCGCCGGTGTCGGTCTGCTTAACGGTTTGGTCACGGGGTATGCCTTCCATCGCATGCTTCACGAGGCGGTCTGGTCCGAACAAGGGGCGCCGTTTTTGTTCCCCTGGGGTGAAGTGGTCGGTCTGTTGTTCGCATGCTGGGCGGTGGTGTTGTTGGCCACCTTCACACCGGTTCGGCGTGCTGCTCGTGTGCCTCCGTCGGCCGCGTTGAGGACGGTTTGATGCGGTTCGCCTCAAAGCCGATGGCTCCTGCCGCTTGGCGTGGTTCGGCACAATGTGCGCGTCGTCAACCAACGTTCAAGGGCCGTTCCTTCGAGTCCGTTGCCGGTGTACATCCACCGTTGTGGGGTCCGTGGGCAACTCGCCATCCTGTTTTCACAAACGGATTGTCTCATTTCGGGGGGAAATGTGGGGTTGCCTGCCATTTTCAGTGAAAATTGTGCGGAATTGGCTGAATTCGGGATAAATCAAGGGGCCTATAGTATAAATACCACACACGACGTGGTAAGGGTCACCGAACCATCGGGGGTATTGACATGAAGAATATGACTGCACTGATTTTGACGGTGTTGATGATGACGAGTTACCTCGCCGTCGTTGATTTCACCGAACTTGAAGAACCTGTGGCACCCACGCACGAAACCAGCGCTCGCACGGGCGCTGACCCAAGCGTGGTCGCCATCACGTCGCCGAAAGAAACCGTTTGCGACATCAATGGATGCCGCAACACCTTGGAGGTTGGTGAGCCAACCACCTTCTCCGCCTACATCCAGAACGCAGGCGACGCAGCAGCCGACGACCTGACCTACAGCGTCACCGTCCACTTGACGGACGACCAGGGCAACGTTGGCATGATCGCCACCGACGCCGGTGGCAACAACCTCGTGTGGGAAAACCTCGACGCCATGTGCGACGACGGTTCCGTGTGTGACTTCGACTCAACCGCCACGCCCCACCCCTTCGCAGCCGGTGCCTACCTCGGCGGTGGTAAACTCACCCTCTCGCAAAACGGCGCTCCCATCGAATGGACGCCCACCCAAGGCCAGTACATCATCATGATTGAGGTGGACAGCTCCAGCGACGCCGACATCGCCAACAACGTTGAACAGGTGTACGTTGAAGTCAACGACTGGTACGACATCGAGGTCGACCTTTCGTGGGACAACTACGAGGGTGGCGATGCCAAGACCGTCACCGGCACGGATTTCTTCACCCTCTCCGTCACCGCCACCGGATCCGACACGTTTGACCCCCGAAACGTGGCCATCCGGGTGGCTGTCTCCGGTGATGTTGATGCCGCACAGTTCACGATTGACGGCAACAACTACGACCTCCTCGCCAGCCAGAGCGGGATCAGCGTGATTGAAGCCGGCGTTCCTCAATTGGTCCGCACGTTCGAAAACGAAACGAACTCGTTGGACATGACCAACGACACCCGCAACGTGCTCGAATTCGAGAACACTTGGTCGGTGTCGGGCTCGGTGACGCCCAGCAGCAGCAACGACGAGGCCCGGTTCACCATCGAAGCCGAGCTCATGAACTACACGGCCTTTGGCCAATACGATGCTTGCGTTGAAGTGTTCGACAACACGCAAGAAGAAGGTGAGGAGAACATCACCACCTACCGCCACTTCTGTGAAGTGGTCATCACCAACGACGACCGACCCGCCACGGACGAGGACGCCATCAGCGGTTCAAAGCTGACCTTCCACGACATCGCCATCTCCCGCATGGGTGTTTACCAAGGCTACAACGCCGACGGTACGGGGCTTCCCTCGGCCTTTGTGGAATCGGGCATTGGCGGTGACCTCAACGTGGGTGCTTCCCGCCTTTATGCCGAAGTGACCCACCGAGGCAGCGACGCCTCCATCACCTACGGTTGGGACATGACGTACACCGTGACCAAAGACGGGGCCGTAGTGGACTCCGGCACGGTGGATGACTGCACGGAAGGCTTGGAAGTCAGCTACATGCACGCTCCACTCGGTGCTGGCGTGGGCGCTTCATTGACCGGATTCGTGTGCGTCGAAGTGCAATTGTCACCCGGTGAATACCAGTTCGACTTTGATTTGGTCATGGACAACGAGAGCAGCCGACAAGGTGAGCCCGTTGAATGGACGGGTGCCACGGATTCTCGAACCAGCAACAACGACGCCCGCATGGTGGCCGATGTGATCAACAACCTCCCCATCATCACGTCCTTTGAGTTGGTGACTGAAGGCGACCTCGTCGTCGGTATGGGAGGCCTCCTTGAATTCAGCGTGAACGCCTTTGACGTGGATGACCCCTCCGGGACCGGTCTGAACTTCACGTACTCGAGCCAGCACGGCGACTTCGTCGGTTGCGGTGGCCCTGCCACCGCAGGCGGCACGCTGTGTTCGACCCCACTCACGAGCCAATTCGTCGGCGACCTCTCGGCCACCGTTGTTGTGACGGACGAGCACGGCGGCGTGGTCAGTGAATTCATGATCGTCGAAGTCTGGAACGCCGCCGTGGCCACCGCCACGACCGATGCTGGCATCGAGATTTCCTACCCGCTCCAGTACCGTGGCATTGACCAGTTCACCATCACGACCTTTGCGGACATGGACATCACCGACGAATACACCGGTGTGGTGCTCGAGAACTTTGCAGGTTCCTACGACGCCGTGGCCGTTCTCGACTACGCCCCCAGCACGACCCGCTCTGCTGCTGATGTGTTGACCCAGTCGCTGACCGTGACCGTGCCCAACTCGCTCGGTGCCACCTCGATGTGGTACATCGGCGGCAACAACCTCTGGACGCCCATGGACGACACGGCCGATGAAGCCGGACCCACCGCTTCGGAGTTCACGTTCACCTTCCCCGCCAACTCGGGCATGCTCCCCGCTGGGACCATCGTCCTGATGGGCGGTGAACTCGCTCAGGCCGCCATCCCCGACGCTGCGGTCAGCGGCTTCGCTGCTACGGCCCTCAAGTCGGGCGCCATCGGCGTGACCTGGGACATCACCGGAACGCTCCTCTCCTCCGACAGCATCGTCGTCGGCATCTGTGAAGGCGCTGCAGACTGTGCTGAGCCGTTCGAGACCACCGTCGCTGATGAGGACCGTGCGTACACCTACGGTGGCTCTTCCACCACCCACGGGACCACGTACTACGTGGCCGTGGCCGTGTGCAACGAGGAAGGCTGTTCCGCTGAAGGTACGGGCACCGTCGTGGCCGACAAAGCCGTTGACGGTGACGTGATGGCCACGAACCTCAACATCGTCCAAGACGGTGACAACTGGGTCGTGACCTGGGACATCGATGGCTCCACCGCTGACGTTGCCATGTGGCACGTGTGCTATCAGCGCGAGGATTCCTTCACCGCTGCTGAGATGCCCACCGAGTGCCCCGACAGCGTGATGGGTGCTGACGCCACTACCCTGACGATCGCCATGCCCACCTCCGCAGGCTCGTTCACCTACTACTTCACCGCCGTCCCCATGGACGCCCTTGGCAACATGGACGCTCAGGGACAGATGAACAGCATTGACTACTTCCGCGATGCCGACAACGGTAACGTGGACGACAACAACGGAACGATCGGCGAAACCGGCGATGAAGCGTCCTCCAGCGTGCCCACCTGGGCTTGGGGCGCCATCGGCGGCGTGGTCGTCGTGGCCTTCGTGGTCGGTGCCTTCATCCTGTCACGCGGTGACGGCGAAGGCGGCGATGACAAGGACTGGGATTACTGATTCCAGCCCATGAACGTCCCCACCACCTCATCGAGGTGTACAACACCGGGGTGGGCGTTACGGCGCCCATCCCGGCTTTATTCTCTTTCTGTGACCGATGTCCTGTTATTTTCTCAAGGAGATTGTCCAAAATCGGTTGCCTCATTCAGATTGAACTGGTCCCGCTCAACGAACAGGCATCGTGTCACTGAGCTCAAGCCTCTTTTGATGCAACCAAGCCACATGCTTGACGGTTCGGATGCTCTCCTGGGTCGGCAGCCGTTCTTGCCGAGCCATGCCGCACCGTTCGAACACACCACGTTCAAACGCTCAGAAAACATTCGGTGGATGCGTCGTTTGGTGGTGGTTCGAAAGCGATCGAGAGTGTTTCGATACGGGCCGATCCGGACACGATGCAATTGAGCGTTTTGTTGAGGTGGTGGGCGAACGCAGAATCGTATCAACGTCGATTTCAACGGTGCATCATGAACAACCGGAAACGTTGGTCGAAAAACAGATTTCACACATATGAATCTTCTGCGGGAGGGCCCGCCGTTGTGGTTGACCCAACACACCGTGTTCGACCTTGGGGCCGCATTGTAACATATTCAACCATAAAATGGGTTTTCTGAGCAGTTTTCAAACAAAGTTCCGATTCGCTTTAGTAGGAATCCGATGGGCGCTCAAACATTTTGCACCCGAACTCATATAAGTGGTGTAAGGCGTGGAGTGCTCTGCATACAGTCCGTATGGGGTGAATGACCTATGTTGGGAAACAAGAACAAGAAACAGAAGACCGTCTTCGGCGGGATCGGAATTGCACTGCTGTTGTGCGCATTGATGGTGCTCATGCCAATGAGCGGCTACGTGGACAACACCAGTGCTGATGTTGAGTTTGTGGAAGCAAGCGCAACGGAGGATGATTACTTCAGCCTCCCCGAGAAACTCGCCGAAGCAGATTACGAATACGACCCGTCGCTTGAACTTCAAGGGATGCGAGATGAAACGACCAAGACCTTCCTCAATGAGGACGGCACCTTCACGCAAATCGTGGCCAGTGAACCCCTTCACTACACCACGGAAGACGGTGTGTGGTCCGACATCAACCTGAACATCCAGGCTCGTCCCGAAGGTTGGGCCGTGACGGAGAACTCCTTCACGACAACCTTCGCCCCTGAGGCTGCTGGCGGCATCGCCCTTCAGGCCAACCAGTGGGTCGACCCGATCTTCTCGGGCATCAACCCCACCGTGGTCGGTCTCGTTGAAATGCACGACCAACCCGAAGTGCTGGACCTCGCTCCAGCCCACAACGGGATTGAAGTCGGCGGCAACGTGATCCGCTACCCTCTCGCTGACGGCGTGGACCTCGACTACACCGTCGAGACCACCGGTGTCAAGCAGAACATGATCCTGCGCGAGGCACCCGTGCTCCCCGAGCACATCAACTACTTCGGTCTGAGCGAACAGATTCAGCTCCCCGTTGGCTACGCCCTCTACGCAGGGGAGCAACTGGTTGGCGCTGAGATCGTTCAGACGCAGGACCCCCTCCAGATTCGACACGTGGAGACCGGCGAACTGCTCGCTGAGCTCCCCGCGCCCATGGTGGTCGAGCCCAACGCCGAAGAGCCCTACATCGGGACCTTCGTTGTGCGAGCCAACGGACCCAACGTCCTCCTCCTCACGCTGGTGGACGCCGACTGGCTCCTCTCGGACGACCGGGTCTTCCCCCTCGCCATTGACCCCACCATCAACGTGAACTCGGCCACTGGCGGTTACTGTTACATCTACTCAACGGCCTGTTACACCGGGACCACCCGCTACCACTACCGGTACTATGGTTCCTACTACTACGTGCCCTGGCACAAGTACACGTTCACCTCGAGCAACGCCCTTCCCAGCGGTGCCACCATCGACAAGATCGAATGGCGCAAGTACATGTCCTACGCTTACGGTTCCTCCGTCACGTTCAACGTGGTCGTGATGGAAGAGTGCGGTTTGGACGCTCGATACAACTACGCCATCACCCAAAACGCTTGCAACGGCAACGGCCTCGCTGCCAGCAAGATGGTGTACAACTACGGCGGCACCAACGCCCGCTCCATGATCTCCGCCATCGGCAACTCCCCAACGGCTGCCACGGTGAGTTCCTCGGGCACCGGCTGGAAGACCGTGACGCTCTGCAGTTCCTCCACGGCGTGCAACGCCACCACCGGCGGTGTTTCCCACATCACCGATGCCCAGGCCAACCTGGGTACCGTCGGTATCGGTGAGCATTACAACAGCAGCTCCTACTACTACACCTACGCTTCTGCTTCGGGTTCCTCGAACTCTCACATCCGCATCACCTACTCCGGTGGTACGGACCCCGATGCCCCAACTGCCGAATTCACGGCTTACACGGGTCTCGACTCTTACATTGAAGGCGTCCGCACGCTGTTCATCGAGTTGACCGACCTGTCCGGCATCGACACCACGTCGTCCGGTGCACCCACCCTGCACTACTCGACCGACGGCGGCAGCACCTGGAGTTCCACGACCTACGGTCTGGGCAGCAACGGTGATTTCGATGCTGGTGAGTTGGTGTCCATCGGCACCTGCGGCACGACCGACACCACCTGTCGCTTCAAGGCTCGCACGCCCGACTTGGCCATTGGTGACGAATTCCAGTACTACTGGGAATACCAAGACCTGGCGCCCACCACGCAGACGCCTCCTGGCCCCAACACGGGTTACGAGCCTGCCTTGACGGGTACCCAAACCACCCCGACGCCTTACTACTTCAACATCAGCGACCCCGACAACGCACCTGCAAGTCACAAGAAGATGACCACGTTGTCCACCGACGTTCACGCCAGCAGCTACTACACGCCGCAAGGTTTCCTCGACCGCCAGATGACGTACTACTCCCACAGCGATGAGTACTTCTTTGAGTTCGACACGTCCGGCTGTGGCACCGGCTCGCAGCAGTGCTGGTACACCGGCACCTCCACCTTCTACGAGAACTGGATTGTTCGCTGGAACAGCAACGTCCCCAGCGGCAGCTACGGCATGAACTCCGGCTCGACGTCCGGGAACCAGCAGCTCCGCACCACGAACGACGGCTTCCTGCAGATCGGTGCCCAACACGGACCCGGCATGAACCTGATCTTCTTCTACGACAGCGCCAACAACGAGTGGGGCTACGTGGGTGTGGACACCGAAACCGGCATCGACACCCCGTTGACGGGCGGTTCCAACATGGACGCCTCCGTTGCGTACGGTTACACCCAGGCTTACAAGTTCGACATCCCCGGTGACATCACCGGTACGTTCGGTAAGCACGACTTCAACGCCACCGGATCATACATTGACAACTCCTCCGGCTCCAACGTCACCGTGTACAATGCTGACCGCATGTGCGTGACGACCAACGGCTGGTACTACTTCTACCGAGCCACGTCCTCTTTCGACCGCTGCACCCCGGCCTACTACATGATCTACGGTTCGACCTCCTCCTACCGCTGGTCCGGCTTCGCCCTCGGCTCCGGCTACTACGGCCGCCAAGCCACCACGGGCAGCATGACCTACAAGGTTGGCAACGTGGCACCAACGCCCGACACCTTCGCACCCGACTTCACGCACAGCCCGTTGGGTGACTCCCACTCGGCAACCCGCGTCGTGTCCGTTGACATCATGGACGTCGGCGACCCTGCTGCTGGTCTGAACACCACGCAGACGCCCGGTGTTGGACCCACCATGTACTACCGCGTGACACCCGACGGCGGCACCGCTGGTTCCTGGACGTCCTCCTTGATGGACGCTCAAGGCGTTTCGGACCCCGACGACTGTCAACTTGCCCAGTGTACGTGGACGGCCGACATCGAAGACCTCGAAGTCAACGACACCGTTGAGTACTACTTCACGGCCAAAGACATGTCGACCGAAAGCACCGGCACCAACAGCAAAACGTCGTCGACGTTCAACTTCACCCGTGGCGACCCCAACAAGGTGTTCGTGGTGGAATGGCGCGACCGCTCGTACTACTACACCTACGGTCCAGAGTGCACCGTTCAGGCTTTGTTCTATGACGTGACCAACGAGATTGAGTACAAGTACGACTCCAACTGCCGCACGGTCTACAACTCGTGGTCGATCGGCTACATGGACCAGTCCCGCTCCAACGGGGCCAGCATCCTCTACTCGTCGGCCACTTCCTACAACAGCAACCCAGGTCACCAGCCAACAACGACCAACTTCCGCATCCAGACCGACGGCACCTCTCACAGCTACGAGTCGTTTGACCTCGGCCTGACAGAAGTTGCCAACGCCAACACGGCTTTGTCCGGCACCTCCGGCGGTACGCCTTACACCTACTACTGTTGGTACTACTTCTCGTCCTACCGCAACTCCTGCAACGCCAACGTGGACCTCCCCGCTGGTTTCGAGTTCGAGTACTTCGGCACCACCTACGACGGTGACGACAGCAACGACCGTGTCCAAATCGGTCGTCAAGGCTACATGTACTTCATCGACAACGGAAACACCAACAACGAGCGCGGTGTCTGGACTTGGCACAACCCTGAGTTGCCCTACAGCAGCAGCACCTACGCCCGTCCAGGATTGATCGCTCCGTTCTGGTCGAACTACAACAACTACTACTGTTTCGTTTCCGGCAGCACGGACTGTTCCACCTACTACCGCATCATGCCTTACGAAGGCAAGGGGACGGACGTTACGGCCGACATCACGGCGGACCCCAACTGGGACCTCACCGACAGCCCGATCCGCATCAACCCAACCAACGATTATCTGGTCGTGTCCTCGGACCTGACCATCCAGCCCGGTGTCCAGATTGAAGTCGCCGCAGGCAAGGGTATCTCGTTCGACGGGGCATGCACCCAGTTCATCGCCAACGGCAACGAATCGCACCCGATCAACTTCACCGGCATGAACAACGGTGAGTGGCTCGGCATCGCCTTCACGGACGACTGTGCCACCGCTGGCGGTACGGACGATCGACACCAGTTCAGCTTCGTGAACTTCAACAACACCTCCGATGCCGTGATTCGGTCGGGTTCCCGCCACAACGGCCAAGGCCCCTCCTGTGGTTCCTCAACGGCGAACTGCAACACCGGTAACTACACGATGTCTGACGTGACCTTCACGAACGTTGGCTCTGTGTTCACCCACGGCAGCGGTCAGGGCACCGTGTTGACCATGACGGACTTCACCATCAGCGGTGTTGACGGTTCCTGTTTCAACCTGCCAGAGGACAGCCGTGTGACCTTGATGGAAGGGACGATGACGAACTGCAACACCGACGGTGGTCTTTCCGACGGTGCTGTGGTCAGCGTCCTGAACTCCAACGGTGGCGGTCTGCTCCACATGGAGAACATCACGGCCAGCAACGCCTACCAGAACTTCGTCCGCATTGACCTTGAGGACCTCTACATGTCCAACGTGTCGCTGACGAACACCGGTACGGGCTACACCAAGGCCGCTATCGAGCACACCCCATGGCGAACCGGTGCCCAATCCGGTTCCACGGCTTACCTGTCGAACGTTGACGTCCCCGCCTACGGCGACGGCTCCATCATTGACGCCATGGAATCCGTGATCCTCATGGACGTGGACCTGGGCGACAACGATCTCGCCTTCCGACCCGGCGGCACATCGCAAACCGGTAACGGTGCATCGAGCTCCGATGCCATCCTTGACGGGGTGACCTCGGGCGACCTCACGATGGCTCGCATGCACCCCGGTACGTTCACCGACATCACGGCCGGTGACGTGACCATGACGGGCAACGCCATCACCTCGGAAACCCTGAAGATGAACGATTTCGACATCGGCTCCTTTGGCGTGACGGGTTGCGGCTGGACCATGGTCATGGACGCACCGTCCTTGGACGCCTTCAAGTCCTCGGCCTCGTGTTCGACCTCGAAGAACACCGTGACCATCGACAGCGGCGTCTTCAGCCACGGTTCGCTGACCACGGACGTCATCGATGCCCGCAACTCCCGGATCACGGTGGGTCAATCGACGATTTCGTCGACCACCGCCGGCGTGACGACCGAAGTCGGCAAGGCTCGGTCCGGTTCGGACATCGTTCTCGTTGATGTCTCACTGAACGGCGACGACTGTTCCGACCAAAGCGGCGCCACCGGTGACTGTGCTGTGGACGTGGCCTCCACGGCCATGGTCTACTACGGCGGTTTGGCTTCCGTTCGCACCTACCGCCTGTCCGGCGGTGTGCCTGTCTGGAAGGCCGACCATGTCGTAACCACGACCCTGCTCGACAGCAGCATGAACGAAATGTTCCAGGTCGGTTCGCACATGACCGACGCCAACGGCAACGCCAGCGTTTGGGTTGTCGTCGCCGACAGCGACACGACCACGTACGAAGACCACGTCATCCGTGCCTTCGGTACAGCCGGACAGAACGAGACGTACCCCAACGATTTCACCGACGTGACCTTGGCCAGCGACTGGTACAACGACACGTTCACCTGGGGCGACCACCTCGATTTGTTGCTTGAACCAGCACCGATTGTCTTTGACGACCCATCGTTGGACTGTTACACTTTGGTGACCACGTGGACCAACCTGACCGGTAACTGGAACAGCGGTACCAACACGTTCACCTTTGACGACACCTCCATCACCGTGGCCGCCGACCTCACGCTTGACGGCTGCGGTATTGAACTGCAAGGCGGTTCGTTGAAGGTGCAGAGCACGGCAACGAGCTCGCCGGTGATCACCTTGGCGGCCGGAACGGGGAGCTTCGCCGGTTCCTCCGGTTTCATCACGGCCAACGACGACGGTACCTCGGGCAACCCCGCATCCATCCGTGCTGTGTCCTCCACCTACGGACTCCACCTGGACATCCAGGACGGCACGCTGACGCTGGACAGTGCGACCTTGCGTGACGTCGCTCAAGACGCCACCATGGACGCTGCGCTTTACATCGGCGCAGGCGCTGAACTTGTCATGATGAACGGTGCGACCATCTACGGTGCATCGGCTTCCTCCGACGACATGGCCACGGTCAAGGTCGACGGCGGCTCCGCCGACCTTAGCGACTCGAGCATCATCAACAACGGTGCGTCGGGTACGGCTCTTTGGCTTGAGAACACGGGCGCCAGCGCCTCCGGTATCACGGTGCGCAACGCGGCCGTCGGTATCCAGTCCTACAACGCTGCACCGCAAATCGACGGCTTCGTGTCCAACGGCAACACCGTTGGTCTATCGAGCTACGGCGGTATGTCGCTGCCCACCATCTACCGAAGCAGCGCCCTTTCGGGACAGTCTGCGGGTTGGACCACCTACGAGTTCGACCTGTCGAACTACCTCGGTACCGGTGACTACCTGCAACTCGGCGCCAACTCGATCTACGGTGGCGGCAACGCTCACCCGTCGTACAACTACGCCACGAGCAAGTACTACTTCATCACCGACCGATACAACGTGGAAATCACGGACGACAGCGGCAACTCTTGGAACGTGACGAGCGACGATCAGATTGGTTACTACCCCTACTCGGCTTCCGACCCCGCTGAGGGCGTCGGTCCTGTCGGCACCTACGATGGTGGTGTTGGTGGTGCGCCTTCGTGGCACTGCAACTACTACTCGATCGGCTACGGCCCGAACTACTACTACGAGGGTTACTACTACTACATGTATCGGTACTGGCTCGGCCAAACCTCTGGCTACAGCACCTACGACCGACCCGATCAATTCGGTTTCCAATGGGAGTCGATTGAAGGCGTGACGCCAACCGGCACCTCGGCTTACCCGTACCGCTACTGGGGCTACTACTCCCCATCGGCCTACTTCGGCGGTGTTTACGCACCGCCTGAAGGCATCAACGGTCAGCCCTCCGGCAGTCCAGGTCAACCCGGTAACATCGGCAACCCGCCCAGCTACGCTGCCAGCGGTTACCCGACCAACTACGGTGTCTGTTTGGACTACGCCTACACCTACTACGTGAGCAGTGGCCAGGGCGCCCGGATGACCATGCCGATCGTTGATATTTCGGCCAACAACATCTCAAAGGTCTCCCTTTGGGTTGACGTGCTCCACCGTGGCAACGACAACTACCAGGACCGCTACGACTTCGTGGCACGTGTCGGCGACGACCCATCGGACCTCGGCGACTACCTCCGTGAGTCCGGTACGCCCTCGTTCACCAACGGCACCATCACCGGTGCCGATTACGGAATCGAAGTTGGCGGCGCCTTCGCTGCAGGCAGTTACGAGGACATCACCGTGACCGACCCCACATACGCCGGGCTCCACGTGACCGGACAAGCCTCCTCGTCGTTCAACCGCCTCAACGTCACCGACGGTGACTACGGTGTGTTGGTTGGCACGACGGGCTCCGGCACGGTTCACATGACGAACTTGGACCTTGATGACCAGGCCCTCGCCGGCGTCTACTACCTCACCGACCTGGCCGGTGACCTGACCGGTGACATCACCGGATCGGCCGGTCCGGCGTTCAAGTACGGTGCCAACACCAACCAAGACGTCGAGATGAACGGAATCACCATTTCCAACAACGCCGTTGGGATTGAAGCCGGTGGTTCGGGCGACTTCACCATGACCGACGTGACCTTGTCCAACACGCAGGACGTGACCATCTCCGGATCCTCAACGATGGACTTCATCGAAGGAACGGTTGACACCTCCTTGGTCAGCGTGACCAGCACGGGGCTGTTCAACCGACAACGACAGGTGGACATCACGGTCAAGGCCAACGTCTCCGCCGTGGAACAAACCGTGGCCGGCACCCAAGTGGTGTTGAAGGACGCTGACGGTGTGGTGCAAAGCCAAATTGAGACGGACACCAGCGGTGTGGCAGAAGGCATCACCTTCACCACGCAAACGGTGGATGCCTCCGGCTTGACCGCGATGCCCACGACCGGTTACACGGCCGTGACGGTGTCGATGATCGGTACCTACTCCTACGTGAGCTCATCCAACAACAACGGTGACTTCCGCTACGACTTCCTGGACCTGACCTTGACGGACACCTCCGGACAAAGCTCTGTCATGTACCTTGAGGACACGTTTACGGCTCGACTGTGCTACAGTTACAGTACGACCAGCTACATCTACGAGCAGCCCTGTACGGGTCTGTCAACGGGTGGTGAGCGAGAGTTCAGCAACGGCATGACCGAGTACGGTTACTACTACGCTTTCAACGGCAACGATCTCGAAGGCGAGACCGTCATGATGGACGCTCCGTTCCTGTATGTCGACGACGGCAACCAGTATTGGAACGGCAGCACCTGGATTGTAACGGCTTCCTACGACTACTACGCCACGAACCGCATGTACCCCTACTACTACGCTGATGTCAACACCTACTTCAGCGACGCATCGGTGACCATGCTGGCCACGGCCGACAACGGCGATCCGCAAGGGTTCTCCTTGGGTTACCTGTATTACTCCATGAACCTGATGATGAACAACACCAGCATCTCTGGCCTGGCCACCATCTACGGTTCCATGGGCTACGGGTATTACACCGATTACCAGTTGGACTGGTTTGACATCTCAAACAGCACGTTCACGCACTTCCGTGGCTACCGTGAAGGCACCAGCCTCAACTACGAGGACACGTGCATTGCAATGGTCGGTGGGAACGGCACCTCGATCACGGACAACACCTTCGACAACTGTATGATTGGTGTCCTGATGGACTTGTCCCCGTACTCCTACTCGCACTCCTCGAGTGAGTACGGTGCTGACAACCTGGTCATCAGCGGCAACACCTTCCAGAACGGAGGTGAAGTGGCTGACATCTACGGTGACCCAGCCAACAACGTTGACGGTCTTGTCGTTGAGAACAACGTCATGAACCCCACCTTCGGCGGGTCCGGTATTGCCATCCAAAGCGGTAACGCCAAGGATGTCACCATCGCCAACAACACGATCAACAACGCTGCAGACGGTGTCTACCTCCGCGATGTCGCTGACTTCTCCATCGAGAACAACGACATCTCCGGTGTGTCCGACCCCGCCGAAACCGGTATCCTGGTCTACGGCGGTAGCGGTGACGTGACGGGCAACGACCTGACGGACGCTGATGGCGGTATCTACCTCTTTGAGATGGAAGCCCCGCCCTCGCCAACCAACTCGTTGTGTGAGATCGGTCAGAACGACTACGGCAGCGGCCCCTACTCGTGCACCTGGACGCTCGGTACCGGTAAGGAAGCCATCTTCAACCTCGGCACCGACAGCTGGGGCTACGAGATCAGCATCGTGGTGACCAAGCCTGACGGCACGACCGACAGCTGGCCCACGTACAGCTTCTCGAGCAACACGCAGTACACCCCGTTGACCACCTACACCGACGCCGGTAACTACACCCTCACGGTCCGTGACTCGTGGGGCGACGGAGGTGCCACCATCACCATCCTGGAATCCTCTCCAGGATCCAGCGGTTACGCCGGCCCAACCATCAGCGACAACACCATCGCTCTGAGCACCGGACGAACGTCGCCCAACGCCCAAGGCATTGCTATGGTTGACTGCGACGGTGTGTCCATCCAATCCATGGACAACACCATCACGCTGGCGGACAACGCCTTCGTGATCGAGGCTTGCGACGCCAACGACCAAGGTTCCACCTTGACCGGTGCTGGCCAAAGCTCGACCAACGGTATTCTCGCCGACGACACCAACAGTGCGCTCGTGCTCAACGGCACGACCATCAGCGGCTTCGCCACGGGTGTCTACAAGGAAGGCGGCACCCTCTCGATGATCGGCGATGCCGACCTGACGGGCAGCGACTACGCTGTGTACGCTGACGATGTGATGGTCTACGCCATCGACGCTAGCGTGGACGGTGGAGCCACCGGTACCGGTCTCCACGTGGTCAACAGCGACGACGTTTGGGTCTACCCCATGGACGCCTCCGGTCTGGTTGGTATGTACGTTGAGAACTCGCCGTTCCGCTGGGACGGTGGCGAGACGGACGCCACGACGGCCCTGTCCGTTGTGGATGCGACGGGCAGCGTTGAGAACATGACCTGGTCGGCTGCCACCACGCAGATCGACGCTGGCTCCGGTGCTCACGTGACCTCGATCGGCAACACGCTCGACGTGACCAAGATCAACGTGCACAGTTCCGCCATCATCGACGAGGCCAACCTCATGTCGGTGGACACCACCCACCTGGGCGCTGCTCCATCCGACGAGGTTGCTCTGCTGCTGATGTCCACGGACAACGAGCGCGCTTCCTACGTGTCGACGAGCTTCCAACCAGAAGTGATGTCGGTTGACGGTTCCAACGACGACTGGGTGGGCGGCAACGCCCTCAACCCCTCCGGTTACGCCATGCCCGGTAACATGAGCGGCGACGGTACCGACGACTTCCTCGTGACCTACATCGAGGGCGACGGTCTGTACTTTGGCCTGACCGACACCGACCTGTCGATGTCCGACGTGCTGATCTACCTCAGCGTTGACGGCGGCGGCAGCGACGTGGGTTACAACGGCTTGGGCGGCGCCCACAACCTGCCGTTCAACGCCAACTATGTCCTTTGGGCTGACAGTGAATCGTCCTACGACCTCTACAGCTACGGGTTCCTCGGCTGGGGCCAATCCAGCCTGAGCACGGCCAACGTCGATGTGGACTTCTCCACCGACTTGGCTGAGATGTACGTCCCATGGAGCCGCCTCGGCGGCATGCCCGAGATGGTCGATATCGTCGCCATCGTGCAGGCAGAGTCCACGGCCGACATCTCCGTGGTGCACCCAACGCAGACGCTGGATGCAGCGAACACCTTGCAGGACTTGACCAAGTTCGTGACCGTGGAATTGACCCACGACGACCTCGCCGACGGTGAGCTCGACGACGAAGTGTTGGTCTACCGTTCCTACAAGGGTTCGACCACCCCATCGGCTGCCAAGGAGTACAACCTGATGGTCAAGACCGACGCCGACTGCGCCATGGACTGGGCTGTTGTGGAAGACATCTCGATGGCCACCAACGTGGTCTTCGACGACGCTTACACGGCTGGCTCCGGTGACACCACCGATGTGCGTGATACGATCGACATCGAGCGAGCGTGCCCCGTCATCGACACGGAAGGAACCGACCCAACCACCGACGGTCTGGTCGACTTCACCCGCGACGAAGACTCCGGCACCTTGACCTTCAGCCTGACCAACTTGGCTGACGACGTGCAGGACGAAGAAGCCGACCTCACCTGGACCGTGACCGAGGGCACCCTCGTGGCTCACGACAACGTCCTCGTGGACTGGGTTCAGAACGGACAAGACGTGACCATCACGCCACTGACCGACCAGTTCGGTACGGTCGTGTTCGCCTTTGAGGTGACCGACAGCAACGGCTTGGTGGACGACCACAACATCACGTTCACGGTGGACAACGTCAACGACGCTCCGGTCATCTGCAACGTTGAGCGCCAGGACTGCATGCCGGTCATCTCGGAAGACGCCGGTTTCAACAACATCCTGCCCGAAGGCTTCGGTACCCACACCAAGTTCCTCGGCGATGTGTCCAACACGACCCGTTCGTACATCCGTGACATGGCCAACGAGCAAGCCCCAACCCGACAAGTGTACAACTGGTCGGCCATGGCTTACAACGACGGCACCACGGACGCCTGTTCTGCCTTCTCGGTTGACATCGCCAACAACGAATTGACGATCACCGAGAACACGAACAACGAACTGGGCGGTCTGTGCGACATCGTGCTCGGCCTGTCCGACGACGGCGATGAGAACACGGCAGCTGAGACCTTCACGGTCGAATTCTCCGTGTCCCCAGTCAACGACGCACCTGTCATCAAGAACTGGAACCGAACCACGGAAACGGTGATGGTGGCCAACAACGGCTCCATCCCCGCTCTGCCTTGGTCGGTTTCGCTCATGGAAGACGACACCAACGTCAACAACCTGACCTACAACCTCTCCGCCATCAAGGCCGACGTTGACCACGAGATGGACGACTTGACCTGGACCGTTGAATCCACCGACCAGTGTGTGTACACGAACTACTTCACCACGAACATCGTTGGCGACAACCTCGAGTTCACCCTCATCGAGGACGCCACGACCAACGCCAACGACTGGGAGATTGACTACCTGAACAACAACGGTATCCACCAGATTGGACCATCGGGTTCCGAGTACTGTCAGATCCGCTTGGTCCTCCGTGACACCGCCAGCGCTCCATCGTACGTGCCCAACTACGACACCGCCCTGATGCCCATCGCTGCCTACCAGCAAGGTGTGGCCACCAAGGAAATCGGTGTCCGTGTTGAGAACGTCCGTGAGCAGGTGCCCGACTACGCCTTCAACGACGTCAGCGGGTTCTCCTTCAACGGCATCACCAACGTCATGAGCGGCACCTACGTGCCCGTGACGGTGACCGTTGACGGTGGCGGCGACGAAGGCCCCTACCGGTACGACCACCAGTTGGCCGTGACCTTCCACACGGACGGTCACGCTGATGTTGAGCAGACCCGGTACTACACGGTGCCTGCCTACGGCGAGTCCGTTGACATCACCGAGTACGTGTACGTCACCCGCGACACCACCCACGTGTGGGTCGAGATGGATGTGTTGACCTGTTTGGACAACCCGTGCGACCTGACCGTCACCGCAGCCGACCGCTTCCAGGCCGATGAGCCCGCATCTCACTATGCGATCATCAACAACGTGCAGAGCACGGACGCCTGGTCCAAGCCCGGTCAGTACGGTAAGGATGCCACGAGCACCTCGCAGCGCCGACCGCTCCTTGAGGACAGCAACTGGTGTAACAACATCATGACCTCCCTCGAGACCGCCGATGTCTGCAACCACGCCAACATGCCAGCGAGCAACTTCTTGTCGACCGACCAGAACTTGCCCGCTGTCGTCGACACCATCGGTGCCAGCTCCGTGCCTTCGTTCGCACCCAGCATCGTGGCAGTGGCCCTTTCGGGTCTCTTCGTGAGCGCCCTCACCCTGTCCGGCCGCCGTGCCGATGACGAGGAAGAGGTCACCGCCATGGCCGACGACGACGCTGCCGTGAGCCCTGTGATCGCCACCATCCTG
>Ga0181573_10001158_pt1 | contig 26305 bp, 15 predicted proteins | sample 101ome_25_FD_148643 | JGI IMG/M metagenome (GOLD analysis project Ga0181573, IMG submission 148643) | Coastal salt marsh microbial communities from the Groves Creek Marsh, Skidaway Island, Georgia - 101409BT metaG (spades assembly) | ecosystem: Environmental > Aquatic > Marine > Intertidal zone...
CGTAAACGGCATCGCGACCTTCGCCGCCCTCTTCGTCCCGTGATTGGATCCCGCCTCGTGGATACCGCCGCCCGTCGCCTCGAGGACCAGGTACCGCCCGTGAAAGTACGCCTCCACCCCCGCCCCTCCCCCGTGGATCCCGTCCTCCGCGGAGACGAACGAGAAGAGCCTCGGCATGTGATCCTCGCCCTCCCCGGACGCAGCCGCGGCAGCCGCTGCGGCAGCCGCCGGACCAACCGCGGACTTTGGACCGATCGCGCCGCCGCTCGAAACGGCCGCGTGGGAAGCCACCGCCGCCACCGCCGCCGCCGCGTCGTCGGACCCGCGCGTGGTTTCGAGGTACACCCACGTCACCACGGCGAAACCGTGGTCGTTGAACGGCCACGGTCCCCCCGAGCTCGCGCCCAGCACCCCGCCGCTCTCCCCGTCGAGCACAAACATCCTCGCCGGGCCCTTGCTCTGCGGCAGCGCGAGCGCCGCGTCGAGCTCGTCGAGCAGTGCGCCGCGCCCGGTGCCCGCGAGCGATGCGCACGCCGCGAGCCACATCCGGAGGTGGCCCACGGGCGTGTGATGCGCCGCGACCAGCCGAACGCACAGGCGCAAAATCCGGACATACTCCTCCGTCTCCCCGTCCCCGTCGAAGCCGTCGTCGTGTAAAGCGAGGAGGTGGTCGGCGAGCGCCTTGACGAGCGCGGGGAACACCCCGACCGCCGCCGCGCTCAGGCAGTTCCCCATACGCGCGCGGAGGGCGTGGAACATGCCCCGGACCAGACGAAGTCTCGGGCCCGGCCCGCCCGCCGAGCTCCCGTCGTCATCCGGCGGCATGCGCGGCAGCACCTCGGCGGCGAGGAGCACCGCGCGGGGGCTGCACCGCGCCGCCGATTCCGACATCTCCACCACCGACCGCGCGTCGTCGTCGTCGGAGGCGGCGGCGTCGGACGACGACGGCGGCTCGATGAAACTCGTGCGCCGCACGTCCGCGCACGTGTCGTCGCCCACCGGCTCGAACGACGCGTCCCACGCGGATGACCGCGGCATCATCCTCGCGAGGATCGATTCCGCGAGCGCGCGCGCCATGGCGTCCGCCGCGCGCCCTCCCGCCCCCTCGACCGTACGTGCGGATGACATCGCCTCCCTCAGCGTGCGCGCGGCGACTCCGACGCCTTTGTCCACCGCCGCAGCCACCAGCGCGTCCACCTCGTCGGAGACATCCTCGGGACGTGCGATTGGACTCTGGCTCTGACCGTCGGCCCGGGGTCCAAGGGTCTCGGCGTGCGATTCGCCCGATCGGGACGCGTCGTTCGTGGCGTCCGCGGCGTCGTTCTCGTTGTGGGCGTCCATCGCGACGGCTCGTTCGATCTCGACGTCGACCTCCCCAGCCTCCCCATCCTTCGCCCCGTCCAACTCGTTCAGCATGAGCGAGCTGATTCCTCGACCGAGGCTACTCCTCTGCGACGACGCGCTGTCCGGGGTTCTCGGGGTGTCCCGCGGGTCCGAGGCCATCGGGCCGATCCGCACGGGTCGAACGGTCGCGCCGGGGGTCGTCGCCTCGTCCCCGGCGACGGGCGGGGACTGCTCCGCGTCCCCCGCCATCGCTAGTCTAACAATGCCCTCGCCGTGCTTTTTCTCGGGACTTTCCCGTGGGTCAGCCCGTGAACTCATCGAGCCTCGGAGGAGTGTAACAGACGCGGGAGCGCTCCCCTCCGGGAGCGGCTGCCCCATGAATCATCATGTCATTTCGCCCGATACTTGGACCGCGGCGTTCGCCGGCGGCCTCTTGATGGGCGTGATCCACGTCGTCACGGGCGCGGATCACCTGAGCGCGGTCGCGACGCTGTCGTGCGGCAACGACAGGTACGCCGCGACCGTCTTGGGAGTGCGATGGGGCCTCGGGCACTGCGTCGGGTTGCTCGTCGTGTTCCTCGCCGTGCTCGCGGCGAGCGAGGAGATCGACCGCGCGAGCGTTCGAGGGGTGGAGAAACACATGGGAATCGTGGTCGGGCTCCTGATGTGCGGGCTCGGGGCGTACGGTCTGTGGGACGCGCGCGCGAGGGGGGACGGGGGACACGGAGGAGACGCGACGGATGGACACGCGACGAATGATGGAACGAGGTACGGCGCCCTCGACGACCCGGAACGGGGCGACGGCGTCAAGAGGGCGCTGTTCAGGGACCCGGAGTTATACGGTGACGAGTGTACGGAAAAGGAGGATTCGGGGCTCAGGGTTGGGGAGGGGCACGAAGGGCATGAAGCGTCGAGGTGGCGGTCCGCGGGGGCGGTGGCCATCGGCGTCGTCCACGGCGCCGCGGGACCCGGCGCGATCCTCGGCGTGCTCCCCGCGGTGGCCCTGCGTCGTTCGTCGCTCGCGTTCGGATACTTCGCCGGCTTCTGCGTCGCGACCGTGGTGACGATGGGCGCCTTCGCGGCGGCGTACGGCGAGGTCACCAGCCGGCTCGGCGACGCGCACGGTACACGTCTGAGGTTTACGATGCTTCGAGTCAGCGCCGGGGCGTGTCTCGCGGTTGGCGTCGCGTGGATCGCGTTATCGGCGTCGGGGCGCGGCGCGGAGCCCGAGGCGACGTGACGTGAACACGGAGGTGAGGCGGGGGTTTAGGGTTTAGGGAGACAAGGCGGTGTCGGAGCCGGTGATATGTATACCGGCGCACGCGACGGACTCGAAACGTTTCGGTTCTCTGTCGTCGCCAAATCAAATCACCCCGATGAATGACGCGTCTAGTCTTACTCGTAGTACAGGCCGAACACCATGCCGACGCAGTACACGCTGGCGTTCTCGTAAAAGTCGCTGGCGAAGTTATCCGTGGCGGTGTCCCACAGGCACCTGGACGCCAGCCTGAGCGCCTGCCCGGTCTTCTCCCCCACGGTGACCTGCACGACGAGCTTGTACCGCGAGTACCCCAGGTTCTTCACCCGCTCCTTGATCACGTCCGCCAGCTCCTTGGCGGTCTGCGCGCTCCGCAGCGGGTCGTACGTCGTGCCCTCCATGCGCTCCCGTATGGTATCGGTCAGAATCTTCTGCACGGGACCCCTCATGAACTTGTAGCCCTGTTTTCACGTCGTCGGCGCGGGGAAGTCGCGGGGTCAGATCGTCGTCGGGGTGTCTGTTCCTAAACGGGGGGGGCACGGCGCGTGCGGAACGCGCGGGAGCGACGGAGCGGGTTTTCGGGGTGCGACGCGGAACTCGCCTCTCCGTACTGCTCGGGTTTCTGCCTGTACGTGTTCTGATACAGCTTGTTGGTGCCCGGGGGCAGCTCGGTGCCCTCCGGCACGACCTCGGGTTCCTCAGCCATGCTCCCTCTCGGTAATTCTTCGCCAAATTAAGGTCTCCGTCCGTGGCTCTTTGACGACGCTGCGGCGGCTCGAGCGGAGGTTCGCGGGTGCGTCCACGAACGGTCGGCCGCGGTTCGACCGTGTAGCGCGACTCGACGGTGTCAAGCGGCGCGCGGGGCGTCTGCTCGTTCCCGCTCCGGGGGCCTCCGCTCCACGGCTCGTCCAAACAGCCTGGAGCACGAAAACCGCGGACGGACTCGGTAAATTCCCCTCGCTGCCGTTGGGAAAACACGAGCGCGCCTGGCAGCCGCGCGAACCGTCGATTCACGGTTTAAAAGTTACGAAGGTATCACACAAACGCGCCCCGCGTGTCCAGTCATAGAAAAATAGCGTTAGCGCCGTGGGCCTCCCCGAGCTCCTCGCAGACCACGACGCGCGCGGTGGGCCGCGACGATCGAGACCCACGCACCTCGCGCGGTAAGCGACGCCGTAACATCGGAACCGGATCCCCGGCCGAGATCCTGGCGTGACCGTGCCTTTGAAGGCGCGTCTTAGACGACGGAAGGGCACGCGCCCGAATCCTCGTGTTTTCCCCACCCCTCGCGCGAACTGGAGAGGGCGGAGGGACGGGATCGGCGGGTGGGGTGAAGAGGCGTGAAAAGATCAGAGCTCGCGAACCATGGCGGCCATGGTTGGAGGCGCCGCGCTGAAGACGGTGATGTCGACGGCGGTCAACAGCCAAATCAGGGGATACAAGGAGAGGCGAGCCGAGGCCAAGTCTCAGGTTGACTGGGAGGACTATAACTATCCCCCCTACCTCAGGGTTCTGCACTACAACCTCGACGACGTGGAGGACGCGAACGCCAAGTTCGCGGTGCGCATCGCGAACATCAACTACCTGATGGCGTGCTCCACCTTCTGCGTGAACTGCTTCGGCACCTTCGTGCTGGCGTGTGGGGGTCTGAAGCTGAAGGGGGTGCACCTGATCTACGCCATCTTCAACCTGATCATATACAGCATCGTCGGCATGTACGCGTTCTACAAGGCGTACAAGGGCCTGGCGACGAAGAACGGGCGGCTGACGGACTATTACCTCGGCCTGCAGGTGCTCTTCATCATCTTCTTCCTCGTCGCGTCCATCGTCAGCGGCGCCAACTACTACGGCTGGACCAACGTGAAGCGCGCGAGCGACAGCGACAAGCTGAGCGGGTTCTGGGTGTTTTGGACCTTCTTCGAGTCCATACTCTGGACGATCGACTACCTCGTGGGCGGGTGGGCGCTGTACCTGGTGGCGAAGAACAAGACCGACAAGATTGGCGGTCTGCTCGGGTTCTGACGGGTGGGCGGGTCCGGCGGATCGGGTCCGGCGCTCGACACGAATAAAGTTTCAGCGCATCTTTTAACGCGACGCCAACTCTCATAGCTAACTAAGATCACGACGAAACGCGCGCCGCCCCGTCGGAACCCCGTCAGTGCCCGGGCGCGAGGCGGCCTCCCGGTGGATCTTCAAAAAAAAACTCCCCCGAAGCCGATCGCCACGCCCCCTCCCGTCGCGGCGGCGTCGGCGGGGATCACACGCCGCGGCCGCCCCTTCCGCCCCGGCCTCCCCTGCCGCCGTCGCCCCGGCCCCTGCCGCCGTCCCTGCCTCCGCGCCCCCGTCCCCCGACCTGGGGCTTCATCTGGGACTTCTTGAGGTTCTCCTCCTGCACCAGCCCGATGACCTCGTCGGGCACGCAGATGTACTTGATCGTGTTGCCCCGCACGTAGCAGTTGGCCATCCGCCAGAACCTGTCGCCGTCCTTCGACGTGCAGATCACCTCCCGGAGGTGCACGTTCATCCACGTGTCGCAGCTCACCAGGTGGCCGTTGTACGTCTCGCCGTTTTTGAGCTCCACCAGCATGGGGTGGCCCTGCGAGGTCTTCAGCAGCGAGAGGGGAAGCATGTTCTCGTCGCTTTCGCTTCAAACGCTTGCCCTAGAAGAATTCCCCCGGAAATCCAGACGATCCGCCGCTTGCTTCGACGATCGATGAACCCGTGCGCGCCTCGCGAGTCGCCCTCGCGGAGGTTTAGCTCACTAACTGTCAGTCGGCGGCTATGCTGCAGCGGAAGGTGGATCCTCCGCGCCGCGTCGGTCGTTGTGAGCGCCCAGATCACAGCCCCGCGGTTTCTAGGTCACATACGAAAAAAGTCCCGCTCACAGCAGCTCCCAACTGCCCAAGCTGGTTGTTGACAAGGAAAAACAGAGACGCGGGCGCTGACAGGGCCAGGCCTCGGGAGTAGGGTTCGCTCGCCATGGAAGCCTACAAGCTGCACCCGCTGGCCTTGGTCAACATCTCCGACCACTACATCCGCTTCAAGGCGCAGCTCCCGCCCGAGGAGGAGCCGCCGCGGGTTCTCGGGTGTCTTCTCGGGTTCCAGGAGGGCAACCGCGACCTGGAGATCTGCAACTCCTTCGAGCTCATCTGGACACCCGAGGAGGGCACGGGGAGGGTCATCGTGGACGCGGAGTACCTCGCGGGGCAGAAGGTGCGGTACAAGACGGTGTACCCGAAGATGGAGGTGGTCGGATGGTACTCCACCGGCCAGGCTATCGACCACGAGCACGATCTGGACATCCACAAAGCCATCTGCGACGCGAGCGAGGCGCCCGTGTACCTCCTCTTCGACCCATTCCGGGTGGGCGAAGACGAGGCAAACGCCGGAACCCTGGGCACGAGCTCTCGGCACAAGCTGCGGGGCGCGAAGCTGCCCGTCGACATCGTGGAGGCGGTCGTCCACGTCGGCGCCGACGGCTCGCCTCACGCGTTGTTCCGACCGGCGAAGTACGCCATCGAGACCACGGAGGTTGAGCGCATCGCGACGGACACGCTCGCCAGGGCTCAGGAGGGCGAGGGCACGATGACCGGACAGTACGTGTCGCATCTTCGGAACTTCGGATCCGCGACGGAGATGCTCAACGCGCGAATCGAGGCGATCGTCGAGTACCTGCGAGCGGCGGACTCGGGCGAGATCTCGCGCCCGGATAGGGCGACGCTCAGAGCCGCGGCGGCGCTGGTGAAATCGCTGCCGAAGCACGGGGGAAGCGCGCGGTTGCGGGCGGACATGGTGAGGGAGTACAACGACTGCCTGCTCACCGCGTACCTGGCGACGATGACCAAGGGTATGGCGGAGATGGACGTGTTGCAGGCTAGGTTCGACGTGGCTGGGCTGGAGCCGGGGGGCGGCGCGGTGGGCGGCGGGAGGCGCGGCCGCTTCTGAGACGAGAGACGCGCGGGTCGGGGCGTGCTGTTAGGGATGCGGCTACGCGGCGCGAGTGTGCGCGCGCGTCGTCGCCTTGTTGTAAGAGACATGAGCCATCAGACGACGTGCAGAACGCGTGGCGCAAACTGGCGAAAACGAGTCCGGTTGGGCCATGTTCTAGGGGGGCCAAATAGATACGCCTTATCCGGCGTTGTGGCGTCGCACTTCGCGACAGGCGCGAGCGGGAAGGAGAGCGCGATCGGCATGTTCGTCGCCACGCGCGCATCGATGATTACGCCTCGCTCGTCTGCGAACGCGTCCTCGTGCCCCCGTCGCGCGGCGACCTCCGCGGCGGCGCGCGTTAACGCGCGATCGTCGTCGCTTCTCGGATCGCCGTTCACCCCAACCAAGGCGACTGTCGCCCCGAGGCGTGCCGCCGCGAGGAGGGGATCAGCCGTGAGGGTGAACGCGCTCTTCGGCCCGCCCCCCAACCCCGAGCTCCTCCTCGCCGAGGGCAAGGCCAAGTACGCCGAGGGCGAGCGCATGCAGGGCTACAAGACCTTCGAGAAAGCCTTGCGCGCGGACGACATTCCGCTCGAGGTCAGGCAGGAGCTGCTGTACTGCTGCATGTGCTGCTGCGCCGCTTTCGGGGATGTGGAGACGGCGAAGCAGCACATGAGGGACATGAATCTCGCGGGCATGCCCTTCGACGTCGCGATGCTCAAGGAGGAGTACATGCCCATGGAGGCCGGCGCGCAGATGAAGAACCAGCTCAAGAAGTTTGCCGCGGGAGAGCTCAAGTCGCAGGGCACGGTGCAGCGGGAGATCTTCGAGAGGCAGCGCGAGGCGTCCGGGATGACACCCGCGGGAGGCGGCGGGCAGAAGCCGCAGCGCATGGGGGACATGGACCTGATGAACCTCGATTTGAACGACACGAGCGCGGAGGTGGGCGAGATCGCAAAGAGGGTGGGGGGACTGGTGGTGCTGTCAATCGTGGGGTTCATCGGACTCTTCCAGGCGGGCCTGACGCTGCTGCGGTAGGGGTCCGAGGGACGGGCGAGTGTCTTGCTTGGGAAATTAAAAGAATCGTTTGCATTAATATGAGTGCTGCGCAGCTTTGAATTTAACTCGGCCAGCTCGCCACCCCGGTAATAGGTGGGGTGAACGAGAGAGCGTTTGGCCATCCCCCCGCGTTGATCAGAGTGTAACCCCCCAATTAGGCCGTATCGATCACGGATTCGTGGTCATTGGGGAGGTACTCACGGAGGATACCGTTCCTGCTCGGCTGCCTCAGCTTTCTGAGCGCCTTTGCCTCGATCTGCCGGATGCGCTCGCGGGTCACCGAGAAGACGTTTCCAATCTCCTCAAGCGTCTTCACCCGCCCATCGTCCAAACCGTACCTGAGCCTCAGCACGTCCCTCTCGCGCGGGTTGAGCGTGTTGAGAACGTTCTCAAGGTCCTCCTTCAGCAGCACCTTGCCGGTCTCGCCCTCCGGGTGCTCGGTGTAGTCGTCGATGAGGGTGTCCTCGACAGTCCTCTTGTCCTCGCCGTTGCTGTTGTGGTTCACCGTCTGCGACAGCGAGATGGGCACCAGCGAAGCCTTCTTGATCTGCTTGATCTTCTCCACCGTCATTTCCATCGCGTCTGCGAGCTCTTCGTGCGTGGGATCGCGCCCGAGCTTGAGCACCATCTGGCGCTCAACCTTGGACATCCGGCTGATGATCTCAAAGAGGTGCACGGGGAGGCGAATAGTCCTCGACTGGTCAGAGATGGACCTAGTGACAGCCTGACGGATCCACCAGTGCGCGTAGGTGCTGAACTTGTAGCCGCGCTTGAAGTCAAACTTCTCCGCGCCGCGGATCAGACCCACGCACCCCTCCTGGATGAGATCCTGGAAGCTCATGCTCTTGTTGGCGTACCTCTTGGCGATGGAAACCACCAGCCTCAAATTCGCCTGGATCATCGCGTTCTTCGCCCGTTTCCCCTCCTCCAGCCTGTGCTCCAGCTCCTGCTCCGTGATGTTACAATCGATGGCCCACTCGAAGCGCGTGGGCTCCTTCCCCCCCTTCTCCTCCTCGAGGCGTTCGTACACGCTGTTGAGGTACATGAGGTCCTGGATGCGCTTCGCGAGCTCAACCTCCTCGGCGCCGGTGAGAAGGCTCACGGTGCCGATATCCTTGAGGTACGTCTTCATCGAGTCCGTCTGCTTCCTGGTGTCCGCATTCTTCCTCGCGATGCGCCTGTTGCGCCGGGACTCCGCCGCCGACGCCTCGTTGGCCTCCTGCGCCGACCCAGGCTCTGCGACGATGCCGGTGAGCTGCGTCTTCGTGTTCACCCTCTTGACCGTCTTGCGCTTAGCCCTGGGCGCGGTCGAGGCGGCAGCCTTCGGCTTGGCCGCGGCCTTCTTCTTGGGTTTGGGCTTGGGCTTGGCCGCGGCCTCGTCGTCAACCGCTTCCCTCTCGTCAGCCGAGTCGTTCTCCTCAAACGACGGGATCTTGTACGCCTCCTCGAGCTCCGCCCTGTCGATGGCGCCGACGTTGTCAACCTCGGCGAGCGCCGCCTGCAGCTGCGCCACTTTGGCGCTGAGCTCCTCGAAGTCCTTAACCTCCATCTTCTCCAGCGACGCGAAATCGCCGAGGATGGACTCGTCAATCGAGCCGCCAATGGAATCTGTCGATGCGGGATATTTTTGGGGGGTTTGGGAACGACGGGTCAGCCGTGTTCGGGTCCGATCGCGGGGGTTCTCGCGCGCGGGGGGGCGTGCGGGGCGCTCCGCGCGGCGGCTCCCGCGGCGTGGACACTCCGTGTCGCGCGCGCGCGACGCCCATCGGTTGCGCCGATCGCGCGCGCGCGAGCGGAGACTCCGCGTCGCGGCGGCGGGAAAACACTCGCCGGATATCTCGTCGCCGGGGGCCACGAGTTTGGAGGTTGAGACGCGGCGGGGGCTCGGGGACGCACCGGCGTCGGCGTTGGGAGGGGAGATGGCGTTGGCGGCCACGGCCTTCCCGCGACCGTCCTTATTGGAGGCCAGCTGCGGCTTTTCCGCGCGCCTCGAGGGAGAGCGGGAGCTTCTCACCGCGGCGCAACGCACGCCGGCGGCACGCCTGTGGATTCGCAGTGGAGGGGCGGATAAGGAATTTGTTAAAGCCGGAAGGGTGGTGAGCGCCGGATGGCGGGGGTTAGCGGGCGCGCGGCACGTGCGACGGGAGTGAACACCGATCGTTCACCCGCGTCACGCATCAAAGGACACCGCGGAGCGAAAACCGGCCGACGAACGGGGTCGCGATGAGGGTTCGGGGCGCACCTTGACCAGCCCCGTCCAACTCGGCCGCCAGACCTCACCGCCGTGGAGTTCTCGGCGTGACGCCCGGAGATTGACGCATCGGAGGCGCGCGAGGAACCGGTTCCACGCGTGCGCGACGCGCTCGACGTCCTGAACGATGCACGAACGCCGGTGGCCGCAGACGCGGCGCAGCCGGTGGTCGCGGCGAGCATGACCGTCGCGAGCGAACACGCCCCGCCGAGCCACTGAATCGCCTCTGGCCTCTCTCGCTTCCGCTAACCGTCAGGCGACGAAAGCGGAGTGCACCTCGCCGCGGTAAACGGCGGGAGGAGGCTGAAGCGAGCGCCCCTCGTGCGTTAGCGCGCGACCTGACGCCTCGAAACCCGAAGTGTCCTTCACGCGCGGTGTGCTCTGACCCGACGACCCGCTCCACGTTGCGGCGTCGGTCGTTATGGCGAGCCTCCGGCCGCCTTTACGACGCATGCAGCGAGGGGCCAAAATCCCGTGGCAGTGGGAGGTCCGGCGATCTCAGACTGCAGTGCCATACAGCCATACGGATCGTGGGATGAACCTGCAGGAAAAATCGCGAGGCGCGCACACGTGAAAAAGCTTCGCACGACTCTTGAGTTATAAACTGGCGAGTTTCCCAGACAACGGGAAAAGGCGAAAAATACGATAGATCGGAGCGATGTGATTGGTCGACCGGGAGTTATGCCAACGTGGAAGTTCGAAAGCGCCCGCTTCGATTAGCGCGTGGAAAAAGGAAAACACTCAGAGACAGCCTGCGACGAATAAACCGCACTCGCGGGACTGGCTAGAACAGCAGTGGAGAGTCCAGGACCGCGTACCCGGCCGCCACGCCGCCCTCGTCGCTCGTCGCCGCCTTCGTCCGCAGCAGATGGCCGCCAACCTCGTTCAACACCACCGCATCGCCGACCCGAAGGTACCCCCCGTACACGCCCAGCTCCGACAGTGTGTCCAGCTCCGCGAGCTCCCCACGTCTCAGGCACAGCGTCCTGTTCGCCGGAGGGAATATCCGCTGCATCAGGATGTACGCGCTGAGATCCCCGGGCTCACCCGGTGACGCGTCGGGGTCGTACGTCCTCAGCGCGGCGGTGAGCTCGTCCCCGTAGAGGTTGTTACCGCCGCCCTCTCGCTGCGGCTTCAACACGTATCCGTGGGGGTCGCCCAATCCCAATCGCACGGCGTCCGCCGCCGCCGCGCCGTCCATGGCGTACAGCCCCGCGAACACCTTACGCATCTCCGCGATCTCCCCGGCGTCCTTCACGAACCGTTCGAGCGCGCCGGGCTGCGCCAGAGCCTGCTGAATCTTCTTACACCCGGCGAGGTGCATCGCCGCGCTCGGTGACTTGACCGCTCCGGAACGTTCCAGAAGCTCCCTCGCGCGCCACTCCTCCTCCCCGGGGTAGTCCGTCGGCGCGTACCCGGCGCGATAGTACACCACGGAGCACGGTTCATCCCCCAAACGCAGCCGTTTGGTCACCGAATCCACCGACGCGTTCTCGTCGATTTCCTTGAGCGTCGCGCGAACGCATCGAACGCCGTGCGTTTCCCACAGCCTCTGCGCGATGAGCCGCTGATCGAACACGTTCCTCTCGTGGGGCTGCACCACGAAGAGAATCGCGGCGTCGTCCTCGCCCATCGCGCGCCATCCCGCGGCGAGCGTGTCCGCAGCCGACTCCAGCGCCCGATTGAGAGGCAGGTTCGGCTGAAGCGCGAAGTCGTCGTCGAGGTCGTCGTCGTCGACGCCAGTCGCGGATCCGTCGTGAGCGCGAGGGGCGTAGTGGGAGACGAGCCCGGCGCGGGAGATGGTGTGCCTGTGCATCTCGCCGACGCGGGTGGACAGCGCCATGAACGACGTGGACACGGTGTTGACCTCGACCTGCAGCGGCAATCCGGACGGCTCGTCGAGCATGTAGTCCGATCTGAGCACGCCGAGTTCCATGCGGTGCCGCCCCTCCTGCGCGCCGCATCGCTCGTAGATGTCCCATATGCGACGCGTGAACTCGTCCGTCTTAATGACGCCCGCGAGGGTGGTGCGGAGGAACTCGTCGTCCCTGCTCACCGCGTCGCAGAGCGCGGCGAAGGACGGGGAGACCCGCAGCGCGAGCTCGAAGACCTCGCGGGGGAACGGCGTGGGCAGCAGCGACATCGGCGCGTGCGTGAAGCTCGCGCACATAGCCTGCCCGGACTCGTCCGATTCTAACCCCACGAGCAGTCCGTGCTGCGCCGCCCACGACACCGCCTCGTCGCGCATGGACCGTATCGTCTCATCGCCGAGATCTGCGGGCGCACCCGACGCCCGCGCCGTCTCCGCCATCGCGCGGACCGTCGGGGCGGCGGACCTTCGGAGACCGCGCTGGCGAGGACGCGAACTCAGACGCGGGGACGCGCCGGGAAAGGTCGGTGCGGCGGCGTTGGACATCGACGCGCCCGCCCGCCCTCGCGTCGATCGTCGAGGTGTGGGCGGATGTGACGGACGGCGCGCGAGTTTATTCACCTCCCTTCTGCACAAGTCTAAGAGTTATGGATAATAAAATCGCCAACCGGACCGGTCCTCAGTTGAGCACCTCGTCCTCCTCCCGCCCGTCGGCGTGAACCTTCCTCAGCAGCCCGTCCGGAAACAGGATCTCCTTGTACCCGTCCGGCCCGTGCGCCTCCGTCTGACCCGACGGGAAGTGGTACACCTCGATCCCGCCCGGGTGCGTCGTGTGCCACGTGTCAACCTCCCGGTAAAAGTACTCCACCCGACCGCCGGGATGCGTCCGCTTGACGTCCCCGTTGGTGAAGTACACCGTGGAGATCGGGCCGCCCGCGGACGGCGATATGTCCTTGAGGGTTCCGTTGGCGAAACGCACCACGCGTCGGCCCCCGGGCAGGACGCGCTCCACGCGGCCGTCGTCGTGCGCAATCTCGTCGGCGCCGCCCCGAGAATCGGCAGACGACGGCGGGGGACCCACGCGCGGCGCGGGATCGTGAACCGAGGGGAGCCCGCGCGCGGCGGCAGCCTCGGCGGCGGTGACGCCGCCCGCGGAGGCGGATGCGGAAGCGGCGGCGGCGGCGGCGGCCTTCTCGGCCCTCCTCGCCGCCGCCTCTGCCTCCGCCTCCGCCTCCGCCTCCGCCTTTGCCTTCTCGTCGGCGGCTTTGCGGCGCTCGCGGTCCTCGCGCTCGCGGTCGTCGCGCATCTTCTGCTCGCGCTCGCGTCGGCGCGCGGCGCGTTCCTCTTCCTCAGCCTCCCTCTCGCGCAGTTCCCGTCGTTTCCGTTCGAACTCCTCCTCCTCCTCCTCCTCCTCCTCCTCCTCGACTCGGCCGTACTTGGCCTCCTTACCGCCGTCCAGGATCTGCTGTTCGAGCCGGCGCTTCTCCCCTTTGAGCTCCGCAACCTCCGTCTGCAAGTCCACAATCTGCGCGCGGAGCCTGTCCACGGTGTGCCGCTGCTTGGTGTCCTTCGCGCGTTGGTCCTCCCGCGCCCTGGCGAGCTTCTCGCGGAGGTCCTCCATCTCCGTTCTCTCCTTCTTCGTCGGAAGCGCGGACAGGACCCGCTTGGAGTCGCGCTCCAGCCTCTGCCTGTCCCTCCTGAGCCTTTCGGCGTCCGCCTTGATCTCCTCGCGCTCCTGCGCCATCGCGGCGTTCGCGTCGGCTCGTTGCTTCTCCCACGTCTGTCGCTCTCGCGCGGCGGCGCGCTTCTCCTGCGCGAAGGAGCTCTTATCGCGCTCCAGCCTGTCGCGCTCGCGCCGAACCCTGGCGGCGGCGTCGTCCGCGGCAGCCTTAGCCTCGGTGGCGTCGGCCATGGCGGCCTCGGCCTTGGCCATGGCCGCGTCCGCGTCCCGGGGCACGCGCGAACCGGAGTGCGCCGCGGAGGACCCGGACGCGGGCGCCGTTTTCTTAACCCCCGCATCCGTCGTCGTCGTCGTATGAGTCGTCACCCTGGACCTGACGCGGCTTCCCGGACGCCTCTCGTTCCCGTAAAACAGCGACTGGATGAGCGCGGGTGCGCCGTCGCCGGGCCGGTCGGCGGGCGCGGAGAAGGCGACGTCCGAGGTGGCGCGCGGCGGCGGCTGGTCCGCGTCGGCCCTGCGGAAGTGGTCGTCATCCGGGTAATTCGCGTACGAATTCTCGCGAATTCCGGCGGTTTCCTCATCCTCGCTAAACTCCTCGTCGTCGTCGAACGCGACGGGCGGCGGCGGCGCGGCGGTCCTCCGCGACGCGCCGCCGAAGTGGTCCTCCACCGCGAACCCGTCCGACTCGTCCGACGCGTCGTCGTCGTCGGCGGGTTTCGCGGCGGGTTTCGCGGCGGAGACTCTTTTGAAGCCCCCATCCTTCGCCGAGGTCGACGCGTTAATCGCCGCGACTCGCACCGCGGACTTCTTACCCGCCGCCTTTGCGCTCTGCGCCGCCGGCACGAACGAGGACGTCGCTCGAGCCGGTCCGGGGTCCACGGCGAGCTCGCGCTCCAGCGCCTCGAACTCCGCCAGCTCGGCAGCCTCGTTCTCCTCGCGCTTTTTCAGCCTCTCGCTCGCGTCCCCTCGCCCGGGCGCGGGTTCGGGCTCGACGTCGACGGGCTCCGAGTCGTCGAACGCGTACGACGATGGGCCGGTCTTGGAGTGGGCCTCGGAGCGGGGCTTGGATCCGTGCTTGGCGGCGGGCTTGGATCCGTGCTTGGCGGCGGCGGGCTTGGATCCGTGCTTGGCGGCGTCTGGGGGCGTCGTCCTCTCCATCCTCGCGCCCTTCCGCAGGAACTTGCGCGCGGACGCCGACCTTGGGGTGGCTCCCGGCGGGGTCTTCGCGTGCTCAGATCCCCCTTCCTCCTTGGCGAGCTGCTCGCGCAGGAGGGTCTCGAAGTCCTTGTCGGGCGCGCCGGTCACGGGCGTTTCGTCCAGGTCCATCGCGGAGGCACGCGCGACGGGGGCGGCGACGGCGACGGGAGGCGGCGGCGCGGGTGCGTCGCGAAGCGGCGGGAGCTTGGCGGGGGACGCGGGGGTGACCGCTGGGAGGTTGACGTTGTCGATATCGCTCATGGGCGCGCGCGCGTCGGGGTTCACCCGCTCCCAGGTGACCGATACGCGCATCCCGGCGTCGTCCGCGCGGCTGTCCGCGCCGGGGTGGGACGCGCGGTCCGCGCGGGGCATCTTGTTCTTCTTCTTGCCGGCGGACGACGGCGCGACGTTCGCGTCGTGCATCGGCGCGAAGCCGCCTTCGGACGACAGCCTGCGCGCGGGGGCGGCGTGACGGGGTCGACGGGTCAGCGAGGTGTGGCGCGAGCAGCGCGTCGTGGCTTTTGGGTTGTTGGCTCGATTTTGAAATTCGTGGCGGAACGTCGGGGAGCGGCGGGCGGGGAAACATCGCGGAGCGGGCGGTCACGGGGGGAACGGCGGCCTCGCGCGATGCGAATGGGATGATCCCACCTGACAGACATCGTCGACATGGTCGTCAGCGCCGTTGCTGGTGTGTGCCCGGGGCTCACAGGGCCGGGCCGTGGCTGATTTCAAAAAGTTTGACCTCGGATTTTCTTCACTCGGGACCATAACCTGCTGGGGATCGAACCCATGGCCACCCGGGACCATAACGGACTCTCTGGCAGTCTGGCGGCACTGCGGGTGGCCTGGTCAGCGAAGAAGGCGGAACACAACCATGGGCGTGGACTTGTGGGAGGACGAGAACGAGGAGGCGACCCACTCGGGTCGCGACGAAGACCTCGAGCGCGAGTCTCGAAGCAGACGCGAGCAGGTGAGCCGGCGACCGCCACGCCAACCCCCGCCGCGCCCCCCGCCAACCCCCGAAACCGAGATGCGAACGCGACACACCGCCGCCGTCGAGACCCGACACCGATACTGACCGACGCCGTCCCCTTCCACATTTCCCCGCAGTTCTGGAGCGAGGGGTACCGCGAGGGCATCGAGGAGGGTAAGAAGGCCACCGTCCAGCGCGGGTTCAACGTCGGGTTCAGGGAGGGCGCCGCCGCGGGCGTGGCGTACGGGCAGGTGCGGGGCGCGGCGGTGAGCGTCGGCATCTTCGCGGGGCAGGTGCCGGGCAGCGGCGGGTGGGCGGACGCGGTGCGGGGTGCGGCCGGGATCGTTCAGCGGATGAGACCGGCGGATGCGGCGCGCGAGGCCAAGGCGGACCACGAGCGGTTACTGCGGTCGGAGTCGCGCGACGGAGACCCGGGCACGCCGACGAGGTCGGAGCAGGTCGTCAACAATGAATTGCAGCCCGAGCCGCCGTCGGATCGATCCGACGGGGACTCCGTCGGCGAGGCGCCGCCGAAGCGCGGCAGGGGCGAGGACGAGGACGGGACCTTCGCCGGGAAGATGCGGGGCGCCAGGGACGAGCTCGAACGCGCGGGTTTCGAGCTCCGCGACGTGGAGCTCAGGTAGAAATATACCCATCGGGATACAACGCGACTCTCGACGCCCCAAAAGTTCTTCCGTCACTTGTCGACCAGCCTGCTGAGGCACTGGATGAGGTGCCTCAGGTTCTGCCTCGTCGCCGGGTCGCCGCTCACGCTGCTGATGTCCCCGCTCACCTTCTCCATGTGCTGCAGCGTCTTGGTCATGATGGTGATCGACTGTCGCAGCGCCTCCTGGTTCTCGTCCGTCAGGATGGTCTGCTTGAGCTCCCTGATATCCGTCACCGCCTTGGTCGCGTGACCCGCGAGCAGCTCGATGGTGTCGAGCGTCCCCTGCTCCTGCACGTTCTGCAGCATCGGCCTGAGATCCTTCGCGATCTTCGCCGCCTCCAGGAGCAGCGGCTCGAGGTTCTTCATCAGATCCTCCGCCGCGGTTGTCGCCGCGAACATCTTCTGCAAACCCTTCTGCTGGTCCATCTCCCTCGCCAGCTTGGTGCAAATCCCCACGAGGTCGTCCATGCTCACGCCCGGCACGCCCTGGATCTTGCCGCGGTCGCACACCACCAGGCCCTCGCCCTCGCAACCCGAATCCAGCGGACCCCACTGCGCCTTCGGGATGGGCAACTCCGGGGTGATGTCGATGATAGTCTCCGCGATCAGCCCGCTCTGGTTCGCCTCCACCAGCGAGTTCCGCGGGATCACGATGCCGTCGTCGTCCATCTCGATCAGCACCTCGACCTTCTCCAGGGACGGCCTGACGGACAGGACGTTGCCCACCTTCACGCCGCGGACGCGCACCGTCGTGCCCACCTGGATGCCGCACGCGAAGGGGAACTCCACGAACGCCTGGTACGATCGCAGCTTGTTGAAGTTGAGGCCGAGGATCCACTGGATCGTGAGCGCCGTCAGGGAGATGCCGCCGAGGATGAAGAGGCCGACGCCGCCCTCCCAGACGTTGGTCCTGCCAAAGCCGAAGTCGCGGAGGGGCTTGATCGTCTGCGCCCAGATGATCGAGATGACCGACTTGACGGTGGAACCACCGCCGTCGTCTCCCCCGGCATCATCGGCATCGTCGCCGCCGGCCCCCGCGCCGTCCGCGCCGTCCGCGGCGGCGGCGGCGGCGGCGACGGTCCTCGCCGTCGACGACGAATGTCGGGTCACCCTCTTTCGTTTGAAACCAAAACCTTCGTCCGATTGGGCCAACGAGTCCGTGTAGGTGCCCTCGCCCCACCAACCCCCGGGATACGCCGCGCGCGCGGTGCTCATCCTGCTCAAATCGCGCCCGGGTTTGGGTCCGAGCGCCTCGATCATCCTCGCGTGGCTCGGGCCGAACGCGTCGGACGAGGCGTCCTTGGCTGATTTGGTCGAGGGATCTCTGGGAGCCGCGCGACGGGGCGGGAAGCGCTTGGCGCGGTGCGAGAGCGCGGGGGACACCGCCGCGGCGAGCTTGACGGCGGCCGCCATCCTCGCGAAATCTGCGCCGTCGATCGAGACGGCGTCGCCGGAGGATCCCGCCGCGGAGGCCTCGAGGCGCCTGCCGTGGCCCTTGCCCTGTGCCAGCTGGGATTTGTTCTCGGGGCCCTGCTGGCAGACGACGCCGACGACGCGACGGCCGCGTCTGGGCGCGCCGAGTCGCGTGTAGAGCGCGAGGCTGGGCGTAGATAGCGCGCTCATCGCCATTGTGGTGAGAGGTACGCGCGCGGCTGACTCCGTGCGCGGCCTAACTCCGTGCGCAGCCTCAGGATAGGGTCATTTGAAATAAGGGTGCTTCCAAGCTGACAGGAGTCGCGAATGCGTGAATAACGCGCCGGTGACGGCTGAAACCACGTTCCGTTCGGCGGGTTCGCGATCGCGACCAAGTTGGAAAACCACGCGAGCGCGTCCGCATGGACCCTCTCGTGGATGCGCGCGCGCGCTTCGGGTTGGTCGCGATCGCGAACCCGCCCATCCGCGCGCGTGAAGCCGCCGGAGGGTGTTTTCCCGGTGCCGAAAAATCGCCTAACCGTAAAATGACACAGTTCTTGTATGGGCATTCGACATGGTGATAATTCACTAATTGACGTGGTTTCACTCGAGAAACGTATGCGAAATAGTCTGAATCCAGATTTTCGTTATTCAGGCGCTGGAGTCGCGCAGCTGCGCGCCCGAGCCGCTCGGCTCGCGATTTCGAGGTTGACGGCGAGTCGGGCAGCCGGAGAGCACACCCGGGGCGCGCGGGGCGCGGGGCGACGGTTCACGATGGCGTCGACATCATCCGCCGCCACCGTGCGCGCCGATCTCATCCGCTGGTGCGAGCGGGTCGAGTCCCGCGACCGACGCGAGGCGCCCCCGACGCCGACGCTGTGGAACCGCGAGAAGATCGGAAAAGACGTCGCGCTCGCCAGGGAGCTTCACCTCGCGGGCGGCGCCGTGCGCAAGCGGGTGACCCACGCGCCGTCGCCGTCGGGCGACGCGGTCGCCGTCATCCCCGGACACGCTTGGGAGGTGTCGTTCCACGTGGTCGCCTACGCGGTTCGTCCCGATGCGGTCGACGCGCCGAGGGAGGGAGAGGGCGAGACGGGCGAGACGGACGAGACGGACGCCCGGGTGCCGAGCCGCGCGCGTCTCATCCTGTCGACTCGCGCGGACGTCGGGGGCGGATGCGGCGCGCCGCACAGGCTGATCCTCGACGATAGATCCGACGGGGAGCGGGAATCGTCGAACACCGCCGAGGCGGCGGGGCCGACCCGCCGGGAACGCCGCCGACCCCTCCCCTCCCGCGACGACGAGACCGACGCCCGGACGTCTCCGTCATCCCCCGCGACGACGACGACGAGCGCCGCCGTCTACCCCGGACAGCTGTGCGTCACGGGCCTCGAGCTCGCCCTCGCGTCCATGGCCATCGGCGAGCGGTGCGTGGTGCGGGTCCAGCCGACGTACGCGTACCTGCACCCGCGCGCCCGGCCGCCCCCGCGCGGGGTGGACGTCGAGGATGACATCTGGCTCGACGTCGAGTCGGTTCGAGCGTCGGCGCGCGCGACTCGGATACGAATCGACGCGACTCGGACACGGACGGACGGGGCGCGAGGACGGACGGGGGACGACGAGGACGGAGACCCGCAAGGACCGCCGCCCGTCGTGCACAAGACGGTGACGAGGGAGGGCGAGGGTTGGGAGAGCCCGAGGCCGCCGTTCGAGATTGTCCTCGAGCTCGTCGGCCGCGCGTGCGCGCCCGGAGGGACCAACGCGGAGGAGGGACCAAACGCGTCCGTGTTCGCGCCGAGGACGCGCGTCCGGTGCGTCAGCGGCGACGGGACGCTGCCCGCGCCCCTCTCCGCCGCGGTGGACACCATGAGGGTGGGCGAGCGATCGTCGGTGTGGTGCGAGCCCGGCGCGTACCTCGAGGACGTCGTCGTCTGCGGCCGCCGCGTGCCCGCCGCCGGCGTCGCCGCCGGGGTGGAATTTGAGTTGGCGCTGGAGTCCATGGTCCACGTGCGGGACGTCTTCGGCGACGGCGTCGTGTTCAAGCGCAGGGAGAAGGAGGGCGCGGGGGAGTTCCCCGCGGACTGCCCCGTGCACGACTGCACGTGCCGAGTGCACTTCTCCGTCCGCGTTCTTCCGTCGTCCGGTTTTATTAGCGGTTTTTCGACACACGAAACAAACGACACAGCTGGCAAGGTCGTGTACGACACCCGCGCCTTAGCTCCGGGCGGCGGCCACCCCCTCGAGTTTCAGCTCGGATGCGGAACCCTTCCGGAGGCGCTGGAGACGTCCTTCAGGCTCGCCGTGCCCGGGGAGGTGGCCCGCGTCATCCTCAACGACGCGACGCATCCGAGGCACGGGTACGTCGGGGAGGACCAGCCCGGCGCTTCCGCGGTCTTCGCGGCTCTGGCGGAGTTGGCGAAAGAGACTTGTCCGAAACAGACGGTCGCGCTGGAGTTTGTCGCCGAGCTCGTTGGCTTCGACAGGCCCGTCAACTGGCACCGGGCGAGCCTCTCGGCGATGCTCGACGAGGCGAGGAAGCTCAAGGACGAGGGGAACGAGCTGCTCGCGGGGGGCAAGCTGGCGCTGGCGAGGTCCAAGTACGAGAAGACGGTTCGTAACTTGGAGGGTCTGAGGGGTTTGGACCCCGCGGAGCACGAGGCGGTGTACCACCTCAGGCGAAAGACGACGCTGAACCTCGCCGCCGCGCTGCAACGATCAGGCGAGCACGCCGACGCGATCGCGAGGCTCGAGAAGCTGCTGGACGAGGATCCGGACGATGCCAAGGCGCTGTGGCGTCGTTCGGTGTCCTTCCTCGCGACGCACGAACACGCGAGGGCTCGGTCGGATCTGTCGCGGTGCGCGGAGATCGACCCGTCCACCGCGGAGGAGGTTCGGGCGCAGCTTCGGAGGGTGGACCAGAGGGAGATCGAGGGCGTGGCGAGGGAGCGCGCCGTCGCGGAGAGGGCGCTGGGCTGAGTCGGGCGCCGGGGTGGACGAGAGGGAGGTTGCGCGACGCGAAGGCGCCTTCGAATTTAGATCCAATTTAGTCGCGCTTGGATAGCTTGGATATGTACTTGGATACGAAGGTACGGATACAATTTAGTCACACATACAGTGACGCTCCTAACTTTCAGGAGGAATTCAACTCTAATCGTTATCGATCCCGGCGACGGCCCTTCGAATGTTCGTGGTGTCCGGGAACGGTTTCGCGGACGTCTTACCCAGGCTGGTGTTCGACCTCGAAATGAGGTTGTACGCGCTCCCGGCTCCTTCCCAGTGATCGCCGTGGTCCACCGGGTCGGGCGCCGACCCCCACGCGTCGGAATCTCGCCCCCGCCCGCCCGGCCCCGGCCCCGGCCCCGTCGGAGGCTCAATCGCCTTGGCGCCCAGCGACGAGTTCGAGTTCGTCGACCGCCACGAGTCCGTCGCCCGCACCCCGGGCCCGGGCCCAAGCGGCGAGTGCTCCACGGAGAACGAGTCCCCGCCGACGGACGCGAGCGAGAACGAACCGTCCGCGGACCGTTCGCTGGCGCGCTTGGACCGGCGCGAGCGGAGAAATTCGCCGCCGATGCCCGCGGCGGCGAGGAAATCCTCCGCCGACTTTGAACTCGACCTGGCCGACGCCCCGACATTAGAGCCCACGGAGTTACCCGGCCACCCGCCTCCTCCGTTGTGCCCCGTTTGTGCCCGTATCACGTCCCTCAGCCTGCTCTCCACGAAGGATATGTGGGGCTTGATCACGTCCCCGACGACGTCGATGCTCGACGTCTTGTTGTACACGAGCACGCCGTACGAGGAACGCACCTGCTCGAGGTCGGCGGAGATCTCGTCCACGTCCGCGCCGGTGAGGATGACGTTCATGCGCAGCTCGCGCTCGGATAAACCCTCCGGCACGAGGTTCCCCGTGTTGAGGTTGGTGCTGAACAGGGTGTGGAAGAAGGATACCCCGTCCATCCTGGACATGAAGACGTCCGAGACTATGACGGTGTACTGCTCCCCGCTCTTGAGCCTCTCGAGCGCGGCGATGCCGTCCGTCTCGTGCACGACGACGCACCGATCGCCGAACACCCTGCGGCACTTATTGATGAAGAAGTACGCCTGCACGCGCTCGTCCTCGATGTACAGAATCTTGAAATCGAGCTGCCCGGCGGTGAGCATGAAGAGGTTGTCCATAAAGTCGAGCGACGAACCAGAGTCGGTCTTCTGGCTCATCGACCCCGAGCCCTCCTCCGTCAAACCGCTGAGATGGTGCCCGAGTCTCCTGTACCCGAAGGGATTCGCGCCGGCCTCGTCGTCCTCCAAGTCGAACACGTCCATCTCCTCCTCCCTCATCAACTCCTCCGCCGTGCTTCCGGATAATCCGCTCGCTTCGCGTCCCACCAAGTCACCCTCGTGACCCGAACGCTCGCTCAGCGCCAAGCCCCCGCGGGAGCTGCCCCCGGGCGAGGGGACCACGGCGAGCCCGGATCGTTGGCTCCCGCCCGCCGCCGCCGCCGCCTGGCCCTCGCGCAGGGACATACCCGCTTTGGCGCTGGAAGCGCGCGACGATCGGAGAGACTGCGAACCAATCTTGGGGGAGTCAGAGTATCCAACCCCGGGAAACCCGATTCTGACCGCCGTCTCCTGCTTCTCGGCCTCGAGGAACGTGTTGGACCCGGCGGTGGGTACCATCATGATGATGCGCTCGGTGTGCGACCCGATTATCCCCACGTTCACCTGCTCAAACTTCAGAGACCCGCCAACGCGCTTGAGCCTTCGCTTCCAAAATCTGAGCTCCGTCGAGTTGAGCTCCTGTTTGCTCATGAGCCGCGTGGCGGTTCGGTACTCCACCATGACTCGAAGCGCGTGTCCGTCCCCTTTTCTCTCCCCCTGGCGCTCCCTCGCGCTCGCGACGGAGTCCAGGCTGGGTCGGCCCCTCAAACCGCCGCCGCCCGAATCGCCCGAGTCGCCCTTAGCGATCTCATCCGCCGGTATCTTTTCGGTGGTCATGACGCAGTCGCCGTCGAGGACCCTGGTCCCGGCGCGGTACAGCAGCGCGAAGAGGCAGCATTCGAAGGTGTCCCGCGGCACGAAGCTCAGCTCCCCGGGCTTGAACCTGTTGTACAGCACCAGCGGGGACCCGGTGTCAAAGAGCGGCTCCGAGAGGGTGCACACCCTCTTCACGATGGCGTGGGGGTCCTCGAGTTGGAGAACCGCGGCATCCTCCGCGCCGTCCCCGCCCTTGGAATCGCCCGTGGAATCGAACAGCTTGAGGGTCTTGAGCATCAGGTTCGACAGCGACACCGTGAGGTCCGCGTTGAGGGACACCGTCGCGACGGAGTTGTTCGCGTCGCACAGCGCCTGCGCCATGCCGCGGATCCCGGTGATGGCGTCCTGCCAGCCCTCCTCGGTGCCCTTGTCGTCGTCCTCGGAGGAGTCGTCGGACTCGAACACGTTCCACGCCCTGATGGTGTCCAAACTGAGGCGCCGCCTGTTGACGGATTGCCGAGCGTCGAGGCTGAAGTCCGACCTTCTCACGTCCATGCTCTGCCCGCGGCTCCTCCGGACGAGGGAGTTCTGCGACAGGCGCGGGTCGCCATGGAACGACCCGGACCCGCGGCTGCTGCCGCCGTCGTCCATCCAGCCAATCGGACGGTTCGGCCCCGGGAACGTTTCGGAGCGGCCGACGCTGTTCCTGCGGGGAAAGGGCCCCGGCGCCCTCTCGGAATTCGCCTCGCCCGTCTCCCGCGAGGTTTTCCTCGACGGCGTCGGGCTGACGTGCTGCGAGAACAGCGACGATGCCGCGTACACCGGCGATACGTCTTCTGACGGCGACGGTGACGCGTCCGAAGTCCGCCGCGCGGCGACGGCCGAGTCCGTCTCGCGCGCGAGCGCTTCGGCGTCGTCGTCGTCGGCAGAAAACTTCCCCGTCGCCGCGCTCGCGGGGGGGGATGTCAACCTTCGGCCTCGGGCGGAGGACGCCTCGGGAGACGCATCGAGCGACCTCGCCTCGCGCTGCGACGTGCTGCTCGGACTCCCCGCGTGCGTCCTTCCGAGCAGCACGTCGAGCGCGGCGTTCGCATCGCCCGGCGCGAAGAGCAGAACGGAGGCGCCCCAGATGGCCGGGAGCGCCCCCGCGAGGCACGACGCCACCAACGCCACGCTGCCCAGCGTCCACGATTCCACCCCTTGGACGAGGACGAGGACGTGCGCGAACGCGGCGACCCACGTGCACAGCGCCACGCTGCGCAAATCCACGCGAACCATCGTGCGAAACCGGTGGTCAGAGCCCGGCCCCCGCGGCGCAGCGCTCTGCCCCGGCGGCCAACCCGCCCCGGAATCGCATCAAAACCTCGGGGCGGTTTGGACTTTCAACCAACTGCCAAATTCTTTCTCATCGATGTGCTTTCGTCAAGCGCCAATCACAGACGGTCAAATCACGCGAGTCCGCCGACTCATCAGCGAATCTTCCATTTCGCCAATTTCCGTTTGGCTCATGTCAATTTTGGTCCAAGGTGCAGGTGGAGGCTGTGTGGTGCCTAAACCCGAAGATTTACGCCCTCGGCGGCCATAGCGGGAGCGGGAGGGTCTTGCGAGGATGAGGACCTCGGCGGCGGTGCTCCTTGTCGCGCTGCTGAGCGCGACTCTGGGGGGATCTCCCGCCGGCGACGGCGGCGGCGTCGCGTGCGTGGCCGAGGCGGCTCCCGTCGCACCCCGCGCCGGCTGGCACCATCGTCACCGCCATCCCCCAGCGGGAATCGCGAATCGCGCGGGATACGTCGCCTCTCGAAGCCTCGCGGCGTGGGCGATGTGGCCCTCGCGCGTGGCGCACGCGGCATCGTGCCTCCGTTTCGACCCTGAAACCGGATCGATCAACGGGCTGGCCGAGGAGGAGATCGAGGAGGGCGCCGTGCCCAAGGTGATCGCGCCAGTCAAGCACCCCGGACGGCCGCTCCCGGTCCCCAAGGACAAGGTGCTGCTCCCCGGACAGTGGCACAGCTGGACCGCGATCGGGCCGATTCTGGACGACGAGTACAGGGCTGCCAGGCCCAACGTCACGGAGACGGCGCGCACGACGCGAGGGCCCTCTCTGGGCCAAGACGCGGGCGACGCAAACGCTAGGAGAGACGCAAACTCCCCAGCCCCGGCGTCGTCGGCGTCCGGCGCCCAACCGGAGGCCCCGGCGAGGAGAGAGCCCGACAGGCCGGGATGGCGCGACGGACGACGGTACAACCCGGAACCCGCGCTCGCGGTTCTCTTCGAACGCTACGGCGGCGTCGATAACGCGTTGCACGTCCTCGCCAAGGCCACCGCGGAGGATAGCAAAGATCCGGTGATGTGGTCGGATCTCGGCAACGCGTACAGGGTGAAGGGCGAGACCGACCTCGCCATCGCGTCGTTCGAGACGGCGCTGCGACTGCGTCCGCATCCGGATTTCTACCTCAACCTCGGCGGCGTGCGGTTCGTGCTGGGGGAAACCGAGGAGGCCGTGCGACTGTTCACCATGGGACTCTCGCTCAATCCCAGGCACGTCTTGCTGCAGTACTCGCTCGGCAACGCGCTTCAGAGCATGGGGCGTAAAGAGGACGCCGCGCGCGCCTTCGAGTCGACGCTTCGCATCCAACCGGATTTCGCCGCGGCGGACCAGTTGCTGAAGAAGCTCAAGCGGCAGATTCGGAAGGATAAGTCCCGGCCGTGGCCGTACATCATCGCGACTGGGTTCTTGCTCTTGGCCATCGTCAACGCGGCGCAGACCGTGGTAAATAGAGCGGTGATGAGAGAACGCCTCGCCGCGCAGGGAATCGGCAGCGCGAACGGCGTCGGGCACGAGAACGGGCGCGGGAACGGGTTCCCGAAGCACCGAGGCAAGAAAGGGAGACACTGAAACAAGTGCGCTAGTCCCTTAGCGAAGCGACGTTACCTATTTCTAACTTTTATCATTTCCACTGCGACTACGCCGCCGCCGGAGGCGGGTTTGGAGGCGGCCACGCGACCCAGCCGTACTTCTCTAGCGTCGCGGGGGCACGAGGCTCCGGGCTGCTACTCTCCTCCGCCGCGGGCTGCGCCTGGTCGACGTCGGCGGCGGCCGCGCCGGCCTGACTGTCAACCGCCTCTGGATTTGATTTGTCAACCTTCCTTGAAGCCTCCCGGTAGGCAACCTGTTCGTCCCCTAGGTTCGAGGGCTCGCCGCCGTCCTTCGGGTCCCCGCCGCCCCCGGCCCCGCGCATTGATGGTGGAGGATTGGGCGGAGGCCACGCCACCCAGCCCGTCGTCGCTAGGTCGGGCGCGCCCGGCACGTTCAACGGACCCGCGTCCTCCCGCTTCTGACCCGGATCGCCCTGCGCCGCGTCCCCTCCTCCGCTCGCCCCTTGGGAAGCCTTCTTGGCCTTATACTGATCCCGCATCTTCCTGAACTCGTCCGGATCCCCCGGTTTGGACATGTCCACCCTGATAACCACGTCCTCTGTCCTCCTCGACGACCTCCACGGGAGCTCGATGGTCGAGCTCGCGGCCGAGATCGCCTGGAAGTCACCGAGGATCACCACCGCGATGACCGCGAAGATCGCCAGGAACCAGACGGATCTACGTATCCACGATGTCTTTCGTGTGGTTACCTCAACCACGGGGGCGCCCCCGGCCCCGTCAGTCATTTGCCCCACCTTACGCGCGCCTACCCGAGTGG
>Ga0181573_10001164_pt1 | contig 26256 bp, 11 predicted proteins | sample 101ome_25_FD_148643 | JGI IMG/M metagenome (GOLD analysis project Ga0181573, IMG submission 148643) | Coastal salt marsh microbial communities from the Groves Creek Marsh, Skidaway Island, Georgia - 101409BT metaG (spades assembly) | ecosystem: Environmental > Aquatic > Marine > Intertidal zone...
AAAACAAAACCACTCACCGCCCTCTCGCTCTCGCGATTCGCAGGTGAAGAAGTGCGCCGACGCCGGCGCCGAGATGGTCCGCATCACCGTCCAGGGCATGCAGGAGGCCAAGGCGTGCGCCGAGATCAAGAAGCGCCTCGTCGAGGACGGGTATGAGACGCCCCTCATCGCCGACATCCACTTCGCGCCCAAGGTGGCCATGATGGTCGCCGAGTGCTTCGACAAGATCCGCGTCAACCCCGGTAACTTCGCGGACGGGCGGAAGAAGTTCGAGGACATCCTGTACGAGACGGACGAGGAGTACAACGCCGAGATTGAGGAGATCGAGAAGATCTTCACGCCCCTCGTGCTCAAGTGCAAGGAGCGCGGCGTCGCCATGCGCATCGGCACCAACCACGGGTCCCTCTCCGCCAGGACCCTCTCCCGCTACGGCGATACCCCCGCGGGCATGGTCGAGTCCGCGTTCGAGTTTGCCCGCATCTGCCGCAAGCACGACTACCACAACTTTGTCTTCTCCATGAAGGCGTCCAACCCGCTGGTGATGGTGCAGGCGTACCGGCTCCTCGCGCACGAGATGTACAAGCTCGGCTGGGACTACCCGCTTCACCTGGGCGTGACCGAGGCTGGCGAGGGCGAGGACGGACGCATGAAGTCCTCCATCGGCATCGGCGCCCTGCTCCTCGACGGCCTCGGCGACACCATCCGCGTCTCCCTCACCGAGGCTTCGCACCTCGAGATGGAGCCGTGCACCCGCCTCAGGGACGTCGGCCACAAAGCCGCCGAGGAGAAGTGGGGCGTCGAGAAGTTCGAGGAGAAGGGACGCGACTTCAAGGACTTCGCGCGTCGCGCGTCCGATCTCCCGGTCCAGAAGGAGGACGACGCCATCGACCTCAGGAACATCCTCCACCGCGACGGCTCGGTCCTCTCCGCCGTCACCCCCGCGCAGCTCGCGTCGGAGGATCCCTTTTACCGCGATCTCGGAGCCAAGCTCGCGGTGGGCATGCCCCTCCGCGACATCGCCACCTCCGACTCCATCCTCCTCACCGAGGTCCCCGCGCCCAGCGACGAGAAGGCGATGCGATCGATCCGCCGACTCCAGGAGATTGGCGTGGGCGTGGTGGCTGACGCCGCGCAGCTGGCGGAGCGACCCGTCGACAACGCCGTCGCTCTCGTCGCCGCCAAGGCCGCGACCTCGGCGGCGGTGCCCGACTGCGCCGCGCGCGTCGCCGTCGTCTTCGACGGCACCGAGACGACGGAGATGGTCAAGGCTGCGCTCGCGATGGATCCCGTCATGGCGCTCATCAGGGTGGCGCCGGGCGTCTCCCGCCTCCACGCGTCTCGCCGCCTGTTCACCGACGTTCTCGCCGCCGGGTCATCCGTGCCGGTGATTCACCACATCCAGTTCACCGACGCCGACGTCAAGGACGACGTCGTCATCCAGTCGGGCTCCCAGGTTGGCGGCCTGCTCTGCGACGGCCTCGGCGACGGCGTCCTCATCGAGCACCCCACCGCGGAGCTCGACTACCTCCGCCGCACCTCCTTCGGCCTCCTCCAGGGCTCGCGCATGCGCAACACCAAGACGGAGTACGTCTCGTGCCCGTCCTGCGGCCGCACGCTCTTCGACCTGCAGGAGGTGACCGCCGCCATCTCCGAGCGCACCGGGCACCTCCCCGGCGTGGCCATCGCGGTCATGGGCTGCATCGTGAACGGTCCGGGCGAGATGGCCGACGCGGATTTCGGCTACGTCGGAGGCGCGCCCGGCAAGATTGACCTCTACGTCGGGAAGGAGGTGGTGAAGAGGGGCATCGACAACGACACGGCGTGCGACGAGCTCATCCAGCTCATCAAGGACCACGGGAGGTGGGTGGACAAGGAGGAGGAGGAGGAGGCGGTGGCGGCCTGAGCGTCGAATAATCGTCGAATAATCGACTGATAATCGTCGAAGGGGGAGTTCGGTCGGCGGGTGTCGTCCCGGAGGGGGACGGATTCGCCGGAAAGTGTCTGGACGAGCGACGGGGGCTCGTCGCGGGGCGCCGACTAATAGGCGCGCCGCGCGGTGTCGCGCGCTCGAGTAAATATACCTAATCTTTTTGATTTTTTGAATGCGAAAAGCGATCTCTGAAGTCTTCTCCTCTTTCACAACAACTAACTCTCTACGAGCAATTTTTTTTGTCAAAGCGGGTCATCACACCCCAAGCTGGAAGCCTCGTTGTCCCTTCACCCGCGCGCTTTGAACGCGCGAGTGGGGCGGGGGTCATCGGCGCTGGCAAACGCAACACAAACACGCGTTGCGATCCCGCGCCTGAAGGCTGAAGTGTCAGTTCAGCAGTAATGCCGCATCTCTCCCCGATGGAATCCTTAAATCCAAAAGCAAACAAAATCGCGGTATCTCGACGTCGCCTCTCTTACCACGCGACGGAGACTCGCAAAAAACAGAGTTCCGAAATCCGTTAAACCGCAATTAGGCGCTGGTCGCCTTCGCGGGAGCTTCGACGCCGTCCTTGATGGAGTCGAGCGCCTGGATGATATCCGCCTCGATGTCTGCGTAGTCCTCGATGCCGCAGGCCATGCGCACGAGGTTATCCTTAATCCCAATCGCCGCGCGCTTCTCCGGGCCCTGGTCCCAGTAGCTCACCACCGTGGGCTGCTCGATGAGGGACTCGACGCCGCCGAGGGACGGCGCGATGTACGGCAGGCGGCAGTTATCGATGAACTTGGCCGTCGCCCACAAGTCGCCCTTGACCTCAAAGGATACCACTCCGCCGAAACCGTTCATGTACTTCTTCGCAACCTCGTGGTCGGGGTGCGAGGGGAGGCCGGGGTAGTGAACCGTCTCGATCATCGGGTGCTTCTCCAGCACCGTCGCCAGCTTCATCGCGTTCTCGTTGTGCCTCTCGACCCGGAGCTGAAGCGTCTTGATGCCGCGCATGACCAGGTACGCCGCGTGGGGATCGATGACGCCGCCGAGGATGTTGTGAAACTGGCGAACCTTCGCCACGGTCTCCTTGTCGCCGACGATCGCGCCGGCCAGGACGTCGTTGTGCCCGCCGAAGTACTTGGAAGCGGAGTGGATGACGAGGTCGGCGCCGTGCTTGAGCGCCTTGAGGTTGACGGGCGTGGCGAAGGTTCCGTCGATGCACACGAGGCATCCCTTGGGTTTGCACAGCTTGGAGATGCGCTCGATGTCCACGCACCTCAGGTACGGGTTCGTCGGGGACTCGGAGAAGTAGAGCGAGCAGTCGTGCTCGTCGAGCGCCTTCTCGAGTCCGTCGTAATCGGACGGGTCCAGCACCGTGCAGGTCACGCCCATCTTGGGCATGAAAGTCTGCACGAACTGCCGGGTCCGCCTGTAGCAGTCGGTGGTGGTGACGATGTGCCCGTTTGCGGGGACGAGCGCGAGGAGCATGCAGATGGCGGAGTTCATCCCGGAAGAGGACAGGAGGCAGTCCTCGCCGCCCTCCAGCAGGCGAATCTTCTCCTCGCACGCCTTCGTGGTCGGGTTACCATACCTGCCGTACTCGAAAGATCCGTAGTTGCCCTCCTGATAGTCGATGAGCTCCGCGCTGTCCTTGAACCAGTAGGTGGAGGTCATGCACACGGGCGTGGTGAGCGAGTCGCTGACGCGGGGCCGCCCGCCGCGTTCGCCGTTGTGCACCGCCTGCGTGGACTCGGACCAGTTCTCGGAACCCGGCGGGGGAGGGACGGCGGCAGCGGCGCGGACGGCGATGGACGCGCGCCTTCCGCCGCGGGCGCCGACGCGCGCCCTGGATCGAAGGACGGCGCGCGCGGGGCGCGCGGATAGGATGCTGGCCTGCATTGGCGCGGGGTATTAGCTCGACGGGCGCGACCTTCGCGGTCGTGTCGTCAACCTGTGGATGTCGGCCACGACGATCGGGGGGGCACTTTAGAGCGCGCAAACCCAGTCTACGAACCCTCACGCGCTAAGATTCCTCCTCTGATCTGCCTCTTTAGTTATCTGCCTCTCATCTGCGATAGGGTTTGTTTGGGAACGGCTGGATGGTGGATTTTGCGATGTGTGAATGCGAGTGGGAAAACGACGATTGGACGCAATTGAGGAAAAATGAGATAAGACGACAACTGCACGTCAGTGCGCGTCTAACGAGAGATACCGTTTACCTGTGATTTGAGATCCCATCATCAAACTACGGGATATCAGAGAAACGATCGCTGCTCTCCCCGTTTTGGCAATCCCCAGAGAGAGGAGGTGCTTGTTGTTTTTGGATTTGGCGCGCCCCGCGTTCTCCACAAACCTCCGCGCACTCGAGCCGAACGGTCCAGTCAGTCGCACCGCCTCGCACGTTCGATCGCGTGGCGATACCCGGAGGACCCGCGCTCGAGCGCTCCGAACCCGACACGCACCGCCGGACGCGTTCCCCCCCCGTCGAGTCTCGCGTCAATTTCCAAAACGAGCGACGAACGAGGAACGATGACCGCGACGAACGAAGAATGGAGGGGTCTCGAGAAGACCTACGCCATGATCAAGCCCGACGCCGTGGCGGCGGGAAAGGTGGATGACATCCTCAAGATCGCCGAGGACGCGGGTTTCGTCGTCGTCCGGCGCCAGGAGCAGCGCATGGACGCCGTCCGCGCGGGCGAATTCTACGCCGAGCACAAGGGGAAGCCCTTCTACGCCAACCTCGTGGGGTTCATGTCCAGCGGGCCGATCGTGGCGTGCTGCCTCGCGAAGCACAACGCGATCAAGGACTGGCGCGCCCTGATGGGACCCACGAACACGTTCACCGCGAGGGAGGACGCGCCCAAGTCCCTGCGCGCCAAGTTCGGCACCGACGGCACGCGCAACGCGACGCACGGATCCGACTCGCCCGCATCCGCGATGCGCGAGCTCAAGTTTTTCTTCCCGAACCTCCGCCTGGACCCGATCCCGGAGGGCGCCGCGGCCCGGGAGTACGTCGCGCGGGAGCTCCAGCCCACGCTCGTGCAGGCGCTCGCCGCGTTGGCCAAGGAGAAACCGTCCGCGAACAAGCTCGAGGCGGTCGCGTGGCTTGCGGCTTGGCTCCGCGCCAACAACCCCAACAATCCGCCGTCGTACTCCGAGGCGGAACTCCCGTTGAACCCCGACGACGAGGCCGCGTCCGACGGCGAGTTCTTCGAGACGGTAGCCGCGACCGCGGACGCGCAGGACGCCGCCAACGTCGTCGACGCCCTGGACGACCTGGAGGAGATGGCGAAGGCGGCGACGAAGGTGCAGTCGCACTTTCGCGGTCATCAGGCTCGACGGACCGCCGCGCAGAGGCGAAGGGACGCGCTCGGGGGTGGCCGAAAGGAGACGACGATCGCGGTCGAGTCGCACACGGACGTCGTGGGCCTCATGGAGGGCGACCCGGAGGAACTCGCGAGAGCCGCGGCCACGGTGCAGGCGTCGTACCGGGGTCACAAGGCACGTCGGGAGGTTGCGAGGCTGCGCGCCGACGCGGATGCGGTAGCCGCCGCGGCGATGAGCGGAAGCGGCGAGGCGGCGTTGGCGGCGGCGGCTCTCTTCGAGGGCACCGAGGAGGAGCAGAGCGCGGCGGTGAAGCTGCAGAGCAACTTCCGGGGGCACATGGCCAGGCGGGAGGTGGCGGCGGAGCGGGCGAGGGCGGAGGAGGAGGCTGAGCTGGCGCAGGCGGCGACGAGGGTGCAGGCGGGGTTCCGCGGGCACCTGGCGAGGAAGCAGGTGGCCGGGATGAAGGGCGGGGACGCGTGACGGGTGGCGTCGAGAGTGGGTAGGTCTCCGGAACCTCGAGTCGTCGGCGGTGGCTCGACGACGCCGGGCATCGTCTTTCAAGAGGACTCGATGAAAACAACTACCTTCGTAACTCTTAGCGCGTCGAAACGGTTAAACCCTCCTCCTCGCCGGCTCGGCTCGTCAACCCGGGTCGAACGCCTCGTCGACGACGTCCCGGTCGATCCGCCTCGCCAGCCCGTCCCCGCCGTCACCCGGATCCTGCACGAACATCGTGCGGAAAAACTCGACCAGCGGGTTACCCCGCCCTGGCCCCCGCTCCCGAGCCCCGGGGCCGTTCGCCGCGGCTCTCGCCGCCTCCAAAAATCTCGCAATCTCCTCTGGTCCCATGTTCCGCGCTCGCTCCATCGCGTCCGGCCCCATCGCCTCCAGCTCGCGCTCCATCTCCGCCACGGCGTCCATCACGACGTGCCGATCCAGCCCGCCGGCGAAATCGAAATCCATCTCGTCCGGCTGCGGCGGCGGCGGCTGTCGCATGAACGGGTTCTCCTCGTCCAGCTGCCGCTTGACGACGTCGGCAAAGTCCTCGACGGCGAGGTGCGAGTACTGGTTGTGCGCCGACGCCGGGAACGTCTCGCCGCGGATCGCGACAAAGTCGGAAGGGGTGAGGCCGTCGATCGCCACGCACTCGTCCGGACCGTCCACCGCCCGCACGGCTCGTTCGCACGCGCTCCTGAGCCATCGCGCGGGCTCGTCGGGGCGCCACAGCAGGTGATGGCGCTCCGCGAAAACGTCGTATAACCTCTCCAGGGACGCGCTGCCGCACTCGTCGCGCGCGTGCGCGAAGTGGGGGTGCGAGAGGACGCTTCGCCACGTCGCATCCCCGGACACCGCGCTCGACTCCATCCGCGCCAGCGTCGCCGTCGCCGCCGCCGGGTGCATGAGCAGCGCGCGAAGCAGCGCGTCGTCCGCCTCGGCCCTCCGCTCGTCGCCGAGCCTCTCTTTTAATGGACCCTTACCCTTAGCCTTAGCCTTAGCCTTACCCTTACCGTCGTCGTCGCGAGAACCCGCGGCTTTAAGTAAGTGTCGACCCGGCATGCCGCCCCCGAGCCTCGCGAGCGCGGTCGAGTACGCGTACGAGGGATGCGACAGGAGGCTCCCGTCGGGACGGAACGAATCCGCAAAGTCCAGGAGCCAGTCCTCCTCGCCGCACCGCAGCGCGAAGTAGTCGACGCAGCACAGAAAACCCCGCGGGTCGGTCCTGTCTAGGGACAGCGCGAGCTTGGAACACTCGAGCGCGGCTCTGTGACAACCCCGCCGCGTGAGCGCCTGCACGTGCTTGAACATCGTCCCGAAGAACAGCCCGCTGGCGTCCTCGGCGTCCCCTTCGGCACCCCCTTCGGCACCCCCTTCGGCACCCGCGGGCACCACGCGGGCATCCATGCGCGCGGTCCCGTCGGCGACGCACCCCGCGAACCACGGGTGCCACGCGCCCTCCATCGCGTACAGCGCCCGCTCCAACAGCTCGGCCGATTTGGACCCCTCCCCGGCGTAGTGGTACACGTCCGACAGCGCGAGCAGCGCGTCGACGTGCCACGGCCAGTACTGCAGCAGCGCGTGCAGGTTGTTGGGATCGTGCGACGCCACCGCGCGGTGGTACGCGGCGTCGGCGTCGGCGCCGGCGGCGTCGCGAACGAACCGAAACGTCTTCGTCTTTGACCCGCCAGCCGTGCCAGCCGTGTCCGCGTCCGTGTCAACCCCGACGCACTCCATCGCCAGCCCGACGCTCTTGGCCCTCAACGGCGGCCACGAATCCTTGGGCTGGACGAGCGTGGACCGCGTCGTGGACGCGAGCTTCGGCGGAGCCTGGTTGGCCGGCCGTCTACCCCTCGGGTTCCTGCCGATGTGCGCGAGCCCGCGTTGCCCTCCCAAACCTACGCCGCCCCTGTTGCCCTCCTCGGTCTCAACCGCGTGGATGACCTTGGCGCCGAAGATGGATCGCAGCTCGTCCTCCGCCTTGAGCCGGCGGATGTCCACGCACATGAGCGGGTCGCGACCGGAGATGGACGCGGCGTCGGCCGCGGAGGAGGCGTCGCCGTCGGGGCGGGGCGCGGGCATCTCCTCGCCGATCTCCCTGAGAGCGGCGGTGATCTCATCGATGCCGTCGTCCTCGACGGCTTCGCCTTCGTCGTCGCCGCCGTCGTCGTCGGGTGTCTGCTTCTGCTTCTGCTTCTGCTTCTTCTTTTTCTTCTTCTTCGACGCGGGCGGCGGGGTCGTCTCCTTGACCGGCTCGGGCTCCTCCTCCTTCTCCTCCGACTCGTCGTCGTCGTCGCCGCCGAGCAAGGCGAAGGCGTTGAGCGGCGCCGGCGTCTCTTCGTCGCTCGATTCGTCCGATGAATCGGAACCCCCGCCGAACGCGCTCTCCGCCGCGGCCAGCAGCGGGTCGCCCTGCATGCGACGCATCGCCCTCGCCGACGCCATGGCCGGCGGCAGCACGCGGCGTCGAGATCTGCCGTCCCCCGACGGCATCTCGATCCTCACACCCGCACAACACTGATGAGATGAATGTTGTTTCGGTCGGTTGCAATAGAAAACGAAGTTTTGACGAATCGAGTAACCGTCAAAACGAGAGTCTCATCGCGGTCTGGTCGGACAACCGTCAAATTTCGCCAGTTTGGCAGCGTGCTCCACGTATCGTGTGGCAGAGCGTCGTCCGGCTTTCGGGGAGCCGCGTTCTCGCACACGTCGAACGCACGCACGCACGCACTCCGCGCGCTCGAACTCACCGCCGTCGGACTCTTACGCACTCCGATCCGCGCAGCAGCGACGCCCTCCCGTCGAGTCGTCGCCCGCACCGCTCCCGCCGCTTTCCTCGAAGCGATAAGAGCCACCAGAGAAGTACTCTCGCCGCACGTCCGGGACTCGAGATGATCACCGCCACCGCCTCCCGCATCGCGACGGCGCCCGCCTCCAAGGGCCTCTCCGCGCGCCGCGGATCCAAGTTCACGGCCGGTGCCGCGCCCGTCGCGCACCTCCGCGCCGCCCCCGCCGCGTCGACCCCCGCGCGCCTCGGAGCGGGATCTCGCGGCTCCGACCGCGGCTCCCGCCTGGTCGTGAGCGCCAACCTCTTCAAGAGGCTCGGCCGCGTCATCGGCAGCTACGCCAACTCCCTCGTCTCCGCCGCCGAGGACCCGGAGAAGATCCTCGACCAGACCGTCGTCGAGATGCAGGAGGACCTCGTCAAGATGCGCCAGGCGAGCGCGCAGGTCGTGGCGTCCCAGAAGCAGCTCGAGAACAAGTACAAGCAGGCGCAGGCCACCGCCGACGACTGGTACCGCAGGGCGGAGCTCGCGCTGTCCAAGGGAGACGAGGAGCTCGCGCGCGAGGCCCTCGCGCGTAAGAAGAGCTACCAGGATAACGCGGACTCCATGGCCGCCAACCTGGAGCAGCAGAAGGATGCCGTGGAGAAGCTCATCGCCAACACGCGATTTTTGGAGGCTAAGATGGCCGAGGCCAAGAGCAAGAAGGACACGCTCAAGGCGCGCGCGGCCTCCGCCAAGAGCAACCAGGAGGTCCAGAACCTCATCGCGGGCGTTTCCACCTCTTCCGCCCTGAGCGCGTTCGAGAAGATGGAGGAGAAGGTGATGATGATGGAGTCGCAGGCTGAGGCGACCGGCTTGCTCACCGCGGGCTCCGACCTGGAGGACAAGTTCAAGGCGCTGGAGGGCGGCACCGTGGACGACGAGCTGAGCTCGATGAAGTCCAAGATGCTCGGCGACGGCGGGAACAAGGGCAACGCGCTGCCCCCGGGACGGCCTGTGTCGGACGCCATCGAGTCCGAGCTGGAGGCGCTCCGGAAAAAGGCCAACGACATGTGAGTCGAATAAGAAGGGCGACGCGCGATGGACCCGCGCGACGACGGAACGGGGTGTGCACGCTCGCCGCGACTTGTTTTTTTTGATGTTTCACTCTTTACCGATGCGGTTTCAACGTTAACGTTAACTCTCTCTCCCCTCGCGCTCGTCACTCGGTCGCCTTGACCGTCTCCCTCTGCTCAATCATCCCCAACCTGCACACCGGGTTGTTCTTCACGGAAGACATCTGCATCTTGCTCCCGAAGAGGTCGCGGATGTTGTCGATGCCGTACATGATCATGGTCGGCCGCTCCAGGCTTAGCCCCCACGCGATCACGTTGACGTCCTCGGGCAGCCCCATCGGGATGAGCATCTCCGGGCGGAACATGCCAGAGTTGCCAACCTCCACCCACTTCTTCAGCATCGGGTGGTACGCGAAGATCTCCATCGACGGCTCGGTGTACGGGTTGAACGCGGGTTTGAACCTGAGCTGCGTCATGCCGAGCCTGGCGAAGAACTGGTACAACACGCCGATGAGGTCCCCGAGCGTCAGACCGACGTCGCAGATGACGCCCTCAACCTGGTGAAACTCCGCGAGGTGGGTGCGGTCCACCGCCTCGTTACGGAACACGCGGTCGATGCTGAAGAACTTGGCGGGGCGGAAACCGTCCTGCGCGAGCTTGTGAAGGCACCGCGCGGACACCGCGGTGGTGTGCGTGCGGAGGATGTTCTTGTCCGCCTCGCTTCGCTTCCAGCTGTACTGGTGACCGATGGAACCCGATCCGCCGCTCTCGTGCATCGCCCGGACGCGCTGGACGTAGTCCTCGGGCGCCCTGTTGGCGACAGCCGGGGTCTTCATGAAGAAGGTGTCGTGCGCGTCTCTCGCGGGGTGCATCTGGGGCTGGATCAGGGTGTCGAAGTTCCAGAATCCGCTCTCCACGAAGTTGTTCGTCGGCATCTCTGCGAAGCCCATCTGGAGGAAGATCTCGCGGAACTGCTGGCGAACCTTGAGCAGCGGGTGGACGCATCCGCCGTTGGGCGGGGCGCCGGCGCCGGGGACGAGGTTGTACTGCTTAAACTCGGCGTCCCGCCAGCTGCCGTCCTGCAGCATCTCCTTGGTGAGGTCCGCCGCCGCCTTCTTTCGCTCGAGCGCAAACTTGGCGCCCTTGCCGATCGTGAACGTCTTCCACGTCTCCTGCTTCACGAGCTTGCGCTTCTTGACCAGCGCGTCGAGCTCCTTGGGCGGGACTGACGCGACGTCGCCCGCGTTGATCGCCGCGAGGTACTTCCGCGCGGTGTCCTCCACCGCGTCCGCCTTGCGCACCACCATCGGGACCTCGCCCTTCTCCATCGCGAGCCACTTCTGCTGCATCGCCTGCTTGAAGCCGATGTCGGATATCGTCTTGTCGAGCTTCTTGAAGTCGGCGAGGGGAACGCCGGCGCCGGGCGGGACGGCCGCGAAGGCCTGCGCCTCGGGGGTACCCTGGGCGAGGTACGCCTCGGCCTCGGCCGCCAGCTTGAGCGCGCTGTGGTCCCTCGCCGCGGATCGGACGAGCTCGGATGACTCGAGGGATTTGAGGAGGCCGACCACCTTCTTGTGGTCCGCGCCGTTGGCGGAGGCGAAAGCGTCCGACTCGACGTCCCCTTGGGAGACGGCGAGCAGGAGCGCCTTCTCGAGCGCGGCGTCGTCCATCTCGCGCGCGCGTGAATCCGAACGAGGCGGAGACTCGCGCCCGTCTGAAGTGCCGATCGCGTCGTCGTTCGGGGCTCTGAAAACCCTACGACCTGCACACACGGCGATCTGGACACCGAGACGGATGATGAACGACACCGAGCTTCACGACACCGGTGAAACTGCCAAACCGACGATGGGACGCGCGTGTCGACTCCCCGTCTTCGTTCATTCGACAATCGGCTACGACTCACTCACGCGCCACCGAGATGACCGAGATCAGTACCCGGCCTTGTGCGCGCTCCTCCACGCCCACGCGTGCCCCAGGCTCTCCTCCAGGTCCACGTACCGCGCCTCCCATCCCAGCTCTTCGCGAATCTTGCTCACGTCTGCGTACACCTCGGCGTAATCCCCCGGCCGGCTCTCCCGCTGCTCCCTCACCGTCACGTCGACGCCGGTGACGCGCTTGCACGCGTCGACAAACTCCCGCACCGTGACGCCCTTGCCCGTGCCCACGTTGTACAGCACCGGGGGGTTGGCGACGTGACCGAGCACCGCGAGGTGCGCATCCACCAGGTCGCTCACGTGGACGTAGTCCCTGACGCACGTGCCGTCCCTGGTGGGAAAATCCGTGCCCATGACCACGAGCTCGGGGATGTTCCCCAGCGCGGCGTCGAAGCACGCGCCGCTGATGCGCCCCATCGCCCGAAGCTCCGGCCGCGGGTACTCGCCCAGCCGCCCGCGGGGGTCCGACCCGAACACGTTAAAGTAACGCAAGATGGCGGCGTCAAAGTCTCTGTTGGCGACGGCGTAGTCGCGTATGGCGTCCTCCGCGTACAGCTTGGACTTACCGTACGGGTTTATCGGCACCGTCGGGGTTTTCTCGGTGATGGGTAACTCGTCGGGGTTGCCGTACGTGGCGCACGTGGACGAGTACACGAGTTTTCGCACGTCGTGCCTCCGCATCGCCTCGAGCAAGCCGACGGTGTTGACGGTGACGTTTCGATAGTACGCCAGGGGCTGGGCGACGGACTCGCCGACGTAGGCGATCGCCGCGAAGTGTATCACGGCGTCCACCTTGTGCTTGCCGAACGCGCGTTCGAGATCCCTCTGGACCCCGAGGTCGCCGTCGACCACGCGGAGTTTGTTCTTGGGCGCGAGTTTGCGCAGCGCCTCGATGGCGCCGCGATTGCCGCGCGAGTAGTTGTCGACGATGGTGACCGCGTACCCGTCCTCGAGGAGCCTGAGGGTGGCGTGCGAGCCGATGAACCCGGCGCCGCCGGTGACGAGGATGTGCCCCGGGAACGGCGCGCCGTTCGCGCCGGCGAGCGACAGCTGGACGTCCTCCAGCTGGCGCATCGAGGCGTACGACGATCCCCCGCGCGAGCCCGAGCCCAGGTACAGGACAGCCGCGAAGATGAGCGCGACGAAGCCGACGCGCTCGACGGGCATCCGCCCCGAGGAGGAGACCATCGCGAACGCCGAGGAGGACCCGAGGAGAGGCGGGTGGGGTTCGCCAGGCGGGTACCGCGCGATCGGTCGTGTGACGTCCCGTCGGTTCGATCGCAAATGGTCGAGCCACGACGGGACCGCGGCTTGTCGGCGCGCGGCGCGTGTCGGTGAAAGGATGGTCGAATCCTCGCTCAATGTTCTCAGTGTCTATGCATCCGTCGCTCCGCTCGCTCCGCTACCGTCGCCCCCGCGATCCCCCGTCACGGACCACCCGCCCCACCGTCTCCGCCGAAAGCCTCGCACAACTCCGCGAACGCCTCCTCGCGAGCCATGACGAACGACGCCAGATCCAAAGCCTCGAACTCATCCGCGCCCTCCTCGCTCCATCCGCTCCCATTCTTCCCCTTGGAGCGCTCCCTCACCGCGTCCAGCATCTCCTTCCGCGCGGCGTTCAGCGCGACGCTCGCGTCCGCGCGCCTCCCTCCCGGTCCCCCCGACGACACCCGCCTCATCGCGTCCCCGAGCGCACGTCTCGATCGCAAATCGAGCGCGTGCACCGCGCTCGTCGCGTTGGCATCCCGCCCCGCTGTTGTCAAAGCTTCGCGTTCCTCTTCGGTGATTGGCAGACGCGGCGGCGCGCCCCACGCGTCCCACACGAGCCCCCACGCGTACGCATCGTCGTTAACATCGTCGTGGTTAACGTCGTGGTTAACGTCGTCGTCGGATCGAACGCGCGTGTTCGATGCGTCGTCGTCGGTTCGCACGGTTGGGTCTTCGAATGTTCGCTTGCTCGGGTCGGGGGGCTCGAAGGCGTTCGCCATCCTGTCGAAGGCGACGCTCGGGACGATTTCGTCGGCCGCGCGTCTCTCGTTGCGCGCCCGCGCGAGCTCGACGGGGACGTTCACGTGCAGCTGGACGTGCGCGGCGCGGGCGCGCCTCGCCAGCTGGTGCGCCTGGTATCGCATGGACGCGTAGTAGAAGTTGTCATCCGCGATGACGAGGCGGCGACGCGTCGGACAGGCGTCGGCGTCGTCATCCGACGCCAGGAGGGCGTCGACGCGCGCCAGGGCGAGTTTCCTGGAGTCCCGCCACGCCTGAGCGTCGAACCCGCGCGCCGCGTCCCGCGTCTCCCCTCGCGCGCGCGCCGTCTCCAGCCGCACCTCGCGCTCCACGTCGTCGAACGATACGATGTCCGCGCGCGCGACGTCGCCGGCGGCGACCGCGCGCGCCGCGATGCGCCGCGCGAGCGTGGATTTACCCGCGCCGGGGAGGCCGCACGTGCACAGCAGGCACACCCGCGCGCGTCCGTCCGGCGGCGACGGCAACGGCGGGCTGTCCCCCATGGCTGGCGCCGGGGTGCCCACCGCTCTGGTACAGCCCGCATCGATGACTGACCCGACATGGCCGACGGACTGGGAAGTTTGAAATCGGAAATCGGTGTGCCAACCACCAAGACTTGTCGGCGCACAGTGGAGCCGAGCGCATCGGACCCGTCGATCGCGAGCGATGACGTCCACGAGCCAGCCATGGGTGGAGAAATAGTGCGTCGCCCGATCCAACCCCCCCGCGCGCGCCCCTCGCGCGGGAAGCCGCGGCGTCCCCGCGATCTTGTTCTTCTTCGCCCGGAGGAAGAGAGGAGGCGCGATCTCCTCGGATCTGACGCGCGATACTGACCGCCCCATCCCTCCCCCCTCCGAAATCGCAGCCGCCCGCGCAACATCAACGACGTCGCGCACCAGGAAGAGGTGGTCCGAACCCTCGAGAAGGCCCTCGAGACCGCGAACATGCCCCACATGCTCTTCTACGGGCCACCGGGCACCGGGAAGACCACCTGCGCGCTCGCCATCTGCAGGCAGCTCTACGGCCCCGAACTCATCAAGTCGCGCGTGCTCGAGCTCAACGCCTCCGACGAGCGCGGCATCAGCGTGGTGCGCAACAAGATCAAGGGGTTCGCGTCCACGGCCGTCGGACAGGGCGCCCCGGGGTACCCATCCCCTCCCTACAAGATCCTCATCCTCGACGAGGCCGACTCCATGACGACGGATGCGCAATCCGCGCTCCGTCGAACCATGGAGACCTACTCCAAGGTGACGAGGTTCTTCATCCTGTGCAACTACATCTCGCGGATCATCGAGCCCATCGCGAGCCGGTGCGCCAAGTTCAGGTTCAAGCCCCTCGGTCACGAGGTCATGGGCGACCGGCTCAAGCACATCGCCGACGCGGAGGGATTGACCTTGGGCGAGGGGTGCTACGAGGCGTGTTCGACGCTCTCCGGCGGGGACATGCGCAAGGCCATCACCCTGCTGCAGTCCGCCGCGAGGCTCTTCGGGACGGCGACCATCACGGGGAAGGAGATCACGGCGGTGGCGGGCTCCGTGGACGAGGATCAGGTCGCGCAGGTGGTTGCGCTCTGCAAAACCAACCAGGTTGACGGCGCAAACAGGATAATCGAATCGATCCTCAAGGACGGCTTCCCCGGCCTTCAGATCATCACGCAGTTCGCCGAGAGGGTCGTCGACGACGAGGGCGTGAGCGACACGGTGAAGGGGAAGATATGCGCGAGGATCGCGGAGGCGGATAAGGCGCTGGTGGACGGGGCGGACGAGTCGCTACAGCTCATGGCGATCGTGTCAACCGCGTGCGTCGCGATGAAGGCGTGAGCGGCGGATCGTGCGTAGACAAAGAATCACTCACGTTTATTAAAGAATCGATTCGTCGAGTCCGAATTCGCCACGATGAGATACGCGCCGCCCCTTATTAGTCTCATTGTCAATCAGAGCTCGATGTAGATGCCGAAGCCGAGGTTGATGGGTTTCGACTCGAGCATCCACGCCGCCTTGTTCATCTCGTAGTTGTCGCACCCGACAGCCGCCGCCTCCAACAACCGGGCCCTGTCCTTCACCGCACCCGCCTCCTCCGGATACCACACCCCGGGATCCGTCTCCCCGCGGAGCATCGCGGCGCAGAACGCGGCGGTGGCGTCGCCGACAGCCTCCGACAGCCTCGGGTGATTGTATATCGACCCCGCGAGGGCTCCGCCCTTGAGCTTCACGTCGACCCTCATCGCGGTCCTCTCGCCGACGACGGCGTCCACCGCCCGCACGATCGGCGCGGTGAACGTCGCCAGCTTGGACGCGACGTCCTTGTTCAGCAACGTCTCCTTGGGTACCAGATTCGCCATCAGCGCCATGGCGCCGTTCCACAATCCCGGCGACGTCCCGAACCGAGCCTTGACCGTCTCCGCGTTCCACGTCTCCCTCGCGGACGCAGTCTCCGGGAGGTTGTACAGGAACACCTCCCGCTTGCCGCACTTCTTGCCAAAGTCCACCACCTTCCGCTGCGTCGCCGGCCTCGTCACGACCCTCTCGCCTTTATCCCAACACACCACGTCCTCGCCGCAGAGCATGTAGCTCGTGGCGAGTATGGTGTCGCCCACGCCGCCTGAGCCCGCGCAGAAGTAGTTGTACAGGACGTACTCGACCTCGTTCGCGCCGCCCTCGGATCCCTCAGACGAGGCGCGGTTCTGCTCGATCATCTCGGCGGCCATCAGGTTGCTGACGCCGGGGTAGATGCCGCCCGTCGTGACGCACGGGACGCCCGCGGTCGCCGCCGCTTTGGATTTGGATTTGCAAGCCTTGGCGTAATCCGCGTCGTCGCACACGTCCAGGTAGGGAACCCCCTGGTCGATGGCGGCGTCGAGCACCGCGCACCCGTCGCCGCCGCCCTGGAAGGGACCGGCGGAGTGCACCACGAGGTCGGCGCCCGCGATGACCGCCGCGAGGGACGCGGGGTCGGAGCAATCGCACGCCGCGAACGCGCACGACGTCGATCGGAGCGAAGGGTGGCGCTCCACCGCGGCTGCGAACGATGACTCGGTCCTGCCGGCGAGGACCAGGGCGACGCCGGGCTCCTGCCTCAGGAGCGCGGCGGCGGCGGAGCTGCCCACGCGGCCGGTGCCGCCGACGAACACGACCTTCTTCCCCTCGGCCGCGACGGCCAGGGAGCGTCGACGGGAGGAAGATGGCGCGTGACCGTGGATGGGGCGGCGACGGAGCCGCGACGATCGGTCGACGCGACGCGAGCCGAGGGAACGCGCGCCGAGCGAGGGGGCGCGGGCGACGGGAGACGCCATGGTGCGTTGAGGGTTGTTGGGTGTTTTTCGAACGCCCCGCCCTTCGCGTCTACGCCGCGCGCGCGTCGCGTGGATCGGACAGATGGGCGACGTGGCAGCGACTTTATCGTATCCTGACGCTTTTCGGGCGAGCCAGGGCACTCTGGGCACTCTTCGGATCGCACGCAATCGTGGTGACGAGGGCGCGAGCAAATGTGGTATTTCGCGTGAATCACGAACGGGCAAACAGTTGGGAAAATTCGAGTCTGATCCCCACAAACCGGGAACACGACAACGAAACGGAGGATTTTTCAAACCGGCGTTTCGGGTAGCCGTTGAAGGAGGTGAGCGAAGGTCAGCGGCACCGCGCGGCCATTGCCGCCGGCGTTGCCATACGCGCGGAAGGGCACGAGAGAGCGCCGACTCGAGACCCGCCATCCAGTGAGCGGTCCATCGGCCTCCCACCATGGCGGCCCCCGGAGCCCCGGGCGGCGCGCCCCCGACCTACTCCTTCGCCGCGAAGCAGGCGCCGGTGGAGTGGAGGGTGGTGAACGATTTCCACCTCGACCCCTTCCTGTCCGGGCGAGATGTCTCGCCGCAGGACCTCAACGCTCTCGACCAGGTGGCGAGCATGCTGGAGGTGGCGAGGATCGAGCCTCCGCAGGGCGTGGACTCCATGCAGCAGGCGGCGCAGCTCTCGAGGCTCGCCACGATCCTGCAGCTGTCGAGCGAGTACCAGGGAACCAGGGCGGAGGTGAGATTCCGCACGCCCCAAACGAACGATTCGCCCCTTCCCTCCGTCGCGCGGCGCATCGATCGCTCGCCGGGTCGTTCGCGCGAACCCCCGCGCGTCGGACGATACGTCCACCCCGTCTCGCACCCCCGCACGCGCGTTCGGAGCACGCGCGCGATGCCCCGCGCGGGTTCCCTCCCCGGCTCGGACGCGACGAAAATCCATCCAATTCCAAATCGCGCCACCCGATAATTCCTGCCGCCCGCCGCGAGTCTCGGCGCCGACTGACTGACTGACCGACCGTTCCACCCACCCCTCACCCAACTCCGCACACACACCAGGACCTCCAAGACGCGGTGAGGCAACGGGACCGCGACCTGGACATGATGCAGGAGGAGCTCGAGCAGATGGAGCTCCAGGGCGGCGGTCGATCCGACGCTCGACTCCAACGCGACGTTGAAGACGCCAATCTGCGAGCCGAAGCCGCCGAGCGAAGGCTCAACGATCTCACCTCCGAGCTCGACGTCGTGCGCGAGCAGCTCGAGCGCGCCAAGACGGACATCCGCGAGGAGCAGCGACGCACAACCGAGGCGCAGTCCAAGGTGAAGTCGGCGGAGGATGACGTGAAGGAGCTCTCCGAGCAGCTGGCGGCGGAGAGGCAGAAGGCGTCGTCGCGGCGCAGGGACGACGTCACGGACAGGGAGCGCGCGGCGCAGCGCAACCAGGAGGTGGCGCGGTACCAGAAGGAGAACAAGCTCCTCGCCGAGGAGAACGAGCGACTGAACGGCAGGCTCGAGGAGCTCATGGCGGAGTGCGTCGGTCTCTCGGAATCGCTCGTTCAGATGGACGACGCCGCTCAGGCGTGGCGCGGCCGCGAGGCTGACGTCGAGGCCGCCGCCGAGGGTTTGAGACGCGAGCGCGATAAGCTCGCGGCGCAGCTCGAGACGGCGCGCATGGACCTCGAGGAGCGAACGCATCTCCTCCAAACCTTCGAGGAGAAGTTTTCCGAGGAGTACGCCAAGTGGGAGAAGGAGCGAGCCGATTTACGAGCCGAGAACGCGGGTCTTCGAGCGTCGGGCGGCCTCGACGTCGCCCGCGCGTACGAGGACGGCGGCGGCGTCGGGTCCGCCTTTTCCGCCCCGTCACCGAGGCGCAGGGAGACGCTCAACGCCGCGCGGGGGGTTGGCGGTTCTCGCCAGGCGAACCCCGAGGATCCTCGATACGTCGAGGAGCTCGAGTCGGAGGTTGCCGAGCTCAGGGACCTGCGCGTGCTGCTGCTCGAGGCGTACGATCAGCTCGAGCGTGACGTCGGGCGCGAGGTTGACATCGCGCTCAAGCGCCAGGCGAAGCACCACGCCAACCTCGAGGCGAAGGTTGGCGTCCAGGAGCAGGCGCTGGAGGCTGAGTCCAAGCGCTTCCGAACCATGGACAAGGCTCTGCACGACGCGCAGGAGGACCTCGCGGAGGCGCAGGGGCGACTCGCGCAGTACGAGGCTGGCGTGTACGGCCTCTCAGAGGCGATGCGCGACCTTAAGGCGCTCCGGATGCAGGTGAGGGCTGCGGATCAGCAGGTTGAAGACGCGGTGGCGCAGTCCAACGCGCTCGGTCGCAAGGTGGAGGATCTCACCGAGGAGACCCGGTTCCTGCGTCAGCAGGCGGGCATCCCCGAGGACGCCGACATCGACCTCGGCGGGTTCAAGCTCAAGTCGAAGGTGGAGGCGGCGCAGCTCCGGGCGCTCAACTCGCAGCTCGAGCGGGAGGTTGCCGACCTCGAGGAGGACCGGAGGCGACTTCGAAACGAGCTCCGGTATCGCGCCAAGTGGCAGGGCGAACACGCCGCGAGGCTCGGGCTCTCCGCCAGGCAGCTCGCCATGCTCGAGGAGTACGCCGACGCGCTTCGGTTCGGCAACGACGCCGTCTTCAAGGAGGATCTGGTTCGATACGACGGATCGTCGGCGAGCGACACGGAAGGAGGTCAGGCGCCGACGGTTCGGTACGATCCCGCGGTTGGCATCGGCGCCCGCGCCGTTCAGGAGCTCGAGGCTGCGAACAAGCAGCTGCAAGAGCGACTCGCGGAGGCTCTCGAGCGGCTGCAGAGCGGCGGGACCGGCATCGACGGTCTCATGGCCGCGATGCGTCCGCCGGAGGGACAGCAGCAGCAGCAGCAGCAGCAGCCGATGTCGCAGCCCGACTACGGAGCAGCCGCCGCCGCCGCCATCGCCGCCGCGGTTGCGTCCGCGGGGGGCAGCCAGGCGGAGGCTGCGAGCGCGGCGCAGGTTGCCGAGCTTCAGCAGCAGCTGGCGCGCGCGAGGCAGCAGATCATGCGCCTCGAGGATGGATACCACGAGGCTATGATGCGCTCCTCCGTGCAGCAGATGCCGCCGGCGATGCAGCAGCAGCCGATGTCGCAGGCTTCTCAGGAGATGTCTCGACAGGAGATGCTCGCGGAGATGACCCGTCAGCAACAGGATATGTTCGCGCGGATGTCCCAGCAACAGCAGCAGGCGTTCCAGCAGCTCTCGCAGGGTCAGCAGCAGCTCGTCCTGGGCCAGCAGGGCGCGTCGCGGGGACAGCAGAGCGGCGTCTCGCATTCCTTCGCGACCGAGCCGACGCCCTCGAGCATGTACCAGATGCCGCAACCCCCGGGCTCCCCGGTGCACCCATCCGTCGCCGAGGCGATCGCCCTCGCCGAGGCCAAGGGTGCGCAGGCAATCGCCGAGGCCAACGCGAAAGCCGCCGCGGCTCAGGCCGCCGCGCAGGCTCAGGCTGCCGAGGCGCAGCGCATGATGGCCGAGATGTCCCAGCAGCAGCAGGAGGCTTTCCAGCGAATGTCCCAGCAGCAGCAGGAGGCGTTCGCGCACATGTCGGAGCAGCAGCAGCAGTCGCTGCTCGCGTCGCAGACGCAGGCGGCCGCCGCGGCGGGCGCGACCGCCGCTCCCCCGCTCGCCGCGCCCGTCCCGGAGCGACCGGCGACGCCGACGAAGAGCACGTTCGCGCAGACCACGCGACCCCCACCCACCGCGACGCACGGCACGATCACCTCGCCACCGGCCGTTATAACGCCCGCGATGACCGCCCCGCCCGCGCCGGCCGAGCCCGTCGTTCCGTCCTCCATGTACGGCGACGCCGTGCGCACCGTGGAGAGACTGCGCGGGGAACGCGACGCGCTCTTTGCCCGAGTCAGCGCGCTGCAGGCTGCCCTCGACGCCGCGCCGGGTTTCAACGCGCAGAACGCACCGGTTTCCTTCAACATCCAGGCGGCGGCTCCGAACCCGGGAATGGGAGGAACGGGAGGAAGCACGCAGACGAATCCCGCCGTCGCCGCCGGCGCCTACGCCGAGGCGCAGCGCGCGAGGGAGGAGTGCGCAGCCGCCGATCGCGCGCTCGCGGGCGTCATCGCCGACCTCGCCGCCAAGGAGGAGCAGCTCGAGCAGATGGCGATCGACGTCGCCAAGTATAAGCAGGCGTTTGCGGACATGGGAGCGACCCGATCGGCGCTCTACCGCGAACACGTGCGAGCCAAGACGGCTTGGGCGGAGGAGCGGAGGACCCTCGCGGAGCGCGCGCGTCGCGCCGAGACGGAGGCGGAGACCAACGCCGTCGAGGCGCGGGACGCGCAGACGCTCGTCGAGAGGCTCAAGCCCGGCGCGGAGAGCGGCCTCAAGGAGGCTTTAGCCGCGGCGCACTCGCGTCTGGTGGTGCTGCAGGTGAGGGAGGTTCGGCTGTCACGCGCGCTGGAGACGGCGTCCACGGCGGAAGCCCAGGCGCGCAAGGACAAGGAAGAGATGGAGATTGACGTCCAGGAGCTCTCGAGGGCGGCGCAGGAGAGGCTGGCGTTCCACGAGCGCCGCGCCGCCGAGGCTGAGCTCCGAGCCGCGCGGTGCCAGCGAGAGCTGGACCTCTGCGTCCCCAAGCACGAGCACGCCACCCTCGCGGACAACCACCGCACGCTCCAGGCGAGGTTCAAGGAACTCCTCGCGCTCCGCGCGGACAACGCCGTGTCCGCGGCGCAGCTCCGCGCGGCCAAGGAGGATGCCTCCACCGCGCGCGCGGAGGCTGAAGCTTCGACCCTCAAGGCGCAACACGAGAAGGCTCGAGCCCGCGAGTTATCGCTCGCCCTCGACGCCGTCGGCACCAAGGAGGGCCGCGACGCCTTCTCGCAGGTGGAGGCGCGCAAGGAGATCGCGGAGGTTCGCGCCCAGCTCGACGCGGGCAAGCGGGCCGCGGAGCTCGCCGCGCGGGAGACGAGGCGCGTCGCGGAGGCGCGCGACGATTTGGAAGAATCCGTTCGATCCCTCGAGACGGAGCTCTCCCGAGCCAAGGCTCAGCTGCACGAATCCCGCGAGGCTGAGCGCCAGCACCTGCAGAAGCTCAGCAGGTGCGTCAGCGAGGATAAGCACCGCGCGGAGATGGAGGCTGTGGTCGCCGCCGAGGAGGAGGCTGCGCGGCTACGATCCGAGGTTATCAAGGCTGAAAACGCGAAAGCCGCCGCGGAGACGGAGCTCGGTAAGCGAGCGGCGACCAACGCGGCTCGCGACGCCGAGCTCGCCAGCCTTCGTACCGCGGTCCGCGAGATGGAGCGAAGGTCCGACGCCGCCGCCGCGTTGGCTCGCGCCAACGAGGAGACGGTTCGGCTCAAGTCCGCCGCCGCGCAGCTCAAGCACGAGAAGCAGGTGGCGGAGGCTGAGGCGGACAGGCTCCACGGCGATTGCCTCAGGCTCCACCGCAGGCTCCAGGTTCAGGACTCGCGCCTGTTTGGCCTCAGGGAGGATGCGCGGAACCTCCTGCAGGCGCAGGAGGCTGCGCTCGCCCGCGCGGAGGCTGCGCTCGCCGGTCGCATAGACGCGGCGGATGCGGAAAAGTGGGAGCGAGCGCTCAACGACCTTCGAAAGGGCGCCGCGAGACGCGAGACGTTACTCGCCAACGCGCACGCCTCCGTCAAGGAATCCGCGGAGCGCGCGGACAAGGCTGAGTTTGAACTCGTCAACCTCCAGAAGTACGTCAAGACGGCGGAGGCGAGGGAGAAGGGCGACGCCTCCACGGGCGACGACGCCGCCCTGCGAGAAATTCGCTCGCTCGGCGAGGAGCTTCTGCAGTCCAAGCTCCTCGCCGCGAGAACGCAGCGCGCGTGCGCAGCCGCGGAGGACAGGCTTCGCTTCCTCGAGGCTCGCGAGCGCGAGCGCGAAGAGCACGTGCTCAAGATTGAGGAGGCGACGCTCACCAAGGCGCAAGCCGGAGACGTCCGCGCGGATGACCTGCAGCGGCAAGTTCGCGCGCTCCAGCGCGAGCTCATCGAGGCGAGGAACCCCACCCTCGTCGACGGCACCCTCGGCGAAGTTCTCAAAGGGGGAAGTTCTCAAGGTGGAGGAAAGTCGGCGAATTCAGGTGGATCGGAGGATGTTCCCGCGCCGCGACGCCGGGCCAACGCCGAGGCGCTCGCCGCCGTCGGAGCCGCTGCCGCCGTGGGCGTCCAACCGGGCGCCGCGTCCGTGGAGACGCAGCGCATGGTCCTGCAGCAGATTGAGGCGATCCGCGCGCTCAAGGTGAGAGCCGCCGAGGCTGAAAGCAAGTGCGCGACGTTCGAGCGGGAGGTTTCCCACGCGCAGGCTTCGGCTAAAAACGCCGAGAATGAACGCGACGCGCTGCGCCGGCGACTGGAGGCTCACATCGCGGCGTCCGCGGGGGGCCTCGACGGCGGCGGCATCGGCGCGCCGGGTTCCCTCGGCGAGGAGTCCGCGGTGGCGCAGGTCACCGCGGTGGCGCAGAGCACCATCGCGCGTTTGCAAGAGTTGGTGAGCGAGAAGAACGCCGCGCTGACCCGCGCGCAGACGGCGATGGCTGACCTGCGCACGGATGCGCTCAAGAAGCAAGCGGAGGACCGCAAGACGATCGAGGAGCTCAACGAGCTGCTGTTCAAGCAGAACCAGCGGGAGATCAAGTCCATGAAGGAAGCGTTGGACTTTGGCCCGAGGCCCGGAGGCGGCGGGAGCGACGCCAAGACCCTCGCCGGCAAACCCGTCGCGGAACTCGTGGCTCTGCTGGCTGAGCGCGAGAGCATGATCGAGACGCTCACCATGAAGTTCGAGCAGCAGCGCGCGAGGCACGAGGCGGCGGAGGCTCAACTCGCCGAGCGCGCCGAGGTTCAGCAGGGTGAAATCGCGCGAATGTTCGAGGAGGTTGACCGCGAAAAGTCAAAGGGTCCGTCCCGCGTGGTGGAGACGCTCGTCTCGCGGCTCAAGGCGCAGATGGCGGAGAAGGACAAGAGGCTCGCGCAGCTCAAGGAGGCGATCAAGACGCTGGAGAAGAAGCTGGTGGAGGCTATGCAGACGGCGGCGTCGCGGACGATCAGGTCGAGCGACGCGTCCCGCGCCGAGCTCGAGCACGGCCGCGGCGCCGACGACCGCGCGCAGAAGCTCGCGGCGAAGCTCAAGAAGACCCAGGACGACCTCGCCAAGGCGAGGGAACGCGCCGAGGTTGCCGAGGCTGACCTGAGGCTCCGATCGTCGTCCACCCGAGCGTCGCCGCCCGGGATGGGGCCATCCTCCGTCGTTCGCGGCGATCACTCGAGGGAAGACGCCGAGGCGGCCAAGGCTGCGAACGAGCGCGCCGACGAGCTCGAGAAGCGCGTCAAGGTTCTCACCGCGCAAAACGCGAAACTCAACCGACTCTTGGACGGGGAAAAGGTACCCGCCGGGGGCGGCGGGTCGATGGCGCCGCGGTCCCCGGCGAGGATGTCGCACTCGCACGTCGAGAACCAACCCCCGGCGAGTTTGGCGAGCGGCGGCTCGAAGGAACGCGAGGACACGCTGGCGAGGTGGGAGGAGGGCGTCAAGCTGCGCAAAAAGGCGGAGCAGCTCGCCAAGAAACTCGCCGCGCGCACCAAGGAGAACGAGGAGCTGGAGCGGCAGATGTCGAAGCGCGACAGGGCGCTGCAGGACGTCACGAAGGAGCGAAACGCGCTCCAGACCAAGACGCAGCGTCTGACGCACGCGCTCGAGACCGCCTCGGGGGCGGGCGGGTCCTCCTCCTCCGGCGGCGGCGGTCCGGACGCGGCGGCGGTGAAGGAGGTGGTGGACGAGAACGAGGCGCTTCACCGCGAGGTGGCGGCGCTTCAGCGCACCGTGGACGTGGAGCAGGCTGCCGAGATCGCGCGGCTCAAGCGTCAGCTGGCATCCGCCGGCCAATCGCAGGTTCCCGCCGCCTCCTCCACCTCGCGGTACCCCTCCGCCGAAGCCGCGGAGCTCGCCGAGCGAATCCGAAGCCTCGAGGGCGAGGTGCTCGCCCGCGACGACGCGGCGCTCTCGCTGCGATTCGAGGCTGAGCAGGCGTCGGCTCGAGCGGATCGGCTCCAGCGCCGCGTCGACAGGCTCTTCAAGGACCTCGCCGAGGGCGCGACGGGTTCAGGCGGCGGCAAGGGTTCCACCGGGGCGGGCGGCAAGGACGTCGCCGGTCGTCACGCGCGACGGGTGCAGGAGCTCGAGGATGTCGTCGAGGCGCTCAAGAAGGTTGTCGAGAAGCAGCAGGGCGAACTCGCGGGTCTGCGCGGGCAGGCGGCCGCCGCCGCGCGCGGTAACGAGCACGCGCGCGCCGCCAAGGAGCTCCGTCTCAAGGTTCGCGACATGGAGAGCGACATGGTGGGTTTGCGCAGGGTGGAGAAGGAGCACAAGGAGCTCCTGCAGCGATCGCAAAAGCTCGAGCTCCAGGTGAAGGAGCTCAAGGATGAGATCAAGCGCGGGGGCAAGGGGGCGCGAGCGGCCGAGCCGGAGCCAAAAATGTCGCCCGACGATCAAGCCCTGCTCGTCGCCGCGCAGTCGGAGGCTGCGGCCACCTCTTTGCAGCTCATGGAGACCCGCGAGGCTTTGTCGTTTGCGCGCATGGAGTCGGACAGATTGGCTCGACAGCTGGCGCAGCGGGGCGACGGCGGCGACGACGCGGCGAAGGAGCTTCGCGCGAGGATCACCGGCGCGGAGGTTGAGATTAAGCGCCTGCAAAACGAGAACGCGGACCTGCGGGCCGAGCTCGACGCCCTGGACCCGGCGTTCTTCGACGAGGTGATGGAGATGAAGAGGGCGTACCACGAGCAGGCGGAGGTTTTGGGTACGTACGAGGATTTGCTGAGGCGGTACTCGTCGCAGCTCGGTGTCGAGTTTACGCCGGCGACGACGACACGATAATGTGCATAAGGGGTTTACATTCAACGCGCGGCGCTGAGGAGGAGGCGTCGCGCTCGGGTAATATCGATAAGCGTCATGAGAATACTCCGTTTCGACAGTCTACACGTGAGTTAACGTAAGCCTAAGTCAAAACCCGAACCAGCTCTTGGATTTTACGGGTTTGATGGTCTCCTTCGCGTCGAAGAAGACGTCCACGGAGCCGTCGTGCGAGGTCCGCCTGCTCCCCGGCTCCTCCGGCGCCATCTTCGACTTCTTCTTGGCGCCCGCCTTGCCCACGACGTGCTGCGCCTTGTCGGACACGTCCATGCTCGACACCGAATCGCTTCGCGCAAACTCGTGATTTATACGACTCCCCTTGTCGCGCGACTCCGCCCACGCCCGGCGCCGCTCCTCCTCCTCCGCGTGCTCTCTCACCACCTCCGCCCAAGCGCTTACGTGATCGTACCCCGGGGAGATCTCCGGGGAGGACTGGGGCATCGTGGCGCCGGTGAGCGTTCGCCAGTCGTCGCCGGCGATGCCGCGCATCTTCTCGTCGTTTTTACCCCCCGGGTCGACG
>Ga0181573_10001167_pt1 | contig 26212 bp, 19 predicted proteins | sample 101ome_25_FD_148643 | JGI IMG/M metagenome (GOLD analysis project Ga0181573, IMG submission 148643) | Coastal salt marsh microbial communities from the Groves Creek Marsh, Skidaway Island, Georgia - 101409BT metaG (spades assembly) | ecosystem: Environmental > Aquatic > Marine > Intertidal zone...
AGGACCGACGACGGTGACGGTGACGCGCGCGGTGTCGTCGTAGGCGTCGTCGATCGACGCGGGGCGCCCGTGCGCGTGGGGGATAGATTGGAGGTGCGGTGGGCGCTCGCCGACGACGACGACGACGACGAACGAGAAGAAGAACGCGTCGCGACGGTGACGTGGTGGCCGTGTGAAATCTCGCGCGAGGACGACGACGCGAGCGCGTTGACGTTGATCTACGACGCGCGAGACGGATTCGAGCGTGAATCGCGAGAGGTGACGTTCGCGTCGGGACGCGCTCGGTTTTTGACGCACGCCGACGAGCCGGGCGCGACGTTTCGATGGCGACGCGAGGGCGACGAGAGCGACGACGACGACGAGAGCGACGACGACGAAGAGGGTGTGAACGGTGCGGAGGACGCGACGACGACGCTTCGTGAGATTGTCGACGCGCAGAGAGCGATGGACGCGGCGTGCGGCGAGAGCGTCGAAGCCGCGGCGACCGAAGCGTTCGCGTCGTTACCCATGGACCGACAGATGCACGTCGCGAGCGCGGTGGCGAATCTTCGAACGAAACTCGTGGAGAAATTCACGGCGTTGACGGCTGATCGCGGCGCGGAGTACGTCATCACGAAGGAGGACGTGGACACGCTCGTGCGCGAGCTCGGACGAGACGCCGCCGGCGCGCGTTAAAATTGGACGCGACGAATGACGACCACCGTGACGACGACGACCACCGTGACGACGACGACGACGGTCGCGACGACGACGATACCGCGACTCATCGGTGACGCTACGGACGCGACGGCGCGCATACGCGCGGTGGCGCCGTACCTCGCGGGTCCGGTGGCCGCGAGACTCGCCGCGTTGACCGAGACGCTCGAGGCGTACCTCTCGCGCGCGTCCGACGTCTCGGTCGTCGTCGCGCGAGGCGTCGTCGGCGTGTGTCTGCGCATGACGCGCGATCGCGCGCCGAGCGTCGCGTTTTCGGCGCGCGTGGGCCTGTTTCGTTTGCTTCGCGCGTTCGTCGAGGACGCCGACGCCGACGCGTTGGAAACGCTGGCGCTGAAATCCATCGTCTTCGCGCGCGTCGAGTGTGAGTCGTGGAACGAGAAGGCGGCGGCGCACTTTCGAGAATTGAGCGCGCGGTTTTTACGGTGCGATCGTCGCGCGCATCGGGCGACGCGTGAGATTTTACGTCTCGTCGTCGACGAGCGGCATCGAGACGCGGCGCGCGCGATGACGCCGCCGGCGCGCGTCGTCGAGACGCCGGAGACACCACCGGTCGTCATCGCCGTCGCCAACGCGCGCGACCGTAGACGACGGGACGATGATATCGAGCGCGCGCGGTGTCGACGTCGCGCGCTCGACGCGAGACGACGCGAGGAGATGACGCGCGAGAGAGAGGAATTAGAACGCCGCGAACGCACGCTTCGTCGCGGCGACCTTCGTAGACATTGAACGATGATGGATACTACACTACATCTACACGCACACACACACCTACGCGTGCTCGTGGAAAAACACGACGACTTCCGTGTCGCGCTCGCCGAGCGCCGACACCACCGCCTTGGCGGAGGACGCGTCCATTCTGCACCACTCGGTGTCGTCGAATTCGCTCGCGCGAGAGGATGATTTAATCGCGCGCACGCCTCGACCGTCGCACGCCGGTCCGATGTGTCCGATGTCCGTGTACCCTTCGTTCCAGAGATCTTCAAAGAGTTGGACGATGTCGGCGTTCTTGTGTCGCATCAAGAGTCGGATGAGCGACGCGCGCATTTCAAAGAGGATCACGCGCGGGCGCGTCCCGGCGTCGAGCATTTTGCGAATCCCCTTGAAAATCTCCAGGTCCCAGCCGCGTCCGGCGAGTCTCAGGGCGTCAATCTTCGGGAGTCTGGCGAACTCGTCGAATCGCGCGCCGTGCCTCAGGTTGGCGATGTCCTTGGAGACTTGGATTCGATCACCGTACTCGTTGTACGCGATGGACGCGCGAAGATTGTCCAAAAACGTCTCGTGCCACTCGTATGCGTACACCGTGTCCCCGCGAGACGCCGCGGCGAGCGTGTAATATCCTAAATCCGCGCCTATGTCTATGAAGACGCGCGCGCCGTCGCCGTCGCCGTCGCCGCTCTTCGCCGCCGCTGCGCGTCGAGTCGGTCCCGCGAGCGCGATATCCGCCGGCGTCTGCCCGGGACGCATCGCGCGCACCGTCCCAACGCGAGGTCGTCCGTACAACGTCAACCAGTACCCCTCCATGTCGCGCTCTTCGATCTCTAATCCATTCGGCATCGTTCCGACCAACGGCGTCATCACATCGAACGCCGGTTCCCACAGCGCGCTCACCGGATACTTTCTCGTGTCGTCCACCGCCGGCATGCGAAAGTACGGATCGCGCTTCGCTGCGCGCTCTCTGTATTCCGGCAAATCGTTCATGAGCGAGTGCACGAATATCCCGATATGATCGAAGAGCGACCGCCGGCCGTTCCATCCAGTTTTTCGTTTCCAATTGCCCGCGTACCTGTGCGCGACGGCGACGTCTGGATGATCCTGTCGCACGCCCTCCTCGTTGAGCGGATGCGTGCCGAGGACGACTTTCGGTAGAACGCGCACGTTCCAAAACGATCGCTTCGTTTGCGTGGATTCAAAGTGCGCCATGACGGCGTCAGTGAACGCACCGGGTCCCGTGCGCTCGAGGGTGTTTCTATTCGATGCCTCGGTGAAGACTCTGCGCGCGCCCTCGGTGATGTGTTTCGCGACACTGATCAGCACGGGATGACCGGGCGCGCCGGCGAAGACCCAATTTAATACCTGACGACGCCTGACGAAGTGTCTCGAGTACGCCTTGGCGTCCGTGTCGAATTCGTTTTCCCATCCCACGACGAGCGAATCCTCCTTGCCGATGACATCGTCCATCGGACGGCGACACTCCGTATCCACGTCCGCGTACACGCCTCCGTGTTTGAGCACGACGAGATACCTAAAAAAGTCGCTCTGTTCCACTTTTTTCGTCAGACTGGCGTACGCGGCGTGATAATCCGGGAAATGTTCCCGAACGAAGGCGTCGCACGCCTCGTCGTCGTAAAAGCGCGTCTCCCATTCTGGATTTAAATCTTCCCACGTCTTCATCATCGCTCTGTGTCTGTCCGTGAGCGATGCTCTGGATTTATACGTCTGGTGGATGACGCGCGGGATGAGTTTCACGCCCGCGCTCGGCGCTCGACCGCTTCCGCCGTTGAGTCGCCGCACGTCGTTCGGCGTCGGCGCCGCCGCGCGACCCCGCGAGCTCGCGCGCGTCGTCGTCGCGCCATCGGACGATGAACCGAGCGGTCGACGGAACAAGAGAAACAGCGCGAAGAGGACGAGCGCGACGTTTCGAGCCGTCGAGCGCGTTTGCGCGCGCGCGATGTCCACGATCCGTCCGAACTGTTCGTTGATGAGCCCACCGCCTCGACGCCGTTTATCGTACTTTCCGCTCGCGTCGTCCCCATCGCCGCGCTCGACGTCGTACGCGTGAAGCGTTGCGCGCGAGGAGGCGCGCTGACGCGCGCTGAAACGCGCGGACGATGACTTGGTGGTCGCCATGTGGCGTCGGGCTCGCGGGACGGGTGCGCTCGAGTCGGGCGACGGCGATTGTTCGGTCGAGCGTGCTGCGCTGCGCGTGCGTGCGTGGGTGCGTGTTTTGTATTACTATAAAGTCTTATGATGCGCGGTCGAGCTCAGACTTCGCAGTCGTTGGCGTGGGAGTGGGAGTGGGAGTGCGCCGCGCCCGCGGGCTCGTGGCCGTGGGAGTGGCCGTGGCCGTGCGCGTGGGAGTGGCCGTGGCCGTGCGCGCGGTCGGAGTGTAAGCGACAGAAACCGCGCAAGAGTTTCGGACCTCTGGTTTGGAACCACGTGTAGCTCAGACGCGGGGCGATGGGGAGGTCGGCGCGATCCTCCTTGGCGGCGGCGTAAAATCCGTCCCAATCGCGTTTGACGTCAACGTTTCTCCAAAAGTGTAGGCAATTGATCCTCGGACCGGCGTCGAAGACGTTACGGAACGGACGTTTGGGGTCGTCCGATTTCAAGTATTCGTATCTCGCCGCATTTGACATCTCGTTGACGGTGAGATTGGCGGCGACGCCGAGCGCCATGCGCGCAACAATGGTAAAGCAGTACAGCGCGAGAAACGTCTGGAGCGCGAATAACGTCATACCGAACGGCGCGTCGGTGAATGCGTAGAACCGAGTGATGACGCTGGGCACGAAGCCTTCGCCGCCCACGCGCGGGGCTTCGAATGCGACGAGTTCGCAGTAATACTTGTAACTGCATCGCAAAAAGCCGAGCTGTCCGAGAAGCATCGTCGACGTCGCGCAGAGAAACATCCTCTGATTATTCGCGCCGATGCACGTCATCGTGATCGGGCAGTGATGATCCATCTTACTCACGCATCGTTTGCAGAAAGGACAGTGTTTCGAACGCAACGGCCGCGCGCAGTGACACGTTTGGCAGTACCGATTATTCTGCATCATCAACGAGGCGTTCTCCGAGGGTGTCTTCCCGCCTTGCGTCGCTCCGACGCGCTCCATCGTCGCAGACCACGAGCTAAAATCGCTCGCGGCGGTGGGCACATATCCCGGACCCAACGCGTACGTCTTATAAAACAACCACGGCGTGATGATGAACGCCGCGCCGGTGACGACGCACGTCAGCGGCGTCTGCCAAAAAAACATTCGAAAGTACACCACAAAAAATTGCAAAGCCGTCACGACGAGCAGCGCGTGCACCCACATCGCCAACGACACGCTCACGAGCGGCGTACCGCGACCGTACGTCGGCTGCGACATCGCATGTCTCGCCGCCGCGACGAACCACGCCACGGCGACGACGACGGAGAACAACCAATAGTGCGCCGGCATGCCCAACGCCGCCAATCCGGCGATGACCAACAACATGGTGAACGGAATGAACACGTCGCAATTCGACGCGTGTGCTCTAAAGTACACGTCCACGATGGACGGCGACGCCTCGTTCTCCCCGCCGCGTTTGAGGCTATCTAAATAGCGCTCGCTCTCCGCCTCCGTCGGCTCCATCGGCGTCGGCGGTTCATCGCGCGTCTGATATTGCATCAGCTCCCCTCTCGCCAGCTCCAATATCTTCGCCTCCTCCGCGTACTCCTCCAGCGTCTTTTTCTCGAACTCGACGTGATTCATCGCTAATTCGGCGATGTCGACGCCACCGCGCTCCATCGTCGTCAACAACCGAGACAACCCGCGATCGCTCTGCATCAATCGCATCAACGCCGTCGATCGCGTCACCGCCTCCCGAACGTTCGGCATATTTTGCAGCATCGCCTCGATGCGATCGGACGCCCGCAACGCCGGTCCCGCGGCTGGATTCACCGCGAGATAGGTGACGACGCGCCGGTGCTGATCCTCCAGCGTCTCCGCCTGCATCTTCGCCTCTCGTCTCGCCTGCGCCTCCATCGCCGCGCGAAGGCGCGCACCGGCGCGTTCGGCGGATTCGCGCGCGATGTCTCGCACCGACGGTTCGGCGGCGGCGGCGACGGGCGCGCGAGACGCCGGCGCATCGTGCGCGCGCGGTGATCGAGCGGTCGGTTCGGATGACGAAGCGTTCGACGCGTTCGCGCGAGCGGACGACGACGCGTCGCGGGTCGGACGAAGGCTTACGTCCCCGAGACCGCGCGGGGCGGGCGACGGCGCCGTCTCGAGCGTCATGCGTGCGGGCGTGTGCGGATAATGATTTACGATTTTGATGTTTTTTCCTTTCGCCGGCGAATTCAGCCGGGGATGCGAAATATTACCGTTCGAGCCGAGACGCGTTCACGACGCGCGTTCGTTCGCCGTTTCGAGACACCGACGAAGGAGCTCTAACGCGCCGACGTGACATCCTGGCATGGTATCGCGTCGAGCGAGTAATTCGTCGATGTCGAGCGCCGCCGCGCGCGCGCTCTCGAAACCGTCCTCGGCGCGAGGATAATGGTCGCGAAGAATCTCCTCCGACGTCAAATCGGTCGTGGCGTAGAAGACCATGCACGAACGCGCGTTGACCACGCGTCGCGTGACGCCGAGACATCGGAGAGGGGAGACGTGGTGAGGATGGATGCCGAGCTCCTCGCGGAGCTCGTCCGACGCCGAGCGAAACATGTATTCGGAAACGTCCATCGACCCGTGCGTCGCGTCGTCGAAACCGACCACCTTTGGTTCGGCGTGTCCACCCGGGAATACCAACGCCCCCGGCGCCTCGCCGACGTCGTCGCTTCGGTGTAACGCGAGGAACCGCCCGTCCGCCGCGCGAAGACAGACGCAGTTTCCGAGCGCGTCGGCAAAGCGTCTGTTTCGATGCGAATCGTCGCGCACGACGACGCGTCCACACGACGACGCGCGCGCGACGATCTCGTTGGAAGTATCATCGTCGTCTCCACGACGTCCATCGCGAGACGACGAGTCGGTCGCGAGCGCGAACCAGTCGTCGGCGAGGTTGGTGCCGAGAAACGTCTTGTAATCAGTCAACTCCAACCTCGCCCGCACGACCACCTCCCCGCCCGCGTCGTCCGCGAGTTCGCACCGTTTCAACCGAAACTTGGTCCCGTTGTACAATTTCGGGTTTCGCGCCACGCGCGCCGCCCACACCTCGCGCACGACAGCCTCGCGCGCCCCGCACGCCCATCGACCGCTCGTTGACGTCCCCGACGCTCCCGACCCCGCCCTCGCCTCGCGCGCGTCCCTCGCCCCGCCTCGACCCTCGGCCACGCACGCGAACGCATCGTGCGTCAATCCACCGCCGCGCGCGCAGTCCACGACGACGTCGTACGCCGAGAATGAATCCGCGCCCACCATGACCACGCTCGACACTGCCGCGCCACTCGACGACGCCCACCGCGCGCCCGCGCGCCATGATCGAGGTCGTGCTCAACGATCGACTCGGAAAGAAGATTCGAGTCAAGTGCAAGTGCGTCCGCGTCGTCTCGTCGTCGTCGTCGCGCGCGCTCGACGCGTTCGTTCCCCAAAAGAAAACTCGACTGACCTCTCGAGCGCGCAGCGAGGACGACACCGTGGGCGATCTCAAGAAACTCGTCGCCGCGCAGACGGGGACGCGACCGGAAAAGATTCGCATTCAAAAGTGGTACACGATTTACAAGGATCACATCACGCTCGAGGATTACGAGGTGCACGACGGGATGAACCTCGAGTTGTATTACAACTGACGCGCACGAAGACGAAGACGAAGACGCGATGACGACGCACGTCGGCGTGGGAGGTCTCAGACGATAGCTAGAACGAATGTAGTATATTATCCGCGCGATGGACGCGTTCGAGGATGCGCGCCGCGTCGACGCGTCGCGTGTGTCCCGCCTCTCGCGCGCTCGCGCTCGCGAAGGGACGATTTCGCCTCTGTGTTGGGAACGGCACGGCGGGGCGTCAGACGCCGACGCCATGGCGCCCACGCTCGCGGATGAGTTCGCCAAGGTGCAAGTCGCCGCGGCTAAGGCGACGATGGACGCCATCGACCCGACGTTGACGTATAAGACGGTGCGCGCGGTCGCGGGCCCACTGGTGATCTTGGACAAGGTTTCGAACGCAAAGTACGCCGAGATCGTCAACGTGCGATTGGGGGACGGCACGGCGAGGCGCGGACAGGTGCTCGAGGTGGACGGTGAGCGCGCGGTGGTGCAGATTTTCGAGGGCACGAGCGGGATCGATGGGAAGAACACGAGATTGGAGTTCACGGGGGAGGTGCTCAAGACTCCGGTGAGCGAAGACATGTTGGGAAGAATCTTCAACGGAAGCGGGAAACCGATCGACGGTGGGCCCAAGGTGATGGCGGAGACGTATTTGGACATTCAGGGGGCGAGCATCAATCCGAGCGAACGGACGTATCCGGAGGAGATGATTCAGACGGGGATCTCGACCATCGACGTGATGAATTCCATTGCTCGAGGACAGAAAATTCCGTTATTCTCCGCCGCTGGTTTACCGCACAACGAGATTGCGGCGCAGATTTGTCGACAAGCTGGTTTGGTGAAGCGTCGGGACGAGGACGGACACGAGGTGGAGACGGCGGGGACGTCCGGAGACGACGATTTCGCAATCGTCTTCGCCGCCATGGGCGTCAACTTGGAAACCGCAAACTTTTTCCGTCGCGATTTCGAGCGCACGGGGAGTTTGGAAAAGGTTGTGTTGTTTTTGAATCTCGCGAACGATCCCACGATCGAACGCATCATCACCCCGCGGATCGCGCTGACGACGGCGGAGTATTTGGCGTACGAGTGCGGAAAGCACGTCTTGGTCATTCTCACGGATATGTCCTCGTACGCGGACGCGCTTCGCGAGGTGAGCGCTGCGCGCGAGGAAGTTCCGGGCCGAAGAGGATACCCGGGTTACATGTACACCGATTTAGCCACCATTTACGAGCGCGCCGGGCGTATCAAGGGCCGAAAAGGTTCCATCACGCAGTTGCCCATTCTCACCATGCCCAACGACGACATCACGCACCCGATTCCTGATTTGACTGGATACATCACCGAGGGTCAGATTTACATCGATCGTCAGTTGCACAATCGTCAAATCTACCCTCCGATCAACGTCTTACCCTCGCTCAGTCGTCTCATGAAGTCAGCGATCGGCGAAGGCATGACGCGTCGAGACCACGGCGAGGTGTCCAACCAACTCTACGCCAACTACGCCATCGGTAAAGACACCCTCGCCATGAAGGCGGTCGTCGGCGAGGAGGCGCTCAGTTCGGACGATTTGCTCTATCTCGAATTTCTGGATAAGTTTGAGCGCAAATTCATCAATCAGGGCAACGAGGGTCGTAACATTTACGACGCCTTGGACCTCGCGTGGTCGTTGCTTCGGATCTTCCCTCGCGAGCTCTTAAAGCGCATTCCCGCCAAGACGCTCGATCGACACTACGATCGCGTCGCGTGAGCGAGGAAACGACCGCGACGTCATAATCCAGCGCACCGTAGTCTCACCGTCGATGTAACGAATCACGAAAAAAGAAAACACCTCGCGAGCGCCGGCGGCTCGTTTCGCTTGTTCCCAACTGGAATGGATAAAAGCACGTCACACCGCGTCGCGCGCGCGTCGCGCATGTCCATCGCGTTCGCGCACGTGCACGGAACGCGATCTGTGCCTGTCCCGCGCGCGCGACCGACGCGCGCGGACGTCGTCGGAGCGGTGCGCGCGCGCGCCCCCATTTCGCACGTCTCGGGGACACCCTCGAGCGTCGCGCGTGTGCGTCCATCACGGCGTCGTCGATCGATCGCGGCGACGTGTGAAGCCGTCGGTGCGTCGAGCGAGGGATTCTCGAGCGACATGCCGCCTCGGAAGCGACGCTCGACGGTGTTATCGGCGGTGAATGAGAGCACGAAGTTTGTCGTCTCGCTCGCGGCGTTGGCGACGCTCCTGCGCGACCCGAGCGTGGAGACGTGCTGGGCGCTGTTGGGATCGATCGTGAACAGCGTCAATGGGAAGATTTTGAAACGGATTTTGAACCATAAGCGACCGGATGGGGCGGTGAAGGCGGATCCGGGGATGCCGAGCTCGCACGCGACGTCGCTGTCGTACCTGAGCGTCTACGGGGCGGCGGCGTTGACGCACTTTCGGGACGTGATTCCGGCGATAGGATACGGTGGACAGCTCGTCGTGAGCGCTGCATTGGTTGTGCTCGGGGTGTTCCTGAGTTATCTGCGCGTGAGCACGGGTTATCACACGCCTCCGCAGGTTATCGTCGGCTACGGGGTAGGATCGACGACGGCGTTGGCGTGGCTCTTCATCGGATTGAAGTACGTAAAGCCACTCTTGGACGCGAACCCGGAGATGTTGAGCGTGTTGCACTCGTTGCTCATCATCGCCATCGGTTGGTTCGTCATCACCGCGTTAGATTGGGTCGAAGCGCTCGCGCGTAGGGTGAAGAGACGACTGTTCAATCGGTGAAGTGATGTGATGATACAAGAGTCAAGATTTCTAGAAAAGACTAGCTACGTGTGTTATAATCCCCTCAATCGACGCTCCCTTCAACTCAACAACGCTCACTCCCGTTCGATGGTTTGCCAGATTCGAATCGTGCCGTCCTCGGAACCGGAACAGTACGAGTTTTGGTCCGGAGCGAAACGCACCGTGTGCACGGGTCCGTGGTGTCCCTTGTTCGTCTGTTCCTCCGCCTTGGTCTCCATGTCGTGCAAGCGCACCCACATGTCCGGACCACCGGCGACGAACTTTTTGTGCTTCAAGCTCACCGACGCGCTCTCGACTTCGTAATCCAAAGTCCACTTTTGCACCTTGGAAAAGTTTTGCAAGTCCCAAAACGTGACATCCTTACCGTCCGCCGTCGTCATGTTCTTCCCGTCCGGGCTCACCTCGATCGACATCACCGGCGATTCCGTCGACAACGTCGTTACGACCGTGTTCGTTCGCACGTCCCACACGCGAATCCCTTTATCCTCGGCGCACGAGCTCAAAATCAACTCGTCGTTCGCTATAAAACTCGCCGTCTTAATCTGCGACGCGCTTCCCGCCATCGTGTACGGTTCAGCCTCCGGTTTATTCAAATCATAAATCCTCAACAACTTTTCGCTTCCACCCGTGAGCAACTTCCCACCGTCGTCCGAGAAATTAACGCTCTTCACGATGTGTCCGTGCTGAAACGTCTTGAGCTCGTCCCCGGTGATCGCGTTCCACAACCTCGCACTAAAATCCGCGCTCGCCGTCGCCGCGTGCGTCGCCTCACCGTTCAACGTGGCGTCCCACACGCATCCCTTGTGGCCCTGAAACGTACCGACCCAATCGCCGGAGTCACCGCACCGCAGCATCGGTTGCCCATCTTTACTGCTCGAGATGAGAAACACCCCGTCCGGGGTGACGCGCGAGTATTCGAGGTTCACGATCGGTCGGGAGTGTCCGTGACAGACGAGCGGCACCTGCGGCATGGCGTCGTCGCTCGAGCCGCGCCCGGTGCGCGCGCGCGAGCGGGTGTGACGACGACGGACGCGCGATCGTCGTCGTCGACACGGAATAGGGTTGTCGCGACGGGACGGGGACGGCGCGAGAGAGCTGGCGGGTCGTCGGGAGCAGAGTATGGTAGTCATCTGGTGTTATAATACTACTGGAGCGGTGTGTGTCGTCGCGCGCGACGTGTACGGAAAGCGTCGGCGTTCGTGCGTTCGTCGACGGAGACGACGAGTCGCTTCGCGCTCGCGGCGGGAGCCGAGCGAAACGCGCGGCGGCGTTTATTTTCTCGTCGATCGACGAAGACGTCTCGCGAGGGACCCGTATCGAGCGATATCGAACCCTTTCCCGTGTAAGGCGCGCTCGGCGTATTTGCCCTCGAGCGAGGATTGCCAGTTTTCGTACGAAAAGTCGCGACGGTTCCACAGATAGTAGACGTACACGGCGATGGCGTTGGCGAGGCCGACGAAGTAACTCAGCGGTTCCATGACGTCCCACGAGAATTCGTAATACGTCAATCGCACAAAGGTTGCGAGTTGGAGGCAAAGCACGATCAAACCGCTCGACACGATGGTGCGCGATCGACTCTCGGCGCGTCGTCTCGCCGTCTCGTAGTGCTCCTTCATGGCGTCAAACTCGCCCGTGAGTTGTTCCAACTCGGCGTTCGACATCCCGTACACCTTGGAGGGCACGCCCGGGAGCACGCGCAACACTGCCTGCGTGACGTCTCTCGGATGTAAATACACCATGTCCTCCAACACGAGGATTCGTCCGCTCTGTTCCAAAAGTCGCACCTTGGCCGCCGTGTCGGCGTCGCTCCTCGGCGGCGACGTCGACATTCGCACCGCGTGCGTCAACTCATCCAAACTCATCGTGTCTCGCGATTTTCCGATCTCCTCCAACTCCTCCGCCAGGTGCACGATGTCGTGCGTGCGCAGGAGATTATCGATGATATTCTTATCCTTTCCCTCGCCCGGCGGCGGCGTGTAGCCCAACACGCTCGACGCCCCCGCGTACGACGCCGTCGATTCGTCCCGGTCGGTCTTCGCAGCACCACCGCTCGCCCCTCGCGCGGCGTTGTTCACCCCTCGTCCCATGGTATTCTTCCCCCCTCTCGCCGCGCTGGACCACGCGCGCATCGAGTCCCTCGCCGCCGCGCGTCGACTCGCCGCCGCGCAATTCTCCCCGAGCGTCCCGATCCACCCCTCTGTGACCGCGCGCGTCGTCGCCGACCCGCGCACACCGCGCGCGAGGATGGACGCACATCGTCGCATGTCGCCAGCGCGTCCACCGACGTCGAATCACGCGCGGATCCGTCGCGTGCCGTCGAGATGTGTGATGAATGATCGAAAACGTCTCCGGCTGTGAATTCGAACGATTCCAGTCTCGTTCGACGCGACGCGCGACTCGCACGACCGTGACTCCGCGACGAGACGATGTCGTACACTGTTCCCTCGCTTTTGGCGCGAGACCACGACGCGCGCGCGCGCGTATGACGCGCACATTGCGCGATCTTTCGTGATCGAGCCTGAATTCTCAACAACCCGTCCCGACGCCGTCGCCGGCGAGCCGAAACGAAGAAATAATACCAAAACGAAGAAACGGCTAGCCGCGACGAGGACGGGAACGATGACTACTACTGGGTAAAGACACGCACGAGACGGCGGCGCACGCGGCGACGCAGGCGCAGAGAATCATCCCGGCGTTATCGGCGTCGACGACGTCGTCGAGGACGCCGAGGACGAGGGGACCGACGAGAAACACCAAGTCGGCGGCGGATTTGGGAAGGGTCAACGCCTCGCCCTCGCCGCCCTTGGGGGCGAGCTCTTGGGCGAGAGCGTTGATGGCGGGACCGGCGGCGGCGATGCCGACGCCCCAGGCGCCGATGGCGAGGGTGAGCTCGGATTGCGTGGAGGATTCGGCGCCGAGGAACAAACCGGCGGCGCACGCGGCGAGCGCGGCGCCGACGACAATTTTTTTACCAAAGGTATCGGCGGCGAGGCCGGAGATCGGGGCGGTGACGAGGCCGAGGAGCGCGGTGATGGAGAATAAATTGCCGACCTCGGCGGGCGTCGCGCCGAGGTGACCCGAGGCGTAGAGCGGGATGACGGTGAGCTTGGCGACGAAGCCGAGCGAATTCGCCGACGCGCACAAGAGCAACACGCGTTGGTCTCTGTTTTCGAGGAGTGCGAGCCACGAGCTCGATTCACGGTTCTCTCGCATGATGGCTTCGCGCTCATCCGTTGATTTAAACGGATTCAACGCGCCGAGAACGCCGACGGTATCGTCGCCCTCGTCCTCGGACGCCTTTAATTCCGCCGCCTCGCGCGTCTCCTCCGTCAACGTCTCCGGTAAAAATGAATACCCTATCCCCGTCCCGATCGCCGCCGCCGCGACGTAATAAAACGCCGCGGGCGCCCCGTACGCCTCCATCAGACGTCCACCGAGCAACGGTCCGATCACCAAACCAATCGCGTGCACCGTGCTCTGTCCCGCCACGATTATCCCGCGCTTTTCCGGCACCCGCGCGCACAAATCCGCCAAATACGCTCGATCACCGCACTCACACGACGCTCTCCCCACCCCCAACAGCACCCTCGCCGGCACGAGCGCCAAAACACTCCTCGACACCGCCGTTCCCACGTCCGCCGCCGCCATGACAGCCATGCCCGCCACCATCAACGGTTTGCGCCCGAATCGATCCGCCGCCCGCCCCAACGGTAAATTCAACACCAACATCGCCAGCGCCGGCGCGCTGATCACCAACCCGTTCGCAGACGACGATAATCCGATCGATTGCGCGTACAGCGGCAGCGCCGGTAACAGCGCGCCGACGCCTAGAAACAATATGAATTGCGACGCCAAGAGCGTTCGCAGCGGCCCGAAAACGTCCCGAGGCAACCCGAACGTCGTGTCCGTCGATCTCGAGGAACTCGACGACGACGCGTCGACGGCGACGTCCGCGATGGTCTCGATCGATCGCGCGCGCGTCCACCCGTCGTCGTCGCGAACGTCGTCGTCGCGTTCATCATCGAGGTCACGCGCGTTCGTCGTCTCGTCGCCGCCCGGCGTCGCGCGACGCGTCGACGTCGTCGTCGACGGACGAGACCGCGACGGACATCGTCGCCGTCGACGTCGCACCGTCGTCGTCGACGACGACGAGGCGACGACGACGCGCGAGGCGACGACGACGGATGTCCGCATCACTCGGTCGTCGTCATTCAATGGCGTCATCGTGGCGAACGCCCCTCGCGCGCGCCGTGCGCGCGTACGCGACGCGCAAAGCGGACGTCGTCACGGAACGCATTCGCGCGGACGTCGTCGTCGTCGGTGGAGGCGTCGCGGGCGCCGCGTTGGCGTGCGCGCTTCGCGCGAATCCAACGACGGAAAATCTCTCGGTGACGGTGATCGATGGGAAAACGACGGACGCGCGCGCGCCGGTCGAGGGCGTGGACGCGCGGTGCGTCGCGTTGACGCCGCGATCGCGCGCGTTTTTAGAGCACCGGTGTTCGAAGGCGTGGTCGGCGATGGAGGCGACGGGACGCGCGGGGGCGTTTACGCGCATGCAGGTGTGGGACGGCGTCGGCGGGGGACACGTGACGTACGACGCGGACGAGGTCGGGAGCGCGAGTTTAGGGCACGTGGTGGAGAATTCGGTGGTGTTGGAGGCGCTGGAGGCAAAGATGGAGGCGTTGGGGGTGCGACGGGTGCGGGGGGGGACGGCGCGCGCGCACGAGACGCCGGACGAGGACGCGCCGGGCGCGAGCGCGCGGGTGACGATCGAGACGACGACGGCGGTCGGAGGGGAGACTAGTGGGGAGACGACGACGATGGAGATCGAGACCAAGCTCATCGTCGCCGCGGATGGACCGAAGAGCGCGATGAGACAGAGGGCGGGGATAAAAATCGGAGGGTGGGGGTACGGCCAACGCGCCGTCGTGGGAACGGTGCGAACGGAGAAACCGAACGCGACGGCGTGGCAGCGGTTTTTACCCACCGGACCGATCGCGTTGTTACCCATAGGCGATGGTACGCTCTCGAACGTGGTGTGGACGACGACGCCGAGCGAGGCGAAGCGTTTGGCGGAGGAGACGACGGATGAGGAGTTCGCGTCCGAGGTGAACGACGCGCTGCAGGGATTGGGCAAGTACGTCTCTCCGCACCAAGAGAATTTCAATTCATTCGCCGCGTTGCGTTTCATCGAGGACGCGACCGGGGAGGCGTTTAAACCGGTGGCGCGCGCGGCGCGATCGGCGGTGAGCGCGCTCGTCGGCGTGCCCCTGGTGGACGCCGCCGAGCGAGACGCCGAGTACGATTTCGCGCCGAGATTCGAGTACCCTCCGGAGTGTTCTCCCGCGGGCGCGCGTGGATCGACGCGTGGGTCGTTCCCGCTCTCCACGCACCACGCCCTTCGCTTGACGAAGCCTCGATTGGCGCTCATCGGCGACGCCGCGCACGTCGTCCATCCTCTCGGCGGTCAAGGCTTAAATTTGGGATTACGAGACGCCGAACTCCTCGCCGACGCAATCGCCGACGCGCGCGCGCTCGGTCAAGATATCGGCAGCGCTAACGCGCTCGCCGTCTACGCGCGCAACAGCATCGCCGCCAACGCACCGATGATGGCGGCGCTCGACGGTTTACAAAAACTCTTCGCCGCCGACGTCCGGCCCGTCGCCCTCGCGCGATCCTTCGGTCTCGCCGCCGTCAACGCCGCCGGTCCCGTTCGACGCAAGATTGCCTGGTACGCCATGGGTGCCGCGTGACGTCCGCTATTGATTCGACCGAGACGCCGCGAACGCCTTGTAACGCCGTCTTTCGCTCGCCGCGTCGCTCTTCGCCTCACACGCCGCCGCCCATGGGGACATCACCTCCTCGCGACGCCGCGCGCCCGCTCGACCCCCGCGCGCGCTCGAACGCGTCGGCGTCGGCGTCCACCATCCCCGCCTCCTGGGACGCGTGGCTCTCGACGCAGAACGCCGCCCTCGCGCGCGCGGGCGTCGACCGCGCGCTTCGTCCCGTGACGCCCACCGACGACGCCGCGCGTCACCTCGCGCGTCGAGACACCCACGAGCGATGGCGCGCGAACGCGCCCGATCTCGGGGAGTCGTGCGACGTGCCGGGACCGCGCGAGGCCGTGCGCGCGTTCGGTGGGAACGATTACCTCGGCTTGAGCGCGCACGCGCGGTGTCGCGCGGCGGCGGCGCGCGCGGCGGCGGCGCACGGGTGCGGTCCGCGAAGCAGCGCGTTGGTGAGTGGATACACGGACGCGCATCGCGCACTCGAGCGATCGTTGGCGGCGCTGTGCGAGACGGAGGAGTGCGTGTTGTTCCCGAGCGGGTACGGCGCGAACGCGACGACGCTCGCGGCGACGTGCGGTTCGAGCGAGTGCGCGATTTTTAGCGACGCGTTGAATCACGCCTCCATCGTGGATGGGTGTCGATTGGCGAAAGCGTCCGGTGCGAGTGTTTTTGTGTTTCCACATCGCGATTACGACGCGTTGGAGCGAGCGTTGCGTCGGTGCGAGGCGCCGAGACGCGTCGTCGTGAGCGATTCTTTATTCAGCATGGACGGCGATTACGCCGACGTCGAGCGTTTAGCGCGCATGAAGCGCGAACACGGGTTTTTACTCGTGCTCGACGAAGCGCACGCGACGTTGGTGTGCGGTGCGCGAGGCGGCGGCGTGGCGCAGCGTCACGGCGCGTGCGCCGACGTGGACGTCCACGTCGGGACGCTGAGCAAAGCCGTCGGCGCGCACGGCGGTTTCGTCGCGTGTTCGCGAGAGATGAAACGTTTCCTCGTCTCTCGCGCTCGCGGACAAATCTTCAGCACCGCCTTACCCGCGCCCGTCGTCGCCGCGGCGCTGGAGAGTCTTCGCGTCGTCGAAGAGACGCCGTCCATTCGGGAAAATTTATGGAGAAACGTCGCGCGCTTCGACGCCGCCGTGCGAGCGAAACCTCGACTCGCGGCGACGACGCGTCCGCTCGAGAGTCCCATCGGCGTCTTCATCGTCGGCGCGCCCGACGCCGCGCTCCGCGCGTCCGCCGAACTTCTTCGACGCGGGTTTCACGTCCCGGCGATTCGTCCACCGACCGTGCCCGAGGGAACGTGTCGACTTCGCGTGACGCTGAGCGCGGCGCATCGACCCGGGGACATCGACGCGTTGGCCGACGCGTTGGATGACGTGCTCAGCGCCGAGACGACGACGACGACGCGATCGAAATTATAATAGACGAGGTGTATGATAGTAGAGCGTGCGCGCGCGCGCGCGTCCGCGACCCACCGCGTCCCCGTCCCCGTCGCCGGCCGAAAAAGTGAAAAATCCAACAGCTGACGTCCCGCACACGCCCATGCGCACCGCGCGCGCGCGCGTCTCGGTCGTCGCCCCTCGACGCGTCGCGCGACGACGTTCGCGCGCGATGCCTCTCGCGACGCTCTCGTCGAAACCGGACTCGTCCGCGAGTCGCGTCGTCGGCGAAGAAACCATTCACGCCGAGCGCTGGCTCAAACTCACGCGCGTCGATTACGTCGATCCCACGGGCGCGCGGCGTCAGTGGGACGCCGTGCGACGCACGACGACGAAGCCCGATGCCGAGGCTGACGCGGTGTGCGTGTTCGCGACGCTTCGAGGCGGTGACGCGACGTCGGAGGGCGGGGACGTGGTGCTGGTGAGGCAGTTTCGACCGGCGTGCGGCGGCGAAACCGTCGAGTTGCCCGCGGGACTCATCGACGCCGGCGAGACGGCGGAGACGAGCGCGCTGCGAGAATTGCGAGAGGAGTGTGGGTACGTCGGGGAGGTGACGGGGAAGACGCCGGCGGTGGTGTTGTCTCCGGGATTGAGCGACGAACGCGTCGTCATGGTGAGCGTCGACGTCGATTTGGACGCCGAGGCGAATCGCGACGCGACGCAACAGCTCGAGGGAAGCGAGTTCATCACCGTGATTAGGTGTCCGAAACGGGAGTTGTTGGAGACGTTGAACGCGTTCGACGCGTCGGGCGTGCGCGTGTTTGCCGGTTTATACATGTTGGCGTGGGCGGACGCCGCGCGACGATAGCGTATTGTAATTTCAAAAGTCTCCTCCTCAGTCCACGCCCTCGACGTCGCCGTCGCCGTCCTCCTGCGTCGTCGTTCCTATCGACGCGTGTCGATGATCCATCTCCATGAGAATCTCCACGACGTTTTTCGTTCGAGGCGACGTGAACGTCTGACCGCCGTCGCCGCCTCGATCCGAATCTTCGTCGGATAACGGTTGCGTGGCGATCGTCGGCGTCGGCGACGCCACCATCGGCGCGTCCGTCGTCATCATCAACTCCTCCTCCTCCTCCTCATCTTCATCGTCTTCTTCCGCCGATGACACCGACGGCGGCGCGTACGTCGGCGACGGCGCGAATATTCGCATACGCGGCGCCGACTCGGATTCCGAATCCGACCCGTCCTCCTCCTCCTCCTCCTCTTCGCTCTTCCCACCCACCGCGCGAACCAACGCCCGCGCCAACGCGCGCTCACGCGTCGCCAGCCGTCTCTTCACCGCCCCCAACGCCTCCGCGCCCTCACCCGCGCGCGTCAACTCTCTCGCCGTCCACGCGTTCGTCTCGGCGAAATCTCGCAATCGTCTCGCGCGTCTCCGCGCGCGTCTCGTCAACGCGTCGACGATCACCAGCGCCCCTCGTCGCCGTCGATCGCACGTCTCGATCGCGTTCGACAGCAACGCGCACATCGCTCGCGCGTCCGGTCGCGCGCGCGTCGCGAGACGGCGACATCGACGTCGCGCGTCGACGAGTCGACGTCGCGTCGAAGAATCCTTGAGAAACCCATCCATCGTCTCGTCCAAGACTCTGGCGAGCGCCGACGGCGCGAGCAGCGCGCGTCGTTCGGAAGGGTTACGCGTGCGCCAACGATCGGCGTCGCGTCCGCGCGCGAGCGGGGACGGCGCGGTGAAGACGCGCGCGAGAAAAGGTTCGGAATCGGAATCCGACCCCAACGCGTGGGGATGATGATGCGGCGCGTGACGCGTCGTCGTGCGCGCGCGCGGCGGTGCGACGCCCGCGATCGGTGGTGATGACGACGTCGGCGCGTCGGCGCGAGGTCGACGCGCGCGATCGGGGGTCATGGTCGACGCCGCGCGACGATTTGTGAGGATTCGCAGAGGTGCCCACAATCGTCACATCGCGCCGCGACGGTCGATCGGTGACGCGAGTCGGACGCGAGAGACGCGAGTTGGACGCGAGAGATATCCATCGGTCGTTCCCCGACGCGTCATGTCGCGCGCGGTGACGCGCGCGCGCGCTTTGGGCCGCGATCTCATCTCGCGATCACACCGCGCCCGCGCGTTCGCCACCGCGCCCGCGGACGCCGGCGCGCCCAAGCTCTGGCCGAGCGTGCGCGCGCTGTTGGACGAACACGGACTCGACGCCCGCGCGCTGATGCCGGGAAGCGGGCCGAACGGACACCTCACGCGCGCCGACGTCATGTTTGAGTTAGGGCTCGTCGACCGCGCGCACCTCGAACGCGTCGGCGTTCGTCGCCCGATTGCGATTCCGGACGTGAAACCGACGAGTCTGGTGGAGGATTACGCGTTCGGTCTCGCGCGGGCGCAGACGTCGACGGAGGAGACGGTGGGGAAGATGCGACGGGTCATCGCGAGTCGGTTGGCGGAGAGCAAGTCGACGGCGCCGCACGCGTACGCGAGCGCGGATGTCGACGTGAGCGAGATCGCGGCGCTGCGTAAAAAGATATTAGACGAGACCGGGGTCAAGGTGAGCGTGAACGATTGCGTCATGTACGCGGTGGGGCGAACGTTGCGTGAGGTGCCGGCGTTGAACGCGGGGTGGGACGCGGCGCGCGGGACGGCGAGCGCGAGCGAACGCGTGGACGTGAGCGTGGCGGTGGCGACGGAGGATGGGGGATTGATCACGCCCATCGTCACGCGCGCGGACGAGAAGACGTTGACGGAGATCGGGGCGGACGTGCGCGCGTTGGCGAAAAAAGCGAGGGAAGGGACGTTGCGGCCCGAGGAGTTTATGGGCGGTTCCTTCTCCGTGTCCAATCTCGGCATGTTCGGCGTCGATTCGTTCGCCGCCATTCTCAATCCACCGCAAGGGGCTATATTAGCCGTCGGTGCGGGGAAAGATCGCGTCGTGCTCGTGGACGGACGACCGGCGACGGTGCAGACGATGACGGCGACGGTGAGCGCGGATAGACGCGTCGCCGACGAGGCGGACGCCGCGCGTTGGCTCGACGCCTTCGCCGCGCAGTTTCGTCGCACCGAAACCTGGGCCGTGTGACCGTCGACGTCCGTCTTTGATTCAACGCATTGAGCGCGCGCGCGCATCATCGAAGAGACGACGAGCTCGCGCGGTGTAACGAAAGAAGAGCGAAAAAGTGTACAACAAAACAACGAAACGAAACGTCTCCACACCGCGACGACCGGCGTCATGCGCGCCGCGTCGACGCGCGACGCGTCCACGTCGTCGCGCGGTTATCACCGCGTCGGCCTCGACGACCGTCGGCGCGTCTCCACCGCGCGCGCCGCGCGCGCGACGCCGTCGCCGCCGCCACCGCGCGCATTCGTCCCGCCCGCGTCCCGCGACGCCTCGGACGCCCCCACCGTCTCGCCGACGCTCGGCGCCGCCGTGAACGACGCCAAAACGGTCGAGGACATTCTCGCCGCCGCCGCGCTCGCGCGTTTACCGGACGACGACGACGCGATCGCGCGTCCACACGATGGGCAGCTCATCCATCGCTTGAAGCGCAAAAAGGCGTGTTCGATGGCGCTGCGCCGTTTGGCGAAATTTCTCGTCGGCGTGCGGTCGGACGCGCGACGAGCCGACGCGACGTCCTCGCCCGCGTTCGCTCGCTTGGTGTCCGGCGCGCTGACGCTCGACGAGGACGAAGGGAACGACGCCGAGACGAATGCCCGTCGCGCGGCGCGTTTCGCCGAGACGGCGCGCGCGATGGGCTCGTTGGCGCCGTTCGACGTCTCCGAGTCGGCGAAGAGGGATTTCGTCGCGTCGTGCGAGAGCATACCGTTACCACCGAGACTCGCGAGCGTCGCGGCGTGGGCGTACGAGCGGTGCGCGATGGGCGACGCGCCGCCGGCGGCGGTGACGGAGGCGCTTCGAGGCGTCCCGTTTCGGTTTGAGCCCGGGCTCGCACGCGGTGCGATCGACGTGGAGACGCTCGCGCGAGAGGTTCCGTTTCGCACCGACCGATTGACGACGCGCGACGGACGACGCGTGGACGAGCGACGGAAGACGTGTTGGATGGGCGAACCGCACGTGGGTTCGTACGCGTACAGCGGCAAGGTGATGCTCCCGACGCCGATGGTGCCGTGCGTCGAGCGTCTGCGCGACGCGTTGTTTGAAAAGACGGGCGAACGATTCGATTCGTGTTTGATTAATTATTATGACGAAAAAGCGGCGTGCGCGTACCACACGGATCCGGGCATGGGAACGCACTACGCGACGGATTCAATCATCGTGAGCGTCGGCGAAACGCGACGGTTTAGTTTTCGACCGCTCGGGACGACGGATGAGGAGGCGCACTGGATACGCGTCGCGGATGGAGATTGCATCTTCATGTTTGCGAATTGCAACGACGACTACGAGCACTGCGTCATGGCGGCGGAGGGGGACGAGAACGCGTCGCCGCGTGCGAGCATCGTCTTCAAGCGAAGTCTCAGACGAAGCGCCGGCGCCGCGCCGAGGACGGCGACGAAGAAGACGAGGACGAAGAAGAAGCCATCCGCGGGCGCGCGAGGCGCGTCATCCGGAGGTCGAGGCGGTGGACGCGGCGGCGCGTCCGGGGGACGACGACGATAGGTGGATGTTCTGTAGCGTGTAACTCTCAAAGAGAACAGAAATCTCTTGTTGAATAAAAGGGTAAAAGCATTTCAACGTTTCTATAGCGGCGCGCGCGTCTCTATACAAATTTTCTATACAACAGCGGATCGTCCTCGTCGCTGTCCTCCTCCTCGCGGTCGAACGCGGAAAATCCGAACGAACTCGTGCCCGCCGATCGGGAGCGCCAATTCGCCTCGCCCGCGGCGCGGCGCACGAGCGGGAGCAATTCGTCTCGGCGGCGTCTCAAGTGTTCGGCGGTGGATCGAAGCACGCGTCGTCTCGCCGACCGTTTACGCGCGTCGACGATGGCGTTCGCGCGCTGCACTTCCTCCACGAGCGCCTTGGTTTCTTCGCGCAGGGCTTCGTATTCGTCCACGGCGGCTTCGAGCTCGTCGAGCTCGTCGTCGTCGTCGTCGTCGTCTCGCAACGCCTCGCGTTCGTCCAAGAAATCCAGCACCTCCTCCTCGTATTCGCTCGCCTTGGACCGATCGAAGAGCCATGCGTAGAGCGCGCGCTGCGTGCGCCCGGCGCGCACTTTGACCGGCGTGCGCTCGACGGCGCGCGTTCTCGACGCCCGCGCGGCGTCGGCCCACGCCGCGAACGCACGAGAGACTATCGACACCGCGCGATAGGATTGAAACCGCTCGACGCGATCCTCTACGTCGGCGTCCGCCTCCCACGCGCGACGACGACGACATCGTCTCGCCGACCGCCACGCTCGAAACGCGCGCCCGCACGTCTTCGCCTCGTAAAACGATTCCGCGACGAGCGCGTCGGCGCGCGCCGCCATTTGCGCGCGCGCCCCCTCGCGCCACGCGTCCAACGCGCGCTTCATCATCGTCTTCCTCGCGTACCTATCGTAAAACACCAGTCGCGCCCGCTCTGCCCGCACCTCGGGCGCGCACATCGCGCGCCACGTCGCGAACGCCGCGCGCGTCGCGCGCGAATACTCGCGATACCACGCCGCGCGTTCCGCCGCGCGCTCGCTCTCGCGTCTCGCCTCCTCCATCGCCTCTCGTCGCGCCTCGCGCGCGCGTTCGCGCCACGCCGTGAACGCGCGCTGTCGTCGCCCCAATCTCGCGTAAATCGTCGCTCTGAGCGCTCGATGTCGCCTCGCGTCGGCGTCTCGTCGCCACGCGCGCCACGCGCGCGTCGTCGCGCTCGTCCTCGCGCGAGACGTCGCTCGCGCGCTCTTCGCGAACCATCGCCACTGTTCGATCACCGTGAGCGCCAAACGCGTCGCGCGTCGCGCGCGCGCTCTTTCTTCTCTGCGTTCTTCTCCTCGTTCGCGCGTCGTCGGCGAGAGAATCGGGGAATTCGTCTTCGTCGGCGTCGGCGTCGATTTTCTCGGCGTCGGCGCGTTTTCCTTCCCACGTTTGAAATACGCGCTCGTCGACGCGACGACGGTCGAGACGCCCCCCCCGCGCGCGCGGTCGTCGTCGTCGACGCGGTCGTCGGCGGCGCATTCGTCGCATTCGTCGACCGCGCGCGCGTCCTCGTCGTCGAACGCGTCGACGAGTCGAAGATTTTCAGTCAACGCCCAGCGCATCTTCATCTTCATCGTCGTCTCCTCGCGCGTCGACCGCGCGCGCGGCGACGAATGCGACGCGTCGCGCGGTACCGTCGATACGCCGTCGTCGTCGTCGTCGTCCTCGCGCGCGCGTGGACGACGCGTGGGCACGAAGACGCGCGTCATGATGTGGCTGACTGTCAGCTCGCGACGCGCGACATGTCGCGCGGCGTCGCCACCGCGCGCGCGCTCGCGGCGTGCGGTCGACGCGCGCGCGTCGCGACGTCGTCGTGTTCGTCGCGTGCGTCGCGTGCGTCGCATTCGTCGGCGCGCGCGACGTCGACAAGTCGTCTCGAATTCGACGACCGGCGGCGCGTCGTCTCGGCGGCGGTGTGGACGCGCGGAGGCCGGAGTGCGGCGGCGGCGACGACGACGACGACGCGCGTGAATTCATCGTCGAGCGCGTCGTCGTCGTCGTCGTCGTCGTACGATGCGCTCGCGACGACGCTTGGGGAGGATCGTCGCGAGCTCTTGGAAAAGTTTGCGCGCATTTTAATAGCGGCGAATAAGGGCGAGTACGGCACGCTCACGGGAGCGACGTCGGCGCGAGAGGCGTTGGAGGATCACGTCTCGGACGCGTTGGCGCTGTTACCGACGTTTGACGCGTTATTGGGGACGGGGGCGGAGGCGTCGGATGCCGCGCGCCGCGTGTGCGACGTCGGGTCGGGGGCGGGATTACCGGGCGTTCCGCTCGCCATCGCGCGACCGGAGTGGCGATTCACGCTGTTGGATTCGTTAAAGAAGCGCACGACGTTTTTAGAGCGCACGGTGGCAGAGTTGGGGTTGACCAACGTGGACGTCGTGTGGGCGCGCGCCGAGGACTTTGGGCGAGACGAAGCGCGCCGAGAATCCTACGACGTCGTCACCGCGCGCGCCGTCGCCGAACTTCGCGTCTTGGCGGAATTTTGCGTGCCTTTGGTGCGCGTCGGTGGACACTGGGTGTCGGCGAAGAACGCGGACGTGGAGGCGGAGGCGGAGGACGCGACGCGCGCGGTGGAGACGCTCGGCGGCGGCGCGCCTCTCGTGCGCGTCGTCGACGCCTTCGCGCCGGACGGAAGCGCGCGAACGGCGGTGATATATGAAAAACTAAAACCGACGCCGGATAAGTATCCCAGACGCGCCGGAATGGCGAAGAAACGACCGTTGTAACGCACCGTATCGAGCTCGAGCTCGCATAGACGAAGACGAAGAAACTCGCCGGCGAGCACATCTTCACTCGTTCGCGCGCCACTCGAGTCCCACCCGCGCGTCTCTCGCCGCGCGCGCGTCGCATGACGGACGCATCGTCGTCCGGTCGTCCCGACGCCGGCGTCTTCGCCGGAAATCCGCTCTCGCTCTCGTTGGGGAACGCCGATTTCAATCGGTGGGTCAAGCTCGGGAAAACCGCGCGCGATGCGGCGGCGTCCGAGCGCGCGCGCGACGACGGACGCGGGAACGATCGCGCGGGATCGTCTCGCGCGGCCTCTCGAGACGACGCGCGTCACAGGTTCAAGACGCCGTACATGACGGTGGATGATCTCAAAAAGGCGCCCAAACCGTGGCGCGAGTTTTTGTGCACCGACCACGTGCGACGCTCGTACGCCGTGCCGAAGGATTGGATGGAGTGCAAAACGCGATTGGATGGGAACGTGTACGAGTACGTGGGGAATTACGTGCGCGTGGGGGTGATTTTCGGGTGCGTCAACCTGTATAAGAATCCGACGGCGCTCGTCGGCGCGGTGGCGAGCGCCAACCTCTATCGATGGATGGATCGAAACATCTTGGCGACGAGCGATATGCAGGCGTTGAGGATGTTCGGCACCGTCGTGGCGTGGTTCGTGATGATGTACACCAAGGCGTCGGCGGCGCTGTCGACGACGATGCTGATGGCGATGGCGTTTTTGGGCGCGCACGGGTCGTTGCGGAGACGAGACGCGCCGAAACCCGTCAAGCTCGGGAAGCATACCGGCGGTATAACGAGATTTGACACCATCTCACCGACGAGGAAACGACGGGGATGATGCGATGGATAGACGCGAGTGTTTTAGCGGTGCGCGGAGTAGCGGCGAACGCGAGATGTGGTTGTGATGACAAAGCGTTCGAGTAGACAAAACGACGGCGAAGAGACGACGGCGCGTCGCCTCGGGAACGCAAATACAAAAAAACGCCCACACAAGCGCGCGCGCGTCATGCCGAGACTGACAGATACGACCACCGCACCCGACTCGAACGCAACGCGGGCGACCGGAGACCCGCCCGCGGACACCGCGAGACGGACGACGCTGGACCGAGGGTACAATTTTCATCGTCTGTACACCCGCGACGAACGCGCGCCGGTCGAGTGGGAACGCGCGCCGAGCGACGACCACGAGTTTCGTCCACACATAGACACGGGTTTTAACGCCGACGGCACGATCAAGACGCCGGACGCGCCTCGCGTGCCGGGATGGAATCCTCACGAACAACTGTTTCGATGGCCCGACGGGACGCTGCGCCGAGAGTATCCGCCGCGGAATCCGTACGTCGTCGCGGCGAGACGACGATTCTCCGGAGTCGCGCATCACTGTCGCCTGACGGGTGGCGACGACGAGTGCGCGAAGGGACAATCGCACAGATTCGGCGTCGGTGTATTGTGGGCGGCGCACGCGCGGTATCTCGTCGACAAATTGGGCATTCACCCGGAATGGAACGAGGAGGGTGAATATTACGGATACGACGCGGAGAAGACGGATCCGTGTCTTCGAGAGGATCACGTCGTCAATCAAACGTTTCGCGCGGCGGGAACGTCGTACGAGGAGGCGTTGGACAAGGAACGTAGCGAGTTCGAGGACATGCTTCGAGCGCGATTCGACGACGTGCAAGAGGGACGAGGGAACGCGTCGCAGTGTGAGAA
>Ga0181573_10001170_pt1 | contig 26183 bp, 39 predicted proteins | sample 101ome_25_FD_148643 | JGI IMG/M metagenome (GOLD analysis project Ga0181573, IMG submission 148643) | Coastal salt marsh microbial communities from the Groves Creek Marsh, Skidaway Island, Georgia - 101409BT metaG (spades assembly) | ecosystem: Environmental > Aquatic > Marine > Intertidal zone...
CGGGCAGCCATCAGGGCAAGGTCCGCCGTGCCGGTTGCCACATCCAGAAGGCGCTGGGGCTGGCTGTCGAGGACTTCCTTCATCACCACCCGACGCCACTGCTGATCCACTCCACCGCTCAGCATGCGATTCAACACGTCGTAGCGAGGCGCTATGCTGTTGAACATGCGCTCGATGTGCGGCTTTTTGCCCTCTACAATGCCAATGGGCGGAATGTCGGACACTGGGTGATCCTCTGTTGTCAGTTGAGCAGCGTTGTCAATCCAAGAAGCTCGAAGTTGATACTTTTCTTGCGGGTGTAGACGTTGCGCGAGGGCGTCAGGCGGATCTGGTTGTCTACCAGGCCGACCATGACGTTGGCATGACCGTCCAGCAGAGCCTCCACCGCTGCTACACCCAGGCGGCTGGCAAGGACGCGATCCCGGGCGCTCGGCGATCCACCACGTTGTGTGTGTCCGAGAATGCAGACACGCAGGTCGATGTCCACGAATTTCGCATCGGCCCGCAATGCATCTGCAATGACGGAGGCACCACCCAACTCTTCCCCTTCCGCAACGACGACGATGGAAGAGCGGTGTTTATCGGCCATCAGGGAGTGGATGTGTGTCTTGATCTTGTTGATATCCGTCAGCGTCTCCGGAATGAGGACCATTTCAGCGCCCCCGCCAATCCCGGAGTTCAGTGCTATGAACCCTGCATCCCTGCCCATGACTTCCACCAGGAACAGGCGATCGTGTGCATCAGCCGTATCCCTGATCTTGTCGATATTCTGTATGGCCGTGTTCAGGGCCGTATCGTACCCGATCGTTTCATCCGTCCCGTACAGATCATTGTCGATCGTTCCCGGACATCCAACCAACGGAATCCGGTGTTCGTCATAAAAGACAGCGGCCCCGGCCAAGGTGCCATCTCCGCCGATCGCAATGAGCCCATCAATACCCTGTTTCTGAAGCTTCGCAGCAGCGCGAGCCCGACCTTCAGGCGTACGAAAATCCGTAGAGCGCGCGCTCTTCAGGACCGTCCCCCCCTTCTGGATGATGTTTGAGACGGATTCGTTGGACAGTTCGACAAAATCGCCCTCAATCATTCCCTGGTATCCCCGCCGAATACCGAACACCCTCTTGCCCGCGGTGAGCGCTTTCCGCGCTGCTGCACGCAGGCATGCGTTCATACCCGGGGCATCACCACCCGAGGTAAAGATTCCGATCGTCTGGATACTTTCCAATGGATCCTCCTTGATTCTGGTCCGGGGTGTATGCCGCAGTTACGCTGGCGTTCAGGTTCGGGGTTGAAATTACTACGAAACGCCAGCAACTGTGCACTCTTGAAAGGAGGTACGTATTCGGTTTTGAAGTATTCCATACTCGACCCGGGTGCCCCCTTGGGTGCGCGTTCCCCTGTCGTATCTTGCACCGTGCTCCACTTCACGCTCGGGGCACCATCCCTTCCTGACTCGCACCAACGGACGCATGTCTGATGCTCCTCGTACACCGCCTTACCTTGTAACTCTGGACGACGGAGCGCGCTATCCAGTGGATCCGGCGACGGTGGCTGAGGAAGGAATCCGGTTGGTGCACATTCATGGCAAACGGTACGTCCTCCTGCGAAACGGACGGGCGACATCCCTCGTGATCAACGCCGCCGATCGGCGTTCCCTAGAGGTATCGCATGGTTCCCATACTGTGTCCGTTACTGTTTCCGACCACAGGGACCTACTTCTGTCTGAACTGGGAGCGGAGCAAGGATACGCCGGCAAGGAACAGCAGATCCTGGCTCCCATGCCGGGTCTTGTGGTGGGCGTTTCGGTACGCCCTGGCGACACAGTGCAGAAAGGCAGCTCCCTTCTCATCCTGGAGGCGATGAAAATGGAAAACGAAATAAAGGCGCACTTCGATGGTGTGGTCAGTGCAGTCCGGGTCCGGTCTGGAGAGCCCGTCACAAAGGGCGCTGTGCTCATCGAATTCGAATAATACCGTGATATTCTTTCTTACCGGTGCCACCGGCTTTCTCGGCTCCAACATTGCCCGCATCCTGCTCAGCAAGGGCCATCGCGTCCGCGCCATTCGACGCGCCACCTCCCGCCTTGACTTGATATCCGATTGTGCCGAGCAGATCGATTGGTTTGAAGGCGACGTCCTGGATCCGGCATCGCTTGAGGAAGGGATGACGGGTGCCGATGGCGTCATGCATGCAGCAGCCTTTCTCGGTTTCGAGGGAAAACGGAGTCACGACCAACTCATGGCTGTCAACGTGGATGGGACGGCTAATGTGGTTGATGCTGCGCTGTCCGCTGGCGTGGGGCGTCTGCTTCATGTATCCAGCATCGCGGCGTTGGGCCGAACAGGTCGGGAAAGCGACTGCCTCGACGAATCGGCTCAGTGGAAGGAGTCTCCCATGAACACGGGCTATGCCCTGTCGAAACACCGCGCCGAGATGGAAGTGCATCGGGCCATTGCGATGGGACTTGATGCTGTCATGGTCAACCCATCGTTGATCATGGGTGCAGGCAGGCCGTCGGAGAACACGATGCAGATTGCTGACCAACTTGCCAAAGGTCGCATCCCGTTCCTGCCGAAAGGGGGTACGAATGTGGTAGACGTACGGGATGTAGCTGCGGGATGCCTTCTGGCGTTTGAACGGGGCCGCGCATCGGAGCGTTACATCCTGGCGGGGCACAACTTGCTCTGGCGGGACATCCTTTCCATGATAGCAGGAGGCCTCGATGTGCGGCCCCCTAGGCGAACCGTGCCGCAACCGGTCATGATGGCAGGAGCCACGATGATGGAATGGGGCGCTGCTCTGATCGGAAAAAAGAGCGTCCTGACACGAGAGAATGTTCGGCTGTCCATGGCCATTTCGTGTTATGACAATGCACGCTCCGTGACCGAGCTGGGCTGTACCTATCGGCCCTTTGAGGATACGGCCGAATGGATTGCTGCCGCTTACCTGAAATCACTGTAATGACCGATACCCGTCGTTCCGGTAGGCCATTCCGGATGCACTCGTTGGCGGCCCTTTTCGTTCTCATCGCGTTCAGTCCCGGATGCGGGGCTGAAAAGATACCGGAGTCTGCCGAATCCGGCATTGTGACCACCTTCGGCGCCTTGCATGGAATCATCCAACCCGTTGTGGGTGAACGTCCCGTTTCCGTACTGCTCCCCCCGGGCATCTCCCCCCATGCCTACGCTCCCCGGCCCTCCCAGATAGCGACGCTGAACCGCGCCTCGCTCATCGTGTATGCCCACTCGGACATTGACGGGTGGATGGCGGATCTTTCCTCACGTCCTTCCCTGGCTCTGTTTAAGCCCGGTAGCTTGAGCTCTGGCCGCTCGACTGACCATCGAGACGAGTCGGGGCAAAGTACTCATGACCATGGAGGACAGGATCCTCATATGTGGTCCGATCCCGTGCTGGTCATGGAGGCACTTCCGGCGGTGACCGATAGGCTCTGCGCTGTCTATGCAGAGGGCTGCTCCTCCATGCGTCGCCAGGCTACCATCTTTTCCGGCAGACTCAGCATCCTGGTGGACTCGCTGGCCCAAGCCGCCAGCGAGTGGCAATCCAATAACGAGGAAGCGTGCTTCATCACGGCGCAACCCTTCATGGATCGATTCCTGGATCGGTTCGGCTTCCGTTTTATTGGCCCCCTGTCCGTATCACCGGACGTGGAGCCCTCTCCGGCTTCACTCTCCAGGCTGGTTTCCCGGGCCTCAGAACAGGGCTGTACCACCCTGATCGTACAGGAAGCCCTGGAGAATCGCCTGGAAAAGCGGTTGGCAGCCGAGCAGGGATGGGATGTCGTAGTGGTAGATCCTGTTGGCAGTCCGACTTCCTCCTACCCGGCGTATCTTGAGCGGATGATGCAGTCCTTGACCAACTTGCCTCGCGCCACGGAACAGACTCCTCCGTCACCATGATCACTGCTTCCCACGTTTGTGTTGAAGCGGCTCAGCGATCAATTCTTCGTGACGTCAGCTTCCATCTTCCCTCCGGTGCTTTCTTGGCGGTAATCGGACCCAACGGTGGCGGAAAATCAACGCTGGTCCGTGCGCTTCTCGGGCTCCAACCCCATACGGGTACCATCACATTTGAGCCGGCAGGTGCCCCCACGGGCTACGTACCCCAAATCAAGACGCTGGACCGCTCTTTTCCCGCGCTTACTGAAGAACTTGTTGCAACGGCTCTGAAGAGACGCTGGCCCTGGCGCGTGGACCGCGATTGCGAACGCGTCGTAGCTGATGCCCTGACCCATGTACGGGCGGATCATCTCATGGGTCAACAGATCCGGAATCTGTCGGGCGGAGAACTCCAGCGGGTCTACCTGGCCAGGGCCCTGATTTCCAACCCAACGTACCTATTCCTTGACGAACCGGCAGCCGGAGTGGATGTGGCAGGGGCGGAGGATATGCTCGAATGTGTCGAGCGCTTTCGCAGCGCATCGGGGGCTACAGTCGTCATGGTCACGCATGACTGGGATGTTGCCGTCCATCACGCGTCGCACGCCATGGTGCTCAGCCAGGAGGTAATCAGTTTTGGCGCCACGAACGAAGCTATCAACGAGGCGGCTATCCGCAAGGCCTTCGGCCACGTAGGCCATGCGCACGGGGTATTCGGTGGAGGTCATCATGGTTGACGTCCTGACACAACCCTTCATGCTCAGGGCCCTGGCAGCCGGTTTGCTTCTCTCGGCACTGGCCGGCTACTACGGCGTGTTCGTCGTTCAGCGCCGACTTTCCTTTCTCGGTGCAGGACTCGGACACGCAGCATTCGGTGGCATTGCCTTGGGCCTTTTTCTGGGTATCCAGCCCCTCTGGATAGCCATTCCGTTCACCCTGCTTGTTGGTGTGGGCATTGCGTGGATCAGGGACAATACACGATTGGCCGCCGATACGGCCATAGGCATCTTCTTCTCTGTCTCGGTGGCCCTCGGTATCCTGTTCCTCTCCTTGTCCACCGGTCGTAATGCCGATGCCTTCTCCTATCTGTTCGGCTCCCTGCTGTCGGTGACTGCGGCCGATCTCGGGATCAGCGCATTGCTTGTAGGAGCAGGTTTGCTGACGCTGCCCCGGCTCTGGGGGGATTGGGCCTATGCCACGTTTGATGAGGAGGCAGCGCGGGTGAGTGGAACCCCAACCCGTCACCGGGACCTTCTGCTGATTACCATGCTGGCTGCCACCATCGTAGTGTCCCTCAAGGTAGTCGGGATCCTGCTCGTGGCGGCATGGATTGTCGTTCCAGCTGCATCGGCCCGCCTCTTGGCCCACACGTTCGGAGGCATGACGCGGCTGTCCGTGGCCCTGGCCATGGCATCAACGGTCATTGGCTTGGTTCTGTCCGTGGCCCTTGATGCGCCTACCGGAGCCATGATCGTCCTCGTTCAGGCCGTCCTGTTCGTCGTCATCATGCTCCTCGCCCGCTCATCCTGAGCCCACGTGTCAATCGGATGTGGGATGGATGGGTCCCTTGTCCCTGGCATGGACGATATACTCGGCCGCCGTCTGACCATCCTTGATCTCCTCAAGCCGACGCTTGAGCAGGCGCCGTTTGAATGCCGTCAGATGATCAATGAACAGCACTCCCTCAACATGATCGTACTCATGCTGAATAACGCGAGCCAACACGCCGTCAAAGGTGTGCTCATGCGGCTGAAAGTCGCGATCGAGATAGCGCATCGTCAGTGACTCTGGACGCACCACCACTTCATGTATATCGGGGATGGAGAGACACCCCTCCTCGTATTCACTCTCACCCTCTGATTCGTCAACGATCTGTGCGTTGATGAACACCATGGGTTGGGGAGGCATCGATATGTCGGCCTCTTGGAACTCGTTCTCCATGGGCGAGACGTCCACTACGAAGATCCTCTCGTTTCGACCAATCTGCGGCGCGGCCAAGCCGATTCCCTGGGCCGCGTGCATGGTTTCGATCATATCATCGATCAACCGTTGTATCTCATCCGAATTGCCATCCAGGTCCTGCGTCTGCTCGCGCAGTACGTTGTTTCCGAGCAAATAAACGGGAAGAATCATGCGTCGTTCAGATGGCTGGTCTCATCCAGATACCCCTGCAGCAGCATCCCGGCTACGGCCGTGTCAATGCGGGAGCGTCCTGTTTTCCTGAGTGATGGACGCTGACCGGCTTTGATCAGTTCCTTGGCGTGTTCCGAGGAGTAGCGCTCATCCCGGCGGACGAACTCCACGTCTGGAAACCTCTTCTTGAGTCGGCGAATGTACTCCGCAACCAATCCCGTCATCTTGCCATGCGATCCATTCTCCTCAAGCGGCCAGCCAATCACAATCACATCTATACCGTCCTCCGCATCGACCCGCCCAAGCGCGTCGATGGCCTCGGTTGGCGTGAAGGTTCCTACCGGCTGCGCGAACAGACCGAGTGGATCCGAAACGGCCAAGCCCACGCGTTTCGTTCCATAATCGATACCAACCAACCGACCCTTAGGACCCATGAGACTAGCTTGCTGGGATCTCAATCAGCCACCGCTGCTTCCTCGGGATGATAATCAGCGCTTCCCTGTGGAACGGCATAGTCCAGTTCCGACAGTGGTTGCTGGAGAACAGCCTTGATGCGTTTGCTGGGCTTGAAGTGGGTTTTACGCCGACTTGGAATGAAAATCGTCTCATTGGTTTTCGGGTTGCGCGCTTTCGGCTTCGCCCGGGTCTTTTTGACCTCGAATACACCGAAATCCCTCAGCTCAATACGTACATCTGGGTCGGCCTCCATCATCAGCTGGCCGATGGAGGAAATAACGGCTCCCACCCAAGGCTCGCATCGATAGATGGGTTCATCGACGATCTCCGAAACGCGGCGCGCAACGTCTTTTTTGGTCAGCGTTTTCGGCTTCATGGACATGGATGGGACAGGTGGGGGATGTATGTTCAAGACAGCCTACAAATAAACGGAAGTCTTCCCCCAAAAGCCAGTTTTTCAACGGTTTATTACCTCACGATTCATCTGCCTGCTCCTCAAACCGATAAACCCCGTGTATGCCCTCAATACGCTTTATCCGGTCGATCAAGCGACGCAGATGGTCCAGGTCATGAACGAACAGGACCAGATTCCCCTCAAAGACACCATCGTCGGTCGAAATAGTGATGGATCGGATGTTTGTCTTGAGATTCTTGGAGATGACCTGCGTAAGGTCGTTCAGGATACCGACACGATCCTCCCCCATCACCCGAAGCGCAGCAATGAATTGTACGTCCTTCTGCCGGCTCCACTCGACTGATATGATGCGGTCGGCCCGGTTCAGGATCAGATTGGGCGCATTGCGGCAACTGATGCGGTGGATCTTTATGGTGCCTGTTCGGGACAGATAGCCGAATACGGAGTCTCCCGGTATCGGGCTGCAACATGTTGCGTAATCCGTGGCAATATCGGAATGCAACTCCCCGTCAATCATCAGAGCGGGTTTTCCCGTGGTCTGGGCGCTGTCCATGAACGACTCGTACTGCAGCCGTAAGGTGTCCTCCTCAGACTTGGTCTCCTCTTCCCTTTGCGCCGACTGTACCGACTTGATGAACTCGTTCACATCGTAGAGCCCAGAACCCATCTCATAGAAGAGCTGGTCCAGGTTGGGAAACTTGAGGCGCGTAGCTACCCGCGCCAGTTCCTGGTCTGAGATCGAAAGACCAGCTCGTGCCGAGCGCTTATCCCACAGGTCTCGACCATGAATCTGGGCTTCTCGTCGCTTCTGATTGGTCCAATGGCGAATCCGTGAGCGCGCCTTCTGGGTGACAACGAATTTGATCCAATCCGGGTTGGGCGTCTGCTTTTTGGAGGTGATGATCTCAACCTGGTCCCCGCTCTTGAGTACGTGGGAGAGTGGGACCATTTTCCCGTTCACCTTGGCTCCTATACAGTGAGAGCCTACCTGCGTGTGCACCAGGTAGGCAAAGTCAACGGGAGTCGCCCCTACCGGCAGCGTGAACAGATCGCCTCGGGGTGTGAAAATGTAGATTTCCTCATCATAGAGATGGAGCCGGAAGTCCCGCACGAAATCAGTAGCTGTTTCCGACTGCGGATCTTCCAACAAGTCGCGCACCCAGGTCAGCAACTCGTCCATCTCCTCATCGTCCTTCTTCATCCCCTCCTTGTACTTCCAGTGGGCTGCAACGCCCTTTTCGGCAACCTCGTGCATCTCCCGCGTACGGATCTGTATTTCAACGCGCCGCCCCTGGGGTCCCAGGACGGTCGTGTGCAGGCTTTGATATCCGTTCGACTTGGGTACTGATATGAAATCGCGGAAACGCTCCGGAATAGGTTTGAACAGGTCCGTAATGACCGAATACACCCGCCAGCAATCCTCTTTGCCTTTCGGACCTTCCCCTTCCAGCACGATACGGATAGCAAAAATGTCGTAGATCTCCTTGAGCGGCTTGTCCTGCCGCTTCATTTTCCTGTAGATGGAATAGAGGTTCTTGGACCGTCCGTAGATATCGAAGGTGAATCCATCATCCTCGAGTCGATTGCGAAGCGGCTCAATGAAGCCAGCGATATAGCCTTCCCGTTCACTCTGGCTGTTCCTAAGGCCCGTCGTTATCTCCTTATACTCGTCAGGATGTATGTAAGCCAGAGAAAGGTCTTCAAGCTGGTTTTTGAGCGAATTGAAGCCGAACCGATGCGCGAGGGGCGCGAACAGGTTCAGCGTTTCGCTGGCTATCCGCAGCTGCTTGTGAACGGGCAGCGACTCCAGCGTCTGCATGTTATGTAGACGATCGGCAAACTTGACAAAGATGACCCGGATGTCCGACGCCATCGAGAGCATGAGCTTGCGCACGTTCTCGGCCTTGGTCACGTCCCGCGTCTCGAAGGCCCCGGACATCTTGGTCAACCCGTCGATGATCTGTGCCAGGCGCTCACCGAAGGCCTCCCGTATGAAGTCCAGGGAGATCTCCGTGTCTTCCACAACATCATGCAGAAGCGCCGCGGCCACGCCTACATCATCAAATCCAATCTGCTCGACATAAATCCTGGCCACCGCCAACGGGTGTGCGACATACAACTCACCTGAAGCCCGACGATCGTTGCGATGGGCCCAATAGCTGACGCGGAATGCACGGCGAATGAATTCCTCGTCCACCGACGGCAAGTGGACACGGCACAGCTCGAGTAACTCCTCGAGCAGCACGGCATACTGGGTCTCGACACGGAGGTCACTGCCCTTCAATATGGCGGAGGTTTCGATCATGATTGGACATCTTTATACCTCCATCCCCCCGGCTGTTCCTTTTTGATGGCGAAAGCGAGCCAACAAAAAAGGGGCGGGCGCCCATGGCGCCCGCCCCTCAAACGGAACCGGAAAACGGATGCCGATCAGGCATCTGCATCCTTCTTCTCTTCGTTATCCGAATCGTCAGCAGCTTCCTCGGTTGCCGGTGCCTCTTCAGCAGCAGGCGCTTCTTCGGTAGCGACAGCTTCCTCAGCGACCGGTGCTTCTTCAGTAGCAGCAGCTTCCTCGGCGGCCGGTACCTCTTCGGCAGCCGGTGCCTCTTCGGTAGCGGCAACTTCCTCAGCGACGGGTGCTTCATCAGCAGCGCCTACCTCAGAAGCCGGCGCAGCCGCTGCCTTGCCGGAACCGCCACTGCGACGACCACCCGAGCGACGCGTCTTCTTGCTCGCGTCATTGCTCGAACCGAACGGCTTGACGTCGTTGAAATCAACGAACTCGATCATGGCCATTTCAGCCGAGTCGCCGGCACGCTGTCCAAGCTTGACAATGCGCAGGTACCCGCCCGGACGGTCCTTGATCTTGTCGGCAATCTCCGTGAAGAGCTCGGTCACAGCGTGCTTGTCCTGCAGGCGACGAAACACCTCACGACGGTTGTGCATGCTGTCTTCCTTCGCACGGTTGATTACCGGCTCAGCGAACTGACGCAAGGCTTTGGCCTTCGTCAGCGTAGTTGTGATTCGCTTGTGACGGATAAGCGCCGTAGACAGAGCGGCAAGCGTCGCTTTGCGATGCGACGCTGTGCGTCCAAGCTTGAATCCTTTTTTCTGGTGTCTCATGGTATTGAATCAATTGTCGTCCACCAGGGACGCTTGGCTTATCCTTTGACGTCTTCGAGGAATCGATCGACATCCATGCCGAACGACAGATTGCGCTCTTCAATGACCGCCATCAGTTCCTGGAGTGACTTGCGACCGAAGTTGCGGAACTTGAGCATCTCGGACTCTTCGCGACGTACGAGGTCGCCAATGGTCTTGATGTTGGCCGCTTTCAGGCAGTTATGGGCCCGTACGGACAAGTCCAACTCGTCAACCGATTGGTTGAGGAGCTCGCGAACCCGCTGTACTTCGGCGTCGACCTCTTTCTCTTCCTCTGTTGGCTGGGGCTCCTGGTCCATTTTGATGAACAGGTTGACGTGGTCACGCATGATCTGCGCGGCCGCAGCCAGAGCGTCTTCAGGAAGGACAGAACCATCCGTGGACACCTCGATGGTGAGGGCTTCAAAATCGATCTTCTCGCCCACGCGGGTCTGGTTGACCGTGTAGCGCACGTTCTTGATGGGCGTGAAGATGGCATCCATGGCCACAACGCCGATCGGGTCATCTGCGCGTTTGTTCTCATCACCCGGGACGTATCCACGCCCGCGTTCCATGCGGAGCTCCACCGAAAAACTGGTGCCTTCCGATACGGTTGCGATGTGATGGTCCGGGTTCAGGACCTCGTAGTCACTGGTGGCGTCAGCAATATTTTTGGCTGTCCAGGCACCAGGGCCTTTCACGATGAAGCTGATATTCCCATCTGCCCCCTCGTTGGAACGGAACCGGACACCTTTGAGGTTCAGGATGATGTCAGCAACGTCTTCCGTCACCCCTTCGAGGGTGGAGAATTCGTGCTGCACACCGTCAATCTTTACCGCCGTGATGGCAATCCCCTGAAGGGAAGACAGCAGCACACGACGAAGGGCGTTACCAATCGTTACCCCGAAACCGCGCTCCAGCGGCTGTATGACAAAGCGTCCATACGTTTCGGTTGTCTCTTCCAGTTCGACACCGTCGGGCATCTGGATCGAGTAAGTACTCATAGCAGAATGATCTCTGATAAGTGATCTGAATGCAATGCGCCGTGCCAATGATGCGGCTCCGGCCCATCGCCCGTAGAAGAATCAGGACGGATTACTTGGAGTAGAGCTCGACGATGAGCTGCTCCTTGATGTTCTCCGGGATATCCTCACGGTTGGGGTAATCGAGGAACTTGCCCTGCAGAAGCTTGTGATCCACTTCTAGCCAAGGGAAGACCTTGCGCGTACGCTCCATGGCGTCGGAGACGAGCGACAAATTGCGGCTCTTCGGACGCATGGCGATGATGTCTCCGCTGCGGAGCTGTGCCGACGGAATATTTACCACACGACCGTTGACCAAGATGTGACCATGGTTGACCAGCTGACGGGCCTGACGGCGGGTGCGGGCAAAACCGAGACGGAAGACCGTGTTGTCGAGACGCGCCTCAAGGAATTTCAACAGGTTCTCACCCGTCACGCCTTTCTTGCTGGCGGCTTTCTCGAAGGTCTTGCGGAATTGACGCTCAAGCACACCATACGTGTACTTCGCTTTCTGCTTTTCCTTCAGCTGAACGGCGTAATCGCTTTCCTTGCGGCGACGGTTACGTCCGTGTTGCCCAGGGGGATGGGGTTTGCGCTCAAGCGCTTTGGAAGGGCCGAAAATCGGCTCCTTGAAGCGGCGCGCGATTTTCTGTTTGGGGCCTCTGTAACGGGCCATATGTCTTTACCTCTCGTTTAGGGAGTTACCTGAACGTATGGGCGCTTTTCCGCTGCCCATAGCCGGGCTTAGTCCCGAACCACTGCTTCCGAAGAAGCAGATCGTACCGTTCGCGTCAGACGCGGCGGCGTTTCGGGGGCCGGCAGCCATTGTGGGGAACAGGAGTGACGTCGCGGATCGTGGCAATCTCAAGGCCTACAGCCGAGAGGGCACGAACAGCAGACTCACGACCGGATCCGGGACCTTTTACGAATACTTCCACGCGACGCAGACCGAGGTCGTGGGCTTCTTTGCCAGCAGCCGAAGCGGCTACCTGTGCAGCGTAAGGGGTGTTCTTACGGCTGCCCTTGAAACCCATCTTGCCCGAGCTGGCCCAGGAAATCGTATTCCCGTACTGATCCGTGAGCGTGATTTGCACGTTATTGAACGTGGCCTTGATGTGAGCCTGTCCATTGGACTCAACAACCACATTCTTCTTGCGTGCGCGTCCTCCGCCCCGTTGTCTTTTAGCCATGGTGTTTTGGGATGGTTGAACTGTCCTGCCAGATGGCAGGGATGAACATTACTTGCGCGGTGCGGCCTTCTTGCCGGCTACCGTCTTCTTCTTGCCCTTGCGGGTACGTGCGTTGGTCTGCGTACGCTGACCACGAACAGGAAGTCCGCGACGATGACGCAAGCCGCGGTAGCAGCCGATGTCCATCAGACGCTTGATATTCAGCTGGATCTCGGTGCGCAGGTTACCCTCGACGACGTATTCGTCCTCGATGAGTTTGCGGATGGCCTTGGTCTGGGCTTCCGTCCAGTTTTCCGGACGTTCGTCCGGGTCGACATCACAGCGCGTGAGAATCTCGATGGCGCGGGGACGACCGACTCCAAAGATGGCGGTCAGGGCGATTTCACCCCGCTTTTTGACGTTAAGGTCTTGTCCTGCAATTCGTGGCATGGGTCCAACGATAGAGCGCGGAATACGGCACGAAGCCTATCCCTGACGCTGTTTGTGTTTCGGGTTCTTCTTGTTGATCACGTAAACGCGGCCTTTACGACGAACGATCTTGTCGTCTGAACTGCGTTTTTTGACACTTGCACGCACTTTCATGTCAATCAGGGGTGTTTTGACAGCGCCTCTCGACGCTGATCCATTTTTGGTTCTAGCCGATGTGTTACGCACCGGTTACCGGCGGGTTCACAACGCAAATGTGAAGGTTTGTTGCAGGAGAACGCTCATTTATAGCGATACACAATACGCCCCTTGGACAGGTCGTACGGTGAGAGCTCTACTTTTACACGGTCGCCTGGCAAGATCTTGATGAAGTACATCCGCATCTTGCCGGACAGAAGACCCAAGATCTCATGCCCGTTTTCAAGGCGAACACGGAACTGAGCATTCGGGAGTGCTTCAATCACTTCGCCATCTTGTTCGATGGGCTTCTGCTTAGCCATAAACTGCTGTGGAGGTCTGTTCGTAGGGTAGCTCGTCGAGGGCTTCCTCGATGTAGCGGAAAGTGGTCAGGACGTCGGCTTCGCCTGGGCGAACCGCAATCATGTGTTCGTAGTGTGCCGATGGCAACGAATCAGTCGTTTTCACCGTCCAGCCATCCCCTTCCGTGCGGACAGCGGCCGAGCCACGGTTGATCATGGGCTCGATACATACGGTCAATCCGGACTTGAGCTTCCTGCCACTGCCGGGGCGACCAAAATTCGGCACCTGCGGATCCTCGTGCAGATTCCGACCGATTCCGTGGCCTACAAGGTCTTTGACAACGCCGTAGCCCCGCGCCTCACAATGACTCTGCACCGCAGCACCGATGTCTCCCAGACGCTTCCCCGTTGTTGCCTGCCCGATGGCCAGCATCAAGGCTTCGTAGGTGGTCGTCAGGAGCGCACGCGTGTCGTCTGAGATCTGACCAACGGCAAACGTGTAGGCGCTGTCACCATAGAAACCATCCAGGTAGACACCGCAGTCTGCGGAGAGGATATCCCCTTCTTGCAGCGGTTCGTCGGTCGGAATGCCGTGAACAACCTGGTCATTGACCGAGGTGCAGAGCGTGGCTGGAAAAACGAGGCTGCCGACCTTGTAGCCTTTGAAAGCCGGTTCGGCATCATGGTCGCGGATATACTCTTCAGCAATCCGGTCCAACTCCTTGGTGGTCACGCCCGGAGCAATGCGGGAAGCCACCTCACCCAGCGTCCGTCCGACCAGGTCGGCGGATGCCTTCAGACGGGCAATATCCTTGTCGCTCTTGAGGTGGACCATTACTTCAGACTATCGACGTCCGCGGACACGACCGGACTTCATGAAACCGTCGTAGTGACGCATGAGCAGATGGCTCTCGACCTGCTGCAGGGTATCGAGGGTAACACCCACGAGAATGAGCAGTGAGGTTCCGCCAAAGAACTGGGCGAAGCCGTAGGTCACTCCAAACTGGATGGCGAAGGCCGGGAAAATGGCTACGAGACCAAGGAAAATCGACCCAGGCAGCGTGATACGCGTCAGGATGTTGTCGATGAACTCGGAAGTCTGCTTGCCTGGGCGGATACCCGGAACGAAGCCGCCTTGGCGCTTCATCGTATCCGCCATCTCCTTCGGATTCACGGCAATGGCCGTGTAGAAGTAGGTGAAGAACACACAGATCACGAAGAAGATGGACGAATACCCCCAGCTGGAGATATCGGTAAAGAAAACACCCATCTGCTGCATGAAGGCAGAATCCGGAAACATGGTCGCAAACGTAGCCGGAACGAACATGATGGACTGAGCGAAGATGATGGGCATGACCCCCGCTGCGTTGACCTTGAGGGGAAGGTACTGTGTCGAACCCCCGTAAACCTTGCGACCAACCACCCGCTTGGCATACTGCACCGGGACGCGACGCGTACCCTGAGTCACCAATACGACGCCCGCCGTAACCAAACCAAGCACCGCGATCTCCAGGAGGAAGATGAACAGGTTGCTGGACAATTCGAACTCGTTGAGCAGGGAGGTCGGAAGGAACGCGACGATCCCGATCATGATGATCAGGGAAATCCCGTTCCCGATACCGTTTTCAGTGATGCGCTCACCGAGCCACATGACGAACATGGTACCGGAGGTAAGGACGATGACCGTCGAGATCATGAAGAAGGTCTCTCCGATCACGATGGCTTGTCCCGTGGCGCCGTACTGAAGGTTGATGGCAAAGCCAATGGACTGAAGCGCTGTTACCAGGATGGTGCCGTACCTGGTAAGCTGGGTGATCTTGCGACGTCCCTCCTCTCCTTCGCGCTGGAGCTTCTGGAAGTACGGTACCACGGCGCCCATGAGCTGGATCACGATCGAGGCCGTGATGTACGGCATGATGCCCAGAGCGAAGATACCGGCAGCACTGAACGCGCCACCAACGAATAGGTCGAGCAAGCCCAGGAGGTTATTCGGATCGGCACTCGCATTGATCTCCGCCAGCGCACTGGCGTCTACCCCGGGCAGGGTGACAAAGGCGCCGAGGCGATAGATAACCAGCAGGCCGACCGTATACAGGATGCGTCGGCGAAGCTCCTCAATCTTCCAGATGTTGCGGATACTTTCAGTAAATCCAGCCATGATGGTATTGCGTCAGGCCCTCTTGGCGGGCCGGGTTCGGGTTGCCAGTGGAATCGATACGGAGGACGGCGTCCTAGAGGACGTCTGCCGTTCCTCCAGCTTTCTCGATTTTCTCCTTCGCCGTCTTGCTGTATGCGTGTGCCTTGATGTTCAGCGCAACATCAATATCGCCACCGCCCAATACTTTGACGAGCTCCCCTTTGCCGATGAGGCCTTTGGAGCGAAGTACATCAGGCGTGATCTCGGCGGATGCCTCGACAGCGCCCGAAGCGACCAGGTCGGCCAGCTTCGACACGTTCACGGCATGATACTCTGTCCGGAATGGGTTCTTGAATCCGTACTTGGGAATACGGCGCTGAAGGGGCATCTGTCCCCCTTCGAACCAGACCGGAATTTTACCACCGCTGCGCGATTTCTGACCCTTGTTTCCTTTGGTTGCCGTATGACCACCGTAGCCGGAGCCTTGGCCACGACCAATGCGCTTGCGGGATTTCGTAGCCCCTTTCGCGGGCTTCAGATTGGAAAGATCCATGATATTGCTACAATCGCCCTGCCCATGGCAGGACTCGCTTGTTGTTGGAAAATCTGTTCAGACCGGACCGAGACCTGATTCAGGCGTCTTCGATACGGACCAGGTGGGATACTTTTGCCAGCATGCCGCGGATGCGGGGGCTGTCATCGTGTTCCACCGTTTGATTGAGGCGACGAAGACCCAGGGCCGCAACAACTTTTTTCTGCTGTGCAGTGCGTCCGATGGCGCTTCGTACCTGTGTAATCTTGAGCTTGGCCATTGATATATACGTTCAAATGGGGTGGCTGGCCGTCGGGAGTCTTCCCTCGGGCACGGCGATTATCCCTCGAATACACGAGTGAGGGGTACCTGTCGGCGTTTTGCTACCTCCATGGGATCCTCCAAATTACGAAGAGCATCCATGGTGGCGCCCACCTGGTTGTGCGGGTTGCTTGATCCGAGCGACTTGGACAGAATGTCGGTGAATCCGGCGCACTCGAGAACGGCACGCACACCACCACCGGCAATGACACCCGTACCGTGGGATGCCGGCTTGAGGAGCACCTGACCAGCGTCCTGCTTACCCACTACCGGATGAGGCACGGTACCCTTGCGCATGGGCACGCGCAGCAGGTTCTTCTTGGCATCTTCCGTGCCCTTGGCAATGGCGCTGGACACCTCATTGGCTTTGCCCAGGCCGGTACCTACGGACCCATTTCCGTCACCGACAACGACAACCGCGTTGAAAGAGAAACGACGTCCCCCTTTCACCACTTTGGCTACACGTTTGACGGATACCAGACGCTCAACCCATTCAATCTGGGAGTCTCCGGTGCGGTCACGATTTTGACGATTTCTTCCTTTGGCCATGATTCGATGTGTTCGATGGTTTCCGGTGAGCCGGTTCAGAATGTAAGTCCGCCTTCACGGGCGCCTTCGGCAAGCGCTTTGACCCTCCCGTGATACCGGTATCCGTTACGGTCGAAAATAACCGTTGCGATGCCTGCTTCTTTGGCGGCCTCTGCCAAGGCTTTTCCCACTGCATTGGCGGTATCGACAGGTTTTCCTGACGCGTTACCATCCTGCAGGCTGTTGGCTGCAGCCAGCGTGTGACCATTGAGATCGTCCACGATCTGGGCGTAGATATTCTTGTTTGACCGGAATACGGTCAGACGAGGACGCTCGGGCGTACCCGTGATCTTCTTGCGGATCCCCCGCTTGACACGGGTGCGGCGCTGAAGTTTTGTGATAGGCATGGTATCTCTGTTTTACCGGAGGATTTCCGACCCTGCGGTGTGCATGCGTTGGAATTGGATCAACGAGCGGCGGTCTTACCGGCTTTGCGGCGGACGTACTCGTCAACGTAGCGGACGCCCTTCCCTTTGTAGGGCTCCGGCGGACGCAAGGATCTGATCTTGGCAGCTACCTGACCAACCATCTGCTTGTTGGCCCCTTCAATAATGATGAAGGTATTCTTGCTGCCTGGACGCTTGGTGTCTACCTCGATGGAGACGCCTTCCGGCGGCACAAAGTAGATCGGGTGGGAGAACCCAAGAGCCAGTTCAAGGACACCGTTGGCAACCGCTGCGCGGAAACCGACACCGATGACCTCGAGCTCCTTCTTGTAGCCTTCCGAGACGCCCACGACCATGTTGTCCAGCAGGGAGCGATACAGACCGTGCATGGCACGATGACGCTTCTGGTTGGTTGGCCGCGAAACCGTCAGTTCACCTTCATCCAGTTTCAGGTTGATTTCCGGATCCACCTGCAGGGAAAGCTCCCCCTTCGGACCGGATACCGTCACCAGGTTGTTCGATGCGATATCGACCTTTACAGCGTCAGAGACCGCGATCGGTGCGTTTCCAACTCGTGACATTGTTTCTCTCGATGCGTTTCAATAAAAGTTGATCAGAACGTCCGCCTAGTAGACGTAGGCCAGAACTTCGCCGCCGATGTTGTTGGCGCGTGCTTCTTTATCCGTCATGACGCCGCGGGACGTCGAGATGATGGCGACCCCAAGACCACCGCGGACGCGGGGCAGGGTGTCTGCACCCGTGTAGTAGCGAAGACCCGGTTTGGACGCCCGCTTGATGGAGCGGATGACCGGCGTTCCGTCTTTCTCGTACTTGAGGTAAATGCGGATGAGGCCTTGCTTGCCATCGTCCACATTGATGAATCGACGCACGTATCCTTTGTCAAGAAGGATCTGGGTCATGGCGCGCTTGAGCTTGGATGCCGGGATATCGACATGCCGATGCGCGGACTGCTGCGCGTTGCGGATGCGCGTCAGGTAATCAGCTACAGGGTCTACTACGTTCATCGTATGTGTTCTCGTGTTGCTACCGGTTCGCCTGCTCTTTGCAGACGCCTGTCAGCGTGAACGAATGCGGAGGATGGGCCGCAGGCCCACACCTACCAGGAGGATTTACGGACGCCGGGAATGTGTCCGGCGCGTGCCAGGTCGCGGAAGGCGATACGGCACAGGCCGAAGGTGCGAAGGTAGCCGCGGGAGCGGCCCGTCAGTTGGCACCGGTTGCGCATGCGAACGGGGCTCGCATTACGCGGGAGCTTCTGCAGACCTTCGTAATCTCCAGCTGCCTTCAAGGCTGCACGACGCTTGGCGTATTTCTCCACCGTGCGTTTGCGCTTACGCTCACGGGCAATCCAGCTTTTCTTGGCCATTGTTCAGTTGGTCTCTGTGTTCAAAAGTCGCGAATCAAGCAGCGTCGCGGCGTACGAAAGGCATTCCAAATGCCTTCAGAAGCGCGATTCCTTCTTCATCCGTTTCGGCGGTCGTCACAAATGTGACGTCCAGACCAGAAATACGTCCGACCGTGTCGACGTTGATTTCCGGAAATACGATTTGCTCCTTGATGCCGAGCGTATAATTGCCGCGGCCGTCGAATGAGCGGTCAGGAATACCACGGAAGTCGCGGACACGCGGGAGGGCCAGCGTGATCAGACGATCCATGAATTCATACATCCGCTCGCCACGCAGGGTGACCGAGGCGCCAATGGGCATGCCTTCGCGGATCTTGAAGTTCGAGACTGCTTTGCGTGCCTTGCGGACAACAGGATGCTGCCCCGTGATGATACGCAATTCCTCTACCGCTTCGTCGAGCACCTTCTTGTTGATGGCGGCTTCACCGACACCCTTGTTGATGCTGATTTTGACGAGGCGAGGCACCTGCATCACATTCGCATATTCGAACTGCTTGGTAAGCTCAGGCAGGATCTCTTCCTGATACTTCGCCTTGAGTCTTGGTACGTAACCGTCCATGATTCTGATTGGTTGCTACGCTTGTTGCGCTTTAATGAGGTGACGGGATCAGCTGTCGAGCTCCTCGCCCGTCGTAGCTGCCACTCGGACCCACCGGGACCGGCCGGTGTCCGAATCTTCGATTTTCTTGCGGCCAACACGCGTGGCATCTCCGTTGCTGTCCAGGGGCATCACGTTTGATGCATGGATAGCCATCTCCTGCTGGATCCGACCGCCCTGTGGGTAGAGCTGGTTCGGGCGCGTGTGACGGATGCGAACATTCACACCTTCGATGATGACACGCTCCTTTTCCGGGAAGACGCGGAGGACTTTCCCTTCCTTGCCCTTGTCGTTACCCGACAGGACGCGGACCATGTCGCCTTTGCGGATGTGCAGCTTGTTCTGCTTGTTATGCTTCCGTGGCATGGATTTCTCTGTTCATGACACCCCAGTCAGGGTGCCGTCATGGGACAAATGGTAATCAGCTCCTGATCAGAGCACCTCGGGTGCGAGGGAGACGATACGCATGAACTGCTTCTCACGAAGCTCGCGAGCCACCGGCCCGAAGATGCGCGTGCCCCGCGGTTCGCCCTGTGCGTTGAGCAGGACCGCCGCGTTCTCGTCGAAACGGATGTAAGAGCCGTCAGGACGACGGTATTCCTTGCGGGTGCGAACAACGACCGCCTGGGATACTTCCCCCTTCTTGATGTTTCCACCCGGAATGGCCGATTTGACCGACACAACGATTTTGTCGCCCACGCGGGCGTACCGACGCTTGGAGCCGCCGAGGACACGGATGCAGAGGACTTCCTTCGCACCGCTGTTGTCGGCAACTTTGAGTCTGGATTCTTGCTGGATCATGACTTTGCTCGATTGGCGTTGTCAGCTGAATGACTGACCTGTAGGATGCAGGCTGGTAGCCAGTGGATTACTTGGCGCGTTCGACGACTTCAACCAGTCTCCAGCGCTTGTTCTTGCTGATCGGACGGGTTTCCATGATGCGGACCGTATCGCCTTCGCCCGCGTCGTTGTTTTCGTCATGCGCCATCAGCTTGGTCGTCTGCTTGACAAACTTGCCGTACATCGGGTGTTTCATCCGACGTTCGATGGCGACCGTAATGCTCTTGTCCATCTTGCTGCTTACAACAAGACCGACTCGTTCCTTACGTGCGTTTCTGGGTGTTTGTGCTTCCATTGTCATAGTGGGCTTGGTGAGCCGTTTACCGTTTCCTCACCAACTACCGTTTAAATGTGTGTCAGGCCGTTTCTTCTGCCAGTTGACGTTCCTTGAGGATCGTCTCGAGACGTGCGATGAAGCGGCGTTTGTCACGGAGAATCATCGGATTCTGTAAATCTGCAATCGCGTGCTGGAACTGCAGGGTATTGAGCTGCTCTCTCTCTTCCGCGATCTGGGACTTGATCTCTTCCGTGCTGAGATCCCTTATTTCCTTGGCCTTCATGTCGCTATACCTCAGGCTGTATAATCGGGCCGAACGACGACCTTCGTTTTGATGGGGAGCTTCTGCTGCGCGCGGCGCATGGCTTCCTTGGCCAGTTCGAGCTCGATACCACCACCGACCTCAAACAGGATCCGCCCAGGCTTGACGACGGCAACCCAATACTCGGGTACCCCCTTTCCCTTACCCATGCGGGTTTCAGCAGGCTTTTTGGTAATCGGCTTGTCCGGGAAAATCCGGATCCACACTTTACCAGCACGCTTGAGGTGGCGTGTCATGGCAATACGGGACGCCTCGATCTGGCGGCTCGTGATGCGACCAGGCTCAAGAGCCTTGATGCCGAAATCGCCGAAGCTGACCTTGGCACCACGGGTGGCCGTGCCCTTGATTCTCCCCTTTTGTACGCGGCGGCGCTTGACGCGCTTTGGCATTAACATGGTGTTTCCTCTCTCTTCTGTGCCGGAAGACGCCGGCTTTCAGACTGAAATCGATTGATTAGCGGTTGGATTGTCCGCGACCGCCATCACGACCGCCGCGACCACCTCGTCCTCCGCGACCCCGGCTTTCGTCACGACGTCCACGACGCCCGCGACCACGGTCGGACTCCATCTGCTGCATCTGCTGACGCTGGGCGGCAACGTTCGGGCTGAGATCAGGCTTGCCGAGAATCTCACCCCGGTAAATCCAGACCTTGACACCAGTCGTACCATAGATCGTGTACGCCGTGGCAACAGCGTAATCGATGTCGGCACGAATCGTGTGCAGCGGCACGCGACCCTCCAGATACTGCTCAGTACGCCCCATCTCGGCACCACCAAGACGACCGCCTACCTTGATACGAATACCTTCCGCGCCCATGCGCATCGATGCCGTGATAGCCTGCTTCATAGCCCGACGGAAAGAAACCCGACCCTCGAGCTGCTGAGCGATGTTCTGCGCCACCAGCGAGGCGTCCAGCTCCGGACGCTTGATCTCGTTGATGTTAATCTGGATGTCCTTGCTCGTGAGCTTCTTGATCTCCTCGCGAAGCTTCTCGACCTCAGCACCGCCGCGTCCGATGACAACACCGGGACGGGAAGTGTGAAGCGTCAAGATGACACGCTTGGGCGTGCGCTCAATGACGACGCGGGAAAGTCCTGCGCGCTTGAGACGGGCAGACAGGTAGTTACGGATTTCATCATCCTCAACCAGCTTCTCGGCGTAATCCTTGCCGGCGAACCAGTTGGAGTCCCATCCTCGGATTACTCCGAGACGAAAGCCGATTGGATGTGTTTTCTGACCCATTGGGGTGTGCTCTGATTTATCAGGGGTTACGGGGCGCTCGCTTATGCGTCGTCTTCTACGACCGCTGCCTCGACGTTGGCCGTTTCAGCGGCAACATCGGTGGCATTCGGATCGGACACGACCACTGTCAGGTGGCATGTGCGCTTGAGGATCGGGTGAGCCCGACCACGGGATACCGGACGGAACCGTTTGAAGGCAGGACCTTCGTCCACCCGGATTTCGCTGACGACCAGCTGCTCCTCATCGATGCGCTCGTCCTTGTTCTGGTCGATCAGGTTGTGCACCGCCGACAGAATGGTCAACTTTACGGTCCGGGTGACTTTCTGCGGTAGAAAGTTCAGTGTGTTCAGTGCCTCGGCGACACGCTTACCGCGGACAACATTGACCACGGTCCGCATCTTGCGCGGTGAACTCCGAATGTGCTTGCGAACAGCTCTTGCTTCCATGTTCTCAGGTGGATTGGCCGCCTACCCTCGCGAGCCGGCGGTTGATATTTAGCGTCCTCTACTGTCCTTGGCCGTTCCGGCATGGCCACGGTAGAAACGCGTCGGAGCAAATTCTCCCAAGCGATGACCTACCATGTTCTCCGTTACGTACACCGGGACGAACTGCTTGCCGTTGTGCACGGCAAAGGTCAGTCCGACGAATTCCGGCGTGATCATGGACGCGCGGCTCCAGGTTTTGATGACCTTTTTCTTACCAGACTGGTTAAGATCATCCACCTTCTTCTGGAGCTTGTAGTGGATGAAAGGTCCTTTTTTTAGTGACCGAGCCATGTTTACTTCTTCTTGCGACGGCGTACGATGTACTTGTCGGACTGATTTTTCTTCTTACGAGTCTTGAATCCCTTGGCCATGACGCCAGTCGGAGATTTCGGGTGACCACCGGATGCCTTTCCTTCACCACCACCCATCGGGTGATCGATCGGGTTCATGGCCACACCGCGGGTCTTCGGCCGGACACCGAGCCAGCGCTTACGCCCTGCCTTTCCGATGTCAATGTTCATGTGGTCCGGGTTGGAGGTCGTGCCAATCGTGGCCGAGCAGTCAACCGGAACCTTGCGCGTCTCGCCCGAGGGCAGCTTGAGAACGGCGTACTTGTCCTCACGGGCCGTCAGCTGGGCATACGTACCCGCACTGCGTGCCATCTGGGCGCCTTTACCCGGCTTCATTTCGATGGCGTGCACCATCGAACCCATCGGAATCTTGGACAGTGGCAGGCAGTTGCCGGCCTCGGGAGGTGCATCAGGGCCGTTGGAAACGGTCTGACCGACCTTCAGCTCATTCGGAGCGATGATGTAGCGCTTTTCGCCATCGGCATAGACCAGCAGGGCGATACGCGCCGAGCGGTTCGGATCGTACTCGATGGAAGCGACCTTGGCGGGAATACCAACCTTGTTGCGCTTGAAATCGATGATCCGGTAGCGACGCTTGTGCCCACCGCCTTGGTGACGCACCATGATCCGGCCCGTATTGTTACGGCCAGCCTTGTGCTTCAGCGGTGCGAGCAAGCTCTTTTCAGGCTCGGACTTCGTGATGGTCTCGAATGCCGATACCGAGCGGAAGCGCTGCCCCGGAGTATTTGGTTTGAGTTTCTTGATAGCCATGGATCTGGTGATTTGGCTTCAGGGTCGAACCCCGAAAGGGCCGACTAGATTTCTTCGAAGAAGTCGATCTGCTCGCTGTCTGGCGTCAGGGTTACGATGGCTTTTTTGTATGCCGAACGTCTTCCTTCCACTCGACCACGACGCGTCATCTGCGTGCGACGCTTTCCACGGACCACCATGGTCCGGACTTCCTTGATCTTGATACCAGGATAGCGGGATTCCACCGCGTTGCGGATCTCGACCTTGTTGGCACCCTTGGCGACCTGGAAGCAGTAGTGACCGTTTTCCATGAGGGCGGTCAGCTTCTCGGTAACCAGCGGGCGGATGAGGATGTCGTTGCTCATTGTCTTGCAGTTTGCTTGATGCCTGGGAATCAGCCTTCGGCGTTACCCAGCTGGCTTACGAGGTTGTCAACGGCCGCTTCCTGCATGACGACGACCTGCGCCTTCATGATGTCAAGCGTTGAGCAATCGGCAGCGTTGCGAACAGTCATTTTGGGCACGTTGCGTCCGCTGTGGTACACATTGCCATTATGCCCACCGGTAAGGAGCAGAACGCTCTTACCGGAAAGCTCCATCCCATTAAGCATGCCCTTGAGCGTGCTGGTGCTGGGCGTCTCCATGTCGAAATTCTCGACAACATGGATGGCATTGTCCTTGGCCTTGTAGGCCAACGCGCTGCGGCGTGCAACGTGCTGGGTCTTGCGATTCACCTTGATGCCGTAGTTACGCGGCTTGGGTCCGAAGATGGTACCCCCGGATTTGCGTACAGGGCTCTTGGCACTACCCGACCGCGCATTACCCGTACCTTTCTGACGGTACAGTTTCCGCGTACTTCCTGCCACTTCGCCACGCTCCTTGGCCTTGTGCGTACCCTGGCGGGCATTGGCCTGGATCCGGCGAACGTCGAGCCAGATGGCATGATCATTCGGCTCCGCGCCGAACACCTTTTCATCCAGCGTGACGGACTTTTTGGTAGCCGTACCGTCCTGCTTGTAGATCTTGACTTTCATTGCCTGATACGCGGCTTACTGTTTCTTTTTCAGTTCAACAAGACCGTTTTTCGGTCCAGGAATGGCTCCACTGATCAGAACGGCGTTCTGATCAGCCATAATCCGGAGCACCTGCAGGTTCTTGACCGTAACCCGGTCGTTACCTGTCCGGCCGGCCATGCGCATGCCCTTGAACACGCGGGAGGGGTCGGAACCGGCCCCGATGGACCCGGGCGCACGCTGACGGTTATGCTGACCATGGGTAGCGTCGTTGACACCGGCAAAACCATGACGCTTTACCACGCCCTGGAAGCCTTTCCCCTTGCTCGTACCCGTTACGTCAATGGTCTCGCCCTCCTCGAATACATCCGAGGCGGTAATCTCATCACCGGCTGCATAGGCAGCATCGGCGGCGGCGGGAAACTCCCTGATGTGACGTTTCGGGCTGACACCTGCAGACTCGAAGTGGCCGCGCATCGCCTTGGACGTACGCTTTTCCTTCTTGTCGCCGATGGCAAGCTGAATGGCCTGATAGCCATCCTTTTCTTCGGTGCGAATCTGGGTCACGACATTGGGCTCCACAGAGATGACCGTGCAGGGGTAGTGTCCCCCACTGGCTTCATCAAAGATGGAGGTCATGCCGACCTTGATTCCAAGTAATCCTTTGCTCATTGCAATCCTTAGTTGTAATCGGCCGGTTCAACGCGGCCGGATTGGTAAGCGGAGGCGGCTCAGCCGACTCTGGTGAAGGTGAATTCCACAGGATCCGTGTACTGCGTCTGGAACAGCACGCCGAGCAGGATGGTGGTGCTTGGCACAGGCGTCAGGTGCAGCATATCATCGTCGTGGAACATGTAGGCGAACGTCAGAGGCGTCGGCTGACCGAGCACTTCGAGCGTGGCCGTCATGGTCATACCCGTCTCATCGACAACGTGCGTGCCTGTCGCCGTAAGGCTGGCTTCGGGCACTTTGGCATCGACCGCCATTGTTACGCTGGCGTCGGCGCCCAGGGTGATCAGAACGGAGTTGTAGGACTCCACAAGACCGGCAGAACGATCTCCGGAGGCATCCGTCAGTCCGGAAACGGCCCACGTGCCTACGAACATCTCGGTATCCGACATGCTGTCATCGCCGTTGCTGTCGCTGTCACAGGCAGTGAAAACGATCAGCCCGAAAATCATGAGGAATGGGAAAAGCTTACGCATGGTACTGGGGTTGTTGTGGTTACTGTGACCAGATAGTTAACGGTACGTCAGACCTTGATCTCGACATCGACGCCACTGGGAAGCTCCAGCTTCATCAAGGCATCCACCGTTTTGCTGCTCGTGGACAGAATGTCAATCAGGCGCTTGTGGGAGCGCGTTTCGAATTGCTCACGGCTTTTCTTGTTGACGTGAGGACTCCGGAGAACCGTGTACACCGACTTGCGTGTTGGAAGCGGAATAGGTCCGCTCACGACCGCACCCGTGGACTTGACGGTCTTGATGATTTTCTCGGAGCTCTTGTCGATCAAGGAATGATCGAAAGACTTGAGCTTGATTCTGATTTTCTGACTTGCTGCCATGTCTGTCTACTCAGCGCTAGCTGGATAACTGTTGTTTCGTAGGCCGGGATCAGTCGAGGATTTTCGACACAACGCCGGCACCGACCGTCCGACCGCCTTCACGGATAGCAAAGCGCAGGCCCTGCTCCATGGCAACCGGTACGATCAACTTCACCTTGAACTGCGTGTTGTCGCCAGGCATGACCATCTCGACGC
>Ga0181573_10001172_pt1 | contig 26168 bp, 46 predicted proteins | sample 101ome_25_FD_148643 | JGI IMG/M metagenome (GOLD analysis project Ga0181573, IMG submission 148643) | Coastal salt marsh microbial communities from the Groves Creek Marsh, Skidaway Island, Georgia - 101409BT metaG (spades assembly) | ecosystem: Environmental > Aquatic > Marine > Intertidal zone...
TATTTCCTTTAGGATCAGCAAGTGAGTGGTACGAAGGATTGAATCATCCTTGGTTCCGTCCTCCTAATTGGTTATTTGGACCTGTATGGACCACTCTCTATCTTTTGATTGCTACTTCAGCGTCTAAACTTCTTCTTACATTAAAGATAGAAGTGCACAAGTATCTTCCTCTTGCTATTGCTCTTTGGGCATTGCAAATGGTTCTAAATACTATTTGGACTCCTGTATTCTCGGGTGCAGAAAATCTAGAAGCAGCATTCTATTACATTGCTCCATTGTGGCTAACAATCATATCTTACATTGCCGTCACATGGAACATTAGTCGTTTGGCAAGTATACTGTTCGTGCCATACGCAGCTTGGGTAAGTTTTGCCTCCTTACTCAATTATACATATTGGCAACTAAACTAAACACACACAACACAAAGGAGAATGTCATGAATGATTATATGACAAACATCTGGATCGATGCGGTCCAAAACGCTAAAAAAGCCTGGGTTGATACTTGGGTAAAAGATGAAACAATGAGCAAGCCTCTATACGACTTCATCAAGGTTCAAACCGAATTCACTAAAGACGCTATGAAACACACCAATACATTTGCGAATGCAGCTGGTGAAGCAATGGCAAAGGTGATGAAATGAACAAGAATCCATTTGAAATCCGTGCCGAGATGCTAGCTCTTGCCAAATCCTATATGGACCAGCAGTATCACATGAATGTTGATTTTGCTCGTAATATGTTTGAGCAAGGTAAACTTCAGTTTGAAGAATATCAAAATGCCATGAATATGTATTCCATGGAAGATCTTATGGCAAAGGCCAGAGAGATGTATACCTTCGTTTCTCATAGAGATTAATCTTAATAAAACAAAAAAGGGGGGTTTACGAATCCCCCTTTATTTTATATAATGACTCCATCTATAGGAGGTATTGCATTTGTCATTTTATACATCAGTCGACGTTCTCGGTAATCGTGTAGTTTACCGTGGCTATACTGACAACGGCACTCCAGTGTCTCATCGTTATAAATTCGAACCCACACTTTTTCTCCCATCTAAGAATGAAACTGGCTGGCATACTCTTGAGGGTTATAACGTCGAACCTCTTACGTTCCAATCCCCGTCGGATATGCGTAACTGGATCAAAGATAAAGAAGGTCTAGACGGCTTTAAGTACTACGGCTGTGATCGTGCAGTCATGCAGTTTATCCAAGAGAAGTTTCCTAGTGAAATATCCTTTAACCAGAAACATATTAATGTGGTGAATCTTGATATTGAGGTTTACTCAGATGACGGATTCCCTCACGCAGAAGAAGCACTACACCCAATCACAGCTATCACCTGTAAGTCATCTCGTTCACAGGTGTACCACGTTTGGGGTACTAAAGAATATGACGTAAAAAAGTCTCCACATAAACATTTAATCATTCAATATCATCATTGCAAGGATGAGGTAGAACTTCTTGCTAAGTTTATGACTTGGTGGCGTAAAGACTATCCCGATATTATCACTGGCTGGAACATTCGATTCTTCGATATGCCCTATATTATCAATCGTATCACCCGATTGGCTGGAGAAGAAGTATCAAGTAAGCTTTCCCCGTGGAACACAGTACGACAAAAACAGGTTCAGTTCAAGAATAAGAACATGGATTCGTTTATGATCGTTGGTGTTAACCAGATGGATTACTACGATCTATTTCAAAAGTTTGGTTACAGCTACGGGCCACAGGAATCCTATAAACTCGATCACATTTCCCATGTTGTTCTCGGTGAAAAGAAACTTTCCTATGAAGAATACGGCAGTCTTCGCAATCTTTACCTTGAAAATCACCAGCTTTATATCGACTATAACATCAAAGATGTTGAACTTGTTGAACGTATAGATGAAAAAATGGATCTTATCGGTCTTGCCTGTACCCTTGCATACAAAGCCGGTGTGAACTTCACCGATGTGTTTGGTACAACCTCTATCTGGGATTCCATTGTTTACCGAGATCTAACGGCCAAACGTATCGCGGTTCCACCCATGAAACCCCGTGATCGACTGGCGAATATGCACGTCGGCTTTGCTGGTGGATATGTGAAAGATGTAAAGCCTGATATGTACGAATGGGTAGTTAGTTTTGACCTTGCATCGCTATATCCGAATATCATTGCTCAGTGGAATATGTCCCCTGAGACCCTTATCCAGACTACTAAGGTTCCGGATAACGTTTCTCGTGCAGCTAACGAGTCTAAGTACGACAACAGCTTCGAGGGCACATTCCCTAGGATTGTTAAGGCTTACTATTCTGAACGGAAAGAAGTAAAAAAGCAAATGCTCGATGCCATGAAGCGCCAGCAATCGAGTAACAGTAAAGAGATCGAGCGTGAGATATCCACCGCTCAGAATAAGCAAATGGCGATTAAAATTCTTATGAACTCTTTGTTTGGTGCTATTGGTAACAAATGGTATCGGTACTTCGATCTTCGTGTAGCCGAAGGTATTACCCTTACCGGTCAGCACGTCATTAAATGGTGTGAAAAGGCTGTTAACGACGAGTTGAACAAACTTCTAGACACCGACGAAGACTACGTTATTGCAATCGATACAGATTCGGTCTATGTTAACTTTAAACCGTTCGTTGACAAGTTCCAGCCAGCAGATCCGGTTCAATTCCTTGATAAGGTTTGCCAGGAACACTTCGAGCCTATGTTCGAGCGTTCTATGCAGCAACTGTTTGATGATATGAACTGCTTCGAAAACCGCATGGTTATGGAGCGTGAGGTCATTGCTGACCGTGGCATATGGCAGGCAAAGAAACGTTATATCCTTAACGTGCATAACTCCGAAGGTGTTCAATACGAAAAGCCTAAGCTTAAGATCATGGGCATCGAAGCGATTAAGTCTTCCACGCCCGAGGTCGCACGCGGGTGGATGCGAGAACTGTTCCCCGTTCTTATGTCAGGTACTGAAGAAGAAACCCAAGCGTACATTCGTAAGTGTAAAGATGAGTTCCGTAAGCTCCGCCCCGACCAGGTTGCAGCACCTCGTGGGGTTACTGATATTGATAAGTGGGTAGACCGACAGAGCGTGTATAAGAGAGGCTGCCCTATTCACGTCCGTGGATCTATCCTTTATAACAACGCCTTAAAGAGCAAAGGTCTGGACAAAAGGTATGAGCTTATTCGGAACGGTAATAAGATGAAGTATACATATCTACGGCTCCCGAATCCTTTAAAGGAGAATGTCATATCTTTTATTGACTATCTCCCGCCCGAGCTTGGACTGGAAAGATATATCGACTACGATTTACAGTTCGATAAAGCATTCCTCGATCCCGTACAGTCTATACTTGATGCTATAGGATGGAAAAGTGAGCCAACCGCCACATTAGAGGATTTCTTTGTATAGAAAAGTATGGTATAATATGAATATTAACAATGGAGTATTTTATGGCTGATTGGGCTTTTGACATTCATCAGATGCATCACAAGTTTGGTGTAAAAAAATGGTTTGAAGAAAACAAACATGATAAAGAACTTATGGCGAAGTATCTACGCTTTCGCCTTAAGATGTGTATGGAAGAAATGAATGAAACGATTGACGCTGCAATCTTCGATCGTGATCCTGAAGAAGTTGTCGACGGTCTTATCGATCTATGTGTATTCTCAATCGGTACACTTGACGTATTTGGCGTTGATGCGAATGAAGCGTGGAATCGGGTTTATCAGGCGAATATGTCGAAAGAATCTGGTGTTAAACCTGGTCGACCGAATCCCTTCGGTCTACCTGATCTTGTAAAGCCGAGTGGGTGGCTCGCTCCTAATCACGAGGGTAACCATGGCGATCTTCCTGACGTCGTTTAAAAGTCAATATGATAATAAGCCTAAGGAGATCCAATTAAAGGATTGGGATTCCTTTGTAGATTTCCTTAGGCTTTTAAGTCAACGTAAGCTGAAAGGTAAGAAAGATGCAGAACTTATTTCTCCGGCTGTATACAAACCTGGGACTACTAGACGAAACGCAAATGTATTGGGTTGGGCAGGTTGGGCAGCTCTCGACATTGATGATCATGAATTTACCGGAAATGTAAAAGATGCTATACTCGATAGCTATGGGCACTGGTCTTTTGTTTGTTATAGTACTGCTAGCAGTAGCCGCGATCATCCAAAGTTCAGACTCGTATTCCCGCTTACAAATTTCGTACCGCAAGAAAGCATTAGACATTTCTGGTTTGCACTGAATTCCGAGTTCGGATCATTGGGAGATAAACAGGTTAAGGATTTCAGTAGAATGTATTACATCCCTGCTAGTTATGCTAATGCTTACAACTTTTTCTTTGTTAATAGTGGTAATCCTATCGATGTGGATGCTCTTCAGCGAAAATGGCCGTACGATGATAGAAAACATGCAAAGTCATTCCTTGACCGACTTGACCCAAAAGTAGCAGAGCAGGTATTACAGTACCGCAAAGATAAGTTGCAGAATACTTCTATAGTATGGAATAGTTATCATGACTGCCCATTCTGGCCAAAGAAACTTGCAGCTGAATACATTTCAATTACCAGTACCGGTTGGTACAGACAGATGTATCTTATCATGGTAGCTGTAGCTGCCCGAGCGCTTGAAAAGGAATACCCGATCACTGCAAGTCAAATTGCAGAGCTATGCAAACAGTTTGATATTGAAAATGGTAATTGGTATGAGAATCGTCCGCTGGAAGTTGAAGCGGATCGCGCACTTGAATATGCTTATAGGAATGTATAATGTATGATTTCCATATGAAAGATCTGGATATAGCAAGGGTTCACGCCCGCGCGCTCGAAGAAGCTAAAAAGATCTATGCTAAGGAAACTACCCGAAGAAACCGTTCGATGGATGAAGTCCTTAGGACTACTATGTTAGGCCATTTTGCAGAATGTCATTTGATCGACAACTGTGGATGGCACGATGATTCTAGACCTTTTCGTGATGTAATATCACCTCGTGGCGAACCGGTAGACTGTAAAGTTGCTACTAAGGAAAGCAACGTATGGCATCTATTAAACCGCTTAGCCATGGAGAATGGTTGGAAAAAAGTCCAATACGTTGCTATGTGGGTCAATGATGGACCAAAATACAAATTTTACGGATTTTACTCTTGGAATGGTATGGAGTTTATTCCCTTTGAATGGGATACCCAAGCAGACCAAGACCGTATTAAAGAACTAAAAGATGAACAAGAATATTTGGAGAATAACTCAAAAACCTTTTGACTATAGAGTGGTAAAAATTACTAATGAGAATTATTGCAGGACCGTGTCAACACGAATCGTTAGAACAATCGCTACACATTGCAAAGAAATGCAAATGGGTATGTGATCAGTATGGCTTTGAATACATCTTCAAGGCTAGCTATGATAAAGCTAATCGCACTCATATTGATGGCGAACGAGGTTTAGGCCTCTATCAAACTCTATACGACTTTAAAGAAATGAAAGAGGAAATTCCTGACCTAAAGATTCTTACAGATGTTCATAGTTGTGATGAAGTATATACTATTGCTGATCACTGGGAGTTTGAAGACGTAGTGGATGTTGTTCAAATTCCAGCTTTCTTGTGTCGTCAGACTGATCTTATTCAAGCTGCTGCGAGTCGTTTTAAAATTGTTAATATCAAGAAAGGTCAGTTCCTTGCACCGTGGGATGTGGAAGGCATTTTAAGTAAGACTAAGGAATTCCGGATTGAGACTTGGATTACAGAGAGAGGTACTAGTTTTGGATATAACAGACTTGTTAATGACTTTGTGGGGATGGCAGGTCTGCTTGATTCCCTTGGGTCTAATTTTGTTTATGACGTTACCCACTCAGTACAGGAACCTGGGGCCAATGGTAACAGTAGTGGGGGTAATAGGGACGTGGTGCCTGCCCTATCTCGTGCAGGTGCCGCTCTCGGGGTAAGCAGTTTCTTCCTAGAAGTACATCCAGATCCAGACAACGCACCGTCTGATGGGCCAAACATGGTTTATCTTAACAAATTTCAAGAGGTAATTGATGACATCGACCGCTATTCTTATCCCCGCTAGATACGGGTCAACTCGCTTCCCTGGTAAACCACTTACTATGCTAGGTGGCAAGACTATGATTCAACGAGTAACAGAAACTTGTGTAAGCACTGGTATTGATACCTTTGTATTGACTGATAATAAAACAATTGCTCAAGCAGCAAAAGCTGCAGGTGCAAAATCTTTTATTGAATCTGTTAGTTACCGAAATGGAACTGAACGTTGTAATGGCGCATTAAAAAGTGAAATGTTTGATGAATATACACATTTTATTAATGTACAAGGTGACATGCCTGATGTAACTCCAGAAATGATTCAGCACATCCGTGGACTATTACATGTTTCCTCTGTTTGTACACTATATACTAAAATGGATCCAAAATTAAAACTAGATCCGAATACTGTTAAAATGATTCATAATGGAAACAAAGCTCACTGGTTCGGCCGCGGGTTTACTTATGGTGATCATCATCTTGGAATCTATGGGTATACCCGTCAGGCTCTACTTGGATATATGAGAACTGAACCTGATGAATATGAACAAATCGAGCAATTAGAACAACTTCGATGGTATAAAGGGGGTTTACATATCAGCATACATGGTGTAGAATGGAACGGTATCGAAATTAACACACCAGAAGACGTGGAGAAGTGGAATGAAGCACACTTATAATGTTGAATCGTTGTCCACTATACAAGTTGTAGAAGCAACTAGTTGTAAGTTTATCGATGGCGCTTTAGTTCTATATTTAAATGAACAAGTAGTTCAAGCATGGGCTCCTGGACAATGGAAAGCTGTATGGAGAATATAATGAAAGTAACAATGTGTGACCCACCTAGTGGTTGGAAGTATGGTTTTCCAAAGCCTATTCCAGAAGAAGTTGATGGAGATATCCGACCATGGCTATTGAGTGAAGGTTATCCACAGTCAGAAATTGATGCATGTGGTGAACACTTTTATGTTCGTTATTGGGAGCAAGATGATGCAATTAGCGATTGAGATGCAACAGACAATAGATGATCTAACTCGTCGTCATGAACATGCTCTGCATAAGATTGATGTTCTTGAGGATGAGATTGATAAACTCAAGAAAGCACTTGATGTTTACCAACGAGAACGTGAACGGTTTCGCCATGCCAAACCAGAAATCACTGGGGAATATTTCTTAGCAGGTGGTCATGGAGATGTTGACTCTAACATGCTTCCAGAGTATGTTCGTATTGTTCCAGCAGATGGGTGCGCGTGGGAACAGGTCTATGCGAAGATTGATAAGACTATTAGCTATGAGGGATCATAATAATGAACGAATACAAACCTGACAACTGGGTCGTTATCAAAGTCAAAGGAGACGACCCTCACTACCGTGTTCTTGCTGGTTGGTCTGGTGGATATACGACTGGCGACAATTGGCGCATGAATAGTGGTATTACAAAGGTAGAAGAAGATGACAGGGCTTATTATTTCTCTGGTTCTAGTGGTAGCATATATCATTGTGGTAAGGAGTCTTACACGCTGAGAACGAACAACGCTTGGGTGTGGGACGTACTACAAGAACGTCATGGCGACGAAGTTGAACTGATGCCAGAAGATACTGACTGGTCGAATATGGATTGGATTATCGAATGAAGTTTAGCAGGTGGAATGAACACGGAACTAAGGTTGAGATAGAAGTCCACGATGATAGCACACTTGATGAAGTGCTTCAAGAGTTTCAGAACTTTCTTCGTGCCTGTGGTTATACGATTGAATACAACAAAGTTCTTGATATAGTGGATATGGAGTAACCGATGTTTGAAGAAGGTAAGACATACAAAGATCGTGCTGGAAATGTATATGAGTATCTTTATAAGTCTGGTGGCGTTTTAATCTTCTCTTCGAATGGTGTAAAGACCTGCCGTCATGTATCCGGAAAATATCGCTGGGACGATAAAGAAACTGAAATGGATGTAGCAAATGTTTGATAATGATTATATTGTAGTAACATGCATTTCAACACACCGTATGCGTTATGTGATGCATAAGGATGATTTGCGTAAGCTGAACACAGATGTTACACCAACTGATAAAGATCTAGTTGACTGGGCACTTGACACAGTGACACTGGAAGAATGCGAAGAGTTTTCACAATTACATCTTGGTGAACAGATTGTGGATCACTACGAATGCACTGAAGAAGAAATGCTCGGATTCTTTGATCGTGATAACGACTATCTAAAAGGTTGGAGTACCGATTACAAAATCGAGCATGTCCGCGGGCATATTCGTAGATATTTGAAAGGGAATAAAGATGAAAGCAGGTAAAGTTTGGGGTATGACTGAAATGATTGAAGCGAATGGTGCTTTAGAGTTTCATCGTATTCAAATGAATAAAGGAGGTGTTTGCTCTAAACATCTCCACGAATTCAAATGGAATGGGTTCTATGTTGAAAAAGGTGTAATGTTAGTTCGTGTCTGGCAGAAAGATTATGATCTAGTGGATGAGACTATTCTATATGAGGGAGATTATACAAAAGTCAAACCAGGACTTTATCATCAGTTTGAATGTCTAGAGTCTGGTGTTGCTTACGAATTATATTGGGCAGAGTTTAATCATAATGACATTAAGCGTGAGACCGTGGGATTTAAAGGTGATTAAATATCTTTTTGACGTAGACGGAACACTTACACCGAGTCGTCAGAAAATAGATAAAGATTTTAGAAACTGGCTAAAAGCATTTCTAAAGACAAATTTGGCTTATCTGGTGACAGGATCGGATAAGTCAAAAACTTATGAGCAGATCGGGGACTTATATCATCTCTTCCAACGCGCATATCAATGTAGTGGAAATGATGTATGGGAGCAGGGAAAAAATATTCATACGAATGAAATCCATTTACCCCAGTCTTTGCTTTCAGATTTAGACGAAGTTTTAGAGTCAAGTAAATTTAATAGAAAAACTGGTCATCATATCGATTATAGACCCGGTTCAATTAATTTTTCTATTGTGGGTCGTAATGCTAACCTTGAGGATAGGTTCTTATATCGTCAATGGGACGAACATAAGGATGAGAGAAAATCTATTGCTATCAAACTCAGTCGTAAATATCCTGCATACAATTTTCAGGTAGCAGGCGAGACTGGTATTGATATTACGGAAATTGGACACGGTAAAGAACAGATTCTAACTGACTTCCCCCAACTGGATGAGGTTATTTTCTTCGGTGACATGACAGCCCCGGGCGGAAATGATTATGACATATCGAAAAAAATTACCGAAAACGGCGGTACGGTTTATACAGTTAGATCGTGGGAAGAAACGTGGAGTATTCTAAAAAGCTTGTAGACCCCATTTTTAGGGTTTACATTTCAAACGGAATGTGTTATATTAGCAAATATAAAAACATCTGAGGAGTAGCACAGTGAATAGAGTAAGTGGCAGAAATCTAGGTGAAGGTCTGAAAAATCTTAGGTCCCTATTATACAAACAGGGGTATACCATCCAAACTGGTAGTTGGCAAGGCACCAAAGAACCCCCAACGTTTCTCGAGGTTCTTCACGCCGATCTTGTGGCACCTATGTATAGTGATGTGAAAAAAGCTTCTGATGAATTAAAAGCGACCCAACCTTGGGCAGACGTACACTTTGACGAACGTACTGGTGGCGAACCACTTAATCCACCCCCATCTCATACGATGTGGCTAAAAGATACTGACAAGTATATGTCTGAAGGTCAACAAGCATTTTCTCATTCGTATCCTGAACGTATGTGGGCACCAACTATGGATGGTATTCGCTTTAAGACGGGCAATCTTGGTGATGCTGTTGAACTTCTTAAAAGTGATAGTACCACCCGCCAATGCTATGTTCCTATGTGGTTTCCCGAGGATATTATAGCTGCGAATCAAGGTGAACGTGTACCATGTTCATTCGGTTGGCACTTCATGGAACGTGGTGGTCAACTACATTGTTCTTATCACATGCGCTCGTGCGACGTCGTGCGACACTTGCATAACGATCTTTACTTTGCTAATCGTCTAACTATGTGGATGATTGAAAAAAGTGGCATTAATGCCAAACCAGGGTATTTACATTTCAGCTCAACTAGTTTACATTGCTTTGTCAACGACAAGTTTGCTCTTAAGCAGCTTGCGGGTATTAATGACTATGATTGGTCTAACTTTGAAGGAGCTGCCGTTTAATGTGTGGATTTGTTGCCTGTTCTAATTCAAATGTGGATCTAGAACAGATCATAGAAAAGATATCTTATCGTGGATTACCAGGGTATAAAGGTTATAAGTTATACGATACCCTTTGGCCAAAAGGTGTGAAAATGGCACATTACAGTTTGCCGTTTGTAAATCTCGACCCTGATATCGCTATTCAACCTAGTGAAAACTCGACCTCGTTGTTTGTTGGAGAGATCTTCAATTATAAAGAACTTGGCTTCCAAAATGATATCGAGTGTGCTTGGAAAACGTTTTGGTTCGGTGAAGGTATTCGTGGCTTTCGAAAGTTCGATGGGTTCTTTACCTTTGTCACTATCTTAAAAGGTAAACTATTCGGCGTCACAGATCATCTCGGAATCAAACCCCTTTACTATCGAACTGATGTTGATGCAATGGCATCTGAGCCTGATGTTCTGAAAGAGTTTGGTGAGGTTACCCGTAATGAACTCTTTCATTCAAACGTTATGAAGTGGGGTTATGATCCAACCGGTGGTACTCCGTGGAATGAGATTAAACAGCTACCCCCAGGATGCACTGTTAGTGATGGTATCGTGAGAAAGTACTGGGATTGGAGTATGACTCCGACTAGTGACCTACGCACAGACCTAATCGAATCTGTCCGACGTAGGCTTGGCGGTCAGCGTGACCTTTCAATCCTATTATCCGGTGGGCTCGATTCAACCATTGTATATAAGATCATTACAGAAATACTCGGTCGCGAAGTGACGGCTATTCACGTTGACAACGGAGAAGAAGACTATGCGAAATTGGTTGCGGAAGATATGGTTGAGGTTAAACTGGAAGGAGTTACTGACGTGGACAGTGTGCGTATTCATCAGTCTCCTGTGGATCTGGGTAGCACGAAACCCCAGATAGCAATGGCCCGTAAGCTCAAAGAGCTTGGCTTCCATGCAGTACTAACTGGTGACGGTGCAGATGAACTCTTTGGTGGTTATCGTCGGGCAAAGGAGTATGATAGTCAAGCATCTGACGTTTGGTGTGAGTTACCATACTATCACCTTCCAAAGCTGGATCGTACAATGATGTATAGCACTATTGAGCTTAGATCTCCATTCCTATCACCTAGCATCGTCAGGCACGCTCTTTCCACGCCCTACGATCAACGTAATGGAGAAAAAAAGGTTCTAAAAGAAGCTTTCAAAGATGTTGTCCCACAAAAGATTTTAATGAGAGACAAGCATCCCTTAAAGACCGAAACTATTCGTACCGATCCTATGCAGCAGCGGATCATTAACGAAAACATCTGGAGAGAGCTATATGGATAAGTGGGATAAACGATATATAGAGCTGGCCCAACTAGTTTCTACCTGGTCGAAAGATCCTTCGAGTAAGATCGGCGCAGTAGCAGTTGGAGGAAAGGGTGAGGTTCTTTCCACCGGGTATAACGGATTTCCAAGAGGTATTCTTGATCGGAAGCGGAGGCTAGACGATCGAGAGGTTAAGTATGATCTGATTGTTCATGCAGAAATGAATGCTATATTTAATGCAACATATAACGGCGTATCCCTTAATGGATCTACTGTATATGTTGCGGGTTTGCCTTGTTGCCATAAGTGTGCACTCGGACTTATACAGGTTGGGGTAAAACGAGTGGTTATGGATGGAGATCCGAATTCCGATCGATGGAAAGAATCGTGGAATAAATCCGCCGCGCTTTTTAAAGAAGCCGGTATAGAATGGGAATTTACTGAATGAAAAGAATCGCAATTATTGGTCATGGCTTTGTCGGTAAAGCTGTTGACTATGGATTTACGAACGATCAAGTCGAAAAGGTTATTATTGATCCAATCTACGGTACAACTATTGAAAAAGATTTGGGGGATCCAAATTCTTATAATTTCATTTTCGTGTGCGTGCCTACGCCTATGAAAGATGATGGCGCAATTGATCGAGGTATCATTGATTCTGTTATGAAGTTTGTAACACGAGGTATTTTATTTACAACAACAAATATCGTTATTAAGTCCACTATTACTCCTGACATTGCCGAAGATTACGAAAATGATCTCGTAGTATATAATCCGGAATTTTTAACTGAAGCATCTGCAAAACAGGACTTTGTACATCCTGAATTTCATGTCTTTGGCGGACACCCAGAAATGTGTTATCGATTAAAAAGCTTTTATGATGAATATAGCCTATGTGATGATGTGCCGGTGTACGTAATGAGTATGGCCGAGGCTTCATTCGTTAAGTATGCTATTAATTCGTTTCTATCTACAAAGATCACATTTTTCAATCAATTGTATGATGCAGTAAAGGATACGTCTGCAAACTATACTAAGATTATGAAGGCGGTTAGTGCTGATCCTCGTATCGGTTCTTCTCATACGAAGGTACCAGGATTTGACGGCAAACAAGGATATGGGGGAGCATGTTTCCCAAAGGACACAAATGCTCTAATTAATTACAGTAAAAGATTTACATTGGTGGAAGAATGTGTTAGAATTAACAGTGCATACCGGAGCCAATATGAATTAGACGAAAGGGAAAAGGAACAAAATGTCAAGTATAATGGATAAACTCAAAAAGAACTCGAAGGTCAAGCAGACCTCTGTTCTTTCTGAATCTAAATTTTTCAATGATAAGGAAATGATTCCTACCGACGTACCAATGGTGAATGTTGCCCTTTCTGGCGATATCGACGGAGGACTGAGTCCAGGACTTACGGTTCTTGCCGGACCGTCAAAGCACTTTAAGACTTCATTTGCGCTTCTTATGGCATCCGCATATCTTAAGAAGTATAAGGATTCCGTCATTCTTTTCTATGATTCGGAGTTCGGTTCTCCACAGTCGTACTTCCAGCAATTTGGTATCGACACTTCACGTGTGTTGCACACACCTGTCACAAACGTAGAAGAGCTTAAGTTCGATCTAATCAATCAACTTGAAGAGATTAGTCGGGAAGATAAAGTCATTGTTGTAATCGACTCCATCGGTAACGTTGCATCGAAGAAAGAAATGGAAGATGCACTGAACGAAAAGTCAGTTGCCGATATGTCACGTGCAAAGGCACTAAAAGGTCTATTCCGCATGGCAACACCATATCTTGCCATGAAGAATATTCCAATGCTTGCTATCAATCATACCTACCAGGAGATGGGATTGTTTCCAAAAGCAATTGTCTCTGGCGGTACTGGCATCTATTATTCTGCTGATAACATCTGGATTCTTGGACGTCAGCAGGACAAGAAGAATAATGAAATCAAAGGTTATCATTTTGTAATCAATGTGGAGAAATCGCGTTATGTTAAAGAAAAATCTAAGATCCCTATTTCTGTTTCTTGGGAGGGTGGAGTTCAGAATTGGTCTGGCCTTCTTGAAGTTGCTCTTGCGGGTCAATACGTCGTCAAGCCTTCTGCAGGATGGTATCAACGCTATGATACTGATACTGGACAAATTCTTGGAAACAAATATCGAGAGAAGGACACGCTTAGCGAGGAGTTTTGGAAGCCAATCCTAGAAGAGACGGACTTTAAAGAGTTCATCCGCAAACAGTATCAGATCGGTAAAACCTCACTTGTAGACTTTGATGATATTGTCGTAGAGGATACCGACTAATGATCGAGAATCGGGATTATGAATTAATACCAAACTCTGTTGACGAGAATGAGTTCTGGGGGGTTCGTATCTTATCAGGAGACTTCGTCGAAACCGTTATTCAATATGGAACTCTTCGGGTAGAAAACGATCATCTTAAATTCAATTTTAATATTGTCAATTCTCCAGATCAGGATCTTACTACAGAAAATAGGGATTTACAATCTGTAGCAAAAGAGATATTATTCAGCATATTAGAGGAAGCAGCGGAAAAGAAATGACCCACCATTGTGCACAGTGTAAAGAACCCTTAAATGAAGATGACAGCTATCGTGAGTTTCGATACTCGTACGAATCGGTAGAAAATCCTCAGGTCACAAATATAGGGCTTCTTTACATCTGTGACGATTGTTATGAAGATATAGCTGATTTTATTTACGAGGATGAGCAATTTGATGAATATTAATCTCGAGCAGACTATTCTCCGTAATCTGCTAGTAAACGAGAATTTCACCCGTAAGGTCTTACCTTATATCAAACCGGAGTACTTTGAAGGAACTTATCGCAAGTTGTTTCAAGAAGTAGGAAAGTTTGTAGCCAAGTATAACAATCTTCCTACTCTTGAATCCTTTAAGATACAGGTCGAAGAATCGAATATGTCTGACGACCAGTACCAAGAAGCTATGGAGGTGCTTCCGAATCTTTTTAGCAAGGAAAAGGTTGATAATGATTGGCTTATTGACACAACTGAAAGGTGGTGTCAAGATCGTGCAGTTCACAATGCAATCATGGAATCCATTACGATCATCGACGGAAAGCATCAATCGCTAACAAAGAATGCTCTTCCAGATATACTTACAAAAGCTTTGGCAGTTTCTTTCGATGCGAACGTAGGTCACGACTATATTGAGAACTGGGTACAGCGCTATGAATTCTATCATACTGAAGAATCGCGTATTCCCTTTGATCTTGAGATGTTGAATAAGATTACAAAAGGAGGTCTACCAAATAAGACGTTAAATGTTATATTGGCAGGTACTGGTGTCGGTAAGTCTTTGGCTATGTGTCATATGGCAGCGGCGGCACTTTCCGATGGGTACAATGTTCTCTATATCACAATGGAGATGGCAGAAGAACGTATTGCTGAACGTATCGATGCTAACTTGATGGATGTTCCGATTGATCAGTTAGATAATATGCCGAAGGATATGTTCTCACAGAAAGTTTCCCGTATTGCCAAACAGACTACCGGTAAACTGATTGTAAAGGAGTATCCGACTGGACAGGCTAACAGTGCACACTTCCGAGCACTTTTGAATGAACTTAAGCTAAAGAAAACGTTTAAACCTGATATCATATTCATTGACTATTTGAATATTTGTGCATCATCACGGATGAAAGCGATGGGGGGATCGATCAATTCTTATACGTACATTAAAGCGATTGCAGAAGAGCTTCGAGGTTTGGCCGTGGAGTTTAACGTTCCGCTCGTATCTGCAACTCAAACGACGCGTTCAGGTTATGGTAACTCGGATGTTGGGCTTGAAGATACGTCCGAGTCTTTTGGACTACCCGCTACCGCAGACCTCATGTTTGCAATTGTATCGAGCGAAGAACTCGAGCAACAAGGACAGATCGCTGTAAAGCAATTAAAGAACCGATACAATGATCCGACTGCTCATAAACGATTCGTCCTCGGTATAGATAGGAGCAGAATGAAGCTATTCGATATTAGCTTCGATGAACAGAATTTAGTTGATGATACCCCAGCATTTGATAAAGGTGAAGTCAACGAACGTTTTAAAGACTTTAAATTAGACTAGGAGAAGATATAATGACTCGAGCTAAGAATGGACGTAAAGGTGAATTGAGTGCGGGTGTACACAGTACAGTGTCTACATCTACTAAACGAGCAATGAGATCTGCCTATATGGCTTCTCCTGATCGTATGTTGAACCAACGTAAGGCTTTCGATAAAGGTAAGCGTACAATGGTTACGATTCCGAATCCTAATAAGGAAGAGACCAATAAACCATTTATTCGAGTAAATGGAAAAGATTGGTTTAAACCGAAAGAGGTTCCTCGTAAGAAGGAGAAGAAATCGCAGTTTGCTTGGGAGAATGAAGATTAATGGAGTACAGTTATCTGAAACCAAAGGCTTATATGGTAGTTGAGCCTACACCTGCACCTGAGTTTAAAGGACAGTTTAATGACGCAATGGAACTCATCGGATACTGTGCCCGAGTATCTAACCCAGCTAACCAGTTCAACTCAGAAACAGCAGAAAAGCTCATTCGATACCTTATCAAGCACAAACACTGGTCACCGCTCGAAATGTGCTCAGTCACAATCGGCATCTCCACGACCCGAGACATTGCAAGGCAAATCTTACGACACCGAAGCTTCTCCTTCCAGGAGTTTTCACAGCGATACGCCGACCCAGATAGCCTTGATGATACCTCTGTTCTAAGAGAAGCACGTCTACAGGATCAAAAGAATCGTCAGAATAGCGTAGAGTGTAATGACGACGATCTAAAGAAAGCCTGGGCGATGAAACAGGTCCAGATCATTCATGAAGCTCAACTTGCATATAAGTGGGCAATTGACAAGGGTATTGCAAAGGAACAGGCACGTGCGGTTCTTCCTGAAGGTCTTACCATGAGTCATATCTACATGAATGGCACACTACGTTCCTGGGTACATTTTATTGAGCTTCGTTCCGGTAATGGCACTCAAAAAGAGCATATGGAAGTAGCACGTTGTGTTGCACATGCTATCTCCCGAATATTTCCAATGGCAGAGGAGTTTATTCAATATGGGTAAAAAACTATCTACACATTTGTCCTCGGACAAAGGACACTGTGAAATCCACGTAGACTATAGGGAAGAAATGTTCTACATCAGATATTTTGATGATCAAGGCCGGCTATTCTTCACTGAAGACTTCCCGAATAAATCTATGAGATATGTAGAAGATGCAGCAGAGAATTGGGCACTGGGGATAAAAAAATTAGAAGAAATTGAATAAAGGGGGTTTACATTCGTTTGTCCTTTTGATAAGGTATATAATCAACAATGAGGCAGACTATGAAACTGAAAAATGTAGCATCCGGTTTTCTTACCACCTGTGTACTAGCTGGTGTGGGCTTTGTGTCATACACCGAAGTACAGGCTCGCGAAAAAGAGCTTGAGTGTCTTGCTCTGAACATCTATCATGAGTCTCGTGGAGAACCAGTTATCGGTCAAATTGCAGTTGCTCAAGTCACTATGAACCGTGTCAATCATGAGTATTTCCCTGATACGGTATGTGGCGTAGTTTGGCAAGATCGCCAGTTCTCTTGGACTCACGATGGATACAGTGATACTCCTGGTGACAAAGATCTCTACGAGAGAGCTTTGAATATCGCCGGTACTGTTATCTCCGGTCAGGAAGATGATCCGACTGCCGGAGCACTCTTTTATCATGCCGATCGGGTGAATCCTTCTTGGAATCGTAAGATGGATTTCTACACTCAGATCAGTGTACATAAATTTTATCATTGGGACGGTGACTGGAACAATGATTGATTTACAATATCATATGAATAAGGTACAATATTACTATGGATAATATTAAGTTTGAAATTACTGATGATCAACCACCGGGTAGCATTCCTCGTTTACCTTTACCTAAGATTGTTCTCGTTGGGCATAGTCGTCATGGTAAAGACACTGTAGCTGAGATCCTTTCTACTTTCTACGGCATGTCTTTTAAATCTTCGAGTGAATTCCTTGCGGAACGATTATGCTTCAATGCATTGAAGGACAAGTACGGTTATAAAGATTCGAAAGAGTGTTTCGATGATCGACACAATCATCGTAAAGAATGGTATGATTTGATCGCTAACTATTGCGCTGATGATCCTACCCGTCTCGGTAAAGAGATCTTTAAGGAGTCTGATATATACTGCGGTCTTCGCAATAAGCGCGAATTTACATGGATGCGTAATACCGGTATCTTTGACCTTTCAATCTGGGTAGATCGTTCTCGCCACCTTCCTCCTGAGGATAAAGAAAGTAATGATATTGAACCCTGGATGGCAGACTTCATTATTGATAATAATGGTAGTCGCGACGACCTAGTCATCGGTACCCGTGCTCTTATGGATCGCTTAATTGGTCCAGAACATATGATGGAGATGCAAGGAAATCCGGATGCAGATCTTATTAAACTGGACTTCAACCTTTAATCAATGATTTTCGTTTTTTCCGGCCCTATAGCTAGTATCTCCTCCTCGTACTTTATGCTGGATCGGCCGGATCTTTATTCGGGAAAGAGACTCTTGGAAACCTCTTTCCCGAATATCTAATAATATTACAGGTATACTATTTGGTGTACCTTTTATGTCACATCAAAAAGAAACTAAAGTAAAGAGTTTACAAATATTGAATAATATGATATAAGTAGCTTGTTAACGTTGAAACGGCGTGGACACATTCTGGACCTGGGGGCGGTACCCAGCGACTCCACCAAAAGAGAAAAATGAAACTATGAACGACTTTGAACAGTTTCCACCAATCGAAGGCAATAACACAAGTATTGCATGGCCTATGATTATTATTGGAATGATAGTCGTTTCTGTATTAATTTTCCTTTTTTGATGGGGTCGAAATAGGATCGACAGGTGTGAAGATAAAGTGGAGTTAACCGGCTGATCGCGTATAGATCAATTCAACTAAATGCAAACGATAACTTTGCTCCTAAGGGTTACGCTCTAGCAGCCTAACTACTGTGGGTATGGGTTCCACCTAGAAACAGAACGGACCCAACTATTGTAAACATAAAAGGAAATCTAATAATGAAAACTCTTGCTCTCGCTACTGCTTTCGTCGCTGCTGCTGGTGCAGCTTCTGCTTTTGAACTAGGCACAACTGGTGTTGCTATCGGCGCAACCATGGATGCCAACTACACTACTGGTGCGAATGAATTCGCAATTGACTTTACTCCTGCTGCTACTTTCAGCAACTGGGGTATCGACTTTTCGGCTTCAACCACATTTGATGTGATGGGTCTAAACAACGGTGACATCTTCCAAGGTCTAGACCTTGACGCAGGTTACACCATTGGTAATACCGGACTACGTGCATACGGTACTGTTGGTACTGACGCCGACTTTAACTTCGGCGATTTTAAAATGGGTGTTACATTCTCATTCTAATGAGAACCCCCATTTTATATTATATAGTATTAGGTTGGTCGCTAGAAATAGACCCGTGGGAGTCAACGGTTAGCTCCCTTTTTTATTTTCTACTTGTAAGTGCTTGACCGCCATAGAATGCTGCCACGATAGCTGCAACCGAAACGAAGTATGTTGCTGCCATATCACCAAGGATTGTAGCTGCTTGTGGTAGACCGATAGCCATTGCAAGAACGACGGCAAACGGATAAAGTAGCATTCCCGCAAGTGCGAACCATGCCATTCCTCTTTGTGCATCCTGCTTCTTATCATCGTTCTCGATTTGAAGCATCCGCTCATGCTTAGCAAGTTCCTCGTCAGTAACAATACCGTCACCGTCCAGATCGGCATCATTAAGTATGCTGTTATCTTGTAGTTTTTTTGCCATATTCTTATTCTCTTTATTATTCATATGAACTACTAATATTTATTATTTCGGGCGGTTTTGACCGCCTTTTTTTATAAATAAAAACAAGATAATTGATTTAGAGGAATCATGACCCGCCCGTGCGGGATCTTTCTTTATATATACTAATACGACTATAATATAAACCTGGTTTGTATTGACTACCGTTCAGTAATGAACGCCTCATTATTTTTCATCATCTATAGTAAAACCATGAGGTGTATCATGCTAAACAAAATTTACTTTTGGTTATTTCTTTTGCTGTGGGCAAATACGGCCGCCGCTCAAGATGCTAACCCACCAATTATCACAGAGAATTATAACCAAAGCGTTGTCGATTCTACTAGTGATTCTACCACCACTGTTATTTCCCCACCCCCATCTGCTATATCTCCTTCGATTAACTCGTCGAACTCTGACCTTTGTACGGTTGGAGTTGCAGGTGCTGTACAGACTCAGATACTTGGTATTTCAGCTGGCACAACATTCACAGAGGACAATTGTATCAGATTGAAGAACGCAAAAACTTTATATGATATGGGTATGAAGGTAGCTGCGGTCTCTGTCATGTGTGAAGATCCAAATGTATTTCAGGCAATGATGAATGCTGGAACACCATGTCCATTTGATGGACTGATTGGTCAGCAAGCTAGAGATGCATGGAATAGTCCAGAGAACGAATCGCTACGACCTGATAGCGATTCAAACAGAAAGGGTTTAGGGATAAGCAATGATAATAAGTCGACTCTTATTGGCGGCGGCATCGTTGGTGGTCTTCTCCTCTTATTGTTACTCTGACACAATATACGGTTCCACTAACAACGCTGCAATAACTGGTCCAACATGGGCCATGACTGATGTGCTGCCTGATTATTCAGCGCCACACATCACAGTCGTCGTTAATGGATTAATTTATCAGTACACAGCCAACAAAGATCCAGAAGCTGATATGTTGGTGCATGTGTACAACGAAGACGCTATCAACGGCGGGTATATCTTTTCTGAGACAGACAATTGGTCTGGGGTACCAGGTAACACGATCAGAAAAGTATTTACGTTTCCCAACATTAATGCAGAAGTGTGGGGACCAGGAGGAATGACTGTAGAGGGAGATGGTTCTATTAGCGATCCTTCTATGGTATACACTTACAGAATGGATATAGGCGAAGCACCAATTCAGTGCCGAATACCACTAGCAGATCCAAGCTGCCCAGGCTTCTTGGAAGCGCTACTACAGTATTTAAAGGACAATGAATTGTTGGAATTAAGTCCGGATGATCCATATTATGATGAATGGGTCCAAGCTGAGCTTGAAAAGGAGGCGGAGCTTGAAGAAGAAGACTCAAAAGCGGAGGAGAAGGACGAGGAACAGCTGGAGGCCCAGTTAAGCGTCAGAGGAGGCGACATGGAGGGTTTGGTTGATGCAAGTCAACAGAACGCGATCATGGCTGAGCTTGCAGCTGTTCCAACCTTTGATTCATACTATGAAACAACAATACCAGGAGGGATGTACGAAGACTCTCTTGTACTTGTTGATAGTGAATTACCAGACAATAGACGAGCTATGAGAAGTCTAGCATCAGATGCTGCGCATAGACAAATGGTTCGTTCACAGTACGAATAGACAAGAACGAGGAGGAATGCATGTTTAGGTCTATAACAACTATTGCTGCACTTACTGTGGCGTCTACTGCATATGCTGCAGAGACACCTATCGTAGGTAACGTGGCAGCAAAGTGTTCAATTTATACTGATGTTGCAGGTGTCTACGGAAACCCAACACCAGATGCATTGAGCACCACACCAGCGAACGGTGGTGTTGAACCAATCGTTCGATATGATGTAGCAATTGCTGATTACTACATTGCAAAAATCTCATGGCCAAATCAATTCTCGTCAAGCCCTTCACTGCCAGATGCAGTCGCATGGGATGGTGAAATAAGTGTATCAAACACATCAGATGCGGCGATGGCAGGATATGAAGCAGCAAAGGTGGAGTACGATAATGTTACAGAATATGATCTTACTTCTGCTGGTTCTACTTGGTTTAGTGTTTCTTCATCAGTATCTTATGGAGTGGGTAAATCTCTCCCCGGTGGTGAATATAAAGCCATGGTAACTGCTGAGTGCATTGCAAAGTAATGGAGTAATTTCATGATGGTAAGAACACTAGCTGCAGCGTTTGCTGTGTTTGCGACAACCGCTGCAGCACATGAATGGACACCAACATATCCTAAACTCAAGAAGTCAATATATGACGCCGTTTGCGTGACAACCATGACATTATTTAATAGAAGAAATGATGCATCGTTTTACGAGATTGACGTTTATAATGCTGATTGGGAACCAATTCCTTTTGCTACACCAGAAAAAGTATTTAGAGTTGACTACTTAGAAAGAAAAACAGTCGAAGTGTATGTTCGCGAGAACGATGCACCTTCTGCTGCTTATATCTGTAGCACCTCTAAACTATTAAGTGAAGATGTGCAATCAACAGGAATATCTTCAAGGATATGTTCTAAGATTAAACATTGAGGGGAAGTATAATGAAAAATGGATGGATCCCACATGTAACTATGTTATATGGATTGGTATTAATTCTTTTTATATTATTAATGTTATCGCCTAGTAAAGCTGGCGCTGACTCTTCATCATTAAACTTGGCGATCCCAAGCGCACCGGGTAGTTATCAATCGGATAAGTTTAGAGCTGGTGAGCTGGATTGTCAGAATGCTATAGGATCTGCAACCACACTAGAGTTTGGCGTGATGGGTATGTTAGACAATGGATACTATGATTCATTGAACAATTATTTCAATAGCACCAGAACTGGCGATGTTGGGGTATACGCAAGAATTGTTATTCCATTAGGTGCAAAACCTAAGCAAAGAATTGATTGTAATAGATTGTATGAAATTGAACTAAGAACAAAAGAATTAGAACTAATGAAGCTGGAAAGAGAACTACAACAGCTTCGTGAATTGGCATTTGAGGAGTAATGCTATGGACGATAAACAAATAGAAATTTTACTGCACGATCTAGGTAGAAAATATCAAGATGATAGTTTTAGGAAAGCGGGCGACCGTGTTTCAGAGTTATTGAAGTTAGAAAAAAACCTTATAAATACCGATAGAGATTTATACTATAAACTATTGAAAAATTAACAGATAACGTAGGAGCAGTTGTAGGAATAGATTGGAGATTCTAAAATGGCAGAATTTGAATTCGGAGGGGTGACCTTCAAAGGTGGCAAGATGTTTGCCATTCTAACTGCTTTATCTACGCTTGGTGGTGCAGCATGGGGAGCATTCGAGTTCTATGCTGACTACATGGATATGAAAGAAATTATCCAAAACATAGATACTGGTGCGATCGCAGCAAGAGCAGATGTGATAGAAACCCAACTACAAGAGGCTATAGACTATACACGAGATATCAAAGACGGACTCCGTGATGATATCATTAAGCTAGAAGGTTCAATCGATCGAATTGAAGATAAAGTCGATGAATCAGAAACAAGAATAAAGAACGCGCAGGACTCCATTGAATCTACACTTGAAACCGTCAGAAATGAAATGAATCAAGTTGAAAAGGATGTGACTGCAAGCATTCGTGAAGTAGAAGACACTACCCGTGAATCAGAAAAAGATGTACGGGATACAATGAGACAAACAGAGACGCGGATAGATGTCGAAATGGATCTTCTCGAGAAAAGACTAAACGAGAAATTACAAGAAGCATTAGATAACCCATTGTCAAATTAAAAGGTTACATTTATCCGGTTTTTGTGGTACTATACGTATAGTATTACAGAAAAGAGGATAAAATGTTTACCCGATCACAAATTGAAGAACTAGTAGAGCTTTTAATCGAATTGGACCCAGAAACCAAAGTGTATCTGGGGTGTGACTCAGTGCGCTATATGGACAATTCTGGAAAGCAGATGGCTCGATTTGCTACTGTTGCAATCGTACACATGAATGGTAAAAACGGCTGTCGTATCTTCTCGAACGTCAGTCGTGAGTCTGACTATGATATGAAGCCAAGTCGACCGAAGATGCGTATGATGAAGGAAGTTCAGAAAGTTTGTGAACTGTACAACCAAATCGGTCCATTCATCGATGAGTTCAATGTTGAGATCCACCTTGACATTAACCTTGATCCAAAGCACGGTTCAAGTTGTGCCGCCACCGAAGCTGCTGGTTATGTTCTAGGTATGACGGGTATTGAACCAAAACTGAAGCCGGAGAGTTGGGCAGCAAGCTTTGGTGCAGATGGTGTTGCACACGGTAAGGCAATCATCACAGAGGAAATGTAATTTTTTTGAAAAAAATGCACATAGGGGGGTTTACTTTGTTGAAAAAATGATTATATTACTACTATCAACAACGGAGATACTGATATGATCATCATCCACCAGATCAACCTCACCAACGAACAAATCGATACCATCAACCGTACTGGTAGCCACGATTCGGTTCCAGCACAACGTGTTCGTCTCAAGACCCAATTCGGTGGTTCTGAAGGCTTTGATCACTCCGACTTCAAATTCTACAAAGAAGCAATCAAGGTCGATACTGACGATCTTGAAGAAGCTTTTACGCTTACCAATCTTTATAATGATCATTCCCGCGTATTCGCTCTTGGCGATCATCACTCCACTTCGGTTGGGGATATCCTTCAAAAGGGGGATCGTTACTTCATGGTCGAGGCTTTCGGTTTCAAAGAAATTTACTTCTTTCAAGATGAATTGGAGGCATAAATGCACATAGGGGGGTTTACATTTCAAACGAAATACCTTATATTACTACTATCAACAATGGAGATACTATCATGATGAAGTTTGATGAAGCCCTCGCTGAAATCGGTGTTTGGAATGCTACTAATGCTCTTAAGCCTGTAAGCATCCAACGAACTTTTCGTGGTACATATAACCTTAGCATGCCCCATGGCGATCTTGAAAGGGTTCGACCTATCTGTGTGACAGGTCTTTCTACCTTTGACCGAGCCAAGCGTTATGCTGAGACGTACGTTGGCTTTTCGTTCGATCTTGATGAATACATAGCGGCTTAAATGGCTAATAATATTTACGTTGAAGGTGGGACTTATAGACAAAAGAAGTATGTCTTGAGTCTCACCAATTTTTGTTTGCAAAAGCTTCTACCACGACATAAGACTCTTACTGTTCAAATCCAATTGAAAAGACTCTCGGATGGGTCTGTTGGTAATTGTATGGTCACAGATGGATTTCCTAAGAACCCGAGAGAGTTTGAGATTGAGATTGACTCTCGTATGAAACAGAGAGATCTGCTTACAACTCTTGCGCATGAGATGGTTCACGTAAAGCAATATATTCGTGGTGAGATACCATACGTTTTCCCGAAGGATGGCAACTATTATGAATGGTCATGGGAAATTGAAGCCTTTGGTCGTGAGTGGAGTTTGTTTCGTCAATGGACTGTTCAAGAAAGGTTAGATCAAAAGAGATGGGCAAGGTTGGTTTAATCGTGGGTATAAACCCCACAAAGGCACAGTACCGCAAGGGATGTGCTTGGTATCGTTTACAAGACTGGATCGACGAGCTCAATGTCGGTATAGTAGCGTTTACGAATCTTTCCCATGATCCATACTGGGATAAGCGTACGCTCGACCGCGAGTACGTGCTCTCGTGCGTACGCGGGCACGAGAAGGTAATAGCATTAGGTGGATTAGTATCTCAGACCTTAACAAAACTTGGTGTAGACCACTTCACCCTTCCCCACCCTTCTCCTCTGAATCGGCAGATCAATGATCCAGAATTTATCTCAAAAAAGTTGGAAAAATGTCGTAATTATTTGAATTAGGGGGTTCACAAACGATTCGAAAAGCCTTATATTAGTAGTATCAACAAGGAGATACCTAATGTTCGATATCATCAGTGACCTTCACAAAGATGCCCGCGGTTTCCGTCCTACTGAAGACTGGATGATCATGTTCGAGAACCAGTCTGAAGAAATGCAGCAAGAGATCTTTGACGGTCTTGTCGAAGAGCTGGAAGAAGCTAACGAAGAAGAAGCTCGTCTAGAAGCTCTGGCTCTTGAGCAGTTTAACCAACTGCTTGCCAAGTGCATGAGCTACGGTGCTCAGAGCCGCGAAGATGCTCTTCGTTGGATGATTCAAGATACCAAGTTCTACAATGAACAATGCGTTGAGCATTGGGTCTGGAACCAAGGCATCTTGTTTACCGACGAAGGTCGTGCTCTAGTCAAAGAGCTGATGGAAATCGTTAAGTTTGAGGAGTATGCATAATGGACAACGATGAACCTATTAACCTTCATAAAGGTATTGTCTTAATCTCTTCTGGTAAACTTCCTGAACACGGTTCCCCTCAGGATCGTGGTGCAGCAGATGCTTACTATGGTCGAAAGTTTAGTCCACACTGGTATCCGAATGGCACTGGTAGGAACCCGAGAATCGAAATGGCTGAAATGACTCAAGATCAGATTGATCAATATTCTTACGGATTTAACAATGAAGAAGATCGAAAGGACTGGTGATAATAATGGAAATTCATGGTGTAGAAAATATGACCTTAGCTGAAGCTCAAGCTTTTGCCTTAGAATACATTAAGACTCTTCGAGTTAAAGCTTCTAAACAGTGGCGACTAAAACAAGATATTATTGAAGCCCCTACTTCTACAGAAGTATCACGTATTTTATGGCAACTTGAGCTAGCTGGCCAAGGTCTAGGTACTGTTGGATCTGCATGG
>Ga0181573_10001174_pt1 | contig 26159 bp, 13 predicted proteins | sample 101ome_25_FD_148643 | JGI IMG/M metagenome (GOLD analysis project Ga0181573, IMG submission 148643) | Coastal salt marsh microbial communities from the Groves Creek Marsh, Skidaway Island, Georgia - 101409BT metaG (spades assembly) | ecosystem: Environmental > Aquatic > Marine > Intertidal zone...
ACCCGTGGGACTCCATTCCCGCACCGAGCCCCGCGCGTGGGGGATCACCACCTCAACCGCACTCAAGGTTTGGCCCGAGCCCGCCAAAAAAGCAGACTGTTCCCCTTAGCATGACGAAGACGACGGTGCCACTTCCTGTCGACAAACCGAAAAAATCTGCGAGGACTGCCAAGGAGGAACTGGAGCTGAAGAAGCGGCTCCGAGCCGAGAAGATTCGCGCGGAGAAGAAGGTTGCCAAAGGCGATGTCCTCCCCGACGACGCGCGCGAGGAGATCCTCGCGGCGCAGGAGCTCCTGTTGGCTAAACAGTTCGAGAAGGAGCTCACCATGAAGAGGGTCCGGGAGCATCTCATCGAGGAGGAGGACGCAAAGGTTCAGGTGGCCGAGGCTTGGCGCGAGGAGGAGAGGATTTCCCAGGAGGAATACGAGCGGGCCATGCTAGCCTACCAACAGGATCACCTCGAGCAGTTTGGGTACTACGACGACGAGGCTGACACCACGGTGAGGAACTACTTCGAGGCGCAGAGGCAGGCGAGGGTGGACGAGGAGGTCCTTCGCAAGTGGAAAACTGAGGAGCTCCTCGCGATGGCGCAAGAATCTGGGCCGAAGCTCGTGGAGGCTCTCGCCGCTTTAAAACGAGGTCACGACGGAAAGATCGCGCCCGAGTCTCTCGCGGCTATCCACGAAGCTGTGAGGGAAGGCGTCGTCGCCGAGGCTGAAGGAAACCTCAGGGTTGTCAACTCGACCGATATTGCTGCCGGAAGCAACGCCACTCAAGAGATCCTTGTGGGATTGATGAGGCAGGCCGACGAGCAGAGACAGATGGAGAAGGAGGACGAAGCTGACGACGCGGCGTTTGTTGCGCGCATGCGCGAAGAGTACCCAGACTCGGGCAACTGGTCCGACGACGAGATGGAGCCCGTGCCCGGCATCCAGAGACCCGAGAGCCTCTTCTCGCCGCTCTTTGGCAAATACCCAAAAATGCCGTTCAAGAGCCACAAGGAGTTCAACGAGACAGTGCCCGCGGTGAAGAGGCTGCAGTTCACGAACCAATAATCTTAGCGTGTTGTGATTATCAAAAGACTTAGTTTTACAAGAGCTCACATGAACGCGGTGCGCGCCGAGAGTTGGTGCAGGTGACCCAAAGCCACGTCGCGCGTCATACCCGCCTCCTTCGCTGCCTTGGCTTGCGCCTTCCATGGCATGTGTTCGTACACTGCCAGCAAACCACCGTCCAGCAGGGAGTGCGGCGCTGGTTGTCTCATCGGCCTACCCTCCACCGTCTTCGGGTGTCGATGCGTCCTGGCGTTGAGACCGGCGAGCGCCGCGTGGGGTGTCGCGTAGGTGAGATACCTCTGCAGGGACTGCAAGCTGGCGTGCGTCGCCTCCTCGATGGGCACCAGGATACCCAGGCTGCCGTCCAGGGTCCCGAAGAAAACTGCGTGCCTGTTGGCCTGTGCCTTCTGCTCCGCGGGGCTGATCGTTTGTCCCGGCGCGGCCGTGGGCGCCTTGAGTCTGAACCGGACCATGCGGTGCACCGGCGACCCGACGTGAAACGCACCCTTCGTGAGCAGCTTTTGACCCTTCCAGCTCTCGAGTGACTTGGGGTCATAGGAAAATATGAACGCGTTACCAGTCATGTCCGTGGTGAGCATGCTTAGGGTGCTGCCGTCCACCAGGAACTCCGTCGCCAGGATATCCATGCCCTCAAAATCCTTCGCCATTTGCACCAGAAGTTTCTCATCTGGAGTATCCTTCCACCGGAAGAAAAACGCCCCTTTTTGGATGTCGCCGAGGAGGATGAAGTTCTTGACCACGTTCATGGTGACCGTGTGCAGTGGGGTGTCGAAGAACGCCACGGGCATGAGAGAGTGGCCGTCCCATGAGTGAACGATGAGCTTAGTTCCGATGGCCACGGCGAGGTGGCCGCCGACCCCCTCCAGAGCGGTGCACGCCATCTTGGATTCCCGCACGCACACGAGCTGCCCCTGCCACTTGGTGCCCCTATCCGTCATCTGCCAGACAACCTCGAAGATGAGCACGCGGCCGCGGCACGGCGCGTCCTCGCCTCCCGGAAGCGCGGTTCCCACGACGAGCATCGATTGCAGCGCGCCGGTCATCGTGTTTCGCAGCTGAACGTTGCGGATGCTCTGCACGTGCTCGCCCGGGTCGACGGTGTACTGCCACGCGCACTCTAGCGTGCCGGGGACGAGGAGCCTGAGCGAGAACACTTGCTCGACGCCGCCCTTGGCCATCGCGTTCGCCTTGCGAACCTTGATTAGCGTGGACAGGTGGATGTCGTCCTCGTTGACCTCGTGATCCTTCCACTTGACCGGCGCAGAGGTTGACAGCGCGTAGAGACGAAAGTCCGGGAGGTATTGCACGTGATGCGGCGTGCATCGAAGAGCGAGCTTGCGCACGGGCCACGCCGCCTCGTAGTGCATCCGCCCCGGGATCTGGCAAATCCTCACACCTCCCGCCGCGGTACCGAGCATGAAACCGTTCAAGCAGTTCACGTTGTGGAACGGCGTGAAGGAGACGGTGCGCTGAGCCTCACCTCGGATGGGCAGCGCAAGCACTCGGCTGCGCCGCACCAGGAGCCAGAGCGGCCGGGGACCCGACACGAATACGCCGCGAATACCGCCCCTGTCACCCACGCGCTCGAACCGCGTGAGCCTGGAACCCGATAGGGCCTTCGTGTCCACCATACCGCCGCCGCCTCCCTCGAGCTCGATGGGGACGCGGCAGAATCGAAGCTGAGGCTTGGCTTCGTGCCCCACGTTGCCGGCGCCGGGCGGGCACAGAAACGCTCGATACACCAGCACGGACCCGTCACCCCTGAGCGCGGTGAGCATCGGTCGCTCGTGCGCCCTCGGGAACGCGTCGAGGCGAAACTCGACGATTTCGGGCGCGGGATAATCGTCCGTGGGCTCGACTTGCCCATCGCCGTCGACGTCCACATCGTCACCGGCACCTCCCGGCGCGAGAATGTTCAAGCCCTCGGATAAACCGTCGGCGCTCCAGATCCTCTCGCACGACGGCAACGCGTACAGTTCCAGCGTACCTCCCACGCGCGTCACCGCGAGGACGGTACCTTCCTCGTCTTCGGGTAATACCCCCGTGCTCGTCGCCGTGCGCCTCAGGAAACCGGGCTCTCGCGTGGTGAGGCCGGGGCGCTCCGCGGCGGGCACGGAATCGTCCACCAGCGCGGCAGCCGCGATCGACTCGCCCGTGGGTAGGTTTGCATAGGAAGACGGGGTCATCGCCTCCACCGAACCCTTCTCCTCGTCACCCTTAAGCACGCGCAGAGAACCGTCGGACATCCGGCAAAGCACGTACGGGTCGAGAACCTGAGCCGCGATGATCTCCAAGTCAGGGCTCACGTCACCAGCCGCCGGCATCTCGGCTGCGGATACGTCCTGAATCTTGACCGGGCCCTCGCATATCCTCAGACCGCCCTTATGCACCTGCGCGATACGCTTGCGACCGTGCATGTTACCCGCCGCAAGGGTCGCCGCGTCTGTTACCAGCTCCACGGCCTCGCTCACCTCCCTGAGCTCCTCACCCGTCTCGAGAACCATCGTGGTCGATTCGAGCGAGATGACCAGGTATGAGTGAAACGGATCAACGTTAGCCGCCGCCGCCGCCGCGCCGGACTCACGCAGGCGCTCGTTATCTTGCGACTCGTGGTACACGGTCCACGTCCCCATGAGCCCGGGCAGGGTGCCGGCTTCAACCTCGGTGACGAGCTCGGGCTGGATACCCCTCTGCAAAATAGCCAGGGCGCCGTTCTTTCCGTGGCCGCACGCCGCGACCAACTCCGCGCGCTCCTCCGTGTCGCCCTGCACAGAGGCGGATGCACCGGCGGTGAGGTCAATGATTGGTGATATTCCGAGCACGGAGTCGCGCACGGTGAACGTGTACCCGGGGTCCTCTTTGCGTCCGGCGTTGGCAGCCTTCGCCGCGGCTTTGAGGGTGGCCGCGCTGACACCGCCAACCCCGTCGCCCTCACCCTCCTTCACCGCATCCGCATCCGCCGCCACGACATCCGCAGCCTTGCCCGCGGCTCCACCTTCACCTTCGCCGTAAAGCATCGCCTCGAGCTCGTCCTCGTCATCCTGACCGGTCGCGACCTTCGTCGGTGGGGGTGGCGGCTTCGGAGGCTCCGCTTCGCCAGCCTTGCGTTTCTTCGGCGCCGCCGCGGGAAGCATCTGTGCCGCGCCCGCAGCCTCCTTCTTCTTCAGAGAAACGAGAAGGGAGTCGCCCACCCTGCTTCCGAGGAATAACAGCCGTTTTGTGATGAGGCACATGCCGCTCGAGAGCACCGCGCCTCCCGCGCGTCGCAGGTGCATCGCGCCGTGTGCCGCGAGCCGACGACCCTCCACCCTCAGGCTGAGCAACATCAGCGCACCCTGCTTCGTGGTCACGAGCACCTGGCGCTCGGATAACACCGCCGCGTGCGCGCCGTCGAGCTCAACGGAGACGCCCAACGCACTCTCCGTGCCCTCGCGCGTGGCGACGAACGATGCAGGGTTGGCGAGCTCAGGGTTGGTCGCTCCCGCGTTGCCAGCTGTGCACGCCTGAGCCGCCGCCGCCGCCGCGGCAGCAGCCGCCGCGCTCGTGGCATCATCGAAGGTCACACCTCCCGCCAGCGGGTTGAGTGCGAGCGCCTTGCTACTCTCCTGCGATTCGTGCAGCAAGAAGTTGTTCGACAACACGATTGCACCGCCGAGTGGGTCCGGCATGGCGCAAAGCCGGTAGCACGTGCACGGCAGCTTTTCCCTCTGCCAGATAACCGTGCACCTCTTGGTGTCGAGGTTTATGCTGACGGCGGTGAGGACGCAGGTATCGTTCACCAGCGGCATCCTCGCCGCCCACGTGGGCTCGCGTTCGTGCAGGAGGAGAACCACGGGTTCGCCGTATCCGTGGAGGAACGCCGCGTCCCTCACCCCGCTCATCGCGAGATCGGCGGTGAGGTCCACGACGAACGATTTCCTCACGCTCGCCGCGGGCCCTTGTCCCCTCCGGTCCCCGTCGTGAGATGAGCCGTCCCCATCGCCGTCGCCGTCCGCGTCTGCATCCACCGCGGGGCACAACGCCAGCCTGGATCGACCCTCCGCTCTGAGCAGCACCGCCGCGCACCTTCCCTCCGGGTCGGCTATCGCGAGCGGCGGCACGGGCGCGACGCGAAGCGCGGATGGGACACCGCCGGTGCCCACCGGGGTCTCCCACGAGTGCAGGGACGACGGCACGATGGTCATCTCGCTCGGGTCCCACTCGATCACGCTGAGCTTGCTCTCGCGGACGGCGATGAGCAGCGCGTCCCTCTGGTTCCTCGGCGCCCCGGATCGCCTGCGCATGACCGCGATGGATCCGACGGTGCCGTTGAGGTCGAACTCGGCGACGACCTCGAGGGACATCTGCGAGTCGTCGGACTCGTCGTCGTCGTCGTCGTCGTTCCCATCGACGCTCGCGGCCTTCTTCTTCTTGGCCATCGCCACAGCCTTGGCGCCAAGCGCGGCGTCGCCCGAAGCGTCCGCCGAGGGATCGCGTCGGATCGCAAACACCGTGAGATGGTTCGCCTGCATCACCACCAGGTTCGGGGGACCGCCGTCACCGATTGGGTGGGTGAAATACGCAGCGACCGCGTGGTCCACGCCAGTGGGCGGGTGGACCTGCTTGTGAATGGCAAAACTCATCGCCGCGACTACGGGCGCCGACCTTCTGGGTCCTGCTCGCGCCCGGAAAAGTGAAACAACCCTAACAACTTCAGCTTGAGCAGGTTTCGTTTGTCGTGGCGAAAAGGCATCCCCTGTGCCTACCCTTTCCACAGTTGGCACGCGCAGGAGGGGGTGCGCGGCGCATCGGGATGTCGTCTGTGGTTGGTAAGGTGGCGGTGACGCCCGCGAGGGCGCGCATCACCTCGCTGGGTAGGCGTGCGACGACGTTACCGTCACCCGTGCGCCCACGTCGCTCAGCCTTCCACGTCTTTTCGCAGCGCACGGCGAGGATGCCGCGACGACGCCCGCCCGGGAAGACATCTCGACACCTGGCGGCTCCTCGCGAGCGTGGATCGCTCGAGGTGGAGGTGGAGAGCAGTGAGGCCGCGCTGCCTACGGCCGGGGCTGATAAGGGCGACGGGTTCGCGGGCATCTCACTCGCTGGGGTGCCTCTCACCCCGGAGGTCTCGGCCATCGTGTTGGTGTACTTCGTGCAGGGCATCCTCGGACTGTCTAGGCTCGCCAAGGACTACTTCGTGAAGGACGAGCTCGGTCTATCTCCCGCGGAGGCGTCCATCATCTTCACCATATCCAGCGTGCCCTGGTTGGTCAAGCCGCTTTGGGGATTCATCAGCGACTCGGTGCCGCTTGCGGGGTACAAGCGCAAGAGCTATCTCGCCATGTGCGGGTTCTTGGGCGCGGGTGCGGGTTTCTCCCTCTGCACGGTGGTCAACGACGTTCCCGGCGCGGTGCTGGCCTTCACCCTCGGTTCCCTTTCCACCGCGTTCAGCGATGTCGTCATAGACAGCATCGTGGTCGCGAGGGCTCGCGGCGAGTCGCAGGCGCTCTCCGGGTCCCTCCAGAGCTTGTGCTGGGGCTCGGTGGCCGTCGGAGGCATCGCCTCGTCGTACTTTTCCGGATCTCTCATCGAGACTTACGGCACGAAATACGTGTTCGGGGTGTCCGCCCTGTTCCCTTTGCTCATCGCGTGCGCGGCGCTGCTGGTGCGCGAGGATCCCTTCGACGAGAAAAAACGAGCCCTCGAGGCGGAGACGGCGGATGGCGAGGCGCGGGACGGGGAGACGGTGGGCGGTCAGCTGGTGGAGCTGGGGAAGAAGTTGTGGGCCGTGGGAAAGCAGAGGAGGATATGGGCGCCGACCGCGTTCGTGTTCTTGTGGCAGGCGACGCCCAACCCGGGCACCGCCATGTTCTACTTCACCACAAACGAGCTCGGGTTCACGCCAGAGTTCCTGGGTCGGGTGGCGCTGGCCAGGTCGGTCGCTGCGCTCGTGGGCGTGGGTGTGTACAACGGGTACCTGAAGAAGGTGCCACTGAAGAAGATGTTCTTCTGGTCCGCCGTGGTTGGCACCGCGCTCGGTCTCACGCAGCTGATGCTGGTCACCGGTTACAACCGGGAAATCGGGATTAGCGACCAGTTCTTCTCGTTGGGCGACACGGTGGTGCTCACCGTGCTCGGCGAGGTGTCATTTTTGCCCGTTCTCGTGCTCGCAGCCAAGATATGTCCCGAAGGCGTTGAGGCGACACTGTTTGCCGCGCTCATGTCGGTGTTCAACGCAGGCGGCGCGGCGTCGGGGGCGCTCGGCGCCGCGCTGACCAGCTACCTGGGCGTCACGGCTGAGGATTTCACGAACCTGTTCTGGCTGGTTCTGATATGCAACTTGAGCAGCCTGATGCCCCTGGCGGGTCTCAGATGGTTGGACGAGGCCGACAAGGAGTGGGAAGGTGAAGAGGACGCGGTGGCTGCGTTGAAGGAGGGTGGCTCGGATTGATTGTTTCGCGTGGCGCAAATATTACGCCCAAGTTCGAGAAATACTTGTACGCGTTGAGACGATATGTGTGATAACAAAGAAAGCAAAGTAATAGAATTCTCCCCGTGTATACTCTCAATGGGGCTTCGAACCCCTTCGTCCCCGGTCAAGGGGCACATCTTTGAGACGCCCTCCGGCACGGCAAAAAGCGCGCGCCATCATCGGGGGAGATGAAAAAATCCCTGAAAGAGAGATCAGCAAGCCAAAAAAAGTCCAAAGTCCAACCTCTCAACCATCCTCCAGGATAACCAATCCACTTAGAGCCAACACAACAAACTCTAACCCACCCCTAGCAACAAGAAGCTAATCTTTGAAGAAACAATTCACATCTTACTCTGCTCGGCAGCGAAGAACATGACAAACGTTTCCACTCGTAAAAGACTTCTAGTGCTCAAACACTCGGCGATGCGGTGTGATGGAATGATAGGCAGAACGAATGTGCGATAAGACAAAGCGATGAAGCAAATGAATCGTTACGCTGTGAAAGTGAACAACTGGAACGCCGCGTGATCGATCGATGAAACACTGTACAACAACTTGAGCCGCAACATAAAATGAAGAAGAACGAACCGGATGGCGAAGCGGTGAAACAAACAAACAGTGACCCACGGCGGAAGCACTAAGGCTGGAAACAGAACCCCAAAACACAAAGGAAGATCTGGAGCTTTCAAGGGAATGGCAAACGAAAACCTGGTCCCAAAGCAAACTAGTCGGAAAGAGCAAATCTGACCTACTGGTGACCCGCCACGAAGGAGAAACCTAAATCATCCTGGGAAGAATACGCGACCCAAACAAACCACAAAGTTCCAAGCGAACCAAAGTGAGCAAACTGGCGACTCAAACATGCAGAATTACCGCGCGAATCGAAGAATCGATGGGCATAGAAGTGCGTGCGGGAATACTTTACTGCAGCAAGGACGCCGGATCTCGGACGCTTGAACGTTATACCAAGTAAATCATCAGTGTGGCAGTGAAGCGATGTATGTTCCTGAGAGATCAAAGACTCGAAAGGCATGACGCGCGTGTGTGCAAGATGCAGCTACGGCTCGTGACGGTGAAGCGATGATCAAAGGTAAGGCAACAGATTGCTGGGCGAAAGCGCAGTGCGTGGGGGGATTTGTGCCAGGACAAAGAATAACCTCTCCGCGACTCTCCACTCTTTCTTCTTGCCCAGTGGGTCAATCAAATGATACGTTTTACTTGCACCTGGGTGACAGATCATGAGGCGGAACACGGTATTCTGGACTTACGCATTTCTGCGGTGGACTCGTAGTTTTGCGGATGAACTCCTCTGTGCACCTGAGAACAAAACCAGCGTGGCGGGGAAACGAAAAGAAGCCTCTTACGCCACTGAGGTGCCCCCTGAGGGGTCTTTTCACATTTCCGACGTGTGGTTGCCCTCGGGACTTACGGGCGGCCCGGGGTCTTACTGAATCCTGAGCTCCTGAGCGAGCATGAAGGTGATGCCAACGCGCGAGGCGTGGTCTTTGGTCGTTTCCGAGAAAGTTGGGTCGTCGAACAGAACTTGCAAACCCAAGAAATTGGCCGGTGGCCGGAAGATAATTCTCGTGCGTGGCGGAAATGCAAAGGCATTGGGCAGAGCGTGGAAATCGTGACGAGCTCGCCTAGCTGACGTACGCGCGAACGCGACGTGTGGATTTACGCGTACGAAGACGCGGCGCTGAGGGGAAACGGGATAGCAGGGAGGTTAGGGCTGGCTGCTCGGCGAGATCTTGGGAAATAATTGTGTTTTTACGGCGTGGCTGCCAGATCTCGGTCGGGTCTCACCTTGCGCGCGTTTAGGAGGCGCTTCCCATCACTCGCCGTCCTCCTGTGGCACACCGGAGACCGGTCTGTGCCTGGGCATGGTGACTTGGCCCTTGACCTCTTGCGACGTCGCGGATAACCGCGTGCCCAAAGAAGTGAATTAATTATCCCGCGGCCCACTCGGGAGAGCGAATCAACGGCTGCAATCGGATCCTCGGGATGGGACTGGCGTTTTGTTCTTTTTTTTTTGGGTCACAGAAAACTTATATCGTGGGCAACACGAGTCGACGCTCATCGACGTGACACGATGTAATTAGCCCATTCGACAGCGTGCGATCGTTCACGGCGGAACGAACACCTTACCCCCCGTCCCTACAACCCCAAGCACCCTCCAAGCGGCGCTCCCACGGTCGCCCGCTCTCAGCTCCAAGCCGCCTCCGGCTCCGGCTGGCGTCAGTATCACCCCCCTTCCCTGCAGCGGTTGATCCTCCGCCGCTCTCTCCACCACCCCGACCTGACCCTTTCCCGCGGAATCAATTGTCAAGCCACTTGCATCTCCTCCGAGGGCGTCCACCACCGCGTCGGGATCCAGGGCACCGCTCACTGCTATTCTCACGACGACCGGTTTGGCTGACCTCGTCTTGACGAATACCAACGGGAAGCCTACAAGGTTAGCGACGCATCCCGCGTAGGCGTCGCCGCTGCACCTCTCGCCCGAACCCGGTCCATCCTTCTGGGGTGCGGCGCCGTTCCTCAGGGCGGTATTCCTGGCCTTGGCGGGGTTGTCGGTGCCGACGAATATTGCGGCGAGCTTTGGGGGGTCTCGAGACTCGGAAGGCAGCTTCACTGACGAGGAAGACCCATCAGCATCGCCCTCATCGCCCTCATCGCCACCGCCCCTGAGCTCTAGTGCGATACCTCCCGCACCCATGACAATGGCCCGTCCTGCGGGAGCGTCGTCGCGCTTCACAAGTCCCGGGACGGCTTCGACGAGGTAGTTGGCTGCCATGTCCGGCGTGATGGACGCGGTTTTTATGACAACTGTCTCGACACCCGCCGCGGCAGGCGATCCTCCTCCTCCGGCGGCGAATGCGGACTCGATGCTCGATGGTATGATCGGCGCGAGCAATGTCGCGGCGATGGATGGTCCGAAGGCACGCCTGGATAGCACTAAACCATCGCGTTCAGCACCACGTTCGTGAGAAGCCGCATCCCGAGCCTGAATCCCAAAGGCTCCCGAACCGCTCGGGCAGAACTTTTCAGCCGCGCGGGGCCGACGAGCGGAGACGCGCCTCGCGATACCTCGCCGTGAGACGACGCGATCGGGCGGTCGGGCGATGCATGCGCTCCCTCCGAGTGTCAACATGCCTTGCGACCCTCCGCGAGCTGATGCGCCCCTCGCACTGGTCGGCCGGTCTTATCCACGTCAGCCGTATCGTGAGCTGAGGTGTGCTGTCAAATTGGACCGTTGACAGGCGTGTGGTGTCGAGAGCCCTCTCCGCTTTCGGGATCAACGGCACTGCCCTCAGCGCCACCGTCTGATGCCCAGTGCATCCAAGCCCCCTACCGGGGCTTCCAACCCGACGCCAAAGCCCCGGGACGCGCAGAAGGAGAAGGACTATGAGCGCAAGAAGCAGAGGGTGAAGGAGGCCCACAGAAAGAAGCGCGTCCGAGCGCTCATGAAATCCGCCCCGGGCGAGCCCGTGAAACTTCACTACGACACCGACTGCAGGTCCCCAGCGACCGAGGCGCACGTCGTGATGTTCTCGGGCGTATCGTCCGAGAGCAAGGGAGAAATTGCCGGCTCGTCCGGTTATGGCTGGTATGGAATGCCTAGGCGCGCAGGGAAGGGCGGTGCTGGCGGTGCCTGCGCCAACGCCCTGCTCCACTATCTGAAGGAATCCGACCGCACGAAACCCCCGGACAGGAGCTGGCTCACCACCATGGTCGGCATGCAGAAGTGGCTCAGCAAGGAGGGCTACACCACCGTGCCGTGTCTATCGGCGGGAAACAACAATTTCGACTTCAAGCGCCCGTTCAGCATCCTCAACCCTCAGTGCGTGAACAGCCAGAGGCTGAGCGGCAGGACCAGGGCTGTTCTTATCGGCTGCAACTATCCTGGCACGGAGTCAGCCCTCGACGGCGCGTGGGCGGACGTGTCCAAGATGAAGAGGTACATCGCGTCCGTGGGATTTTCCAACGACAGCGACTCGCTCATGGTGCTGAGGGACGACCCCAACGGCAAATCCGGCGAGCTCCAGCCCACGAAGGAGAACATCCTTGAGGCGCTGCACTGGCTCGCGCAGGGCGCCGCGGAGGGTGACTCGCTGCTGCTGCACTTCTCGGGGCACGGCGTGAGGGTCAACCGACCGAAGGCGTCGGAGACGGACGATGAGACCGTAGTCGCCGAGGATGGACTGGTACCGTGCGATTATAAGACCGAGGGACCCATCCTCGACCGCGAGGTGCAGGAGATTCTCTTGTCCCGCCTGCCGAAGGGGTGCAGCCTGGTCATGTTCCTGGACTGCTGCCGGGGCGGCTCCGCGGTGGAGCTGCCGTACAACTTCAAGCTGACTCCCAAGCAGTACGCTTTCGAGAAGGAGCGCATGGCGGTGGGTTGGCCAGTGCGCAGGAACCCGCTGGCTGCGCTCGTGGACCGGACGGTGAACATGGTCCCGAACAACTGCAAGCGGGCACTTCGGATCGGCGCGCAGACTGCGGATGCGACGTGCGAGACAATTGGCGGGGTGCTGCAGGCGGCGGCGGACTCTTTCCTGCCAAAGCTGATCAAGCGAGAGTATCAGAGGGGGAAGAGAAAGATACACAAGCTCACGGGGGTCAAGGTGCAGTTCGAGCCGCACGACGAGCGAACGCACAGGTTCCTCTTTTGACGTTAGCACGGTACTCAACTTATTACGCATAGAATTTCAACCTGTAGGTACGAACACCTTCAACGAGTCGGCCACCCTGCGAAATTCGTCTCGCCGCCGCCCCCAGTCGACCTCCGGCACCTGCGCCACGAGTGTGTACAACCGTCCACCTTTTTCCGTGAACACCGCTACGTTATGCCTGTACCAAGCGTCGGTTTTGATGGTATACTCGAAGGTGAAATATTTTTGGCCGCCGCCCGAAGTGCGCGTGTACGCATCAAACAGCTCCGATGTCTTGCCACTGCCCGGGGGCGCGAGGATGTTAGCCAGCAGCCATTCCGCCTGGTTCTGCGCGTCCCCGAACCTGTCCAGCTTAAACCCACCGGGTGGCGACCTGCTCACGATGACCGAGACGTTCTCTTCTCCGGTGCCCCCCATCGGGCCAAAAGCAGATTGTGGCTCTTGAACAGTCTGGCCAAATATTTTGGGTGGCTTCGGGACGTCGCCCAGCGCCGGAGGGTCCAACGGGTTCATCGCCTCTCGCTGGTCGCCCTCACACTTCGCCGCACGTGCTACCATGGTTGCATCACCGAGGTAATCCTCCGGATAAACGAACTCGTAGCCCTTCTCCGGGTTGTACGCCCTCTTGAACCCGCCGACTGGATAGATCAAATCGAGCCTCAGAGACTCCGCCACGTCAGGCACTCCGTTCAGGAGCTTGCCGGTGATGCCCAGGAAGTTGCCTCCGAGGGCTAAGCCGGCGGTGGCTAGAGCGCCGAGGAACACTCGTCGCGGGGAGGGAGGGGATATGGCCTGTGAGTCCGCATACATGTTCGGTCCTCCGTAGGCCGAGGACGAGGACGTGGGCTCTTCCGCAGGTGCCGACGAGCCCGGGCTATCCTCATCCGACGCGGCTACGCGGACCACGGCACGTCGCGAGAGACCGAATCTTCCGGTACCGCGTGCTCGGCGCAGCCTCGGCTTTTGTGCCGATGCGCCGGGAGCCACGATGAAGGGCGCGAGACTAACGTGCATGACGCAAGTGATGGCAGGCGGTGGTCAGGGATAAGAGTTACCTTCAAGGTACGAAGATAACTTTTACTCCCAGGTGACGAGGCTGAAGTGGTGGCGGGCTTATGAGGTCATCAAGAGTCGATTGTGTTACAACGGTGCGCGACACTTCAACTCTACACACCAAGTACCGGTGTCATCGGTCTTACTCTCCCTTCGTCTCCTTCGTCGTCGTCGTCGCGTTGCCTGCGCTTTGCCTCACTCGTCCAACGGGATCGCGCCGAGTCCGTCGTGGTGCTCGCGGAGAGATCCCTTGGGCACACCCACCGCCATCATAAGCAGCGGCACCTCTCCCTCGTCTCTCGAAGCGATCGCGTCCTTTACCTCGCTCGCCTCGAACGCACCGACGAACGTCGCGCCGAGACCGAGCGCGGTCGCCTGGAGCGCGAGGTTCTCCGCCGCGCAGCCCGCTTCGAACTTTACGAGGTCCTCCCCGAACCTCTCGTACAGGCCGCCGTGGGATTTGGTCACCGCGGGGTTGCCGGAGATGAGGAAGACGGCACCGGCGGCGTCCATCCAGGATTGGTGCTTCAGCCGCGCGACCTGCGGGACTGTAGAGCGGAGAAGCTTGTGGAGGACCTCGGGATCTCCCCCGTCGTCGTCACACGCTTCGTCGTTGACCTCCCCCTGCTGGGGCGGGCACTGAGGACCAATCGGAAGCAGCGCGTGACTCTCCGGGAGGTACTTGTACGGGCCGGGAGTGATCCCACCAACAGCTTGAGACGCAATTACGTAGAGCGTGAGAGGGTAGAGTCGTCCGCCGCTCGGTGCGGTTCGTCGAGAGGCCCTGCGGTGTGGGGAGCGGTGAGAGAGATGGTTTTCTCAACTTTCTTGGACGAGCAGAAAGAGCAAAAAGACGCGCTCACCCAGCGTGCCCGAACTCGTCGGGGGCCGTCTCTGGCGCGGTGATGCCCTGCGCTGCCCAAGAGAGCTGGGCGATCTCCCACAAGTGCAAATGTCCGCTTGGAAGCTCGGCGAAGTCTCGGCAGCAGCGTCGTTCGGCAACAACCCACTCGAAGGGGTGGGAGTCGTGGCCCCGGATATCTGGAGGCGGCAAGTGCACTGCACCGTCTGGCGCCGCCTTGTATTCAAGACCGGTGATGAGCGGGATAGGGCAATGCGGTTCGTCTCCAGCGCCGTGGATACCCCGTTCGGTGAACCTGACGATGGGAGGATAGGTCCCTGCGTGGCCACCAGCGTGTTTGCTCCTCGCTTCGCTCGTTTCGCTGGTCACGCGCCCCTCGAAGGAGAAAGAGGCGACAACGCCGCTTGGGCGACGCGAACGACCGACAAGTCGCGTGCGAGGTGCGAAGAGTCGCACGGGAGATGAGCAAGGCGCGATGATTACACGCATCATGGCGAGGGCGCGTGTGTTTCGCAGCTCTGTCCACCGTGTGCGGATAGGAGCGGAGAAAACGCTCGTGCCAAACACTGTCGAACTTTCCGAGAAGGAAAACGCGAAGGCACCAACAGCGCATAAGTCTTAGTCCAGAGCGCAAAGCGCGTGAGATACTCGGTTCATCTCCTCAGACATGGCGTATGACTCAGAGTCTGATGATATGTTCGTAATGCTGGACGGCGAGGGTCGCATCTTCGGCTGCGGCGACGGCATGGACTACTCGTTCAGGGTCGAGGATGATTTCCCAAAGCCGCCGCCGTCGACGAACCCCGCCGCGAGCGATCAGCCCACGATCGATGATCTCATCAGAGAATGTATTGCCTGCGATATGATGACAGAATGCACGCTTTGGCTCGGCGCGGAAGACATGGAAGCGCCTAATTGTGCGCTTGAACAGCTGGCTGCCGCGATCTTCAAGCACCACACCAAATCTTGTGATGACTTTGACCCCGAGTCGTCAGGTGTCGAGTGGTGGATCCAGTCGCGCGATCCGGGGACCAACCAGGGATTGACACTCCACTGGGATAAAGACGAAAATATGAGGATCCATCATGGACTATACGCGCATCCTCAACTCTCAACGGTGACGTACTTAACGGAAGGGGCGCCTACGATTGTCTTTGATGGACTCACAGTCCCCGCGATAGCCAGGCACGGCAACGGCACGCCCGCGGGCCTCTCGCCATCGCCAGAGTGTACCGGCGTGTACGTGAGTTACCCTAAGCCCGGTAAGCACATCGCGTTCGACGGTAGGCTTCTGCACGGCGTGTTTAATGACTTGTCACCAGAATCATCGAAGAACGCTAGGCGCGTGACTTTCCTGGCCAACGTATGGTTGAACCACACGCCGAGGGGTGTGACGCGATTGCCGATCGATGCTGCCACGTGTTCTGGTCTAATGAAACCCACGAGATCTCTTGCCGCGAAGGCTGCCCCAAAGCCACGAGAGGTGACCAAGAAGATTGCACCGATAGGCGGCAACGACCTCTTCGATTTTGGATGCTTTGGGTGGAACGGTGATGACTTCAAGCTGAGTTCTAAGCTCCCAAAGTCCTCGTTATCGGACAGCGGATGCGGAACGCTTCGCGTGGAGTGCGCGGGCATACAGGTGGTGGAGAATGAGCAGCAAGGTGGGGAGCAGAAGAGCACGAAGAGGCAACGTGTTGAGTGAGTAGAAGAGGCGTCGTTGTTGAGTTGGAAAATCCTATGAAAAGTTGCTGGCAACGCTGTTACAGCTACCATCTAATGACTAACACGAACCAGCCAACTTGCGTGAAACTAATGCACGCCGACTGAACTACAATCGGCTGCGCCATTTATTAGCGACCCCTACTCGGGAAAGGTGCGCGCCAACGCTCTTTGCGAACCAAACAGTATCCTGCAACGGTCCAAAGTGCGTCAGCGCCGGCGCATACTCCACAAATGCGTTCTCGCCGATGTACTCTGCAATGACGGGAGAAATGATGGACGAGTAGATGGCATCGTTCGGTGACCGACCGTACACGTCCCTCGGATCATGTGTAGCGCCGTGAGCTACCGTCACCGGGCACCGAACCTTCCCACCGCCGACGAGCTCGTTTGCCTCAGCCTCGACGCCGCCGCACGCAAAAACTGTCGACTCCGTCTCCGGCGTACAGGCCAACGTGACCTCGCCCTTTTCACCTCCGGCGGCATCGACGAAACCGTGTCGAACATACGCGTCGAGCACCTCCGATTGTAATATGTTCAGTGGAGGTTTCGATCCGTACGCGGCACGGGCGTCCGACCGGGAAGGGAAAGTCCTCCTCCTCCTCGCCGCCGCACGCTCGAGCGACATGGGTACAAACGGCGGCAGCTTCCCTGGATCGCACACGAAGATAGGTTCGAAACAATACAGAGACGCGAAGGTACCTGGTCTTGAAGCCTCCGCTCGGAGCATCGCGTGAGCCCCAAGACTGTGTCCTATTCCGACGAGCTTACCCCTGACGAGCCCGGGCGTTTGCTCAACCACGGCGAGGAGATCCTCCGAGAACTTACCCCACCGCAGAGCGTCCCTGCCTCCACTGATTGGCGCCGTGGACTTTCCGTGCGCGCGGAACGAGAACGTGATCACGCGCACGCCGCCAGTTCGCCCTCCAAGGCCCTCGGCGCAAGAGGCTACGCGCATAAGCTCCTCAGCCGCGGCATCCCACGTTCTCGAGTGGAAGCCATTCGCGTGAGCGAGGAGCAGCACGGTGGGCTCATCGCGCTCGAGACCGGAGGAACTGGATGAAGGCGACGTGCCACGATCGTGTACTTCCAGAACAACGCCATCGGTAGACGGAACGTGGTGCGTGCGCATTTAGATGCCCTCACGCGCGGTCCGAAGTGTCGGCAGTCCCGGCAGTTGTATCAAGATCTCAAACTCTGTCATACTTGTGCAAGTAGAAAAGTCGACCACAAGCGGCAGAAGCACCACACTCAGAGTCGCGCTTGGAACGAAAGCGGTGCACCCAGTTCTACCAGATTTCTGCCAAACGCGTTCCAGACCACTCGAGAGGCGCGTCGTCGTTCCACACGAACTCGTCACCGGAAGCTACAGCAGCAGCGGATCAGAGTGGTGCCGACTCCCTTTTCTGAGACCGGCGCGAAATGACCGCTCTCCCAACGGCGCGCGGCCTTTTCAGGCAGCTGCTTCGCGCTCGAGCGGTGGCATTTAGGGGCGATCAGACTGCGCTGAACGCGTCGCGAGAGGAGATTCGCAATCACTTCCAGGTGAGAGGGCGCCAACAAGGACCAACCCTAATTCACGCCTGTCTTCCACACTGAACCCTCAACCCTTGCCCTGTTCAAACGAAGGAGTCTGCGCACCTGGGACCTGAAGAAGCGAGGAAAAAGATCGAGGAGGGCGTCGAGGCGGAATCATTCATCAGGCTTCACGTCGTCCAGGCGCAGGTCAACGACAAAGGCAACTACGAGATGTCGATAGAGCCGCAGCACGTGGACAGGGCGGTGCCAGGGGAAAACACCATCGAGTCCCCAGATGGCGGCGGCGGATGCTCGAGCGGGAAGACGTAGTGAACGCGCGCGAAGGCAGCGAGCTGAATTAGATTGTTTTCTTCATAGCACACCTGATAATACAACAGCGTCCCTATCTTACCTACATACTTATAGCGTTCGGCGGATCCAGCGATGAATCCAGCCGAGAAATAATCGCCTCTTGCAAGCCACGTAATAAAATTTGTGGCGCCCGAGGAAACAATAAGGGCCCGCCCCCCGCGCCTTGGGGCTGGCCCGAAATGAATGTATCATACTCACACGGTAAGGGTCTTACCAGAGTTGATTCCAGTGTCGTCCCGTCGTAATAATCACGAGACACACAAAAGAATTATTGATGTCGACATCGCTCACGCAGTCACACCCGGCAGCACATCAGGTGTGACCAGCGGCGGCGGCGCGGCAACGTCCGAGCTCAACTCGTGCTTCAGTTTGTCTTGTTCCTTCTCTTCCTTCTTCTCTTCTGCTTTACGCTCTGCATCATCGTCTGTAGTGAGCTTTGCCTTGATGTCCTTGTGGTTCTTTGCGCTGCTCTTGTCGATGGCGGTGAGGGGCGCATCAGCCCTCGCGAACCTCCCCTTGATTCTCACCCTGTTGTCTGCGCGAACCTTCCTCGACTCGTATCGGATCTTTTTCTTGAAGTGACGCTGCTTACGCTTCTCGTGGTAGCGAATGAGCATCTCCTTGCGAAGGGCGGTACCCGGGGCCATCGAGCCCGGGATCTCCGGCGCGTCTTCGGCATCCTCCTTACCCGGGGTGCTGGCGCCGGGGTTGCCATCAAACGGAAAGCCGCCGCCGGGAACCATGCTGGACATGGCGACGACGCTGCCTCCGCCGCCGATGTTTCCGCCTCCGCTCCCACCGTTCGGGGGGGACCCACCGCCGCTTCCCTCTGCGCTCCCTTGAGAATTCCGATCCTGCCGAACAAGCACTCCACCCGCGACAGGCATCATGCTCGGGTAGGACGAGTAGTCGTGGGTCCCGAACGCGGGTTGGGGTTGCATGAAAGCGGGCATCGGATGAGGGGGCAGGTACGCGCCGTGCGGTGGCTGTCCAAACTGCGCTTGGAGTCCGCCAGATCCCTCCGTGGACCAGGAAGTTGGATTAGAGCGCAGGCCCATGTTGGGGGATGACGCTTCACGCTTTATGTATCCGCCGCCGATGTGGTGCGGTGACCACGTGCTCGTGGACGGGATCGCCGGACCCACGCGGCCTTGATACGGGAAATCAATCCCGGGCATGTAGGCAGACATCGGAGTGGGGTATCGCTGCATTGGATCTGCAGGGTTTGCAAACACGTGTCCTTGCTGCTGCTTCTGCTGCTGCTTCTGTTGTTGCTGCTGCCAGTGCTGCGTGGACGTCGCCTCCTGGTGTGAAGCGTCAGATATGCGCGGGTCCCCCGTGATTTCGGGCGGAGTGTTGCTGCCGCCCTGGTTCGGGCCGTCGCTCCCACCGGAACCCCGAGAGTTGCTCCCGTTTGCGGCGAGTCGAACCTCGGGTGAATCAAAGTTCATGTACATGCCGATCGGATCTGAGCCGTTCGAGGAGTGAGATGGGTTTCTCATGAGTCCATCAAGGTGTGGGCCCGGCAACCAAGCGTACGCGCTCGTGCGCTCGCCGCTGCTGCCCCTGGAGATGCCGTTCTCGTCCATGAAGTAGCCCGCCTGAGGCACGAGCGATGGCATCGGCGGAGGACCCACGCCTCCCATCTGGTGGTGAAACGGGGTCAGTAAGCCGCGCTGCTGCGACTGGTGCTGGTGCTGCTGGAGCTGGTACTGGTGCTGCTGGGGGGTGATCCCTCCAACCATCTGAAACGGGTCCCACGCGGGCGCGCCTCCAACTCCGGCTGTTCCGTAGCCGCCGTTGTGTGCACCCGCGAGTCCCTCGCCCCCGATGGTGTAAGGAGCCATACCCCCGACCACTCTCTGCCCACTGTGTTGTCTTGATAATCCCTGCATCCCGCCTCCACTCCGCGCGTTGCCACCGGGCTGCAGAACCGGCGAGCCACTCCCCATTCGGTGCGGCCCACCAGTCAGCCCCGAGAGCTTGCTCCCGCTGCCCCCCGAGGCGGGAAACAACGCGAGCCCCTCCTTGAACGGATGTCGCGACAGCATCGTCGCGTGAGATCCGTTATATGTCGCGCCGTGCTCGTCCACCGGTTCGTCCTGCAGGCTGAAGCTCTTCAGCGGAGCCCTCGGCGGCACGCTCTTGCCCTCGAGCCTCCCATTCACAGACCGGGTCAACTCGTCGCACGGCTCGCAAAGAACCACGCGGTCCTGTCCGCAGAAAACCTGCGCGCAAGGGTAGAGAATTGAGATTTCGCGTGGTTAATTATCGCAAGGAGGTATTCGAAGGGAATATGACGCCTCGCGGGGATGGGCATCGAAGGCGAACGGGTACGTCGCGCTTTCTTTTTTGGACGAGCCAACCAAGCGTTGTTAAACCCCGAGATTTTATGGGTTCGTCGTTCCGACAAACGCGCGCGAAGAAGTTGTCATCGGCGCGGACGCCGACGCACCTTTGCTGAGCCATTCTGACAAGTATCACATAACCATGAGCGGACGTGTCTCCGCGCCACCTGATTCGCCGTGTGCACCTGAGAGGAGGGCGGATACCGAGAGCGGGTGAGAAAAACTTCGAAGGGGAGGCGTCGTTTCTTCGCGAGGCGCTGACGCCAAAACGCGTCGGGCGTCGCGCGACGATACGGAAAACGCCCGTTTTGCGCCGACGCGAATGCCCCCGTCGGTAAGGATTGATCGACTGGCATCGAGCGGGCGTTCACAACGTCGCGTCGAACGGGAACGCGCGCCCCGGTTCGGCGCGTCGACGGGGATTTCCCCCATTCCGACCGTCCGGTGGGTAAACCTATGGTTTTGCCGGAATGGGTGCCGGGAGTTGGCGCACCTGCTTGTCGCATGCGAGGCACAGCCGGGCGGAGTCCGCCCGGCAGAAGATGACAGCCTTCGCTGTCGAGCAGTAGTCGCACACGCGTCCCATTCGTACTCGCTCCTCGGGACGCGCCGCGCTGTGACGTTAGCTTCCCCCGTTTCGTGGACAACGCTTGGGTAACTTCCGGGGGTGGCAACGTTTTCGCAAAACGATGCGGACGAAATTGTGCGGGTGCCTTATCCGCCACATTTTCGCACCTTTGGGCTTTTTCATTCGCTAAATTTAATGCTTTCTGTGCTTTAAACCAATCATGATGCGCTAATCCCTCCACACTCGTTTGCCAATGATGCCGATTCGAGGTCATCTCGGGGGAATATTGAAAAAAGTGCACGACTCCCTGCTTTTTCACCGGAAGAATTCCGCTCGGCTCGATCAACCTCCCTCTATTTCCAATGCCTCGGCCATCAATTTTGCCACCCTTTGCGAATCTTTCCAAGAGTTTTAGACGATGCGTCTCAGCAGCGCTCGGAATCCAGAATCCTGGTTTCCCGGCTCCCGTATACGGTTTGGAAGGTTTCGCAGGATCGGCGTGGACGATTTGTCACTGAAACGGGTGGTAAAAAAGAAGCTCATTCATATGAGCAGTTGCACTCAGTCGAGCTCTTATTACCGGTAAGAGTTATGACTTATGATATGATTCGCCATACTGCAGCCAGTCTCCGGTGTGGCGCTGAGGCGCTCGGTCGAATGTTTTTTTGAGTCTTCCCCGTCGAGAAGGTGGCGCCTGAACACACCGCCGGCGGCGGCGACGCCGGAGGCGAAGGCGGGGTGTTCGCGAGATCAAACAGGGCGAACTGCGCGGCTAGGGGAGAGACCCGCCGGACATGAGCGACTTCTTCTCCAGGCTGACAAATGATATCACCGTAGCGTTTGAGAAGCTGGGTTCGGACTTCAACAAGGCGACGAGCGCGTCTAAACGCAAGGAGACTGCGGGGAAGACGGGGATCGTATCCGAGCGCGAGGCGGGTTGGTCGTCGTTCCCTGAGTACGTCATAGAGCTCGGGCCCAAGGTCCGATCCATCAACTGCGAGCGGAACTCCATCGCGAGCCTTCCTGAAGATTTTGGACTCAAGCTCACTCTGGTTACAAAGCTCGCTATGGGATACAATGCACTTGCCCGCCTCCCTGACTCTTTGTGCCTGATGACGACCCTCAAGTCGCTGCGTCTTGAGAAGAACAAGATCGAGCACCTACCGGATACGCTAGGGGATCTTGTCCGGCTCGAGGAGCTGGTGCTGAGGGACAACCGCATTCGCGTGCTTCCGAAGAGCATCTGCGGGTTGAAAAAGCTCACGAGGGTTGACCTGTCCAGGAACTGGCTGACATGCGCAGAGACGCATGACGAGAGCGGGCTCGCGAACGTCGCGGGGTGTGCTAGACTGACCGAACTGAGAGTGGACGGAAACGTAGGGATCGAGGCTTTGCCGAATTCGTGGGGGCAACTGACCGCGCTCGTGTCAGTCTCCGCGGATGAGACTCGCGTGAGGACAGTACCGGCGGAGGTGTTCACGGGATGCGTAAAACTTGAGCGGGTGTCGCTGAGGTGTTGCCCGACTGATATCGACGCGATCAGAGCCACGAAAGGTTGGGACGAATTCGACGCGAGACGCATCAAGGGCAGGGACAAACAAATTCATGGTGGGGTCATGCTCGCGAGCTTGGACGATGGGCTCGACAAGAGTTGACTCGGGGTCGGGAGCGATTTGTGCGACTTGAAATGTTTATTATTAGTGGCTAGGAACGCCTCGCGTGATGGCGATAATTAGCGGTATTAGTATAGCGTACGAGTACAACAGTCACATTGGACGTACCTGCCGTGCCTTGACATGAAAGCGGAAGCACAAGAACGTCGCGACGTCTTACAGTCGCGTTGAGTCTCTCCAACGCCGAGCCGAGTCGACTCGATCTGTGTCGACTCTGACGACGGTGTTGCGTGGATCTTTCTTACGCGGGTATGCTCTTGCTGCGATCCGGGACGTGGGCGTTCCTCGAGGACTGATACGTGAGGTATCGGTCCGGCGAGCTCACCTCGATGGCCTGCCCGTTGAAAACAAAGTTTCTTTGTGATTTGACCTCCCTGGCCGTCGAGCAGTCTTCAAACTGAACGAAAGCAAAAGCGACGGGGGCGGTTGGTGTCGAGGGTTTGGTATCGCCGTCCTTGTTTGGAAGTTTGACCGTCACCTCGGTGTTCAGGACGTTGCCGAAGGAGGAGAAGAAGTCGTGCAGCTCATCGGCGTCGGTGCCGACACCAATGCCCTCCACGGCGACAACCGCAGAATCAGGCAGCCGAGAGCCCCCATCGTACGAGTGTCGCTTGGGCGCGCTGGAATCGGACGTCATCGACGTGTCCGATGCGTCGGAAAGCCTGCGAAGCCTGCCGAGGGCTCGCTTGACGGGTGACATGGGCATTTCTGACGCGCTGGGCGTCGGCAGGCTGGTGGACCTCATGAGTGTTGGCGACGTCGGCGGCGCGAGCGTGGCACCCTCGAACGTCAGCTTAGTCCTCACGTGCGGCGGCGGCGGCCGGGCGAACCCGTCCATCGCGGTGGGTGAGAGAGAGAGGAAAGTCGCGTCCTGGCATTCCTCGTCGAGCTCCTCGTCGATGGATCCCGGGTCGATGCTGCTGGATCTGCTGTCCGGCTGCAGGCCCACGCCGCCAGGAGCCGAGTTCGCTGAGCGGAGTTCAACCTCCGCATCGATCTTCGCCCACGTCTCGTCCACGACGTGTGTTTCGCCGCGCACCTCGATCGCTAATTTTCGGGTTCGCTTACTCCTCCTCATCCTGATTCGCACCAGTGCGCCGGTCTCATCCATTATCTTTCGGAGGAACTCCCCGCCATCGGTCGCGATGAAGCTGGCTTTGGTGTAGTTGATCTCCTTGCTGATCATCACGATCCGGCCAGATTGGACACCTCCGCCGCGCAGCGTGCTCACGGGGGACTCGGACACCGTGGATTTACCGTCCAGGTTGCCAGAGTTCCTCGGAGTGGTGAGAACCGATCCGGAGTTGGAGGACGCGAGGGATGAGCCGAGCTGCGATTCCGACGCGTCATCCTCCATCACCATCGACTGCATCTCCGCCGCGAGGTCATCCGCCGAGGATTCGGATCCAAACTTGAACATCTGCTGAGATGAACCCGATTCAGACTCGTCGTTCGATGCTGCGGTGCCTTGATTCTTCTTGACGCCGCCGACGTTGACCATGAAGCCCTTGCCAAAGTTCACCACCTTTTTCGCCTTGAGCTCCTCCGCGGTCGCCACGTCCGCAAATGTGATGAAGCCGAATCGTTTAGACATGCCTGTGCGTGAGTCGAGCACTAATTTTACGTCAACGATCTGCCCGTAGGAAGAGAAGAATCGAAACATGTCGGATTCCGTCGAGAGCCTTGGGAGACCGCCGACAAAGACCTGCCTCTCACGCAATGCGGCAGAACCCATCCCCCCCGGAGACCTCGGTGGACTCCACCTTCCGCCCCGCGCCGCCGTCGGAGATGCCGGAGGCGTGATACCGTACAGGCTACTGTGCATCGCAGCTGCGTAGTGGGCGTGTTGTGCCTGCTGCATCGCGTGCGCGTACTGAGCCGCCTGGGCGTAGTGCACCTGCGCCGCGTACTGAGCCGTGTACGGGTCGTACGGGTCGTAGTATCCAACCGGTCCGGGGTGCGGATAATAGGCATACGGGTCATACGGCGCCGCAGCCGCAGCAGCCGCCGCCGCCACGGTATGAACAGTACCCGGACAGTACTCTTGCGGGTGTTGGTCACCCGAGGACACGCTTCCTGAGTTTGACGATCGCCGCGCCTTACCCTTCTCCGCCTCCCCGATTCGCATCGCGCTCTTGCCTTCGCCCGCGCTCAACTCCCCAGCCTCCAGGGCCTTGACCGCCTCCTCTTCCGTCCTGAAGCGCACGAAGCAGAACCCTCGGTGTGATGGGTGGAGATCGTCTGATTTCTTCTCCCCGGACTTCTTGCGCGTGTGTCGCATCAGGTGCACGTGCTCCACAGAGCCGAATCTCGACATGAGCTCAGCAATCTTTGGCTCGTCGAGGTCCTGCGGCACTCCACCCAGGAAAACCGTCTTGGGGTCGTCCACCTCGTCGGAGCGCCGGGACGGCGACGACGAGGACGACGCCTCGGATGGACACGGCGACTCATTCAGCGACGGAATCTCGCTCTCGTGCGCGCCCTCGTGCGACCCGACCTGCATCGTGTCCTCGCGCCCGGCGTTTAGCGTGTACAAGTAGTACTATGCTGTATGAGTATTCGCCTGAGTAGCTGGCCCCGTTCCTCACCGGGGCCTCGGCCAGCGGAGCTGCAGACGGGAGGAAAACGACGACGATGGTCAGGCTCGCGCGTGATTCAGCGGAGTCGCCGGGACGACGAAGAACGCCGCCCGCGGGACATGTGGCGGGCAACCTCGCGGGAAAAGGCGAAACCGACGATTGGGCGCTCGTCCCCGAAACTTTTTTTCGGTCCGGTGGTGCGGGAATGCACGTTGCCGGACGGAGGGGGGTTGGACAGGTTGAGCACCTTCGTTCGCGGCTCGGTACCTTGGGACTGGTCGTGCTCGCGGCGGATGCTCGTTCGAGCTTCCTCTCGACCGCCACGCTGGATCCCCGAGGCGCGGACCCGCTGTGTTCAATCGCCGATGCGGCCAACAACTTTTCACCTTGGGGACTATTCCACGATATTCCACGTCAAATCCACGTGGCGAAGCCAATTTAACCATTTTACGTCAATCATCTTTCCCGACGTATGGGCAAACAGCATCGTTTATTGTGGGCACGTGTCCTTATTTATGCATTTGCGATTCTTTGCCAAGGTGTTACATGGTGCGCGAAAGTGCATTTCACTTGGTATCGGCATCGTCGCACTCGTCTGCCCCTCTCGGCCCCGATAGGAACCGACTGGTACTGGTATTCCTTTTCGCGCGGTTCGCCGGTGGCCATGGCGCCCTCACCCTCAAGTTGAAGGTCGTATCGTGACCCCGCGATGGCGAGCCGCGCTCGTATCCTGGCTGTGCGCGTGGCCAAGGACAAGTGGTGCGTCCCAATCACTCCCGTGCCCTTCTCGACCCGGTCAAGCTGACCGCCTCGTCCGTTCCCGCACAGGATGTTCCACGCGCGCGCCGTGCCGGAGACCTCATACGAACGCGCCTCCGAGGTCGCTGCCGCGCTGGCGATCGCCAACGCGGGTCCGGAGAAGATTCTTCCCCGGTTCGCGGCGCGATGGGTCGCCAGGACCAACGCGTGGTGCGCCGAGACATACGCGCAGTGGGGTGAACAGCCCATCGGTTCGTGGAGACGACGACTGCGGGACCTAGGCGCGTGGGCGCTGGACAGGATACCGCCCGAGGAAACCACGCTCGGAGGGCTTCCCCCGGTGATATCGAGCGTCGAGGTGGCGTACCCGCAGTCCGCGGACGTTCGCGTCGTCGAGAGGCTGCTGCGCGACGAGCTTCTCGGCGCAAAGGCGGACCTGACGAGGCGACGCGCGTGGAGAAACGCGGCGGCGATGCCGCTCTTCCTGCCGCTGATGCTG
>Ga0181573_10001175_pt1 | contig 26138 bp, 25 predicted proteins | sample 101ome_25_FD_148643 | JGI IMG/M metagenome (GOLD analysis project Ga0181573, IMG submission 148643) | Coastal salt marsh microbial communities from the Groves Creek Marsh, Skidaway Island, Georgia - 101409BT metaG (spades assembly) | ecosystem: Environmental > Aquatic > Marine > Intertidal zone...
GGCGGCGGCGGCGGGGGGGACGGGGGCTCCCGGAGTCGCGGCCGCGGACGGCGGGGGGGGTGGGTTCCTCGGGGGCGGGGACGGGGGCGGCCGCGCCGGCAGACTGGCCCCTGCGACCCGTCGAGGGCTTCATGACCTGCGCTCGGTCGTCGTTCTCGCAGTCACTCGGGGCGCCTCGACGACGGGGCACCGACGAGCGTGCCGAAACTGCGGGCGGCGCGAAGGGAGCGGCACAGGGGGTTGTTGGAGCCGAGGCCGCCGTGGGCGAGGGGGGTGCGCTAGGGCACGACGCGCAGCATCGCGATGCGGCGCCGCGGAAACTAAGGCGATAGCGGAGAGCGGGAGCGGGCGCGCGACGCCAATGGGGGGCCTCGGCGCGCGGGATGGGAGCAGCCGGCGCTCATTCGACACACGACCGGCTGTGCCAGTCGTGTGTCGAACAAGACGGCGGGAAGGGGCCGCAAGAAGGCACTGGCGTCCTTGCCTGTCGGTTTTCGCGTCCGGCAGGTTGGCCTCTTCGCCCCTCCTGCCCGCGGAAGTGCGGGGGGGTAGGGCTTGCCCTCATCGGTGTCGGCTGAGTCTGTGTCGGCTCCGTCCGTAACCCTCGCCGTCTCGTCGCACAGGACCTCCTCCGATGTCTCGACGAGGCGCAGGGCTCGCCGCTCGCGCCGCGGAGTTTCTCGTTCGAGAGAGCGTCGCGTCCTCGTCGGGCGCGGCCCCCTCAGGCGGCGCCGTCGCTGCCGCTGCCCATGGCCCGCAGCGCCGCTGCGCCGGAGGTGGCTGCGGGTCATCACCCCCCCGCGCTCGCCCCTGGCGCGACGAAAATCCTACCACCGCCCCCGGACCCGCCGAGTTTGCTCGCCGCGCCTCCCCCGACCCCCGACGGCCCCGGCCGCTCGCCGGCGTGACGGCGGTCGTCGCCGTCGCGAGCGGGAAGGGAGGCGTAGGGAAATCGACGGTTGCGGCCCGCTTAGCCGTCGCGTTGCATAGAGGATGCGCATTGAGCAAGCGGCCACCCCTTCGCGTCGGCTTTCTTGACGCCGACATCACGGGGCCGTCAGCGCCCCTTCTTTTTGGAGTCGGGGTCGGAGCGTCCGGCAGCAGATTCGAATCCGCTACGGCCGGAGCCGACGGCCGGCTTCTGCCGACGCCGACGGCCTCGGGCGTTTTCGTGGCCAGTGCGGGATTGCTGGTCCCGCCGGACCGCGCCGCAGCTTGGCGAGGGCCGATGCTGTCATCTGCGCTCCGGACGCTGTCTCACGGTTGCGCCTGGGGGGGGAGTGGCGACGGCGGACTCGAATCCGGCGGCAGCGAAGGCGATCTCGACGTCGTCGTCGTTGACACTCCCCCAGGGACGAGCGACGTGCTCCTCTCCCTTTGTCAGACGGTGCGCTTGGATGGAGCGATCATCGTTACGACGCCTCAGGCGAGCAAGACGAGAGCGAGACCGTGACGACAACCGAGCCGAGGTCCGACCCCCGCCCCAACCCCCAACCCCGCCCCAACCCCCACCCCGCCGCGGTCGTGTCGACCCCCCCACCTCCAACTCCCCCCCAGGACCTCGCCCTCGCCGATGCGAAGCGCGGCGCGGATTTTCTTCGCAAAGCGGGTGTTCGAGTCCTCGGGGTCGTCGAGAACATGACCCGCCACGTGTGCGCGCGGTGCGGACACATGAGTCAACCCTTTGGCCGGGGTTCCGAGGGGGAGGGCGGGAGGAGGGAGGGCTTCGGGGGGTCCCCCCTGCTCGACGGCGTCCCCGTCCTGGCGTCGTTGCCCCTCGAGACGCATCGATCGCCGTGCTGGGGGGGGGACGAACCAGGAGGGGTCGTCGCGGGGGCTGCGGACGACGTGGCGCGGGGGCTGGAGGTTTGGGGCGGGGCGGGAAGGTGAGGGGGACGCCGTCCGCCTCCCTTGATCGATCGGCGTGTCTCTCCCCTCTCTACCCCCCGTTCTCCTCACCGTCCTCCGTTGCGGCCCGCTCTGAGCCGGGCTAGCGGGTCGCTCGCCGCCAAAGCGTCCGCTGCGGACGCCGACGCCGACGACGACGCCGGCGCCCCGCCCGCCGCACGGAGACGCGCCATCGGGTCGAGCGACGCCCCGGCCGCCGTCGCCGCCGCCGCCTCTGCCCCCCTCCCCCTCGCCCCCCCCCGGCGATCGTTCCACCCTCCCCTGGCCTCTGCCGCCGCCAGCAGTTGCCGGGACAGGCAGCATCCCCCGCAGGGGCCGTATCGACACCAGGGGGAGGAGGAGGCGTCGGAGTGGGGAGACGAGGAGGTGTCGGAGGGGGAAGAAGAGGAGGGGTCCACGGGGGGAGAAGAGGAGGGGTCCAAGGGGTCCGCGGCGGCGGCGCAGACGCCACCGGGGTCGGTGGCGCCGCGGTCGTCGGGGCCGAGGCCCGGGCTGGCGTCCGGGGTAGACACCCCCCCCCGCCGGAGTCAGGCACCCCAACGAGACGACATCCCCCGCCGTGCGCCCCGCGGCATCTCGCAGCGTAGCGTCGGCGGGCCCCCCGGGCGATAGGAGCCACTGCAACAGCCCCCCAGCGCCCCCCCCCGCCCCACACGAGGCGTTCCGGCCGCCCAGCGGGCCCGACGACGCGGCCCCGCCCGGCGGCGCCGCGCCTGGAGGGCCGCCCCCCGCCCCGGCCGACCGGTGCGCGTCGGGCGCGGAAGCGTCGGGTGCCGGAGCCCCCCGGAGCCAACAGGCGACGAGGGCGTGCAGGGCAGTCGAGCCGTCGCGGGTCTTGACGTTGGGGTTGCCTCCGGACCGGATCAGGGCGGCCCCCGACCACGGCCCGAGGACGGGCGCCCTCGCCACGGCCAGGAGCGTCGGCGTCCACCCGCCGCGGCCCGGCGCATCGGGGTCGGCGCCGTTGGAGAGGAGGAAGCGGACGGCAGGGAGCTCCGCCCCGGCCGGGGGCGCGAGGGGGGGACCGCCCCCGGGGGCCGAGGGGTCTCTGCCCCCGACGGCGGCTGAGGAGGCGGCGCGAAGGGCCCAGTGCTGCGCGGGAGAGGAGCAAGGATGGGGTCGCGTCGGGTGGGGGCAGGGGGAGATCGCGCGGGGTGGGGGGGGGTCGGCCCGGGGAGCGGAGACGGGTGGAGGCGGCGGGCCTCGGTCGCCGCCGCCGCCCCCTCCCACGGCCCACTCCCACAGCCCACCCCCCCACCCGCCAGCGGCGTCTCCCGGCCCGCCGGGTCTGGGTGGTGGTCGAGGTGATCCACGTCGGCCCCGCCGTCGAGCAGGGCGGAGACGGTGTCGGCGCAGGAGGGTCGCGGGGGCCGCTCCCCGAGGGCGATGGCGAGGGCCTCCGCGGGCGAGGGGGCGCCGGCGCCGTCCTCTCCGGCGTCGTCGCCGTCGACACCGCGGTCGCTCCCGCGCGTCGCCCACCGCGCGGCCGCGAGGTGGAGGGCGGAGAAGGCGCCCCCGACGCCCCCACCAAAGGCGAGACAGGCGGGCGACCCGCAGGGCTCGATCGTTTCGGGTCCGGGGCCGGGGCGGAGGCAGCCGAGACAAGCCCGGGGGTCGGCGCCCCGGCCGAGGGCGAGGCGGACGCCAGGCGCATCGCACGCGGAGACGGCCCCCGCGAGGGCAGCCTGCAGGGACGCGTCCGGAGCGGGGGGATCCGAGCGGGGGCCACTGCCCGAGGGGACAGAGGCGTCGTCGACGACTCCGGGGGCCTCGGCCACGGCCCGGGTCTGGGACGTCGACGTCGGCTCCCCCTTTGCGGGGGGTTCCTTTCCAACGTCGGTGGGTTCCTCTCCGATGTCGATGTGAAAGGCAGCGAGGGGCCCCGCCGGCCCCGCTCCGCCATCTTGCGAGAGACGAGAAGCGCACTTGGCCTCGCAGCACCCCCGGCATGTCGCCCCCCGCAGGCCGAGCTGCCCGCACCCGCGGGGACCGCCCCCGGGCCCGCCAACGCCGCAGTGGCGCCTGCACACGGCCCCCCAGGCCGCCGGAGCGGGGGCCTGGTCGCCACGACGGGGGCGCGGAAGTCGCAGAGGGGCGTCTCCGCCGGGGAGGCATGCCAGAGGCGTGGCGGGCCGGGTGGAGCGACTGGGGTCGACTTCGTAGGAGGGCGGGGCGTCGACGTCGATGCCGCGTCCGGCGACGAGAATGGGTGCGAACTCGAGCTGGGAAGCGACGAGGTCGAACGACGCTTCAGGGTTCGATGCAAGGGGCGAGAGCGCCGAGAGGCCGAAGGGCAGTCGGTCGGCTCCGTAGTCATAAGCCCACTCTGTGCTCCCGTCGTCGTCGATGGACGCATCGTGGTACGATCCGTAGCTATAGTTCCACTCGTCGTCCTGTGTCCAAGCGCCGACAGCGAGGGCGACGAAGACGGCGAGGGCGACGAAGAAGGCCCGGGGCTGTGGGGAGAGAGCGGGGAGAGAGCGGGGAGAGAAGGAGGAGGGAAACGGGGAGAGAGGGTGATAGGAGACAGTATCTGGATTATTTCCGCGCTTTTTTTTTAGTCTCATCGTCCGGTCGAGGGCAGAAAAGGGTGGAAAGTCGAGCGAGGAAGTGGTGCGGATGGCCCCGACAGGTGCCGCAGTTGAGGGGCGATCGTGGCTCGGTAAATGCCGCCCCGGGCCGACCGAGGCACCTTAGCCTCAAAAAGAGATTTCAAACACGGCGAGATGTCAGCCAACTTGCGACCAAACGACCCGAAGCGATGCCAAAGGCCAGCGCCGCTGCACTGCCCCTGTCGTGCGGCCCAACGCTCGCCGGCAGGGAGGACGAGGAGGGGGAGGAGAGGTGCATGCCCCCGCAGGCCGCTAGGGTGGATGACGACAGGGGCGACGCAAAGAGAGGCGGGGCGGCGGGTGAGGAGGGGCCCAATGACAAGGCGACGAGCCGGGCTCAGCCGTCTCCGCAAGCGGGACCAGTGGACGTGCAACGTCAACCCCGCCTCCCTCACGCCAAAGGTAGGGCGCCCACGGCCGCTCCCACCCGCTCGCCATGCTCACTCCCCGCTTGGGCGGCGGCCTTGGCCATCTGCGCTCGCACCGCCGAGATGAGATCCATAGCGTCGAGATGCGACGCCTTGACCTTGGGTAACATGGCGGCCCGGGCGGGGTCCGTCTCCGAGAGGCGCTTGGCGGCCTCGGTCAAGGCCTTGGCAGAGGCCCTCCGCTGAATCTCGGCCATCATCGCCTCGCGAAAGGCGGCAGACATCTCGGGGCTTACGCCCGCCTTGTCAGCGACATCGACGGTCGCCTCGACCGCCGCATCCGCAGCGGCGGCTGCTGCTGCCTCGGCAGTGGTCTCGGCGGTGACGACAGGGGCCGACCCGGCCCCAGAAGAGACAGTGCCCGAGATCCACCGGCCGAAGTCTTCCGCCGACCGCCGTGTCGCGTCGTCGATTCTTTTCATCCACGCCACGGCGCCTGCCGTCTGCTCCTTCGCCCGCGCCACGACGGCGGCGCCCATGGGAGTCGCCACCCACCTCGTCGTGGCCAGCAAAATCACGCACAGCGCCCCAACGGCCACGACGGACCCGACGATGGCGACTACGACGGACGCGGTCGTTGCATTCGACCACGGGCCGGGCTTGGCAGTGGCGATACCCTTGATCAGCGTAGGCTCGTCTCCCTCGTCGTCGCTCTCGGCACGGCGGGACACCGCGCGGCTGCGGTTGCTCTTGGTGGCGGGGGGGGCGGCACCTGCCTCGGCCTCGGCGGCCGAGGTGCGGGCGCTGAGCCGCGCTGACCGCCGGGCGCCGGGCGTCTCGGTCGGCTCCGTCGTGGTCGCCGTCGGCTCCTCAGCCCCCACAGCATCGGCCTCTTCGTTCCGCTGGCTGCGGCGAGGCGCCTTCTGGGGGGTGTCCATGCCCATGGGCGCCACTCCGGGGGCGACACAGCACTTCATGCTTCCTGGTGGGGGGCTTTTGGGGTGGATCGTTCAAAGAGGGGGAGGGTCAGGGCAAGGGCGGGTGGGGTCACAGCGCGCCGGGGGTCATGTCGGGCTTGTCGCCACGGCCTGCATAACGACGGCCTAGAAAGCGACGGGGTGGCGTTTTCGGGGCGCGGATTGATCAAAAGAGGATCATCACGGGACATTGAACCGGAGAGCTAGGGAGCGAAGACAGGCGCGCGCCCCTGGAGAGCCCAGGGAGGCGCGGAAGTCGGCCGCCGTCGAACCGGGGGGGCACAGTCGTCCTGCGTCGATCTCGTGGCTTAGCGGGGGTGGATCTCGCCTGTTTTCTCGAGAGACGAGCGTTAAGTCGTCCAGGTGAGGAGACGTGGCGCCTCCTCCAGTCTCGCTCCCATTCCCGCTCTTCTCAGCCGCCCTCATTCCAGCGGTCCAAACTGTGGCGCGCAGATCGAACCCGCGAGTCAGGTGATCGAGTACCGGGATGCCGTCAATCTCCTTCGCCCCAGGGGCATCCGCGTGCTTCGCCAGGCGAGCCCTCGGCACGACCTTTGTGACGCTGCCGCGACGCGACCCGACCACCCTATGTCGGCTCTTCAGCACGCCGGCTGCGGCAGGCGTCGAGCCAAAAATAAAAAGCGGTGCGATTCGTCATCTCTCCGATCTGGCAATTCCGACGTTTAGCCTCCGCGAGCGTCTCCGTTACCCGACACAGCGATGGCCCTGTTGAGACCGCCATCGAGGAGACCGTTGACATCGCGAGGTCGACCGAGCCTCGACGGCTCCGCCTCCCCCACGCCGCCGCCGACGCCGCTTCTTCTCCTCCTCCACCCCTCCCGTCGAATCGACGTGGCTCATCTGTCACCGCCGTCCTCCCCGCCACCTCTCGCCCCGCCGCTCTCCCCGCCGCAGACGCGCAGCGACCCCGACGACGGCTCTCTCTCCCCGGGCGGTGCCTCCTCTCCCCCCGCCCCAGCGCACCCCCGCCCACCGCCGGACCACGCCCCCGACCCGCGCGACCGACGGTTCGCACGCCCCCCCCTCCGGCTACGCCTCGGCCACCGCCGCGATGGACGAGGGAGCGGCCCTCTTCGCGTCGGGCCGGTGGGCCGACGCGGCCCGGTCGTGGGAGGCTGCCCTGCTCCTCAACCCGACCCTGGAGGAGCGCCAACGGGCCTGCTACGGGTGCGCCGTTGTCCACAGCGGGTTCGGGGACATCGAGCTCGCTCGTATGGCCGTGCGGGACCTGCGCACGTGCGGCGGGGACTGGACGGAATCGCTGCGACGGGGCGACTCGACCGACCCGGAGGACGCTGGCTGGCCCCGCCTTGAGAGCAGCACCCAAGTCAAGATCCAGCTGCGGCGCTTTTGGGAGACGTTGGAGAGGGGTGGCAGCGGGAAGCGACCGCTGGCGCCGGGGATGTTTCCGGCGACGGGGTACGCCGACGGTGGGCCGGGTGGGGCCAACCGCGAGGGGGGGGCTGGGGCGCCCGGGGCGGTGGCGGGCAAGCGGGCCCCGGCCCCGACCCCTGCCTCGGCCTCGACCTCGGCCTCCTCGATGATGCCCCCCCTCGGCCCCCGCGGCACTCCCGACTTCGGCGGCCTGATGGGCACCAAGGCTGGCAGCGACGACGCCACCCAGATGAGCGGATCCACTGACGCGAGCGAGATGCTCCAAACGGACATTGATGCCAGCCTGGACGTCACCGTCGCCGGTGTGGCGCGGCGCGTGGGGCTGCTCGTCGCGGTGCTTGTGGGCGGTGGGGTGGTGCTGTACATCGTCGGACTCAAGGTCTTGTTCCCGCAGGACGAGGCGCCGCTGCTGTGGATGGGATGGGACGGGACGGGATGGGACGGGATAGGATGGGACGGGGTAGGGTCCCTGCTGTGGGACGCTGCAGGGGCGCCGCGGGGGGGGGAGGGAGGAGGATAAAGCGGAGCGGAGAGATGAAGATCTCCGCTTCACAACCACGTGGACAACACCAATCATTGTCTTTCCCTCGCGCTTCGCCGCGCCCGCCGCGCCCTGTGGGCCTCTCCCTCACGCCGTGGCGGCCTCGGCCTTCTTCCCCCAGCCACCACCAAGCAGGAACCGCTGCGCGCGGCACCACCAGGAGTCCTTCTCGCTCGTCGCGTCAAAGGGAACGTAGTTGCGGTCCTCGTCGAAGACGTGCAGCTCCGCGGCGATGGTGCGGAAGAGGCGGAGGTTGAATTTGGCCTCGGTCATGTACTGGCCCCAGTTGGACCGGAGGGATTCGTTGGCGGCGCGGAGGTTGTACCAGGGCACGCGGGTGGATACTGCATGACGGAAAGGGTGAGGCGTTGGTGGGAGGAGTGGGAGGGAGGATGGGGGGGGGAGAAGGGGGGGAAATATGGGAGGGGGAGGGGGGAGGAGGGAAGGGGAGAGGGGGAAAGGGATTTAGGGCGAAACGAGTGGGGGCCAGTCTCCTCGACCCTCGCCGTGGTGGGGCACATGCACGCTGATGTCGTGGCAGAGGAACTCAACCCAGCGGGGGAAGTCGCAGTGGACCGTGCCGCCCAGCTGGGCCTTGGCCGCGTCCCAGTCCTTGCCCCCCTTGAAGGGGATATGGGGGGCCGTGTGGTGAACGACGGTGAAGGTGGACATCCAAAAGTGGTAGCCGAGCCTGGGAGGAGGGGGGGCGGGGGCGACAAGGGTCAGAGTCAGGGGCGGAACCTCCGTCGGCGGCGATGGCGGCACGGACAGCAGCGACTGCGGCGGCAGCGGCTGCAGCGGCGGCCACTGTCGGCACTGGCGAGACCGTCCCCGCGCACTCGCCAGGGCATCAGCCAATACTTGACCACCGCCCCAACGCCACCCCACGAGATGAGCGCAGGGAACATGGCAGCGGCGAACGCGAAGACCGCAGCCAGCGACACGATCACCCGGGGCTTTTGGTTGTCATTGTACAGGCCGAGGTCAAAGTGCCAGATCAGCTGGTGGCCCACGCTCGCCCAGTACTTCAAGGGGGATCCGAGAAAAACCTTGGTCAGCGCACCGGTGACGCCGCCCCAGGCCGCAGCCTCCTCAGGCATGATGGGGTGCCAGGCCGTGTCGTCAACGAGCCTGGGAAGGGGGTTTGGGGGGGTATGGGGGTGGGGGTGGGGTCAGGAGAGCGGGAGGAAAAGAGAGAGGGGGGTGGAAGAGGGATGTGTAAACAAGCAAGACTCGCTTGTTGGTGAAGGCGTGGTGCTGGTTGTGCTTAATGCGCCACGGCTCAAAAGGATAGAGCAGGGGGGCGAACATGATGGTGCCCACAACATCTTCGAGGAGCTTGTTCTTGCTGCGGGGGAGTGTGAGTGTGTGTGTCGTGAGCGGGCGGGAGAGAGAGGGGAGAAGGAACGAGGAGATGGAAGAGGGAGGAGGGCAAACATGGGGTTCGCCTGAAGGTGCGGTGGCCGCAGTCGTGCCCGACGACAAAGAAGCCGGTGAAGGCCGTGCCCGCGACAAACCAGGCAAGGGGCAGCAGGTACCAGGGCGCCGCGTGGATGGCGGCGAGGCAGGCGCCCATGGACACGATGGACGTGGCGACAGCGCGCCATGCCTTACCCTCATCAAGCTCGAACACCGACGCGGGAAGCGACCGCTGGACATCGGCGAGGGTGACATCGTCGGGGACGGGGACGCCAATCTTGGTGTACCCGTACTTGGCGGCGACGGCGGCCCGGTCAGCGTCGCTCATCTGCTGGATGGCAGGAGGGGCGAGCTCGGGGCCTGAGGAAAAGTCGGCGGGGGCTGCAACGGCTGCGGCCCGGGGGGGCACCACCGAGAGCCGGGCCCGGGGGGCAGCGCGGAGCGCCGCGGCGGGGGCCGCTGCGTGGGGCGGGGTCGTGTTGGGGGGAGGAGGGCGGGTCGGGGAGGCGGAGGGGGATGAGGGTAGAGGGAGTGGGAGAGGGAGTGGGAGTGGGAGAGGGCGAGGGGCGTCGTCGACCTTGGACTGGCAACAGGGGGGACAGGGACCCCCTCCTCTCTGGGGGCGACAAGGGTGCCGCTGCCGCCCCGGGTCGGCCGAGCTGGGCTCGCACATCCGCGGGCGCCCGGCGGGGAGACCCCGGGGGGGTTCAGGTGGGGGGATAGCAGGCCGAGGCGCTCGCGGGGCGTGAGAGCCTTGGGCAGGTCAGTGGGTGACCGGGCAGGCGACGGGGTGGGTTGGTGACAAGGCGGCGACGCCTCCCGTCGGCGAGGGGGCGGGTTCTGAGATGGCGCGCAGGTCGCCTCCGAAGGACAGCGACACGGTGCAGACGACGCTGACGATGCCGGCGCGCCGGGCTGGAACGGGCGAAGAGGGGGCCCCGGTCAGCCAGTCCCTCGATGATAGCGCGATGGCTGAGGCTCGTTCGTCGCGCGCGAGCAACACCGACTCCCTCGGCGGCGCCACAGAGGGGTAATCTCCCTCGGAAGCCTGAGGCGGGCGATGCATCGGGCGATCCCAGCGTGCAGTCCACCGCTCTGTTTTTGGGACTGAGACGGCGCCTCCCCCAGCGCTTCGCTGAAGAGGATACGAGAGCCCCCTCTTCATTCCATTCGAGAAAGCTGATAACACGACCGACGGGATCGGTCGGCTAGCCGACAGCGCGACCCTGGATTGCCTGGCAGCCTGTGGCCGACGGCGTCCCCGCCGTCGGCCACTTGGCGCTGGCTCGTCGTGTCGGTGGCCTCGGGACTCGCCAGTGATCCGAGAGACGTTCATGTGTTATGTTTTCGGAGTTCGCGTCTCGACGCGGGAAGGGAAGTCCTTTGTCAGCGTCTACGATATGAAAGAGGCCGGTCGAGACGAGATCGCGGCGCGCAGCTTGGTTCCGACGCCCAACGACGCCCACAGCATGAGTTGACGAGTCTCTTCGCTAGCTCCTCGGTTGGTCAAGTAAAGGATGGCATCGTCCGTGCTCGGAACGACCTTCCCCGCGCCGACCCGCTCGGTGGCCTCTACGAGGACGACGCGCGCCCCCGCTCGCGTCGCGTACGCCTCGACGGCGAGAAAATGGAGATCGGGGCACGGTTATGGTTTGCTCCACTTGCGATGCTTCCCCCGCTCGCTTCGAACCCTGCCCGACCCGACCCCGTCCCATCTTCGACGTGTGCAGGCGTTGACAACCGCTCGCGCTCAGGCCGCCCGCCCGGCCCGGTCCGCCGTCCTCGCTCGCGCCGCCCCCCCCATGGAGGCTCTCATCTTCGACTGCGACGGGGTCATCGTCGAGAGCGAGGAACTGCACCGTCTCGCCTACAACGCTGCCTTCGCCCAATTCGACGTCCGTGAGACCGAGGGCGACGCCGGCCCGATAGAGTGGAGCGTCCAGTACTACAACGAGCTGTCCAACACGGTCGGGGGAGGCATCGCCAAGATGAGATGGCACTTCGCGGGGTCCCACCCAGCCGCCATCAACGGCGTCGAGCGCACAAGCGCATTCGAGGGTGGCGCGTGGCCCGGCCACTGGCCCCGGTTCGGTGTGCAGTTGGGCGGTGCGACCGCCAAGGACAGCGAGGAGCTCGACAAGTGTATCGCCGAGATCCAGGACTGGAAAAGCAAGCACTACCAGACCCTCGTCGTGGATCCCAACACCAAGCCGCGGCCCGGCGTCCTTGCCCTCTTCGACGCTGCCCGTGCGAAGGGGCTCAAGGTCGCTGTGGCCAGCGCCGCCAACAAGCAGTCTTGCATCGCCACCGTCAACGCTCTCCTGACGCCCGAGCGGGTCAACAGCCTCGACGTTTTCCTCGCCGGAGACGACGTCAGCGCCAAGAAGCCTGACCCGATGATCTACAACCTGTGTGCTGACCGGCTCGGGGTCGACCCTGCCGCGTGCGTCGTCGTCGAGGACTCGTCCGTTGGGTGCGACGCTGCGACCCGGGCGGGCATGCGGTGCCTCATCACCTACACCTACAGCTCCAAGGACGAGCCTTTTGCCGAGGCGTTTCGCGTGGTAGAGAATTTGGAAGAGGTCACGATCGACCAATTGATCATGGGGCAGACGGGAGACGAACGGAAAAAGTGAGCACAGGAGAAGAACGGGGCGGTACACAGTGCAGGCAATTCAACGCCCAAACGTCACGCTCCATTTGTCCCCCAGCCCTGTCGGCCGCGGTGAAGGTGAAAGCCTCGCGTGAACCCGCGCGCAGCGGCGGCAGCGGCCCGCTGGATGCGCGTGCGCTTGCGGGCGGCGGCGGCGAATGCGTCACGGGCAGCGTCAGGGGCGTCAGCGTCTGCCAGCTCTTTCCACCCGGCCGCGGCGGCGGCGTCCCTCCCGCCGCGACGATTCGCCCGAGACGACAGGCTTATGTCGTCTCCCTCGCCCCTCTTGCCCCATTTTTCGACGGCGGAGCGCGCGGCGTCAGCTTCGGGGCCGGGGAGCACCATCAACGCTGGGGAAGCGGCGTTCGCTGTCCTGCCAGCTGCTGCCACCGCCTCGCGCTCGGCACGTTCCCGCGCCCTCATGACGGCCGCCTCAACCTCCGCGCGGATAGCGGCCTCTGCAGCGTCACGGCGAACGGCGTCGGGGTCATCAGGGGGCGCGAGGGGCACGGACGCCGAGGCGAGGGGGAGAGGGGTGAGAGGCAGAGCCTGCGACGGGGCCGGGGCCGGGGCCAGCACTCGCGCTGGCGCCTCGGCGCCGGTCAGGCCCCGCCGCGCTAGGGCGGCCTCAGCAAGGCGCCGGGCCAGCGGACCCAGGGCCGCGGTTGGCGCAGGGACGGGAGGTGGAGCTTCTTTGTCGTGGTGCTCCTCCGCCCCGGGGTACGCCACCCCCTGGCCCTCGACGAGGGGGGGCGGCAGGGCGAGGGGGTCCCCCTCATCCCCCCACCCCGCGGTTTCCCCACGCAACGCCTCCCACCGTCGGCGAACCCGGCGGCCCTCCGCGAGAGCGCGCCATCGGCGCTGGACGACAACGACCGACGCGGTGCGGCGCAGTGCTTCAGCCTCGGCCAAGGCGGCAAGGGTGGAGGCCTCGGCAGCCCGCTTTTTGGCCTCGGCGGCAAGGGCGGCGTCCTTGGCGCGGGCAACGGCCTCGGCCTCGGCCGCTGCCGTGGCGGCCCTCGCGGCCTGCTCGCGGCGCGCGGCCACCAGAGATGGGCCGTGGAGGCGCCAGGCCCGGGCCAGATGAGAGGCGGCACGACGCCGAACGAGGGCAACGACGGCCCTGTCGCGCACAGCGAGGTCGGCGGCCTCGGCAGCGGCGCGGGCGGCCGCTTGGGCCTCGACGCGAATGCGCTCAGCCTCAGCGACGGCCTCGGTGGCGGCCAGGATCTCCGCCTCGCGGCGCTCGCGCTCGACGGCCTCGGCCCTCACCCGCTCAGCCTCGCAGCGCGCAGCCTCGGCGGCGGCCTTTTCTGCGACAACGCGGGCGCGCTCGGCCGCCTCCGCCTCAGCCACCAGACGCGTCCGCTCTGCCTCCACCCGGATCCGTTCAGCCTCCGCGCGCACGCGCTCCGCCTCCTCTCGCGCCTCTTGCTCCCGCTGCTCCCGCTCGGCACGAAGAGTCTCTGCCTTGGCGTGCTCAGCCGCCAGACGCATCCTCTCCGCTTCCACCCGGATCCGTTCAGCCTCCGCGCGCACGCGCTCCGCCTCCTCTCGCGCCTCTTGCTCCCGCCGCTCCCGCTCGGCACGAAGGGTCTCTGCCTTGGCACGCTCGGCAGCCTCGACGCGCGCCCGCTCACGTCTGGCGGCCGCCTCAGCATGAAGCCTCTCGGCCTCCTTCCGCCTTTCGGCCTCGGCCTCGGCCTCGAGCCGCTCCAATTCCATCCGCTCTCGCTCTTCACGTTCTTTGGTTTCTGCAGCGATCCGTGCAGCCTCAGCGGCCCGGATGCGGGCAGCTTCAGCCTCGGCAGCTTCAATCCGCTCGCGCTCCGCCCTGTCCTTCTCCTCCTTCTCTCGTTTCTCTGCCTCCTTCGCCTCTTTCTCCGCCCTCCGTCGATCCAGCAGGCCAACCAGCGCCCTGCCAACCCGCCGCGCAGCCCTGGCAACGCGGCGCCCAGCACCGGCCGTCGCCACAGCCCTCTCCCGCGCCGCCTCGGCCCTCTCCCGCGCTGCCTTGGCCTCGGCGGCCGCCGCCTCCCCCTCGGCCCTGGCAGCGGCCAGCAAAGCGTCGTGCAGGGCCGCGCTCTCACGCAGCGCGGCCGCTGCAGAAGCGGCCGTCATCGCGGCCTCGTTGTTGGCATCGTCGTTGTCGGCAGCGGCAAACAGGGAGACATCACCGGCGTCGGCCACGGCATCGGCGTTTTTGGAATCAGCGTCGGCGTCCACCGCGGACTTGAGTCCTGCCAGCGGGGCCAGTGGGGGCAGCGGGGGCAGGACGGGCTGGGCCAAACCCGAAGAGGAGAGGGGAACGGGGGAGACGGCGCGATCTTCGTCGGTGGGCGAAGGATTTAGCGGGGGCGAGAGAGGGGGCGGAGCCGACAGCATGGAGGGGTGGGTCACGAGTGGCGGGAGAGGCGGGAGGGGCGGCAGCGGGGGGGACGGTTCGGCTACCGCGGGAGCGGCGGCAACGAGGGCGGGCAGAGGCGGCAGCGGCGGCAAAGAGGCCATCGAGATGGCCTCCGAGGTAACCTTCGGGCCCGCCGCCCGGCCCTCCGCTGAAGTCACCGCCGCCGTCCCCCTCCCACGCTCGGCCGCTGCCTCCCGCGCTCGCTCCGTCGCCGTGTTGGCCTCCGTCGCCAGAGACTCGAGGTTCCCTCGGACCCACGCCCCGACGCTCCGGATCCATCCTTCGCCACCGGCCCCGCCCCCGGGGTCGGGGGGCTCCTCTCCTCGGCCGGCGGCATCGCGTCCGGCGGCAGGTTCGGCCACTCCCAATCCGTCGTCCGAGTCTGAGTCTGCCATAAGATCCTCGTACGTGGCGATACGGAGCGGGGTGGGGTCGCTGCGGGATCGACCGGGGAGGTCAGCGGGTGTGGCGGGGGTGCAAAGGGAGGAAGGCGAGAGAACGGCCGCCGGGGGGGCCACCCGCTCGCCCCTCATCGTCGTCCCCGAAGCAGCAAGGCCCGACGTCTCCGGTCCGCGAGGCCGCGGACTGCTCGAGGCGAGCGAGCTCCACTCGCACCGCCGCAGCTGACGCGAGGTCCAGCACGGTCGTCATGGCTGGATGTCCGGGGAGTGCGCCCGCGGCTTACTGTCGACAAGAAAGCCCCACTTCGGCCGCTCGTCGGTCGACGCGGCGCGCCGCCAACTCCGGGATGAGGGGGGCGCCCTTGACCGCGTGCGGCCCTGATGGAGCGTCAATTCTTCCTGGTTACTCGCAGAACCAAACGCGACCTCGTCGTTCTCGATCTTGAGTACGGTGTCGACCTCGAGGCTCCTCGAGGCTTCCTCAAGGCTCGAGAACGCCGGGCTTTCACGAGCGCCACCAAGCAGCTGCTCGCCAGAAATTTACTCGGTGTGAAAGAGCAAGGCAATTTTTCTCGTGATCTGTGGGTTTCGGTCCTCCTCGACCTCGCTCCGGCTCGCTGAGGAAGCCGTGGCGCCGGCCGTCGGCCGGCTGGCCCTCCAGCGGTCGCGAGAGGATCGCTCATCCAAAGTTAACCATAAGCCCCGCATCTCCAACGTCGCAGGTGTTTTCGGCATGGGGTCTCCCTCCCCCTCTGCCTCGGCTGGCGTCCTCGCCGACCCCGAGGCCCGCGCCGCCGCAGAGGCCCGCGGCTGGATCCCCCCCCACGCCGGGTCCCTCAACCCACACGGCCTCGTCGTCCTAAACAGCCTGTGCGACACCAAGGTTCCCTTTGTGCCCCGGGAGGGACCCGACAGTCGCAGAGTTACCTGGTACAACTGCGGCCCGACCGTGTACGACGCCGCCCACATGGGCCACGCCCGCAACTATCTCTCGGTCGACATCATCCGGAGGGTTTTGACGGACTGGTTCGGGTATGAGGTCACGCTGTGCATGAACATAACCGACGTCGACGACAAGATCATCAAGCGGGCCCGGCAGGGGCACGTGCTTGCGTGTTATGCCACGGAAGCACGGGCCGCGGGGGCTGACGCCTGCAGGGCGCGGTGCGCCGAGGCAGCCGCCACGGCTGCGACGAGCGCCGAGGCCAAGGAGCGCTTATTGTCTGAGGAGGCCGAGGGAATGGCGCGGGCGAGAGCCGAAGGCGGGACGTCGGCGCCCGACGGCCGGGCGGCGGCGGCGGCAGCCGAGGCAGCTGCGGGCGCCGCACTCGTCGCTCGCCAGGCCCGCGACGCCGCCTCCGCCCTTGCCTCTCTGAGCGCCGACGCTTCGGTAGACTCACTCCTCGCCCCCGACGCCCCTTGGCGCGACGCTTTGGCGGCCCACCTCGATGCCGAGCGCGGCGCCAGTGTTACGGACCCGGCCATCTTTCGCGCTCACGCCGCCCGATTCGAGCGATCGTTTCTCGACGACATGGCCAGTCTCGCGATTCGCCCGCCCACGGTCATGCCACGCGTCTCCGAGTACGTGCCAGACATAGTAGCTTATGTGGATCGACTGGTGCGAGGCGGAATGGCCTACAGCGTGGACGACGCCCAGGCGGCGGACTCCAACGCCAAGTCTGTCTACTTTGACACAGAAGAGTTTCGGGCATCGGGGCATCGGTACGGCAAACTGGCTCCGTGGTGCGTCGGGGTGGCAAGCCTGGCCGCCGAGGGGGAGGTGGGTGGTACCACATCCGTCAACGCCGCCCGAGGAGGGAAGCGGTCTACTGCAGATTTCGCCCTATGGAAGGCAAGCAAGCGGGGAGAGCCGGCGTGGCCGTCCCCATGGGGCCCCGGCAGACCCGGGTGGCATATCGAGTGCTCGGCCATGGCCCGGGCCGTGCTGGGGCGCCGCATGGACGTGCACTCTGGCGGTAGCGATCTCCGGTTTCCTCACCACACCAACGAGATGGCTCAGGCAGAGGCCTACCACCATCTGGACCGGAGCGGCAAGGCCGAGAGGGCCGGCAACGCGTCCTCAGGCGCCCTCGACGACGGCAATGCCGCCCCGGCGGGGTGCGATGAGGTCGATGCCGACTCGCCAGGGGGCAGGGGCGGGTGCTGTCCCTCGGGATGTGGACAGTGGGTCGATTATTTCTTTCACACGGGGCACTTGCACATCGAGGCGGGCCAGCTGGACTAACTGCGGCTCTCTCTCTCTCTCTCTCTCTCTCTCTCTCTCTCTCTCTCTCTCTCTCTCTCTCTCTCTCTCTCTCTCTCTCTCTCTCTCTCTTTCTCTCGCAGACACATACGCGCCCACACCCGCACCCTTCCCCCAACAGGGTCTCAAAATGTCAAAATCACTCAAGAACTTTGTCTCCATCAAAGACGCATTGAGTGACTTCACGCCCCGTCAGTTACGGTTAATGTTTCTCCTACAGCCGTGGAACGGTCCCATGGTCTACGGAGAAGCCGCCCGGGGAGAGATGCGCAGCCGAGAGACGGGCCTCCGGAACTTCTTTGGCAAGTGCGCCGAAGCCGAGCGGGCAGCGGCTGCGGCCGAGGGGAGCGCGGCTCAGAAGACGGATGCCGAGTCGGTATCTGCGGGCGTTGCGGCCATTCCGCCGACGCGTTGGGGCGCCGCCGAGCGGGATCTACACTCGGCGACGTCGACGTGTCTGGGGCGCGTCCACGCCGCTCTTTGTGACTCGTTCGACACCCGGGGTGCGCTCGACGCCGTGGCGGAGTTGGCCGTTTCTACGGCTCGTTACCTCACTGCGGCCCGAGAGCCGCCCGCCATACCCTGCCCCCGGCTTGTCCGATCGGCGGCAGGGGCCGCTACGCGCGTGCTGTCGGCTCTGGGGCTAGTCGACGGCGGGGGGCCGAGCGACCGTCCAGGCCTCGACGGCGCCGGGGCGGGGGACAGCGGGGCAGAGGACTCCGCCGCCGCGTACGACCGGCTTATGGATTGTTTCTCTGGGTTCCGGGACGACGTCCGGTCCGCGGCCCGCGGCGCTAACCCCATGTCCGATGTCCTCGCTGCGTGTGACGCCGTGCGGGATGAGGGACTCGCCGCGCTGGGGGTGCGTCTCGAGGACGACCCGGCAGCAGGCAAAGGCCGATGGCGTCGCGAGGATCCGGCTGCACTGGCCCGTGAGAGGGCCGAGCGAGAGGCCGAGGCGGCGCGCGCCCGGACATCCAAGCTCCAGGGACAGCTGAAGACGAAGCGGGCCGAGCTGGACAAGCTGACGGCGCTGGCAGCGCTCCCGTCGGTCGAGCAGGCCCTCGCAGACCGCTTCTGCCCTAACACGTGGGAATCACCTCCGCCACCCCCCGCGGCTCCTGGACGGGCCGCTTCGTCCGAGCCTGGTCCCCCGGGACCGACTCGCGCGGCCGACGGGACCGAGCTCGACCCCAAGGCACGCAAGGCGGCGGGAAAGGCGGCGGAGAAGGAGAGGAAGCAGCGGGCTCCGCTGGAAAAAGCGCTGCAGAAGGGAGGGGAAGGGGCGCTCCAGGCGCTCGCCGCAGACGTTGAGGCGCTTGAGGCCGCCCTCGAGGCTTTGTGACCGTGAGGGAGGGGCCTTTGAGGGCACGAGGGGAGAAGTGACAGAGGGAGAGAGAGGAAAATAGATAAAGAGGAAGAGAGAAGCATGTTCAGAACACGGCCTGGTCCCCCAGCTCCTGCCCTTCCAACCCCCCGTCCTTCACCGCCTTTTGGAAGAATTCCGCGAGGGTGTCCGTTCCGTACTCGGGAGTCCCGTCGGCAGTGTAGAGCCCCGTGTCAGGGTCCATCACCAGCATCGACTCCGTTGCATAATACCGCCCGATCTTGGCGAATTCTGCTGTGTCCTCGGCCTTGGGGTAGACGCTAGCAACGAAATCGAAGATGCGAATCAGACCGTCCATGAGGCCGACGGGGACGCCAAACAGCTTGGGTTCCAGGTTGGCCGCCTTGAACAGAATTTCTGCCTGGGCCTTGGCCGTCAGGGCGCCGCCGGGACCACCGATGGGGAGAACGCGGTCCGTGTAACGATTGTCAACATCCAGCACGCAGTCTGCCATGAAACGGGCCAGGTCGGCCTCCGAGATGGCCTTGCATGCGGCGCGGGTACCATCTCCGAACATGACGTAGGCGTTGCCCTTGAGGACGTTGGCAATCTGGGTGTGGAGTGGGGTTCGCGGGGGGGGGTGGATGATATCGATGGATGGTAAGGATGGGTTGGATTATGGATGGACGAGTAGATTATGGATCCTCGCCTGTCCGCTCACGCTCTTGAAGTAGGCCGTGGGTCGCACCAGCGAGTAGGTCATTCCGGGCATGGCGACCAGCTCGGCCTCCAGCCTAAGCTTGGCGTGCTGGAACGCCAGAAGAGGCTTCTGAACGCAGATGGCCGACAGCAAAACGTAATGGCGAGCGCCTCGGCGGGCGCCGACGACTGCGGCGGCCTTGCTGGCCGCGTAATCGATGGCCCAGCTGTCGGCGACGCCCCCCGTGCGGCTAGCAAGGCATGACACGACGCAGTCGAAGGCGTCGTCAACGGCGAGGGTTGCGTCGAGCTCAGCCTCTGTGGCGAGGCCGCCAAACCGGACGGCTGCGGCGCCGGGAAAGTCCCCACGGACATCTGACTCCGTCTTTTTTCCGCCGACACCAGATGCACTGCGGGCCACGGCCGTGACCTGGAAGCCGCGATCTATAAGCTCGCGGGTGACGAATTTGCCGATGTAGCCCGTGGAGCCCACGACAAGGACGCGAATCTCAGACGGGGGTTTCGCCCGCCATGCATCGTCCCGGCCGACGGTGGGCGCGGTGGAGGGGGCGCCGGCGGCGAGGGCCGCGGCAGAGGCGACGATCTCAGAGGTGGGGGGGGGGGCGATGGCGGTTGGGGCCGCGGCTGTCTTGGGCGCGGCGGGGGGGGCAGGGGCGGAGGCGGCCGCTGCGCCGCCCGAGCGCCAGGCCTTGACCCAAGCCGACGCGGATGCGCGATTCTCGTCAGCGGTGGCGGTGGATACGATGGGCTCGACGCGGTCGGTGGGCATGGGGAGTCCGTAATCGGACACGTCGGCGTGGGCGACAACGACTGTCAGGGTGGCAGCGGGTGGGTCGGGGGGGTCGTTGGTCGGGTGGGTTGTTCAGTGGTGACGGCCGACGCGGCCACGAGCGCGCTTGTGGCGACTTCTGCAGGATCTTCGCTGAATTCTTAAGCGGTGAACTCGACCGCGAGCCGGATCAGGCAGCACTCGCCGCGGGACGTGCCGCGGCAGACGCGGGTCGGCGCAACCCGCGCCGACATTGGCGCCAGAGCGCGAGGGCTAGCGCTCATTCTCAGGTATCGCGCGGTGAATGCCTTCGGCTTGATCTGGGCGAAGCTGATCCTCGATTCGATTTCCCGTAATTCCGATGAAACTCGATCATCACTCACAGGTCGGCGTCGGAATTGTCGCCGCCCTAATATCTCCTCGACGCCGTGCGAGCGGACTCGATCTCTGTATCCGTGACGAATCAAACGGCGAGGAGTCAGGCTGGAGACAATCTGGATCCGTCGTCGCTCAATAGGCTTGACGCCGCGAGGCAACAACCACGGCAACGGTCCGCTCCGGCCGTGGCCAGCCCGGGGGGGACTCCACTCCGTCCCGTCGGCGACAACGGTGCCAGAGATGTTGAATCGCACATCATCGCGGAGTAGAGACGACCGAACCACGCATTTAACCCTGCTGTGTGGCGCCTGTCGGGTGTCCCCCGCCGACCCCCATCGGCCCTCTTCCGCCTGTGCAGAGTGTGCCGAGCAAAATGAACCGCGCGCTCGCCTCCGCCGCGACACCCACTGCCGCCAACGCCCCCAAGGCCGCCGCCGCCATTAAGTCCGCTGCCCCCCCGCCGGCCCCCTCCGTCGTCCCCCGGCGGGCCGCCCTCGCTGCCGCCGTCCTTGCGACAATTGCCGCCCCTGGCCTGGTCGCCCCCCGTCCCGCACTAGCCCTCAACGCCGGAGAGCGCAACCTCCATATCGACGCGGACAAGTTACCTCCCCGCGAGGCCCAGCAGCAGCGGGACAACTGGCTCAAGGCCGTCACCGCGGTGCTGAAGGAACGCCTGGACGCGTCGGACGCAGAGGGCATTGCTCGTCTGGTTTTGCTCGACGCTGCGGCGTACGACAGGGCGGCCGGAACGGGCGGCTTCGACGGGAAGTCTGTGGCACAGAAGCTTCCTCCCTGCTGCGCCGACCTGGCCTCCATCCAGAAGAAGCTCCGGGACATCAAGGCAACGATCGATGCTGACCAGGCCGCCCGAGGGGGCATCAGCGAGGCGGACCTGCTTACGCTGGCGGTCCGGCAGGCCGCCCGTAAGAGCTGGGAGGCCGAGCGTTTGGTGAGGGCGGGAGGCGACCAGGCCAGGGCCGACCAGCTGCGCAGCATGGCGGGAAACAGCTACGACGTGCGGATTGGGCGTGCAAACTTTGCCGGCGACCGTTCGGCGGTTGTCGATGCCGAAGTCCCCTCTCCGGGAGCGTCCGGAGCCGAGGTCGCAGCATTCTTAAAGCGTCTTGGCGGGCAAGACAAATGGGCCGGGGCCGCGGGCTTCCAGATCTGGTCGGCCGTCGCGGGCGTTGCGGGAGAGGAGGCCCTCTCGACCGAGTCCAAGCTGTGGGCCAATGAGGCCAAGGCCAACCGGCAGGCTAGAGAGACGAGCGGCCGCACCCACGTCGAGGTCGGGTATGCCGCCGCCATGGACCGGATCACGAGCAAGGAACTGGGGGCTACTTTTGACCCGACCAAGTACCTCCTGCCAGTCGACACGGTGGTGAAGATCCAACTCTAGGGTTAGGGTTACCCGCAGGTGAACGTTTCCGCATAGGAGGGAAGATGCGTCGCCCACGCGAGCGTCGCCCACGTTCCCCGCCCCCTTAACCCCCCTCAGCCCAGGCAGACAACGCGACGGGCGCAGACCGGGGGCGCAAGTATGGCCGCGGCGGCCAGGCGAGGGAGGGGTATCGTCAGACGGTGGCGGCGGACAGAGAGGGGACACCGTGGCGAGGGAGAGGCGGTGGCCATCGCGCCCACTTCCCGTCCTCCTCCATTTGCGCACAGACGAGCCTCGACGGCCTTCCGCTTCTTGCTGGCTGTGGGGTCAAGGACGCCGTTGACGGCGGGAAGCGCCAGGGGGACGGCCGCCGCGAGGGCGGCGCGGCCGATGCCTGCTGCCGCCGCCTGGATGACGCGTTCTTTCAACACGGCCGACGATGCCCTGACCGGCTTCTCCGCGGGCTTCGTCGCGCCATGCGTGACCGGGGGCTCTTGCAATGTCGTCCCGCCGAAAGCACGGGCTGACACTGGCCCAGGCAGCTACGGCGGCGGTGGCAGAGACGCCGCCTCGTGGGCCGCCGACGCCCGCACCGCTTCGGCGGCCTGGGTGCTCGACGGCGGCCTGCTGGGTGCTCGATCCGCCGCTGCCCCACCCGCGACGGACGACGTAGCCGACGTCGACGACGACGACGAGTCAATGTAGCGACGCGGGGACGGCCGAGCGGGGGACCCTTCTCTCCCCTCCTCCGTTCCCGACTTCGACTTTCTCTCGTAGATTCAAATTGAAACATCCATCCATCGTCAATGATCCATCCGATCCATCTCCTCCCGTCAAAAGTCCCCCGCCGCCCCCGCGCCATGCAAAGCCACCAGATCCCCCGGCCCGAAGGGGCCCCGGCAGAGGGGGCACTCTCCCCACGCGCGGGACGTCGAGCGCGAGCTGCCCTCCCCCGGCCGGCGCTTCTGCCCCGCGGCGGCCGCCCGATGCACGCATCCCCAGCAGAAGACGTGGCCGCAGGGGAGGGACGCAGGACGTTCGAGAGGAAAGAGGCAGAGGGAGCAGGGGGCAACGCCGTCGTCGTCGCTCCCGTATCCGTCACGTTCCCGGTCGTCCCGTTCGGTTGGCTTGTTGTCGTCGTCAGCAGCGCTCGCCACCCGAACCCACCCCCCCCCGGGCGCCGGGATCGCCCGGAAGGCCTCGACATCGGCAGCGAAGGTGGAGGGAGCAGGTGCTCTTATCCCGCCTCCGCCCCCGCCCCCGCCTCCGCCCCCCCTTGCGGCCCCGTCAGCCCCGTGCCACCCCCTCTCCCACTCGAGTGTCCCCTCCACCAGAGAAGAAAAAGCCTCGAGAGCGAGGGAGAGGAGCACCGCCCACCCGAGGCGACGGAGGGAAGGGAGGCCAGCAGGGGGGGCGGCGGACCCCGAAGCCGACCCAGCGACAGAGGGCAAGTCCAGCAGAAGACGGGGCAGGCCCAGCGGCGCCCCCGGCCCCCGCAGATAAAACCAGGCCAGGTGGAGACGAGCCGCCAAGCGCGCCACGGTGGGGGCCGTCGGTCGGAGAGAGGGGGGAAGAGTCCGGTCGACCCAATGGGAGGCGCCTTCGGCGAGGGCGGCGGAACGGCGGGCAGCGGACCGGACGGCGTGGAGGGCGACGGCCAGGGAGGCCGACACGGGGGCGCAGCGCCACCCGAGGTCGAGGGCAGGGTCAGGATTCTCCTCCTCCACGACCGCAGCTTGAGGCGCCCTCGCCAGGGCGACCAACACTGCCCGCGCCCCCTCGGCCGCCCATCCACCGGGGGCCCCCTCGGCCAAGGCCAAGATCAGGCGCCGACTGCGGCCCGGCGGCCCCTTGCCCGGCGCGGCCCCGGCGCCCGGGTCCTCTCCGCCGCCGGGAGCGCCGGCCGACCACGACGACCATCGCCCGCTCCACGGGCGGACGCCGGCGAGGCACTCTCCCGCGGTGGTGCCCTCAACGGAGAGGCCAGTTGTGGCCACCCGGTAGAGGAGAGACGCCGCGGTGCGTAGCTCTCTCTCCCTTCCTAGCGGCCAGTGAGGACCGCGCAGAACGACGGCCGCGTCTCGGAGCGCATCTGTTCGAGGAGGGGGGTGAGCGGGCGTTCGGGCATGGGAGTCGCCGTCAGGCGCGGGGCGCAGACCAGGCTTCAGCTCCGGTGCGGAAGGACAGAGGCCAACGCCGACGCGGTGGCCCGAGCACCGCGGCTGACTTCCCGCCACGGATGCGTCGCGAGAGGGCGCGGCGCGACCGCATTCGACCCCGCGCGGGGTCGGCTTCGAGCGGTCCCTCGTGCCAGCGGCACCGCCAGCCACCTGAGGCGAGTCGACGGCCTCGCCGACGCGGCGGGCTGGCGGAAATCCTCGGGGCCGCTGTGCCCCGTGCGGCTCCCCACTCTCGCCCGTCAGCTCGATTGTGTGCTCCTGGTCCTTCTGCTCCGCGCGAACCACTGCCGCCTGGGGCGCGGGAGGGGGTGCCGGCGACGACGACAACGCGGCAGGGTCACCGCCGCCCCAAAACGGCGCGGCGGTGGCATCTCCGCCAGGGGTCGACGCCATGACAACTGGTGGTGCCGAGCGGGAGGGGCGAGAGACACGAAGGAACGCTCAGACTAGCGCGTTCTCGAGTCCTCCTTAGTGGCCTGGTAGTCGACGCCCGCCCGCAGCAGCGCCGGCGTCCGTCCAAGCGCCCGCAGTCGCGCGGCGAGGGCTCGGCCGACTAGCGCCGGGGTCGCATCGCCCCGCGCGAGGGCGCTCAGGCACGCGGACAGGTCCAGGGGGGCAGCCCCGTCGACTCTGCGGGGAGCGAGGAGAGGGGGTGGGATGCACTCGGGGGCCCGCCGACGCCGTCACCATGCACCTCCCGCGTCGGACGACCGAGGGAGGGACCGAGGGCTTGACCGTCGAGCTCCGTCCTCACAGGAGCGGCTAGGATGCCACGCATGGCATGCAAGGCAAGGGCAGCGGGCGGAAGCTTCGCGGCGTCGCCGTGCCGCGCATGCGGGGCAGGGGGGCAGGCGGGGGTCGGGGTTGCAGATCGGTCGCGAGTGCCAGGCCTCCCAGGGCGCACGGATGGGGTTGGCGGCCGGCAGGGGCGCCCCCCGCGGATGGCGAAAGGGGCCGCCGCAGGGTGAGCGTCAGTGGCGGCTACGGCGGCTACGGCGGGAGTGTCGGAGTTAAGGCCGGGGTCAGGGTCGCCCTCAAGGCCGAGGGCCACGCGGCAGGTGCTCCAAGCAGCCCATAGGTGGCTCGGAGAGGATGCGGGGGCGGCTGCGGCGGGGGCAGCAACCATGGCAGCATCGGCGCATTGCCCACCGCCACTGCCGTGTCGGCTGGGGACGATTGGCTCTTCCGTCGAGGCGGTTGGGGGCGAGCGGGCGGGCGGAGTCGTCACGGCGAAGGCGGTCGCCGTCGACTCTTTCTTTTTTGACCCCTGACAGTGACAGCGGCACAGAAAACGGCAGCAGCAGGGACGAGCGACTCCTCCACGGCAGCTTGCGGCGTCGCCGTCGCCGCAGCAGCAGCAACGCCCCCTCCCCTCCCCTCTCCCCCCCTCTCCTCCCATCGTTGCCCACTCGCCCGACGGTGAAGACGACCTCCCGATCGCGGGGAGCGGGCGGGCCCGCGATCGCGGTGGCGGCGGCTCCACATCCCCCTCCTCCTCGTGCCGCGTCTGCGCGACCGCTCCGCGCCGCACGGTCGACGAGAACGACGTCGTCGTTGTCAGGGCAAAAGACAGGGCGGGAGGAGTTGAGGCGTCGTCCGTCGCCAAACTCCCCCCGTCGGGGCTTGGCGGCGTCGCACACCGCGCAGCGGAGAGCCTCCAGTCCGCCGCGCATCGCTGGGTTATCGAACGTACACTTCTGGGGGGGGTGGGGAGGTGCGAGAACAAGGGTGAGGGTTGGATACACCTTGAGCCTCGGGTCAGTGATGCCGTCGTCGTCGCAGTCGTCACGGCAACTCGCCGGGCACTCCCACGAGGGCAGGGCGGGCACGGGGTCAAGGCGGCGGCCGCGCGTCCGCGGCGGCATGGCATCGGGTCGGGCACGCTCCGCGGCCCCTCGCGCTGCGCCGCGCCCCACGGGCTTGGGGGTACGGCGCGGGGAAGGGGGTGGCTCCGGGGGTCGCTTCTTGGCAGGTGGCACGATGCGACCCATCGCGGGCAGAGTCTTCGCGAGGCGAGGAGGCGACAGCCCATGACGGCCGTGTCATGGACGGGAAGGGTCGGCGCAGGAGTTTGGATCTTGACGTCGCTTGAGGAGGGATTCCAGCGCCACTCCAGGATCTTGCCTGATTTTCGCTGCTCGACCTTCATTTCGCGAGACTCGCGCGAGCAAAGAGAGGGCGAATGCTTCACACCAGCCTAGCGTCAACTTCGGGGAGGACAGCTCCCTTCCGTTCGACTACGGAGTCCCGAGTGTCCGAGTGGACCTCCAACAAGCAAAGTGACTCATTCAGACTTCGCGGTCACAGGCGAATGATCTGATACTTGAGTAGAAACCCGCCCAGTCCCAACAGGAGAACCGTTGTCAACGAAGCCACGTCACGACCCCCCCCCCCCCCCAGCCCCCCACCCCCCCGTCC
>Ga0181573_10001181_pt1 | contig 26106 bp, 21 predicted proteins | sample 101ome_25_FD_148643 | JGI IMG/M metagenome (GOLD analysis project Ga0181573, IMG submission 148643) | Coastal salt marsh microbial communities from the Groves Creek Marsh, Skidaway Island, Georgia - 101409BT metaG (spades assembly) | ecosystem: Environmental > Aquatic > Marine > Intertidal zone...
TACCATCATGCCCATTTTCATCAGTGATTTTACAACCTCTGCGACGCGTTCGGCCATCCGGTTGGCAAGCTCAGAAACCACAATCGCTTCTGGAACTTGCACTTCGCGAACAATCTTTTCACGCTCCTGGGGTTCTCCCATCGCTTTTTGACGTGCGCGTTCTTGTTTCCGGCGCATAGACGCCATGGAACGTTGACGACCGCCTTCTCCACCGCCCAGCGCCTGAGAAACCGTAAGCTTGCCAGAACGGCGGTTTTCGCCTTCGCTGCTACGGGTTCGGGCGCGACGATTGTCGTCTTCTTGCTCGCGTTTGCGTGAAACTGGGGCCGCTGGTTTCGCAGTGCGAGCATCGTCGGAACGTGGTTTTGCAGGCTCTATTCTGGCAGCGTTCTCGGCTGCTTCGCGTGCTTTTTGTTCTTTGGCTTCTTTTTCCGCAAGCTCTTCCGCTTCGGCTTTTTCTTTTGCGCGCTCTTCTAATTCACGCTGTTCGCGCTCTTTGTTTTCTTGCTCGGCGCGGCGACGTTCGCGCTCTTCCACGCGCGCTTTTTCTTTTGCTTCACGTGTAGCAACTTCTTCTGCTTCGCGCGCTTTTGCGGCTTGCAACGCTTTTAGTCGACGCTCCATCTCAGCATTTTGTATGCTGCCCGCGCTAGAAGAATCGCCCGCACCCGCACCACCAGATGTAGGTTTTGCTGCGCCCGGTTTTGGCACGACAATGCGCTTACGCTTGGTTTCGACCACGACATTTTTGGAACGGCCGTGGCTAAAGCTTTGCTTTACGTTCCCAGAACGTGGACCGCCGCCACGAACACCTAATGTTTTTTTGCCGTCACTATCGCTCATCTAGCTGTCTTTTCCTTCCCGGGTGCAGTTTTGCCACCGTTATTTTCGCGGAGACCCTGTAGTCGTTTCGCATCATTTACTACACGTTGCGTCAAACCGCCAGAGGCGAGAGCACAATGTATTACCGTTTGTCGCCCGAAGGCCGCGCCCAATTCATCGGCTGTTAACCAACCAATGAAGGAGCCGCCATATGGCGTGCTTAATTTCGATTTGCCCCGCTCTGACCCATTAGATGCTTGTATCAGCACTTGAGCCTCTTCTTTTAAAAGCCAATCTTTAACTTTTTCATAACCCGCGACTGCACGGCCAGATTTGCGCGACAGGCTAATTAATTCGACCACACGACGTCCCATGTTATCGATCAAATCGGTCAACAGGTTGGGATGAACGCTCACAGGTTTTTTGGCTCCACGGGAAAAAAGGCCTTTGCGAATTGCGGTTGAAACGGCATCGCTTGTGGAACTGACCCAAACACCCCGACCCGGCAATTTTTCGGCTAAATCAGGTACGATTTGGTTATCGGGAGATACGACAAAACGGATCAGCCCATGTTTGGGCTGAACTTCTCCTGTCACGACGCATTTGCGTTCTGCAACATCGGACTTCATATGTCTTTCGCCACGACCCATCAGGTGCCTTAGTCCTCTTCGACTTCTTCGGCTGCATCTTCTGAAACCAATGCCTCTGGATCAACCCAGCCCAACATGACGCGTGCGGTCATAACCAAATCCTGTGCTTCTTCTAAAGAAACGTCGAACTCTTCCAATAGACCTGTGTCTTTTACGCGCTCTCCGTCAACTGTTGTCCAACCCCCGGCCAGTTCCCAGTCAGCACATGTTGCGAAATCTTCCAGGGTTAAAACACCATCTTCTGCCAATACTTGTAGCATCTGTGGTGTTAGACCTTCGAAGTTGATTAGGCTATCTTCGACGCCAAGCTCCTGCGCCCGCTCCAATGCAGCACGTGCTTGTGCTTCTAGGAATTCACGTGCACGGGTCTGTAACTCGTCTGCGGTTGCCTCATCAACGCCGTCGATAACAAGTAGTTCATCGATTTCGACATAGGCAACTTCTTCCAGATTGGTAAAGCCTTCGGCAACCAACAACTGTGCAAAGAATTCATCAACGTCCAATGTTTCCATGAACAGATTTGTACGTTCTTCGAATTCCTTCTGACGGCGCGCTGATTCTTCGGCCTCGGTCATGATATCGATATCAAGTGCTGTGAGCTGGCTAGCAAGGCGCACGTTTTGACCGCGGCGACCAATTGCGAGCGATAGTTGTTCTTCGGGAACGACAACTTCGATTTTGCCCGCTTCTTCATCCAAAACAACTTTTGAAACTTCTGCTGGCTGCAATGCGTTGACCAAGAATGTTGGCTGATCTTCGTTCCACGGGATGATGTCGATTTTTTCACCCTGAAGCTCATTCACAACGGCCTGAACACGGCTGCCTCGCATGCCAACGCAGGCACCAACGGGGTCAATTGAATGATCGTTTGTATAAACTGCGATTTTTGCACGTGATCCAGGGTCGCGCGCAACGGATTTTATCTCAATGATGCCTTCATAAATTTCGGGCACTTCCATTTTGAACAATTCCGCCATGAATTCTGGCGCTGTACGTGAAAGGAAGATTTGTGGACCACGCGCTTCGCGGCGTACTTCTTTGATGAAGCAACGCACGCGGTCATTTGGGCGATAGCTTTCACGCCCGATCTTCTCGTTGCGGCGCAGTATTGCTTCTCCTCGGCCCACGTCAACGATGACATTGCCATATTCTTCACGCTTAACAACGCCATTGATGATTGTGCCAGCGCGATCTTTGAATTCTTCGTATTGGCGATCACGTTCTGCTTCACGTACCTTTTGAAGGATAACTTGTTTTGCAGATTGTGCTGCAATCCGGCCCATATCGACTGGTGGGATTTCCTCGATGAATTGTTCGCCAACCTGTGGGTTTTCCATGTACTGCTTGGCCTGTTCAACGGTCATTTCCGCCTGATAGTTTTCAAGCAATTCGTCTTCAACAACCGTACGCACACGTGTGAATGTTGCGCGGCCCGTTTTACGGTCAATCGAAACACGGATGTCCATTTCTGAGCCATAGCGAGATTTTGCAGCGCGGGCCAAGCTTTCTTCCATTGCGGATACGACCAAACCAGGGTCAATCATTTTTTCACGCGCAACGGCTTCTGCTGTCTGTAGCAATTCTAGTTGGTTGGCTGAGGTAATTGCCATTCTTATTCCTCCTCGGACTGTTCGGTCACGATTTCATCGAAATCATTTTGGTTGATATCGCCCAACGCTTTGCGTTGGCGTAGCATTTCTTTGATGAGATCATCGGTTAGGATCAGCTTGGCTTCGGATAGCCAGTCAAATTCTAATCCGATTGTTCCTTCTTCAACGTTGATCAGAACTTCATGGCCTTCAACGCCTGCAAGTTCTCCACGAAAACGGCGGCGTCCATCTATCATGTCCGCTGTTTCCAATTTAACTTCGTACCCTTCAAAGGTTTCAAAATCTTTCAACCGTGTCAGGGGGCGATCGATCCCAGGGCTTGATACCTCAAGTGTATAGGCATCTGTGATTGGATCCTCGACATCCATGACCGCGCTGATCGCAGTTGAAATGTCGGCGCAATCATCCACCTCAATACCGCCATTGGGTTTGTCTGCCATGATTTGCAGCGTTTTCGTTTGGCCGCCCATCAAACGAATGCGCACCAATTCAAATCCCATATCTTCGATGACGGGATTGACGATTTCGGCGATCCGCTGATCCATCGCTGTTTTTGCAATCAAGCTATTCGTCATATGTCCAAACACAAAAAAACGGGCGCGCGGCCCGTGAACTATTTTCGGTGGAGTGTTGTTTCCAACAAACCGCTGTTGGGCGCTACATACGCTTCTCGATCCGAATCTGCAACCCCTGAATCATTTTGTTGTGATTGCATCTGAGTAAATGTTTTGAAACTATAGTGCGTGAAACAGATCGGCAGACACATGCTATATTTCGGCGAACAAGAATTGGCGGCGATTTTGCTATCGCTAAAGGTTGCCATTTGGGCAACTTTTTTATCTTTGCCATTCGCCGTATGGGTTGCGTTTTTGCTGGTGCGCCGCCGTTTTTGGGGGCGGGCGGTTTTGAATGCATTGGTCCATCTACCATTAATTTTGCCACCCGTTGTCACGGGATACCTATTGTTAATGTTATTTGGTCGTGCGGGGTTTGCAGGACAATTCCTAAACGACTATTTCGGGATCACGATAGCATTTCAATGGACCGGCGCGGTGTTGGCCGCAGCAATTATGGCCTTTCCGCTGGTTGTGCGCGCGGTGCGTCTTTCGATCGAACAAATCAATCCAGATTTAGAACATGCTGCGTTGACGCTAGGAGCCCGTCCCATCACGGTGTTTGTTACGATTACGCTGCCGATGGCGCTGCCTGGTATTGTGGTTGGTGGTATTTTGGGGTTTGCCAAGGCTTTAGGGGAATTCGGGGCGACGATCACGTTTGTTGGCAATATTCCAAACCAAACGCAAACGATCCCATCCGCTATTTACGGTTTTTTGCAAATGCCAGGAAAAGATCAGGGGGTGCTTACTTTGGTTTACGTATCTATCGTCATTTCGGTGAGCGCATTGTTGCTTTCTGAATGGTTGGCGCGGCGCGTTCAAAAACGGATGCATGGTCAATGACGTTATCCGTTTACATGAGGCATCAATTTTCTGGGTTTAATTTGGATATCACCTTTGATGCAGGATCGGGAGTTACGGCATTATTTGGGCGCTCCGGTGCGGGCAAATCAACGATTGCACAAGCGATCTCGGGGGCTTTTTCACCTGTGGAAGGGCAAATCGTCCTAAATGATGATGTATTGTTTTCCAGCGATCAACGGGTCAATCGCCCTTCGCACCGTCGTGGCATTGGGTATGTTTTCCAACAGGATTTGCTGTTTCCGCATTTTTCGGTACGGAGCAATTTGGAGTATGCGTTCCGGTATGGTCGACGCGATACTGATACAAGTAAACTGCCAGCGATGTTAGAGATTTTGGGTATTGATCATTTGCTTCATCGTCGACCAGCGGGGTTGTCAGGGGGCGAACGTCAGCGGGTTGCAATTGCGCGAGCGCTGCTTTCAAATCCTTTGCTTTTAGTAATGGATGAACCCTTGTCTGCTTTGGATGATCCGAGAAAAGCGGAAATCTTCCCTTATATCGAACGGCTTCGTGATCATTCAAAGATTCCGGTCCTGTACATTAGTCATTCGGTTTCCGAGATCGCACGATTGGCGGATCATGTTGTGGCGATTGAAGATGGGCGTGTCATCAAAACAGGGTCGGCGGCAGATGTGTTTGCAGATCCCAATATTGTTCCACAATTGGGTCTTCAATTGGCAGGCGCCCTGTTAACTGCGACAATTGAAAAACATGAAGATGATGGTTTGACCAAGTTGCAGAGTGCGTCAGGACCGATCTACTTGCCCCGACTAGACTCTGAAATTGGACAGACTCTTCGTGTACATGTGTTAGCGCAGGATGTGATGCTCTCAACGCTAAAACCCGAAAATATATCGGCCTTGAACGTGATCCAAGGACGCGTAAGCGCGATAAAATTTGGGCGCGGACCAGGGGCGATTGTATCCATAGAAAGTTCAGGTAATACCATACTTGCACGCGTGACCCGCAGATCGGTGCAGGCAATGAACCTAGAAAAAGGTAGTAATTGTTTTGCGATTATAAAATCAGTTTCGGTTGCTCCGAACCAGATTGGACGTGGTTAATCCTGACGATCTGTGCGTGAATAAATCCCTTCCGGCAGAGAAATCGCCGCAGCCAAATCTTTCATTTGGGTGATCGACATCGTTACCTTTTGCATGCCATTCGTTTTGGGGTCAAACTGTTGAATTGTTATGCAGTCTTCAAACCCATTGATAACAACGTCTTCTTGTAAAAAGCCTTCACCTTCATCCATTAGTGTGACGACGGTGCAGTCAAATTCGTGTTCGATGGTAAACATAATGTTATTTTCCCATAGCTTGCAGAAATCGTGTTCCGTTATACTAATGTCGAAACTAAGGTCACTTCAAAGACAAACTTAAATGATTTTGCGAATATCTTCTATTCTTATTGTATTGATCTCGACCTCATGCGCGCCAACACCACAAGTGAAACAAATGCGACAGGTACCAGCGCAGCCCGCAGCTGCATCTACAGTTGGCGAAGATTTGACGTCGATGGCCACGATGCGCCAAATCGTGGCGCGGGTTGAACCCATTGGAGAACAAATTTGCCGTGATACACGGCGTGTGTCGAATTGTGATTTTAAAATTGAGGTGGACACCAGTACCCCAGATGTCGTGAATGCCTATCAAACCCAAGAGAAAGATGGTCGCCCTTTGGTGGTTTTTTCGATGGGTTTGTTGAAGACTGCGAAGAATACGGATGAAGTTGCCTTTGTACTAGGGCATGAAATGGCGCACCATATTTCGGGCCATATTGACCAACGGCGTGGCTCTGCGGGATTAGGTGGCCTTATACTGGGCGGTTTAGTTGCATATTCAGGTGGATCTGCGCAGGGCATTGATAGCGCATTTGATCTTGGTGCAGCCGTGGGTTCGCGCATTTATTCAAAGGAACACGAACTACAGGCTGATGAAATTGGGACGCTGATTACGCATTATGCAGGCTTCGATCCCGTGCGCGGTTCAAAATTCTTTATTCGCATTCCTGACCCAGGCGATGAATTCTTGGGATCACATCCCCCTAACTCAGCCAGAATTGACCGTGTCAACCGCACGATCGCACGCCTACGCTAGGGTTGGCGTGCGATCAAAAATAGATTGTTTGCGGGCATTTCAATCACAAGCAACATTTCGAGCCAGCAGTTTTCGATCAAGTCGATGACATCGAAGTCATCCTTATATCCGATCTCGGGGTCTTGGATTTGCAATGTCGCATGAAACTCTGCATCCCCTTCGCTTGTTAACTCACCACCGCGCATAAAGGGTCCGTAAATTGCCAAAATACCGTTATGGTTTAGCACCTTGGCCGCACCTTGGATGAAGGAATTTACCGTGGCATCAGGCACCAGATGTAACAAGTTTGACAAAAATATGCCGTCGCGGCTGTTCACTGTTTCTGACCAATCTGTCCGCGAAATATCCACGGTTATGGCCGAACGCAGATTGGGCAATTGGGATACATCCTGATATGCATTGATGCTCTTGATCCGTTCGGGATCGATCTCACTCGGTTGCCATGACCAATCGGCGCGTTGCGCGGCAAAGTGGACACAATGCTGGCCCGTGCCGCTCGCAATTTCTAACACGTCTGCGTTTTGTGGAAATACTTCGTTCAACACATCGAAAATAGGTGCCTTGTTCCGTTCTGCATAGGGTGCGAACATCCGTTCATCTGAACCATGCTCTGCTGTTTCTGGCAGGTTTAAGTGATTTGTCATATCGCACCTTTGTCAAATAAATAGGGCCCCGATAATCATCGATTATCGAGGCCCCAAGATGTCTTTGCAATCCTTATTGTGGGATTGTTCCAGTTATGCCTTCGACATAAAAGTTCATGCCCGCAAGTGTGCCATCGTCTGCTGTTTCACCAGCCGCCAACCATGGTGTGCCATCTTGCTTATTCAATGGGCCTGTGAATGCGTGGTACTCACCTGAACCCAATGCATCACGCAGTGCTTGTGCCTCTGCTTTGATGTCTGCTGGAACTGCGGATGAAATTTCACCAATTTTCACCATGCCTGGGCCGATACCGTCCCATGTGTCCATTGATTTCCATGTGCCATCTAGGACTGCTTGTGTACGTGCAATGTAGTAGGGACCCCAGTCATCGATGATCGATGAAACGCGTGGTAGTGGGCCAAATTCAGCCATGTCAGATGCCTGACCGAATGTGATTACATTACCCGCTTTTTCTGCTGCCGCTTGTGGGGCTGTTGAATCTGTGTGTTGTAGCACAACGTCACAGCCTTGTTCGATCAATGCGTTCGCTGCGTCTGCTTCTTTTGCAGGGTCAAACCATGTGTAGGCCCATACGATGTTGAATTCGACATCTGGGTTCACTTTTTTCGCGTGGACATAGGCAGAGTTGATGCCGCGGATCACTTCTGGAATTGGGAATGAACCGATGTAACCAATTTTGTTGGTTTTAGTCATTTTACCCGCGATATGGCCTTGCACCGCACGACCTTCGTAGAAACGTGCAGAATATGTTGAAACATTGTCTGCGCGTTTATAGCCAGTTGCGTGTTCAAATTTCACATTTGGGAATTTCTTGGCAACGTTGATGGTTGGATCCATGTAGCCAAATGATGTTGTAAAGATCAGGTCAGCACCCTGAAGGGCCATTTGCGTCATCACACGTTCTGAGTCAGCACCCTCTGGAACGCTTTCTTGATAAATCGTTTCAACGCGATCACCAAAAGCTTCGACCACAGCTTTACGGCCCTGATCGTGTTCGTATGTCCAGCCGCCGTCGCCCACTGGGCCAACATAGACGAAGCCGACTTTGATATCGGCGGCAATTGCAGCGGTGCCCAAAGCGACAGCCGCGATTGCAGATGTTAGGATTGATTTGAGTTTCATGGTTTACTCCCTAGTCAGGTATGGACCTCAGTTTGAGGCGTGGAACGGTCGACCAAGAGAAGCAGGCGCACCCTGGTTTCCTTTGGCCGATATAATCACAAGCACCGCGATAGTTATCAAAAATGGCGACATGGACAAGTACTCAACTGGTATAGCAACGCCTGCTGCCTGTAAATTTAGCTGTAAAACGGTGATTCCGCCAAACAAATAGGCACCAATCAACGTGCGCCAGGGTTTCCAACTGGCAAAAACAACGATGGCGAGTGCGATCCAGCCTGCCCCTGCGGTCATGCCTTCGGTCCATTGCGGTACGCGGACAAGGCTTATGTATGCGCCGCCCAAACCGCTGCATGCCCCGCCAAACATGATGGCAAGGAAACGAATGCGGATCACTTTGTACCCGAGTGCATGTGCCGCGTCATGGTTTTCGCCGACCGCTCGCAGAACCAAACCGATGCGTGTGTATTTCAGTGTGTACCAAACAAAACCCACGATCAGAATTGAAACATACACCATCGCGTCATGAGAAAATAACATGCGACCAAAGATGGGAGTGTCCGACAGGATTGGAATATCCATTGATTTAAGGGTTGGCGATTTGATCCCTTCATAGGGTTTCCCAAGCAAAGCTGAAATCCCTAAACCCACCAAGGTCAGGCCAAGACCTGTCGCCACTTGGTTTGATTTTAGATACAGGACCAATGTTGCAAAAATGGTCGACAATAACGCACCCGCGATTGCAGCAGTTACAAACCCGATGGCTGGGTTTTCGGTGTTCACAGCTGTAACAAAACCCACAACTGCACCGACGATCATCATGCCCTCGACACCCAAATTCAGGACGCCAGATTTTTCAACGACAGTTTCACCAATCGCGGCAAGGAGGATTGGCGTGGCCGAAACCATCAGGGATGCGATTAATAGAGCAGGATTAATTCCCAACAAATCCATTATTTTGCCCCCCCGATGCGAATGCGATAGTTGGTAAAGATATCTGTTGCCAATAGGAACAACAGCAGCATCCCCTGAAACAATTGTATGGATGCCCCAGGTAGACCCAGCATTAATTGTGCAAGTTCGCCGCCTATGTAGGTAAGCGCCATCAACAATCCCGCAAGCAAAATTCCGATAGGGTGCAAGCGCCCCAAGAAGGCCACGATAATAGCAGTGAACCCATAGCCCGAGTTGAAATCAATGGTTATTTGTCCAGATGGGCCCGACACTTCGAACATGCCTGCCAGACCAGCAAGTGCGCCTGATATACCCAAGCAGAACACAACCAACCGTGTGGTTGACACGCCCGAAAAACGCGCAGCTTTCGGCGCCTCGCCCATAAGCCGCACTTCGAAACCACGAATGTGGCGTGTCATCATGACATAGGCGAATATCACAGCGATAAATGCGCTAATCACGCCCCAGTGCATGCCAGAATTTGCGATCACTTCTGCGTTGAATGCGCTGGGGTATTGTTGCAGGTTGCGTGATCCCGGAAAGCCGTAACCCTCTGGATTTTTTAGCAGTCCCTGCGCGACAGACGCCAGAATCGATTCAGCGACGTAGACCAACATCAATGACACTAGGATTTCGTTTGTGTTGAATTTGGTACGCAGGATTGCTGGGATCATAGCCCATAACCAACCGCCAAAGGCACCTGCAGCCACCATCGCAGGAAACAACAAAACAGAGACTGCAGGATAGGTCGCCAAGGCTACTGCGGCCCCAGAAATGGCGCCCATTATATACTGACCTTCTGCGCCAATGTTCCAAATACCTGCCTTAAATCCAATCGATAATCCAATAGCGATTAGGATCAGTGGTCCCGCTTTCACAAGCAGCTGTGGGCGCGAATAGGACGCGAAATTTGGATCGAATAACGGGTCCCAGAAAATAATTCGGATCGCCTCAAGCGGAGGTTTACCCAATGCGGCGAACATAATGCCACCAGCAATCATGGTTAGGATCACAGCAATAAGTGGCGTTACAACTGTGGTTAGACGGGACGGATTCAGGCGTTTTTCAAAATGTATCATGCCTGCCTCCTTTCTTGATCTACGGTTGCGCCACCCATCATCAAGCCGATTTGATCCATTTCCAGAGTAGAGGTTGGAACGATTTTGGACAAACGGCCCTCATTGATCGCGCAGAACCGATCGCTTATTTCCAATAGCTCATCCAAATCCTGACTGATGACAATCACACCCGCGCCATTGTCGGCCAGATCCAAGAGTTTCTGACGGATGGACGCCGCCGCCGCCGCATCAACACCCCATGTAGGTTGGTTCACGACAAATACCTTTGGATTTTGCAAAACTTCACGTCCAACAACGAATTTCTGCAAATTGCCACCCGATAATGATCCAGCAGGTGTATGCGTTCCTGGGGTTCGTACGTCAAAGTCGGCAATGATGTCCTGCGTGTATTGATCCGCAGCGGCCCAGTCAATGAAGCCGTTTTTCAATAACGATTTTCGCTCTGCCGCTGTCATTACAGTGTTTTCCCGCAACGACATTGCAGGTGCTGCCGCGTGACCCAAACGTTCCTCTGGCGCGCTTAGCAATCCGATTTTACGGCGTTCAGTTGGGCCTTGTTTGCCGATCGCTTGGCCATCAAAGATAATCATGTCCGAAGCGACAGTCGTTTCGCCAGAGAGGGTGGCCAATAATTCGTCCTGCCCGTTACCAGCAACGCCACCAATCCCAAGGATTTCACCCTCTTTCAGATCTAAACTAATACCTCGAAGCGATGTTCCAAATGCTTCTGCCGACGAAGCGGAAACGTTTTTCAATGACAATATCGTATCGCCCATTTCACGTTTTGCTTTGATGGGGTTTGCAAAACTTGCCCCAACCATCATTTCGGCCATTTCCCGTGCGGTTGTGGCTACTGGAATACATGTAGCAACCTTTTCACCGTGACGCAGGATTGTCGCCGTGTCGCACAAGGCACGAATTTCTTCCAGTTTATGTGAAATATAAAGAATAGATGTGCCTTCGCGTTTCAATTGTCGCAAAGTTTTAAATAGCACCTCAACTTCTTGGGGTGTCAAAACGGATGTGGGTTCATCCATAATTAACACTTTTGGATTCTGAAGTAGACAGCGAATGATTTCAACACGTTGCCGTTCACCTGCAGACAGGGTGCCGACAACGCGATTTGGTTCCAAAGGCAGGCCATATGCATTTGAAACCTGTCGAATGTTCTCCGCCAGGTCACGTGGTTTTGGGGCATCGTCCATACCCAATGCAATATTCTCCGCAACCGAAAGCGCGTCGAATAGAGAGAAATGTTGAAACACCATCGCAACGCCTGTGCCGCGCGCGGCGTTTGGCGATGCTGGCATAAATTGTTGGTCCTGAAAGGTCATTGATCCACTGTCAGGCTTAACCAAACCATAGATCATTTTAACCAATGTGCTTTTCCCCGCGCCATTTTCGCCAAGCAGTGCATGCACTTCGCCACTGCGAATTTGAAAGGAGACATTGTTGTTTGCCACGACCCCAGGATAGGCTTTGGTCAGGCCGGTGATGTCCAGTAATAAATCTGTCATTTCGCTACTCTATCCCGATAGGTCTTGGCCCGCTGTTCGCTTAGTAAATTACAGAGTATGCCGATGGCAATCTCTGATGGGTGCTTTCCATATTCGGGCCGTCCAATCGGGCAGGTAATACGTTCAATATCAGTCATCTCAAGTCCCGCGTCAGTTAATCGTTTTCTAAACCGCGACCATTTTGTGTCTGAACCAATCAGGCCCGCATATTCGAAGTCATGTTTTAGCAATGCATGACAAAGCGCCAAATCCACGTCGTGTGAATGCGTTAGAATGAAATGATGTGCATCTCTTGGCGCATTTGGGACCAACATCGGCATGTCGGTGGCCTGAATAACGGTTGTGGATGAGTCTGTATCAGGGGGAAAACGGCTCTGATCAAAATCAACCCACGTCATGTCAAATTGAGGCAAGGTTTCCAGTACATGTACCAATGCACGCCCCACATGACCCGCACCCCAAATCCAAATTGGTTTACCACTTGGGCGCAGAGGTTCATGGATTTCACCATTTTGAACTGTTAAACTGGAATGATTGATCGGTTTGATGTGAGCGGGTATGGGGCGTTCTACCACATCTGCCGATGCTATCGGTAATGTCGTGTGATCAAAAACTTCGCATAAAATACCCACGGATCCACCGCAGCACTGCCCCAAATTTGGCCCAAGTGGATAGGTTTGCGCCCATGTGCGTTGTTCTTTCAGGGCCTGTGCTGCGACATTCGTCACCTGATATTCCAACGCACCGCCGCCGATTGTGCCGTCTTGCCCATTGTCCCAAACAAACATTTCAGTGCCAACCGTGCGTGGGGTTGATCCCCGCACTTCTGTAATAACGATGCGCGCGACCCGTCCGTAGCGAGCAATCAATTGTTTAAGTCGTTGCAGATCAAAGGCCATTATTAACCCTTTCAACGGCCTTCAATACCCGTTCTGGGGTTGCGGGTGCATCTAAGTTTGGATAGGCGGGCCCACAGTTGGAAATTGCATCTGATATCGCCAGCCACGCGGAAATACCTAGCATAAATGGTGGCTCACCAACTGCTTTGGATCGATAGATTGTTGGCTTTAGATTTCCGCGATCCCACAGATTTACATTAAATTCTCGGGGTCGATCTGACATTGTTGGGATTTTGTATGTGGACGGCGCATGCGTGCACAGGCGGCCTTGGTCGTCCCAAACCAATTCCTCGGTTGTTAGCCATCCTGTACCTTGAACATAGCCGCCTTCAACCTGACCGATATCAATGGCGGGGTTCAAACTGTTTCCGGCGTCATGCAGGATATCAGCCCGTAGGATGCGATATTCGCCCGTCAGGGTATCAATCACAACTTCACTGACCGCCGCGCCATAGGCAAAATAGTAGAAGGGGTTTCCAACGCCACGGATACGATCCCATTCAAGATCAGGCGTCTTGTAAAATCCCGTGGCCGACAGACTTACACGTTGTTCATAACAGGCCTTTGCCGCATCGCCAAAGGACAGGACACGGCGCCCGATATGAACCTCGTTCTTTGTGAATGCGACGTCACCGGGTTGCTTATTAAATTGCGCGGCCAATAATGCGGCCATGCGTGTTTTGATTTTTTCGCAGGCAACTTTGATCGCCATTCCGTTCAAATCACTGCCTGAACTTGCGGCTGTGGCCGATGTATTGGGAACTTTGGCGGTGTCTGTCGCGGTTATTTTGATGGTATTGATTGATACACCAAATTCTTCTGCCGCGACTTGGGCTGTTTTTTGAAACAGACCTTGGCCCATTTCTGTGCCGCCGTGATTGATGCGAATGCTGCCATCCGAATAAACATGCACTAATGCGCCTGCCTGATTTAGGTGGCTAAGGGTGAATGAAATCCCAAATTTCACAGGCGAAAAGGCAATTCCGCGTTTCAAAATAAGATTATCAGCGTTCCACCGTTCAATCGCCTGCTTTCGGTTTTCAAAATCGCAATCTGCCAACAATTTAGCTGCCATGTCCTGTAGATTAAAATCCTGTACGGGCATGTGATAATGAGTGGTATCGTGCTCTGTTGTCACCGCGGGGCGGTAATAGTTCAAGTCACGAAATGCAATGGGATCGGTGTTCAGATCATGTGCCAAATGATCCATAATGCGTTCCATCCCCAAAACCCCCTGCGGCCCACCAAACCCGCGAAAGGCGGTTGCGCTTTGCGTATTTGTTTTCAGGCGGTGGCTCTCAATACGGACATTGGGCAGGAAATAGGCGTTATCCGCGTGTAACATCGCACGATCCGCAACGGGCAGAGATAAATCCTGAGCCCATCCGCAACGGGCATAATGGACCACATCAAGTGCAATGATTTTATTGTGCTGATCAACACCTGCCCGATACGTGATACGGAAATCATGGCGTTTGCCTGTGATTAACATGTCGTCGTCACGGTCATAACGCATTTTGCAGGGTTTTTTCGTGCGACGTGCCGCAATGGCGCACGCCACGGCCAATGCATTGCCCTGACTTTCCTTACCGCCAAAACCGCCGCCCATTCTGCGCAATTCGATACGTACGTTGTGAAATTGTACGCCAAGTGCTTCGGAAACTTTATGTTGCACTTCTGTAGGATGCTGAGTCGATGAATGCACCACCATTTCATCATCTTCTTGGGGAAGGGCAAGTGCGGCTTGACCCTCAAGATAAAAGTGTTCTTGCCCACCAATTTCAATCGATCCTTCAACAATCTTGGTGGCCTGTTCATACCCGCGCTTTAGATCCCCTCGGTTCCAGATGCGAGGGCCTTCCTCAAACCGTGTATTCGCTGCAAGGGCATCGTCAATGCTGAGAATTGGACTGTCTTTTTGATAGGAAATCTTGGCTCGGGTCGCGGCTTTACGCGCTTGAATATGTGATTTGGCAATCACAAGGAAAATCGGCTGACCCAGGTAATGTATCGTTCCATCCGAGAGCAATGGTTCATCATGAATGCTGGGTGATACGTCGTTCGCATGAATAAGGTCGCTCGCCTGAAGAACATCAATTACACCGTTCGAGTTTCTAACAGGCGTCAGATCCATTTCCTGAATATTTCCACGCGCGATTGTTGATGTTCCAAAGCAAAGGTGCAGACAATCATCGGGAACTGGCAAGTCATCGATGTAACGCGCGCTGCCACTGACATGTAATTTTGCTGCGTCATGAGGGAGAGGTTTGTTCACACTCATGGGGACACCTCATGAATTTCCGTGGGGCTGTCCGACAAATCGTAAAAATACCGCGTTAATAAATTTCGCGCGACGGATAACCGATAATCTGCTGATGCCCGCATGTCTGTCAGTGGTTTAAAATCCCGCGACCACTGGTCATGAGAGGCTTTTACCGTATTCAAATCCCATTTTTTTCCTGTCAGAAAGGCTTCTACTTGCTCTGCCCGTTTCGGGGTCCCCGCCATCCCGCCGAAGGCAATGCGTGCGCTTTTGATCATGCCATCTGTGATATGCAGATTAAACGCCCCACAAACAGCCGAGATATCTTGATCAAACCGTTTTGAAATTTTGTAGCACCGCAGATTGTTTTGATCCTTAGGGACGAGGACTGATTGGACAAATTCACCGCTCTGCAAATCTTGGTGTCCATAAGCAATGAAGAAATCTTGCAGATTGATGATTCTTGTCGTGTCCTTTTTGCGGAGGACCAGTTTTGCAGCCATGGCAATTAACGCGGGCGGGCTATCACCAATCGGGGAGCCGTTTGCGATATTGCCGCCCAAGGTTGCAGAATTGCGAACGTGTGTGGATGCATATCGCGTTAGAAATGGCGTAAGGCTTGGTTGCGCATCAACGCTCCACAATCGCATTTTTTCGATGGTGACATTGGCTCCAAACTCCCAATGATCTGGGTGTTCGGTGAGATGTTCCATTTCCTTGATGTTGTGGATAAAGGCCATTGGTGCGATGTCGCGCAAATCCTTATTTACCCACAACCCGACATCCGTCGCGCCCGCGATCAATGTTGTTTCGGGATCTTCGGCTAGAATATTTGCCAATTCATCAGTTGTGGTGGGGAGTATTGCGTCCACAGACTGCGCAAGCGTCTTTAGATCGCTTTGATCGTCGTGAAACCACTTTGGTGCTTTCGTTCCTTCACACGCCTGTGCTGCACGAAAAATGGGTGCATATCCTGTGCAGCGACACAGATTGCCCGCCAATGTCACATCGTGATCGGCATCATTATTGATCTGTGCTGCAACCATCGAAGTGACAAATCCAGGCGTGCAAAATCCACATTGACTGCCGTGGTGGTCGATCATGCATTGTTGTGCGGGGTGTGGGGCGTCAGGTGTTGAAATACCTTCGATCGTACGTAACGCTTTATTTGCGATTTGGGGCAAAAATAAAATACATGCGTTGACCGCACGCGCACCGTTTTCGTCGATCACGATCACCGTGCAAGCGCCACAATCGCCTTCGTTGCATCCCTCTTTCGTTCCGGTCAGGCGTTTATTTATGCGCAGCCAATCCAACGCAGATGTCGTAGGTTCCACATCCTCAATGACTTGGGGTTCTCCATTTAGAAGAAACGATAATTTCATGAAACTATTGCACCGCGGTACCGAATGCTCATAGTAACCCCACCTTCGATGCGGCGTAGAAAGTAGGGAGCCGTTGATAAAACTTTAAGCCTGAGGAATAGTTTTTGGCAACAATTTTCTATTGCCGCTGACGTCATTGGATCACTATAACCTTGGGATGACAGGTTTTATTTAGCGTAAGGCAACTTTGTTCAGCATGTCCCGTTTTATCCATTTACGCGTTCACACGGAATATTCGCTTCTTGAGGGCGCAATGCGTCTTAAAAAACTCGCGGGGTTTTGTGCCGATATGGAAATGCCTGCGGTTGCGGTGACAGACACAAACAATTTATTCGCAGCGCTTGAGTTTTCGATCTACGCGGCGGATGCGGGTGTGCAACCCATTATCGGATGTCAATTCGACCTTGCCTTCGAAGATCCCCCCGCACCAGATAAACCAGCGCCGTTGTCCCCGATTGTGTTGTTGGCACAAAGCGAAGTTGGGTACGAAAACCTGATGAAGCTGAACAGTTGTCTTTATGTTGATAAAGGCGGTGCGTTACCACAAATCACCTTTGAACAACTGACCCAGCATTCAGAAGATGTCATTTGCCTGACGGGTGGTGCGTTGGGACCCGTTGGTGAAATTCTGCAACGTGGGACCCGTGCAGCGGCTAAGGCAAAGTTGCAGCAATTTTTGGATATTTTCCAAGATCGCTTATACGTCGAGCTTCAGCGCCACCCAGGTGAAAATGGACTGCCCGAAGCCGAGCAATCGACCGAGCGTGGATTTATCGAACTGGCCTATGAACTGGATATTCCATTGGTCGCAACCAATGACGTCTATTTTCCAAATTCAAAGATGTACGAAGCGCATGACGCTCTGATTTGTATTGCGGAAGGCGCCTATGTCGATCAACAAACACCGCGTCGTCGCCTAACAGCGCAGCACTACTTTAAATCGCCCCAAGAAATGGCAACGCTTTTCGCGGATTTACCCGAGGCGTTGGAAAATACAGTCGAAATTGCCCAACGCTGTGCGTTTATGGCGTACCGTCGTGATCCAATTCTGCCAAAATTCGCGGAAGACGAGGTGCAAGAATTGCGCCGTCAGGCCAAGGCGGGGTTGGAAAATCGATTGGCCGTTATCCCCCATGCGACCAGTGTTGAGGAATATGAAAAACGCCTAGAATTCGAACTGGATATCATCGAGGGCATGGGGTTCCCTGGGTATTTTCTAATTGTTGCGGACTTTATCAAGTGGGCAAAGGATCACGACATTCCCGTGGGGCCGGGTCGTGGTTCGGGGGCGGGTTCGTTGGTTGCCTATGCATTGACGATCACGGATTTGGATCCTTTGCGCTATTCGCTTTTGTTTGAACGGTTCCTAAACCCCGAGCGGGTTTCGATGCCTGACTTTGACATCGACTTCTGCATGGACCGTCGAGAAGAGGTAATCCAATACGTTAAGGAAAAATATGGCCGTGATAAGGTGGCCCAAATTATCACATTTGGTGCGCTTTTATCTAAGGCAGCGGTGCGTGACATTGGGCGCGTTTTGCAAATGCCCTATGGCCAAGTTGACCGCCTGTCAAAAATGATCCCTGTTGAGGGTGTCAAACCTGTAAGCATTGAAAAAGCCTTGGAAGATGAGCCAAGGCTCAAAGAAGAAGCAAAAGCAGAAGAGGTTGTTGATCGTCTATTGACCTATGGTCAGCAGGTCGAAGGGTTGCTGCGAAATGCATCGACCCACGCGGCGGGTGTTGTGATCGGTGACAGACCGCTTGATGCGCTGGTACCTCTTTACCAAGATCCGCGATCTGACATGCCAGCCACCCAATTCAACATGAAATGGGTTGAACAAGCGGGGCTGGTCAAATTCGACTTTCTTGGATTGAAAACTCTAACTGTCATTCAAAACGCCGTTGATTTGATCCTGAAATCGGGCCGTCAGTTGCACATCACGGAAGATGGTCGTGAACTTTATAAACCTGCTGAGGGTGCGGAGAACCAAATCAACGCAATCCCATTAGATGACGAACCCACCTATGATCTGTATTCAGCCGCAAAAACCGTCGCGGTGTTTCAGGTGGAAAGTTCGGGCATGATGGATGCGCTAAAGCGTATGAAGCCTACCTGTATCGAAGATATTGTTGCGCTGGTGGCCTTGTACCGGCCGGGCCCGATGGAAAATATTCCCACATATTGTGACGTAAAGAATGGCAAGAAAGCGCGTGAATCCGTCCATCCCTTGATCGATCATATCTTGGAAGAAACCCAAGGGATCATCGTTTATCAGGAACAAGTTATGCAAATCGCGCAGGTCATGGCGGGATATTCATTGGGTGGTGCGGACCTGTTGCGTCGCGCGATGGGTAAAAAAATCAAAGAGGCGATGGATGCCGAACGTCCAAAATTTGAAAAAGGTGCCGCTGAAAATGGGGTAGAGGCCAAAAAGGCGAGCGAGGTTTTCGATCTACTTGAAAAATTTGCAAACTATGGTTTCAACAAATCGCACGCAGCGGCCTATGCCGTGGTGTCTTATCAAACTGCGTGGCTAAAGGCGAACCACTCTGTTGAATTCATGGCAGGCGTCATGAACTGCGATATCCATCTAACCGATAAATTAGCCATTTATTTTGAAGAGGTTAGAAAAGGGCTGGGTCTGAAATACGTGCCGCCTTGTGTGAATCGATCTGAGGCCAGCTTTGACGTTGTTGATGGTGCATTGGTGTATGCCTTGGGCGCATTGAAAAACGTTGGGATTGAGGCGATGCGCCTGGTTACTGAAGCCCGTGGCGACAAATCCTTTGTTAGTTTGTTTGATTTTGCCCGTCGTGTTGATTTGAAACGTGTTGGAAAACGCCCGCTTGAAATGTTGGCACGGGCAGGGGCTTTTGACATGCTGGATGCAAACCGCCGCCGCGTATTCGAAAGCCTTGAGGGATTGGTGTCTTATTCCGCCGCAATCGCAGAACAGAAATTGTCAAACCAAGTATCGTTGTTTGGTGAGGCGGGTGAAGACCTGCCGGAACCCCGCCTTGCGCCTGTGACGGATTGGTTGCCTGCTGAACGGTTGTCCGAGGAATTTCGTGCAGTTGGGTTCTATTTGTCAGGCCACCCGCTGGATGATTATTTAGTTGCCCTTAAACGCAAAGGTGTCATGACGTTAGAAGAGGTCATGTATAAAGCGCAATCAGGACCTACAGTTGCAAAATTGGCAGGCGTCGTCGCGGGCAGGCAAGAACGCAAATCAGCACGTGGAAACCGATTTGCATTTTGCCAATTGTCCGATCCAACCGGGGCGTATGAAGTTACTCTGTTTTCCGAGGCACTGGAAAAATCGCGCGAACATTTGGAAACGGGTCAAAAGGTGGTTATCACGGCCGAAGCCACAATGGAGGCCGACCAACTTAAACTGCTGGGTCGCTCTGTTGCTCCCGTTGATATTGCCATGGCGGATTTAGGGTCCAAAGGTCTACGCATTTTTGTTGAGGACGAGGCTGCTTTCCCAGCGATTTCGTCTGTCTTGGATCAGGCAAATGCACAATCGGGCAGCAAGGGGCCCGTATTCCTGTGCCTAATGAACCCTGAACTGCCGGGCGAGGTTGAATTGGATGTCGGTCAGGATTTTGTGATGAACCCGCAAATTAAAGGTGCGCTGAAATCCCTGCCCGGTGTTTTAGAGGTCGAGGACGCCTGATCGGAGCGGTCACGACAAACCCACTGTACCATCCCGAATTTTGACGATATGGCTAGACGCTGAGGCACATTGCAATACTTATTTGCCAGGGCAGAGGCTATGACTGATCAATTCCGCATAACAATCGCACAATTGAACCCCACCGTTGGTGATTTGCAGGGTAATGCAGCCAAAGCGAAACAAGCATGGTTGCAAGGCGCAGAACAGGGTAGCGATTTTGTGACACTGCCTGAAATGTTCATCACAGGGTATAACACCCAAGATTTGGTCATGAAGCCTGCGTTTCAAAAAGATGCTATCGATGCGGTGTGGGCGTTGGCGAAGGACTGCGCTGATGGTCCTGTGATTGGCATCGGTGGTCCGTGGGTGGAAGACGGTGCACTATTTAACGCCTATTTCATTCTGAACGGGGGTGATGTTCAGGCGATTGTCAAAAAGCATCATTTGCCGAATGAAACCGTGTTTGATGAAGTTCGTATTTTTGAACCCGGCCAAGTCAGTGGCCCATATGTGATCAACGGTGTACGCATCGGCAGTCCCATTTGTGAAGATGCATGGCATAGCGACGTTGTTGAAACGCTGGAAGAAACGGGCGCAGAGTTTTTGTTCATTCCTAATGGATCGCCCTATTATCGTGGCAAGCTAGATGTGCGTCTCAATTTGATGGTTTCCCGCGTTGTCGAAAGCTGTTTGCCCTTGATCTATTTGAACCAGACAGGTGGGCAGGACGACCAAATTTTCGATGGCTGTAGCTTTGCCCTAAACCCTGGTGGTGAATTGGCCGCGATGCTACCGATGTTTGAGGAAAGCATTACGGAACTAACCCTCAATCGAACAGATAAAGGTTGGCGTATTGCCGATAATGTGAAAGCCAAGATTCCGGATCAGCTTGAATCGGATTATTTCGCTATGACGATCGCGTTGCGTGATTATTGCGCCAAATCTGGATTTTCTAAGGTGTTATTAGGTCTATCTGGCGGTGTTGATAGTGCACTGGTTGCGGCTATTGCAGCGGATGCATTGGGTGCGGAAAATTTGCGCTGTATCATGCTACCCTCGGAATATACATCGGATGAGTCCCTGACCGATGCCAAAGACATGGCTGAGAATTTGGGCTGCCGATACGATTACTTGCCAATAGCAGAAGGGCGCGCGGCGATCACGAATACACTTGCCCCTCTTTTTCAGGGGATCAATCCAGATTTGACAGAAGAAAATATTCAATCCCGATTGCGCGGATTATTGTTGATGGCTGTTTCTAATAAGTTTGGCGAAATGCTTTTGACCACTGGGAATAAATCTGAGGTCGCAGTGGGATACGCAACGATATATGGCGATATGGCGGGTGGGTACAATCCGATCAAGGATTTGTATAAAACCCGTGTTTTTGACGTCTGTCGTTGGCGCAATGAACAGCATCGCGATTGGATGCGGGGTCCAGTGGGCGCCGTGATCCCTGCAAATATCATCGAAAAGCCACCAAGTGCAGAGTTGCGTCCAGGTCAGAAAGATAGTGACAGCTTGCCTGATTACTATGTTTTGGATGGCATTCTAACGATTTTGGTGGATCAGGATGGATCGATTGATGATTGTGTCGCAGCTGGTTTCCCCAAGGAAGACGCCCTGAGAGTTCAGAATTTGCTTTACATTAGTGAATATAAACGGTTCCAATCCGCCCCCGGCGCGCGTTTGTCACCCAAGGCATTTTGGTTGGATCGGCGCTATCCGATTGTAAATCGTTGGCGCGATAGCTGATATGTTTCCATTGTCGTTTATTTCGTAATCAAAGGTTTGAACTTTCCCTTTGGGAATTTGAAAACCTGTCGCAGCAAAACCCAACGGATCAATGTCGCAAAGATAAATGGCAACATCAGACATTGTGCCGACATCGTGACCCCAGGCGCAAGCGTTATGCCCGTCACAATCGCGCCAAACTCATAGCCCAAGAACAAATAGGATAGACTCATCAATTCAAAGAGAACCACTATGGTGCAGAATGCGACCCATGCCCACCACGTTTCAATGATTGTCATTATCCGCCCCATTTCAACATTTTAAACGCATCTGCAAAGGCATCCAATTCCAACTTACGGATTTAACTGCGCACCCGACCAAAGCGTTCTACCAGGTGTTTTCTGATTGTGGGACGATATTTATGCCCAGGATAACTGCGGAAATAATCGCAATCTTCAGCAAGAAAATAACAATGTTTTCGTCAAGTAGCTGCAATAGCAATTTCGGTAAAACGGCGACGTTCATTTGTAAGGCTCCCTCTTAACCTAGATCAAAGATGTGCATTTTTTTGCTGCGGGTCGAGGATTTGTTGGTGTCGCATCTTTGCTTTGTTATAGATGTGCCATGTCTGCTTTTTGTCGCGATTGTACGAAAATCACGGAAAACACCCGACGGTGCGCGTATTGTGCCTCGCCCCGTGTATTTGTGCATCCCGAGCTTTTTTCGCTTGGAATTGCGCATATGGATTGTGATGCATTTTACGCAAGTGTTGAAAAACGCGATAATCCTGATCTAGCGGATAAACCCGTGATCGTGGGCGGCGGACGGCGTGGTGTGGTTTCCGCGGCCTGTTATGTAGCCCGCATTCGGGGTGTGAAATCAGCAATGCCAATGTTTCAAGCACTGCAAAAATGCCCAGACGCCGTTGTCGTTAAACCACGAATGGACGTTTATGCCGCGGTTTCAAAAGAAATCCGCAAGATGATGGAAGAATTGACCCCTGCAATTGAACCCCTTTCTCTGGATGAGGCATTCTTAGACTTGCGCGGAACCGAAAAATTGCATGGTCATCCTCCTTCTGTGATGTTAGCGCGGTTGGTCAAACGGATGCGTGATGAATTGGGTATCGGGGGGTCCATCGGTCTATCGCACAATAAATTTTTGGCAAAAATTGCGTCGGATTTGGATAAACCCCAAGGCTTTTCTGTGATTGGACAGGCAGAAACGCAACAGTTTCTAAACGACAAACCCGTAAGCCTGATTTGGGGGGTGGGTGGCACGACACAAGATGCGTTGGAGCGCGCTGGAATACGCCTGTTTTCTGATTTGCTTAGATGGGAGAGAGAGGATTTGAATGCTCGTTTTGGGTCAATGGGTGAACGTTTATGGCATTTAGCGCGCGGACAAGACAAACGGCGAGTTTCTCGAAACGCACCAATTAAATCGATTTCCAACGAAACCACATTTTTCGAGGATACAGCTGATCGCGAAATGTTATTGGGGCATCTATGGCGCATGTGTGAAAAGGTCACGGATCGCGCCAAAGCGCGTGAGTTAGCAGGCTCGGTCGCGACGTTAAAACTAAAGACAACAAAACACGGTACATTGACCCGTCGCATGACGTTGCGCGATCCAACGCAAATGGCCGAAACCTTGTTTCAGGCGACAAAATCGCTATTTGATAAGGTGGACCATGAACAGGGATATCGTTTGATTGGCGCGGGTCTGTCACAGTTGTATCCAGATACGATTGCCGATCGCACACCTGATCTGCTGGATCCAATGGCAGCACAGCGCGCTAAAGTTGAACGCGCACGCGATGAAATTCGCAAAAAATTTGGAAGAGATGCGATTATCAAGGGGCGCAGTCTGCGTTAATTTATTCAGCGGCTAATGGCAATTCTGGTGCGCCTAACCGTACGATCCCCTCAAATGCCTTACGTAATTTTTCGCGTGTTTCTGCGAATTGATCGCTCGGCGTAACTTGGGCTTCGTTCAGATAGATACCACGATCAATTTCAATCTGAATGGCATGCTGATTTGCTGAGGGGTGCCCATAGTGCTGGGTGATAAATGCCCCAGCAAAGGGTGTGTTACGCGCGGTTCTGAGGCCCGCGTTCGCAAAACAGGCCTCAACTTCTTCCACCAACGCACGTGACGCGGATGACCCATGGCGATCTCCAACAACGATTTCAGGTGGAGTTACAAGTTTCGATGGCGTTGAAACAGCATCATTTGGCATTGAGTGCACATCTATTAAAACACTGTACCCATGGCGTAATTTGGCAGCCTTTAAAAGGCGCAGCAACGCTTCATGGTAGGGGTGCCAATAAATCCGCAGGCGATCCTTTGCCTCTTGCATCGGGATTTTGCCGCGATAGATGGGGCGACCGTTTGCAACGACACGCGGAATAACGCCAAGACCTGATGAGATGCGGGGGTTCTGTCCACGCGTTTGTGCCCCGTTTACTACTGCAGGGTCTAGTTCATCTGCTGATCGGTTGAAATCAACAAACGCGCGCGGGGAATGTGCTAGCAAAAGTGGGGCACCAAATTCTGGTAAATAGTCGATCAGCTGATCCACGTAGGCATCTTCTGATGATCGCAGGGTCATAGGATCAAGAATCGATTGTCCTTTAAATGTGTTGTAATAATCGCGTCCGCTGTGCGGAGAGGCAAAAACAACTGCCGAGTCCCATACCTTTGGGGCCAGTATTTTGTATGCAGAGTTGGTTTCTGACCTAATATCCATAAGAGTCACCATAGACTAAAAACATTCTGGTGCAAAAGCCCTTGATCCTCTTGTAACAAGGTTTTATAGACCCTCCACCGGCGCGGGAAATCCGCGCCCCATTTTTTGGGGCTCGCTCGTCACGGTATGGGCGGTTAGCTCAGCGGTAGAGCACTACGTTGACATCGTAGGGGTCACTGGTTCGATCCCAGTACCGCCCACCATAAATTCACTGCCTCAATTCTGAGGCGACCTGCCAATGGCGCATTTGACGCGCCGCGAATGAAGGAGACGGCCATGAAGGTCAAAAACTCACTCCGCTCGCTGAAGCAGCGTCACCGCGACTGCCGTGTCGTGCGCCGTAAGGGCCGCGTATACGTCATTAACAAGACGCAACGCCGTTTCAAAGCCCGTCAGGGTTAAGAGCTTTGTCCCACTTGGGATCCTAAAAAACCCTACCTTCTGGCGGGGTTTTTTTGTGCTTGAACATTATCTGTGTCGCGTCGGTAAAACGTAGGTTTCATGTTGGTGCAGAAATTAACGAAAAGTGAATTTGACTATTTGCATTTTAATTGTTTCGGGGAGAGAATTTTCTTATTGTAACATATTCAATAAATTGTATATGTAACGGTATAGACGAAAGGACTCAAATTAATGGATCATAATCAGCAAGCCGTAAAAAAAATGAGTGATAAGCAGATGTTTGCTCTTGGACTATTTGCAGCGACGACAATTATCTCACTTTTGTTGACGGCGATGAATGTGCGAGCGGTAATTGAATATGGATGGCAGGTTGTTTTGCTATGTCAAATGCCAATGGCGCTAACTGGCTTTTATCTTGGGTACACCTTGATGACGGCAGGGCGTAAAGAAGGATTAAACGCGGATTAAGCGTTTATCTGTTGCAGGTGGAGTAAAGGGATCGGAAGGCTTGAACTTGAGATACTATTCATAAAATCTTGTTAAATTCTATTTACAGCAGTTCTTATAATTGGCAAGCGCCGATCTCCCTGAAGGGAGGCGCGTCAGCTCCATCCAAGGTCGGCTTGTTACAAGTAAGTGCCCTCAATGTAAACTGGGATTTTGAGCCGAGATCGAATATCAGATTAAAACAATAAGCCAATCTCTATATCCAAGGCATTGCGACTCAGCTACTTAAATTCGGCAATCACATCTAACGCGGCTTGACGCGGATCATCCGCCCGCCATATGGGACGGCCAACCACGATGTGATCCGATCCGTTTGCAATTGCCTCACCAGGTGTTGTGACACGTTTTTGGTCACCCAAATCCGCCCCCGCAGGGCGCACGCCCGGTGTGACGATCAAGCGGCCCGTCGATTCAGGCAATGCGCGGATCAAATCTGATTCTTGTGGTGACGCGATGACGCCATCGGCACCTGCATTAAATGCTCG